>ERZ791912.16-NODE-16-length-155288-cov-10.219779_pt1 | contig 155288 bp, 128 predicted proteins | sample MGYA00510141_ERZ791912 | MGnify/ENA primary metagenome ERZ791912 (study PRJEB30046, sample SAMN00792082) | human gut metagenome | study: EMG produced TPA metagenomics assembly of the A metagenome-wide association study of gut microbiota in type 2... | reverse complement strand
AGCATGCGGTTCATACCCGCAGTGTCCGCGGTTCAAATCCGTGCGCCGCCACCAACTGCAATTCAAGACTTCCAAGAAATTGGGAGTCTTTTTTGTTATCTGCAACAGATAAATGGAATATAAAATATTCTGGTTCGTATCATGTAAAAATTTTTGTTGGTTTTAATATTTTTTACGTAAAAATAAATCGCAACAGTTTTCATACTTTTCTTGACACCGCAATCTTTAAATGATATACTTGTAAACAGTATTGATTCCGAAAACGGATAGAGGCACAAAAAACACATATGTCTGAATAGACATATGTGTAAATGACTGGTTTTGGCTATGGCAGAGTTTGCCGAATTTTAATCTGTCATAGCTGTGATTGGTATATATTTTAAGGAGTGGTATGAGTATGCAGAAAAAAGAACTATCTAAGTTAGTCCTGACAACCCTTTTAACCGGTAGTGTACTGTGGGGGGGGGACTGCATTTGCTGCTGAGGAGAATTTACAGGAATTTTCCTTGGACACCATGGTTGTTACCGCAACCAGAACGGCAATGACCGTTAAGGAAACCCCTTCGACCGTAGAGATTGTTGACAGCAAAAAGCTGGAGCAGACACAGGCTAAAACCTTGCATGATGCTTTAAAGGGCGCTTTGGGCGTTAATGTATTTAATGATTTCCAGGGACGCAGCAATGTCAGCATCCGCGGCAGTGAATCCCGTCACGTATTGATTATGGTTGACGGCAAGCGTTTAGGCGGCGAGGCAGCTTACAACTCTGCCAATGCCTGGGACGTAGACCGTATTCGTATGGAGGATGTTGAAAGAGTAGAAATCATCCGCGGACCTGCGGGTGCAATGTATGGCAGTGATGCTATGGGTGGTGTAATTAACGTTATTACCAAAACTCCGGATAAGACAACTGCTGACATTAACTATGAATATGGCTGGTATGAGGACGGCAAGGGCGCAGGCTATAAAGGAAACCTGTATCTGCAAGGCGCTGAAGGCAACTATTCCTATAAAATCAACGCTGGCCTGAATAAAAACAGACCGTATTTGGATCCCAAAGGCAGCGGAGATTCCATGAACTTTTATGGCAAGCAGCAGCCGCTTTCTTTGAATGTGGGCTATAAGTTCGATAATGGCAATGAATTAAGCGTAGATTTCAGCAAAATTAAAGAAGATAATCAAAAATCTTCTACCAGCAGAACGGTTATGATGCCAGGCAAGGTATGGCAGGACAAAGTACAGACGATTTATAACGATAATAAGCGTACTGACTATGCTATTACTTATAAGGGCTCCGATGATAAGCAGGACTGGATGTTCCGAGCTTATAAATCAGTATTCGATAAGCATTACATGAATCAGAATAATACCCGTATGACAATGATGGGTAAACCGGGAGCGTGGAAGCTGCAGGATCCGAAGATTGATACTGTTAAACGTACTCTGAGCGTTATTGAAGGCAAGGACACCTTCAATCTGAGTGATAAGAACAAGCTGACTGCAGGTTTTGAATATCGTAAGGATCAGAGCGAAGGCACCCGCTTAAAGAAACCGAATACATCTTTGGCAGACGGTAATGCTCATGATGCTTATGACAAGGCAGCTATCAACTATCTGGCAGCATACGTTCAGGATGAATTCAGACCTGATGATAAATGGCTGATTATTCCTTCCGTACGTTTTGACCACAGTGATCAGTTCAGCAACAAGCTGACCAGCAACCTGGCTGCAACCTATAATGCTGCCGATGATGTACGTATTAAGGCTGTAGTTGGTCAGGGCTATAAAACTCCGACTGTAAACGATTTGTACATTTTCTGGGAAATGTATGCTGCAAATCCGGGTGGTAAAGGCCAATTCTATGTTGGTAACCCTGATCTGAAACCGGAAAAATCCTTAAGCTATGAATTATCTGTTGAAAAGGACTGGGGCGACAGATCTACCGTCCATCTGGGAGTATTCAGAAATGAAGTTAAAGATTTGATCAGCACCTATTGGACAGGTAAAATGACAGAAGATTATCCTGATATTTATCCCGGTATTACAGGCGACAGGATTATGGCTTATGAAAATATTCCAGAGGCATTAATGCAGGGCGTGGAGCTGTACGGTTCCCATAGAATCGGTAAGGATATTTATCTTAACGCTGGTTATACCTTCCTAGATGCTAAGGACAAAACAGCGGGAACTCGTCTGAAAGACAGAGCTAAGCATCAGGTAACCTTTGGCGTTTCCTATCAGCCGGAAAATATTTATGCTTGGGATTTGAGCTTTGACCTTGTGTCTAATATCAACTATTATTTCAATAATGGTGATAAGAGTACTATGGGTAACTTCGTTTACGAAACTAAGGACTTCACCATTGCCAATATCATGACATCCAGACATCTCAACAAGGATACCAAGATTTATTTGGGCATTGACAACATCAGCAACCATCAAAACTTTGGTGCTTATTCTGATGGTAATCTTGGCCGTATGTACAGAGTTGGCATGGAATATAAATTCTAAACATAACCGGTAAAGCAAAATAACAAATAAAGCAGGCCCTGTGGCCTGCTTTGTTTGTCTAAGAGGAATTATTATGCGAAAAATTTTCACTTTAATTTTGACAGTTCTTGTGGTATGCTTATGTATAAGCGGTTGCACACCGCTAACCGGTAACTCCGCTTCTGGTTCCGCAATAAAAATCACCGATGATAACCAGCGTATTGTTACTCTGAAGAAGGTTCCCGAAAGAATCGTTGTTCTGTCCCCGTCCTTCCTGGAGCTGGTGCAGGCTGTAGACGGCAAGGTTGTAGGCCGTGCCAAAACTCAGGTGGGCAAGGTTCCCGCTTTTGCGAAGGATGCTGCCGAGGTAGGCTTTATCTTTAATATCAATGTAGAAAAAATCGTGGAGCTGAAGCCTGATCTGGTAATTGCTTACAAGGGCATGCACGAGCGTTATCTGCATACATTGGAATCCAACAATATTCCAGTTGTTGTGCTGAATCTGAAATCCTATGAGGATGTTAAGCACAGCATGCTCACCATTGGCAAAATAATGCGCAAGGATGATAAGGCGCAGAAGGTTGTGGCAAACCTTGATAAGGATATCAATGCTACAGTAAGCAAGCTGCCTAAAAGCGAGCGCAGCGTAGCGATTCTGCATACCACCAGCATGGGCATCACCATGGAAAAGGAAACCAGTATTGCCGGCTGCTGTGCCAAAATGCTTAAATTACGCAACGTAGTACAGGGCGAAACCAAGCCTGTCAGCGGACCGATGGGAACTCAGCCTGACAAAGCTCCCTACAGCTTAGAGGATTTGCTGGAGAAAAATCCGCAGGTAATTTTTATCACCTCTATGGGTGCGCCGCGTGATGCTGAGGGCAATCCCAAGCTGGAGATTATGAACAATGAAGCATGGCAGTCTATCGATGCGGTAAAAAATAAGCAGGTATTTTTCCTGCCGGACGATTTGTTCCTGCTCAATCCGGGGTTAGAATATCCTAAGGCAGTACGCTACATGGCAGCTAAAATGTATCCTGATGCAGTAAAGGAGTAGGCTGATGACTGATTATGCAAAAAATATCCAAGCCTTTTATGAGCGTGATGATTATAAGGCTCTTGCCGGCCAGCCAGGGGCTACTGCTGTAGAAGCAAGCTTCAAAGACCTAACCTATGTTCCACGCAAAACCAAACCGTTGCCGGGGATGATGGCCGGGACGATGCTGCAGGAGTTTGCTTTGCAGCCGCAGCAGCCGACGGCGCTGTATCTGCATATTCCGTTCTGCAATCTGCGCTGCTCCTACTGTAGCTTTTACCGCAATCCCTTTGAGGCGGAGCAGGTTGAGGAATATGTGCAGGCGCTTTTGGCAGAGCTGGATTTCCTGCAGCAGCAGGGCGTTTTTGCCAAACAAAGACCGGAAGCTGTTTTCTTTGGCGGCGGCACGCCGTCCGTGCTGAATCCTGCGCAAATCAGTGCGCTGCTGAACAAAATTCACAGTGCTGCCAGCCTGGCGGATGATTGTGAGGTAACCTTTGAAAGCAGTATCTATGATTTATCGGCAGATAAGCTTGCTGCCTGCATTGCCGGCGGCGTGAACCGCTTCAGCTTCGGTGTGCAGGCCTTTGATACGCATTTGCGCCGCTCCTTAGGCAGGCTGAATACGAAGGAAGAAGTAACGGCCAAGCTCGAAGAGGTGGCAGCTAAAGGCGTCAAGGTTATTATCGACCTGATTTACGGCCTCAACGGCCAGACGCAGGCCATGCTGTTGGACGATATCAGAACGGCGCTGGCCTGTGGCGTGAGCGGCATGGATTTGTACAAGCTGCAGATTATGCCTAAATCTCCCTTAGGTCAGGCGATTGCCAAGGGCAATATCAAGTATGAATATAATGATAAAATGCTGGCGGAAATGTTCGTTGCTGCTGATACGCTGCTTGCGGAGCAGGGAGCCAAGGCGCTGAGCTGCTGCCATTGGGCAATGCGTACTGATGAACGCAGCGGTTACAATACGCTGGTGAAGAGCGGTGCGAACATCATTACCTGCGGTGCGGCCTGTGGCGGTCACATGGGAATGTATAATTATATGAAGACTATGGACCGAAGCGATTATGTAAAAAAGGCTATGTCCGGGCAGTACGCTGTCATGGGCATGGGCAAGCATAACGAAAATTATCTGTTGCTCGAAAAGCTGTCCGGACAGTGTGATTCCGGCAGGCTTGATTTTGCTTTGCTGAAGCAGTATAGCGATGCGGATTGGGAAAGCTTGTTCAAACCGCTTTTGGAGCAGTGGGAGCTTTTGGACCTGCTTTACGCAGTGGATGGCAAGTATTACTTTACGGCGAAGGGAAAATATTACTATCGTCAGATGGACAGAGTGCTGCTGACAGCTGCGGAGTGTGCGCTTTACGGCAAGCCGGGACTGATGGAGCAGGCAGGCCAGAAGATGATGGGTATTATGAAGAATATGAAATAAAAGGAGTGTACTACTATGCAGGACATTTTAATCGTTTATGACAGCAAAACCGGTAATACGGAAAAGGTTGCTAAGGCTTTGGCCGAGGCTGCAGGCGAACGCTGCGTGTTGGCGCAGGTCGACGCTGCTCCGGCTGCGGATGACTTCGCTGTTGTTGTAGCAGGCTACTGGGTTGACAAGGGCGCACCGAACGCGAAGATGAAAAAATATCTGGAGAATTTGCACGGCAAAAAGGTAGTGCTGTTCCAAACCTTGGGCGCAGACCCGGCGAGCGACCACGCTGTAAGCTCCCTGGTAAATGCAGGCGTAGTAATGAACAATGACTGCAAGGTGCTTGGTACTTTATCTATTCGCGGCGCGATTGATCCGGCGCTGATTGCTATGATGCGCAAGATGCCGGCAGGCAGCCCGCACAGCCCCAGCCCAGAGAGCGAAGCTCGTTGGGCAGCGGCTGCCAGCCATCCGGATGCAGCGGACTTGGCAAAGGCCAAGAGCTTTATGCAGGGATTTTTGGCTATGTATGACAAGTTCCTGAAAATGATGTAAGAGCAGTCCTTCATATAAGAACATTGCTTTATAATGCGCAGTCGCAATTCCTCTACCTATCGTGGGCAAGGATAAGCCTAAGCGTCAGGTTATCAAGGGCGAAATTACCGCTCCCATCAACCTGCCGTATGCCTGCCGCTTCATGAAGCGCTGCGACTGCCCTGTTGCCGGCGTTTGTGATAAAGGCAATCCGGTATTGCGCGAGGTTGAACCGCAGCATTTTGTGGCCTGCTCCTGCGTAAAATAATTTATATTGAAAAAATTAACCGCCCTCTGAAAAGCTGATTTCAGGGGGCGGTTTTATCTAATATGTGTTACTTTCGTCCAATTATATACCGATTTTGGACGAAAGGTGAAGGAGTTGGATGAAAGAAATGATTTAGCCTGATTATCTTAGATGGGTTTGCTGCTCAGTCGAATGTAAGGTATTGCTTGCGTAAAATGTATTTTTACCGGAGCCGTATCTGCTTATCACGCCTTCTTCTGTTAATTTCTTGAGAGCTGCAGCTGCCGAAGAAGAGCTGATGCTTGGACAAGAATTTAAAACATCATTCTTGGTAAAACGTCCCAGTTTTTGTGTAACGTAGTATCTGACAATATCATAGGCAGTGCTTTTAGCTCCTGCCTGTTCTGAAATGGTAATACGTTCTTCGAATTCACGATAACATGCTAAAATGATGCCAAGCATGTATTTTATGAACGGCCGGGGATTATTTTTTTCTGTGTGCCAATTTTCGTCAGAAGCAGCCAAGCTTTCGTAATATACTTCTTTGGTATCTGCAATAGCTTTTTCAATACTTATATATTGTCCGACTACATAACCGCTGCGGTATAATAACAGTAAAGTTAATAATCTGCTCATTCGGCCGTTACCGTCATTAAACGGATGAATGCAAAGAAAATCCAAAATAAAGCAAGGTATCAGCAGCAGTGGATCAACTAATTCTTTGTTGAGGGTATTTTCGTAGCTCGCACAAATATTTTCTATGGCTTGCGGTGTTTCATATGGTAAAAGAGGCTTAAAAATTATTTGCATCGTGCCATCAGGTAAACGCATATCTATCTCATTAGCCGTATTTTTAAAAATACCACCATAGGAAAGATTAGTGAATTTTAATAATTCTTTATGTAATTGTAAAATATAATTTGGCTTAACAGGTATGTAAGGATAATTTTCGTGTATTAGATTTAAAGCATTCCTATAACCTAAAATTTCCTTCTCATCACGATTTTTAGGTGTAGTCTTATCTTCACACAACTGTTTTAAACGGCTTTTCGTGGTAATAATACCTTCAATTCTGTTGGATGCTTCCGTGCTTTGAATTTTGGCTACCTCAACTAACCGTTCTAATTCAATAGGCTTTTGGCGCAGATATAAAGCCTGACGTCCTTTATACTCATGAATTTTTGCTATGTATGATAAAATCTCGGTGTCCCAAAGCATTGTTGACAATTTTGCATAGTCAAAATTTCTCATTTATCCACACCTTCTTTCTTCCAATATTTGTTACTTTCGTCCAATTATATACCAATTTTGGACGAAAAGCAAATAGGCTGGATGAAAGGAGAAAATAATAAATCATTTTTCCCCTCTTTATCTTTTGCTCAAAAAGTGCTATAATAAACATCAAATTGAATCGACCCCTGATAACACGATGAACAAGCAAGTAGGCTTAAGGCTGTGTTTAAGAGAGCGAAGTCACCGGCTGTAAGCTTCGCACACAAAATTATGCCGAAGTTCCCTTGGGAGTGTCCTGTCTGAAGGCTGCATGGCTGTGTAGGGTGGGCGTAAGGCTGCGTTAAAGCTTGCAAATGAAGGAACAAATTTGGGTGGTACCGCGAATATTTTTCGCCCCTGTAAACTTATCAGTTTTGCAGGGGCGTTTTCTTATTTTTTGGTGACAGTCTATAAAGACCATCTACTGCAGAAACAGCTTCACAGCGTATTATCTGCGCCTGCGTCGAGTTTCTTGGTATCTGGTACTTTTTGAACTGTCCAAGGAAGAAAGGATGAAATCAATGAAAGAAAAATTAGAAGCATTAAAAGCTCAGGCTTTAGAAGAGCTTGCTGCCGTAACTTCTCTTGATGCGCTTAAGGACCTGCGCGTCAAATATCTGGGCAAAAAAGGCCCGATGACCGAAATCCTGCGCGGTATGGGCAAGCTGCCTGCCGAAGAGCGTCCGAAAATCGGCCAGATTGTTAATGAAATCAAGGCTGAGCTGGAAGGCAAAATCAACGAAGCAACCGCCGTTCTGGAGAAAAAGGCGTTGGCTGACAAGCTCGCTAACGAGCAGGTTGATATTACTCTGCCGGGACGCAAGCCGAAAGCAGGTTATCTGCATCCCGTAACCCTGACTATGCGTGAGATTAAGAAAATCTTCATGCGTATGGGCTTTGACGTTTGCGACGGTCCGGAAATTGAGGATGTATACCACAACTTCACCGCACTGAACCTGCCGCCTGATCATCCGGCACTGGATATGCAGGATTCCTTCTATATCACCGAAAACTATCTGCTGCGCACTCAAACCTCCGGAGTGCAGGCGCGTACTCTGGAAAGCAAGGAGCCTAACACTCCGATTCGCATGATTTGCCCCGGTACCGTTTACCGCTGCGACTACGACGCAACCCATTCCCCGATGTTCCATCAGGTAGAAGGCCTTGTTGTAGATAAAAACATCAGCCTGGCAGATTTGAAGGGCACTCTGGAGCTGTTCTGTAAGCAGATGTTCGGCGAGGATGTTAAGGTGCGTCTGCGTCCTTCCTACTTCCCGTTCACCGAGCCTTCCGTAGAAGTGGACGTATCCTGCCCGATTTGCCATGCAAAGGGCGGCGGCTGCCATGTCTGCAAGGACAGCGGCTGGCTGGAAATCCTTGGTGCCGGTGTTGTACATCCCAACGTACTGCGCATGAGCGGTTATGATCCCGAGAAAATGACCGGTTTTGCCTTTGGTCTGGGCGTTGAACGTATCGCTATGCTGAAATACGGCATTGACGATTTGCGCCTGTTCTTCGAAAACGACCAACGCTTCATCAGTCAGTTCAAATAAGGAGGATCAATCATGCTTGCATCTTTAGAATGGTTAAAACAATATGTAGATATTAACATCTCCGTTGCGGAGCTGTGCGATAAAATTACCCGTGTCGGTCTGGAGGTTGACACCGTTACCCAACTGGGCAAGGGCCTGGAGGGTGTAATCACAGGTAAGGTTATGGAAATTCACCGTCATCCCGACAGCGACCACCTGTGGGTTTGCATGCTGGATTACGGCCAAGGCGGCGAACCGGTGCAGATTCTTACCGGCGCGCAAAACGTACATCAATATGACATTGTGCCTGTTGCCGTAGTTGGCAGCGTACTGCCTCCGAGCGAGCGCAACCCGCAAGGCCTGAAGCTGAAAAAGGCCAAAATGCGCGGCCTTGATTCCTTCGGCATGCTGTGCAGTGCCGATGAGCTGGGTATTGAATCCAAGCTGCTGCTGCCGGAGCAAAGAAACGGCATCTTCATTCTGCCGGAAAACACTCCGATTGGCGTAGACATTAAAACCGTTTTAGGCTTGGATGATACCGTTATCGATATCGACCTGACCAGCAACCGTGCCGACTGCTTCAGCATTATCGGTCTGGCGCGTGAAATCAGCGCTATTACCGGCTGCCCGCTGAAAATGCCTGCTATGGACGTTAAGGAAGCTGCCGCAGGCAAGGCCAGCGATTACGTAACCGTTAAAATTGACGCACCGGAGCTGTGCTCCCGCTTTGCTACCCGTGTACTGAAGGACATCAAAATCATGCCTTCTCCCGAATGGATGCAGCGCCGTCTGCGTGCCTGTGGCGTGCGCCCCATCAGCAATGTAGTTGACGTTACCAACTATGTAATGCTGGAGCTGGGCCAGCCGATGCATGCTTATGATGCCGATAAGGTTGCAGGCCATACTCTGATTGTGCGCCGTGCTCAAGAGGGCGAAAAGCTCGTTACCCTCGACGGCAAGGAGCGTGAGCTGACCTCCGCAATGATTACCATCGGTGACGCCGAAAAGGCTGCCGGTCTGGGCGGTGTTATGGGCGGCCTCTTGACCGAGGTTACCGACGAAACCAAGAACGTTATTCTGGAGGCTGCATCCTTCCATGGTCCGTCTATCCGCCGCACCTCCCGTGCGCTGGGCCTGCGCAGTGAGGCCAGCGGCCGTTTTGAGCGCGGTGTTGATACCATCCGCGACCATGACGCACTGAACCGTGCTGCTCACCTGCTGGAGCAGATGGGTGCCTGCGAAACCTTCAGCGGTATCGTAGAAGCTTATCCTGAGGAGCTGAAGCCGGCAGTAATCACCACTACCGCAGCAAAGATTAACGGCCGCATCGGCGTAAACATCGCTGAGGAAGAAATGGTTGCTATTCTTACGAAATTGGGCTTCGGCGTAGAAGCAAAGGACGGCGAGCTGCTGATTACCGCTCCTACCTGGCGCCGTGATATTGACTGCGATGCCGATATCAGTGAAGAAATTGCCCGTATGCATGGCTACGACTTCATCGAAAGCCATCAGCCGGAGCTGACCATCACCCAGGGTAGCCAATCTGTGCTGGACGATGTAAAGGACGATGTACAGGATTACATGGTAGGCGCAGGCCTGAGCGAGATGATGACCTACAGCTTCATCAAGGCCAACGCTTATGATAAAATGCTGCTGCCGGCAGATGATGCACGCCGCAGCTGCATCGAGCTGCTGAACCCGATTACCGACGCCTTCTCCGTAATGCGCACCACCATGGTTCCGAGCGCACTGCAGACTGCCTCCTTCAACCTGCGCAACCACAACAGCAGTGTTGCCCTGTTTGAAATCGGCCGTATCTTCCTGCCGAAGGCACTGCCGCTGACCGAGGATCCCGCAGAGCGTCAGCTGCTGACCGCAGTACTGAGCGGTAGCCGCAAAGTACTCAACTGGTGTGATGATAAAGGCAACGTTGACTTCTATGATATGAAGGGCATCGTTGAAGGCCTGCTGGAAGCAATGCAGGTGAGCGATTACACCATGACTCGCAGCCAACAGCCGTACCTGCATCCGGGCAAGAGCTGTGACATCGTTGTTAACGGCGAGGTTATCGGCTCCTTCGGCGAGGTGCACCCGGTAGTTCAGGAAAACTTTGAGCTGGATCAGGTTACCTACGTGCTGGAAATGGCCGTAGAGCCTTTGGTAGCAAGCGCAACTGCTGTACCGCAATACAAGCATCTGCCCAAGTTCCCGAGCATGAGCCGTGATATTGCCGTTGTTGTTCCTGCGGAAGTAACAAACGCCGAGCTGGAGCAGGTAATCCGCGAGCATGCAGGCGAGCTGCTGCAGGGTGTGCGTGTATTCGATATCTACACCGGCAAGCAGGTTGCCGCAGGCTGCAAATCCATGGCCTTCAACCTGACCTATCAGGCTGCAGACCGCACCCTGACCGACGCAGAGGTTGATGCTTCTATGAAGAAGGTAATCGCTGAGGTTGCCGAAGCATATAAGGCTAAGCTGAGAGATTAATCACGTTAAAAATATATAGCTAAGCTATTTATACAAGGGCTCGCTGCCGCAATTAACGGTGGCGAGTCTTTTGTATTTGTACAAAAATTCCGTTGTTAAAATATTTGCTTTACAAATTCCTATCAATGTACTATGATAATAGTGAGGACCAATTTTTTTATTGAGGGGGTTTTCTTATGTACAAATTATGGAACATGTTAGCAGAAATGAAATCAGATGCTTATGAATGGGTGGAGCTTTCCCACTCTATGAACAATGACAGCCCGGTGTGGAGCGGTATTCCCGCAGGTTCGGTAGAGGTTAGCAAGACAGTTTTCGATTGGGGCAACCCGATGCTGGAATGTTTGATTCAAACCTTTAAATTTCCCGGGCAATATGGCACACATATTGACTTTCCCGGTCACTTTGTCAAGGATATGCCTTTGTCCGAGGCGTTCGGCGCGCAGCAGATGCTATTTCCCTTGTGCGTGATTGATATCACCGCTAAGGTTGCAGAGGATGTGCATTACGCTGTAACGGTGGAGGACATCAAGGCTTATGAAGCGGAATACGGACCAATTCCCGACGGCGCTTTTGTGGCATTGCGTACAGACTGGTATAAAAACTGGCCGGATATGGATAAGCTGAGCGGTATTGCTGCAGACGGCAGCGAAAACTTCCCCGGCTGGTCTTTGCCGGCGCTGCAATATATTTATGAAGAGCGCAACGCTGCAGCCAACGGCCACGAAACACTGGATACCGATGCTTCGGCAGAGGCTGCCAAAGCGGGCGATTTGGCGTGCGAGCGTTATGTGCTGGGCAAGGGCAAGCTGCAGATTGAAGTGCTGCAGAACCTGGACCGAGTAGCACCTGCTGGTGCATTGCTTGTTGCGGCCTGGCCGCGTATTGAAGGAGCGACCGGCTTGCCGGCGCGCGTGTTGGCGATTACTCCGAAAAAATAAGAAAAATTTCAGGCGTTTTAAACTAACAGATTAAGAATGAGGCGTACGTACGACTTAAAAGTATGTACGCCTTTTTGTGTGCGTGATATAATAAATGTATTAGCAAAAAGCTTATTAATTTGGTAAAGAAGAGGGAAGTAGGATACACATGCGTAAATTAAAATTTGTTTTTCAGATTATTGTAGCCTTTATCGTGGCGCTGGCAGCGTACAGCGGCTTGTATCAGCCTAACGCCGAAAGCGTGCGTGCGGCGGTAAAAAATAATCTGCCGCAGAGCATGCAGCAAAAGCAGGACACAGGCACAGCCCAGGGCAGACTGCGTATCAGCGTGCTGGATGTGGGGCAGGCGGATGCGATTTTGCTGCAGGACGGCAAGCGCAATATCATGATTGACGTGGGCAACAACGTTAAGGATAAGGTAGGCGACAGCGGCGGCAGGCAGGCGCTGATTAAGGCGCTCGACAAGGCCGGCGTCAGCAGGATTAAGACTGTTTTCGTGACGCACCATCACCGTGACCACATGGGCAATATCATGTATGTGCGCGGTAAATACGGCGTCAGCAATATTTATGACAGCGGTTATGTGAACAACGGCTATAAAGCGTCCGTAGCGCTGAACAGTGATTTGCGCGCCGGCAGGTATAACGGACAGGCGCTGAAGGCCGGGGATACGATTAAGATTGATAAAAATTATTATATCGAGGTGCTGGCGCCGGGAGACTTCCTTAGCAAAAAGGACCTGAAGAATATGAATAACACCAGCCTGGTGCTGATGTTGCATTACGGCAGCTTTAAGATGCTGCTGACGGGTGATGCGGAGGCGCCGGTGGAGGATGCGTTGCAGCAAAAATACGGCACTGCGCTGCAGGCGGACGTGCTGAAGGTGGGGCATCACGGCAGCAAGACATCGTCCTATTGGCCGTTCATCAGCAAGGTTAAGCCTAAGTATGCACTCATCAGCTGCGGTGATTTTTCGATTTATAAGCATCCGAACAAGAACGTGGTGGGCAGCTTAACGCATCTTGGCGCGAAGGTGCTGACAACGCATGACCATGGTACGCTGACGGTGACAACGGACGGCAAGAGCTTTGATGTGCTGACGGAGCGGTAGGCGGTTGCTTAAGGCGCAGATGTAGGGTAGAATAGGGAATAGAAATTCTTTACAAATAACAAGATAAAAGATAAATTAGTTTGAAAGGTGTGTTTGTGATGAAGAAAATATTGTGTTTGTTGGCTTTACTGCTGTCGCTGACTGCAACCTGTGCAGCTTTTAATCCGCCTCAGCCGCCGAGATGGTATTGGGTGGGCTCTAATGCTCATTACGGGACGTGGATTGATACAGCAACGGCAAGATTTTATACAGGTAGCGAAAAATATGCGCATAGAAATCATCAATGTGCGCTTGTATGGGTGGAATGGTATGACGCAGATAAAGATGAATATGTTATTTCACATGATGAATATGACCTCGACTGCAGAATGGTAAGAATATTACATACTACGCTTTATGATAGTCAAAATAGAGTAATTGATTCGTATAACAGAAGCTATGCTGATTTTGAGGATATTATTCCCGGCAGTAATGGAGAAGCGGTATATGATGCAGTGGTTATGTTGATGGAAACAAGAGAAAACGCGCGGAGGTTGTAATGATGAAGCATTATGAGGTAGTGGCAGCAGTAATTGAGCATGACGGCAAGATTTTGTGCATGCAGCGTAATAAAGGCAAATTTGATTATGTAAGCTATAAATTTGAGTTTCCCGGCGGTAAGGTAGAGGCAGGCGAAGAGCGTCACACTGCTCTGGAACGCGAGCTGCGTGAGAAATGGACATGGACATCAGAATTCCTGAGGATGCGTATCTTATGACGGTGGAGCACACCTATCCGGATTTTGCGATTACCATGCATGTTTATCAAAAAGAGTGATGCTGAGGGCTCAGAGTTTTATTTTATGGGCGAAATGCTGCATAAGCAGAGCATCGGTACCACGATTACCGGCAACAAGGGTGAAAAGCTGTCTATAGTGCAAATGTTTTATGAGATGAAAACGCCGGTAGAGGCAAAGATTTATGATTATTTTGAAGGATGATTGCCTGAGCAGGCTTTTCTTGGGAGTTGCGTCAGAAAAAGCTGTTGACGCATAGTAAGCTAGAAGCGTAATTGATAAGAGGTGTGGTTACTTATGGCTAGAAATTTATGGTCTAGGGATGAGATGATTTTAGCCTTAAATCTATATTTAAAGATACCATTTGGTAAAATGCATAAAACCAATCCTGAGGTTATCAGAGTTGCAAAGCTTATTGGCAGAACTCCTGATGATGTTGCTTATAGGCTTGTTAACTACGCTTCCTGTGACCCGATGCTGAAGCAAAGAGGCGTTTCCGGCATGCAGCATGGTGGTCCCAAGTGTCAGCAGTATTGGGATGAATTTTCTCATGACAGAGAAAGGCTGATATATGAAAGCGAAGCCATTCTTGCGCGCTATGAGCAGTCAACTATCGAAGAAAAATATCAGCAGCAGTTGCAGGATATCCCTGATTATCTTGTAGGTGCAGAAAAATTAAGATTGATAAAGCAAAGAGTTAATCAAAATGTTTTTATAAGCTTAGTAATGGCAAATTTTGCTGGCAAGTGCGCACTTACCGGGATTGATATTCCTGAATTGTTGGTAGCAAGCCACATTATTCCTTGGGCGATGAATGAGAAAGAACGCTTAAATCCAAGTAATGGCATATGCTTATCAGCATTGTATGACAAGGCATTTGATAAAGGCATTATAGCCTTTGATGAAAATAACAGAACTATATTCTCGTCCAAATTGGAGAAAGCAATCACGCAGGAATATTATGCAAAATATTTTTTGCCTATTAAAGGCAAAGAATTAGCTGTTCCCGGCAAATATAATATCGACAAAACATTTTTAGAATGGCATAGGGATTGCATATTTGAAAAAGAGTGAAGTTACGTCTGTTGTTAAGTAAATATTAGAGAATATAGTCAAGAAAAGGATATACAAAATATGAGCTTTTTAAGCAATGTTTATATTATTAAAACCCTGAGTACAGCTAAAGCATTAACGCTGCAAGAAAGTCAGGTATATAGAGATATATCGGAAATGGATATTTATAGCGATACATATTTTACCGCTTGCTTTGGCGAAGGTGCTTATGCTTGTATGGACGAGCTACAGGACACGGAAGCTTTGGCGGATGCTGTTGCAAGATTTTATGAGCTGGTCAACGCATATGCAGATGCTAATGTATGTGAGTTACATAATAATGTTATTACTATCAAAAGAGGCTATCTTAAGCAGTACTTTGATAATGAGATAGCCGGTCTTAAGAATATTATAGATAAGGCTGCCGGCAAAGATTATTTGAAGGTAAAATATCAGCTTAAAGATTATCTTGAAAGTATCGATGAACACGTATATCCGACGCAAGACAGCAAAGGACATTTTATTCAGTCAATGGATTCTTGGCTGGAAAATTATCTGGAAGCTGATAAGGATACTTATATACAGATTGTCGGTCAGTTCTCAGTAAGAGGATAATAGTTTTAGATACAAAAAAACCAACGGAGGTACACCATGGAAAAACCAATAATTAGAGATGAAGCCTTTTTGGCACAAAAATCCCAGCCTGCAACCTTTATGGATATTGCAGTAGCGCAGGATTTATTAGATACGCTCGCAGCTCATGCGAACCGCTGCGTGGGCTTGGCAGCAAATATGATCGGCGTGCAGAAATGCGTTATCGCCGTAAATATCGGCCCTACGAATATTGCTATGTTGAACCCGGAGATTATCAAGCGCTCCGGCAAGTATATGACGGAGGAGGGCTGCCTGTCACTTGAAGGCGAGCGTGCTGCAGTACGCTACGAAAAAATTACCGTGGCCTATCAGGACATGCAGTTTAAAAAGTGCAAGCAAAGCTTTAGCGGCTTTACGGCGCAGATTATCCAGCATGAGATTGACCATTGCCATGGTATTATAATTTAAGCGCAGAGATGGCCTGAGAGGCTGCAAAGTGCTTGTGTATTCAAAAAGAATGTTAGAAATTATCTTAGAAAATATCGTCACTGCTCCCAATGGGTTTGGCCTGCCTGCAGCGTATGCAGAGTCCGACGTGCTGCTTTACAGGCAGTACGGACGCTATGACACGGTTGCCGTGCAGCGCGAGGGCAGGCAATTACTCGAGCGTGCGGAAGCATTGCAGGCGGAGTATGATATCACTGCATTGCCAAGGCTTGGCAAGCAATATGCCGAGTGGAGCAAAAAGCTACAGCAGCTAAAGTTCAAACGCCTGCTGCATGGCGAGTTTGCTGCGGGCAAAGGCATTACGCTTTATGTGAATGCTATCAGGCAGGAATGTGCTGAGCATGGCTGGGATTACGCAGCCTATTATGATTCCGTGCTGATGCATGAGCGTGTGCATCTGCTGCATTATCAGACGGTGCTGGCGCAGTTTGGCGCTGCAGGCGCTGCGGTGCAGAGTGCGGAGTACAAGCAGGCGCAGCGCTATTGGTACGGCCGGCAGACGGAGGCGGCGCAGGCTGCCGTGGTCAAGGAAACGCTAGCGGAGTTTGCCCGCTGGCTGTGGTGTTTGCAGCAGGGGCATTTGGCGCTGGCGCAGGCGCTTTTGCAGACGCGCGAGGAGGCGCAGGCGTGCATTCCCTACTATCCTTATGCAGGAGTGCGGGGACTGTGCGCGTTGCATGCAGGTTCGCCGCAGGCTGCAGTGCGGGCGTATTGCGAGCTGCGGCAGCTGTCGCTGACGAGCTGGCAGCAGGCGTATGCGCGGATAAAGCAGCTGAACGCAGCAAAATAGCAAAAAAATAACAACCCAATTCTCAAAGCATGAGTTTTGGGCTGTTTTCTTATGCAATTTTTTAGGCGAAGCCAAGCATTAAGCCGATTTGTCTTACGATAAACGCTACGCACCAGGCCACAACAAGCTCATAACCCATAAGGCAGAGCGTGCTGGTATCCGAGTTCAGCTCGCGGCGGATGGTAGCCAGCGCTGCGACGCAGGGCGGATAGAGCAGGCAGAACACCAGGAAGGTGTAGGCTGTGAGCGGCGAAAAGAGGCTTGCCAGATCAGGCGCACCGCCGCTGCCGACTGCAAGCACGGAAAGCGTACTGATGACAACCTCCTTGGCGGTAATGCCGCAGATAAGCGAGGTTGTTGCCTGCCAGCTGCCGAAGCCGAGCGGTGCGAAAATAGGCGCTGCCAGCTTGCCGATGGAGGCGATAATGCTGTCGGAAGCGTCTACCATGTAAAAGCGCAAATCAAAGTTTTGCAGGAACCAGACGATGATGCTGACGATGAAGATAACCGTAAAGGCCTTATGCAGAAAGTCCTTGGCCTTTTCCCACATGTGCATGATGATGTTGCGCGCCGTCGGCAGGCGGTAGGCAGGCAGCTCCATGACAAAGGGAACAGGCTTGCCACGGAACACCAGGCTGTTGAGCAAAAAGCCGGAGAGAACAGCAACGCAGATACCGGTGAGGTAGAGCGAAAGCATGACAAGACCGCCACTGTGTGGAAAGAAGGCGGCGATGAACATACCGTAAATAGGCAGCTTGGCGCTGCAGCTCATGAACGGTGTGAGCATGATGGTCATTTTGCGGTCGCGCTCACTGGCGAGGGTGCGTGAGGCCATAATTGCAGGCACGCTGCAGCCGAAGCCGATAATCATCGGAACGAAGGAGGAACCGGAGAGGCCGATTTTACGCAGCAGCTTATCCATGACGAAGGCTACACGCGCCATGTAACCGCTGTCCTCCAGCATCGAAAGGAAGAAGAACAGCGTAACGATGGTCGGCAGGAAGGAAAGCACGGCGCCGACACCGGAGAAGATGCCGTCGATAATCAGCGAGTGCATAGGCGGTGCGATATCCAACATGGTGAGCGTATTATCAACCGAAGCTGTTATAGCATCGATAACATTGCTGAGGATGTCGCTGAGAAAAGCTCCGATAACGTCAAACGTGAGCCAGAATACAATGTCCATGATAAGCACGAAAATAGGAATAGCATAAAATTTATGCGTCAGATAATGGTCGATTTTGACGGAGCGCAGCTGTGCTTCCGTATGCTTGGGCTTCTGCACGGTCTGCACGCAGCGTCAGCTCGTAGCCGCGCAGAGAGATTTCCAGCGGGTCACCGAGCGGTGCGCGCTTGCGTACCATAACGCTGGTGCGGGGCGTGAGCCCCATATCAAGCAGACGGCGACGCAGAATGCTGCCTTCGCCGCCAACCTTAGCGATGATAGCCTCCTGACCTAAGGGAAGCTTATCTAATGTTGTAGTTTCCATGATTTGACCTTCTTTGAGTGATTTTGCTTAAGCTTTAATTATATATATGAAGCATGAAGCGATCAAGCAAAACACAGCTTTTATCGATAAACTTTAATTAAAAAATATACAATGTCGATTTTGTTACAGCTTTACATAACGGTGCCATTGGTGAGACGAATCTTTTCGGCCTTAGCTTCGGCCAGCTGGCCCTGATTAATCATACCATATTTATGCATAGCGGCCAGCACCAGCAGCTGACGTTTTTTGCAGCCCTCGGGGTTTTCCAGCGGATTGAGGCTGGTGGGCGCGTAGGGGAGCGAGGCGATGACGGCGGCCTCGGCCAAAGTCAGCGCCGAAGGTGCCTTGCCGAAGTACGTTTTGCTGGCCTGTTTAATGCCGGTGCTGCCTGCACCAAAGTAGGTGGTGTTCAGATAGAGCTCCAGAATTTCGTCCTTGCTGTAATTATCCTCCAGCATGAGCGAAAGCACGGCCTCTTCAATTTTACGCTCCATGCTTTGCTCGTGCGACAGAAAAACATTTTTGACAAACTGCTGTGTCAGCGTGCTGCCGCCCTGTACTACCTCGCCGGCGTTGATGTTGGCCAGTGCGGCACGCAGAATACCTTCTACGGCAATAGCGCCGTGATTATAAAAACCATGGTCCTCGATAGCAATCAACGCCTGCGGAATATCGCGCGACATGGCATCAAGACTTGTCCAGTTCGGGTTTTGGCGGATAGGATCGATAACCTCATCCATATTAAAGGCCAGATAGAATTTATGTACGGGCGAGGGCCATTCCTCCTTGGGAGGAAGCAGGCTGGTGAAAAGAGCCATAGCTGCGGATTTTTCGTGCTTGCTGATTTTTTGCTGCTCCTGCTGTACGGGGGTGGTAGGCTGAGCCTTATCCGTAATGCTGTCATAACCCACCATGCCTATAAAAATGAGCAAAGCCATGATAATAATTTTAAACATAAGCTACACCTCGTTAGTAATTTTGATATATTTTAAACGGTGACGTGTTTAGTTTTCACATCTATTGTAACAATAAAGTGTAAATTTGGCAAAAAATACTGGTATATTTACCTTTCAGGTAGTAAAATAAGATTGTAAAATGGATTATTGTCCCTTAATTTTTACAAAAAAATTCACAAAGTGCTTGCAAAATTATACAATTTAGTTGTATAATTATCGAGTACAAAGGAGGATGGATATGAAAGCAAGTGTTATCGGTGCAACAGGCTATGCAGGAGTTGAGCTTCTGCGACTTCTGGACGGACATCCGGAAGCGGAAATTGCCGTGATTACCTCTGAAAGCAGTACGGGAGAGGCGATTGCTTCTATGTATCCGCATTTGTCGGGACGTATTGAAAAGAATCTGCAGTCTATGCAGGAGCTGGATGCTATTGCTGCAGCAAGTGATGTAATTTTTATTGCCTTGCCTCATGGACATGCGATGAAGATAGGCAAGCAGCTGCGAGGAAGCAAGACCAAGATTATTGACCTAGGCGGCGATTATAGATTTAAGGATTACCATGTGTTTGAACAGTGGTACAAGGTGAAGCATGAGGACCCGGAGGCACAGGCTGTCTACGGACTGACCGAGCTTTTCCGTGATAAGGTGCGCGGGGCGCAGCTGGTGGCAAATCCCGGCTGTTACACAACCTGCAGCATTCTGGCGCTGGTGCCGCTTTTAAAATATAAGCTGATTGAAACTAAGGGCATTGTGATTGATGCCAAAAGCGGTACGACTGGTGCGGGACGCAGTTTGAAGGCAGGCAGCCTTTACTGCAGCGTCAACGAGAGCTTTAAGGCCTACGGCGTTGCTTCGCACCGCCACACGCCGGAAATCGAGCAGATTTACAGTGAGTTTGCCGGTGAGGATGTAGTGATTCAGTTCACACCGCATCTGCTGCCTGTGGACCGCGGTATTTATGCAACCTGCTACGCAAAGCTGAAGCAGGGCGTAACGGATGCACAGATTGAGGAGGCCTATCAGGCAATGTACGGCGATGAATTTTTCATCCGCCTGCGCGGTAAGGGAGTTTGTCCGGAATTGAAGAATATCCGCGGCTCCAACTATGTGGACCTTGGCTGGCAGACTGATAAGCGTACAGGCCACATTATTGTGATGAATTGTATTGATAATCTGGTTAAGGGTGCTGCGGGGCAGGCAGTGCAGAACATGAATGTGATGTTTGGCATTGATGAAGCTGCCGGCCTGCGTCAGCTGCCGCTTGTTCCTTAAGCTTGTTATCACTATTATACTATAAAATGGTGCTTAGCGGTGATGCTGCCGTAGAAGAAAAGATGTAAGCACCAAGGAAAGAGGGGAATCTCATGAAGAAAATCGAAGGCTGGGTGACTGCGCCGCAGGGCTTCCTTGCTGCCGGCGTCAAGGCCGGTATCAAAGCCAGCGGCAATCATGATGTAGCAGTTATTTTCAGTACCGTGCCTGCTGCCTGCGGTGCGGTATTTACACAAAATAAAATGTGCGCTGCTCCTGTGCTCGTGAGCCGCGAGGTCAACAAGCACGGCTATGCGCAGGCTATTGCCGTAAACAGCGGCTGTGCCAACGCTTGCACGGGCGAGCAGGGCTTGGCAGATGCCAAGAAAATGCAGGCGCATACGGCAGAGCTTTTAGGCATTGCGCCGGAAGCAGTCTTTGTCTGCTCCACCGGTGTTATCGGCCAGTTCCTGCCGATGGATAAGCTGCTGACCGGCATTGCCGATGCTGTTGACAGTTTGGACGAATGCGAGGGCGAAAGCTGCGCTATGGCGATTCAGACTACGGATACCTTTATCAAGCACGCTGCCTATGAAACGGAAATCGGCGGCAAAAAGGTAACCTTTGCCGGTATTGCCAAGGGTGCGGGCATGATTCATCCGAACATGGCAACTATGTTGACCTTTATTACTACCGACGCCGCCGTTGCTCCCGATGTACTGAAGCGTGCGGTGAAAAAGGCTGCCGACAAATCCTTCAACATGGTTGTTGTCGACGGCGATACCAGTACCAATGACAGCATGATTGTGCTTGCCAACGGTCTTGTCGAAAACGAAATCATTCTGTCGGAGGAGCATCCGGATTATCCGGCCTTCTTTGAAGCGTTGGTTGCCTGTGCTACCGACCTTGCCAAAATGATTGCGCATGATGGCGAGGGCGCTACCAAATTCCTGGAGGTAAATGTTACCGGTGCCGCAACCTGGGAGGATGCCAAAACCGCAGCGATGGCTATTGCCAAATCGCCGCTGGTAAAAACAGCCTTCTTCGGCGAGGACCCGAACTGGGGACGCATTGTCTGCGCTGCAGGCTACAGCGGCGCTGCCATGGAGGCAAATAAGGTAAATCTTTCTATCGGCGGTATCCGTCTGGTAGAAAACGGCATGAACTGCAATGTGCCTGCCGAAAAGCTGGCGCCGACTATGGCTGAGCATGATATTTCCATGAGCATTGACCTGGGGGCCGGTGAGGAAAGCGCAACCGTTTGGACTTGCGATTTCAGTTATGAGTATGTGAAGATCAACGGCGAATACCATACTTGATTGGCCGAGCGATAAAGCACCATATACTTCGTCAAGCCTCCTAGACGTACTGTTAGTACGCCTTCGTCGGCTTTCCTCGTCTCTGGTACTTTCTAGCTCGTCCTTGATAGTGAGAGCATAATATTATTATGATGGTTTACATCTGATAGCTTCTTTCACATCTTTAGAGAGAAGCAATACTACATATAAACGTAAAACAAATATAAAAAATGAGGGAGGACATCACCTATGTTAATGAACGAACAACAAGTACATACCTTAATGGAAGCATTGCCGTATCTGAGCAATTTTAAAGATAAAACCATTGTCGTAAAATATGGCGGCAACGCTATGCTGAATGATGAGCTGAAAAACAAGGTGCTGCAGGATATCCTGTTCCTGCAATACGCCGGCATGCGTCCGGTAGTTGTTCACGGCGGCGGCCCGGAAATCAGCCGTCAGCTGGAAAAGGCCGGTAAAAAGAGCGAATTTGTCGGCGGTTTGCGTGTAACCGATGCAGAATCCGCAGCTATTGCCGAAATGGCGCTTGTAGGCAAAATGAACACTGACCTTGTCGGCCGCCTGAACGCTTTGGGCGGTAAGGCTGTTGGCCTCAACGGCAAGGATGCTAACCTGCTGAAGGCTAAAAAATATCTGGCTGATGTTTATGAAAACGGTGAGGTTAACCTGGTAGATATCGGCTTTGTCGGCAACGTTAAGGAGGTCAATACCGATTTGATTAACTGCCTGCTCGACGGCGGTTATATTCCTGTAATCGCTCCGACCGGCGTTGGTGATGAGGGTGAAACCTATAACATTAACGCAGATGTTGCTGCCGGTGAAATTGCCGGTGCGCTGAAGGCAGAAAAGCTGCTGGTGCTGACTGATGTCCGCGGTATTTATTCCGCATATCCGGATGAAAGCAGCTTCATTTCTACTCTGAGCTTTGAAAAGGCTCATGAGCTTATTCTTAAGGGCAGCATTGACGGCGGTATGATTCCTAAGGTTCGCTCCTGCATTAAGGCTCTTAGCGGCGGTGCCAAGAAAACACATATCATTGACGGCCGTGCCGAGCATTCTATTCTGATGGAGCTGTTTAGCGACAAGGGCGTTGGTACCGAGGTAGTTAAGGAAATCTGACAGCAGGGGCTTGCATGAGGGGGAGATATTCTTGACGATGGATAAAAAAACAATTATAGAAGAAACAGAAAAATATTATCTGCCTGTATTCGGCAGATATCCGATGGTTATGGAGCTTGGCCAAGGCTGCCGTGTGTGGGACAACGAGGGCAATGAGTATGTGGATGCCTTTGCAGGTATTGCTGTCAACAGCCTGGGCTACAATCATCCTGTGCTGGTGAAGGCTATCAGCGAGCAGGCTGCCAAGCTGATGCATTGCTCCAACCTGTATTATACTGAGATTCAGGCGAAGGCCTTGCGTGTGGTGGCTGAGGCTACCGGCATGGACCGCATTTTCTTTGCCAACTGCGGCGCAGAGGGCAATGAGGGCGCTATGAAGCTGGCGCGTAAATACGGCGTGAGCAAAGCACCTACGAAATATAAAATTATTTCTGCAGACGAATCCTTCCACGGACGTACCTTTGATACGCTGGCTGCTACCGGCCATGATTATTATCATGTCGGCTACGGCCCGCTGAGCCCCGGACACGTGCTTGTGCCCTACGGCGATATTAAGGCGCTGGAGGCACAGATGGATGATGATGTCTGCGCTGTACTGCTGGAGCCAATCCAAGGCGAGGGCGGCGTACATGTACCGTCTGACGAATATCTGCAGCAGGTGCGTGCGCTGTGCGACAAGCATGATGCACTGCTGATTTTCGACGAGGTGCAGACCGGTGTTGCGCGTACCGGCAAATGGTTTGCTTATATGCACAGCGGAGTGAAGCCTGATATCCTGACCTTTGCCAAGGGCATCGGCGGCGGCTTCCCTGTTGCAGGCTTTGCTGTGCCGGAGCGTCTGGCGCATGTGTTCAAGTCCGGCGACCACGGCGGCACCTTCGGCGGCAACCCGCTGGCCTGCGCCGCTGTATACGCAACGCTGACGACTATCAAGTCCGAAGGACTGGTAGACAAGGTTGCGGAGAAGGGTGAATACTTTAAGAATGAACTGCGTAAGCTGCAGGAAAAATATCCTGACAAGGTTACCGATGTCCGCGGCTGCGGCCTGATGCTGGGCATGGAGGTTGCCGGTGAGGGCAAGCCGATTGTGGAAAGCTGTTTGGCGAACAATGTTATTGTGAACTGCACTGCAGGCAATGTTATCCGCATTGTACCGCCGCTGATTATCAGCAAGGAAGAAATTGATATTGTGGTTGCTGCGCTGGATAAGGCGCTGGCGGCCTGTTAAAAAACGAGAGGGGATAAAAAATGAGTTTAAAAGACAAAGACCTGATTTCTATTCATGACCTTAGCGTAGGCGAGGTCGCAACAATTCTTGATGTGGCAAAAAAATTGAAACGTAAGCAAAAGGCCGGTGAGCCTCACCAGTATCTGAAGGGCAAAACCTTGGCTATGCTGTTCTCCAAGGCTTCTACACGTACCAGAACCTCTTTTGAGGTAGGCTTCTGGCAGCTGGGCGGCCATCCGATTTATCTGAGCGATTCCGCTTCCCAGATCGGCCGTGGCGAGCCGATTCGCGATACCGCGCGTGTGCTTTCCCGTTTTGTTGACGGTATTATGATCCGTACCTTCTCCCATGATTCCGTTATTGAGCTGGCTAAATATGCCAGCGTTCCCGTTATCAACGGCCTGACCGATTTGCTGCATCCCTGTCAGGCTCTGACCGATATCTTCACTATTCAGGAGAAGATGAAGGTTCTGAAAGGCCGTAAGCTGGTTTATGTAGGCGACGGCAATAACATGGCACATTCTTTGATGTTTGCCTGCGCCAAGGTTGGCATGAACATGATCTGCGCCAGCCCGAAGGGCTATCAGCCGGATCCGGAAATCCTGCGTCTGGCACAAGAGGATGCTGCCCAGACTGGCTGCAGCATTACTGTAGAGGAGGATCTCTTCAAGGCTGCTAAGGGCGCCGATGTGCTCTATACCGATGTATGGACCAGCATGGGCGAGGAAGCAGAGCGTGAGGTTCGCTTCAAAGCACTGCATAATTATCAGATTAACCAGGCGCTGCTGAACGAAGCACGTCAGGAAGCAATCGTTCTGCACTGCCTGCCTGCACACCGCGGTGAAGAAATTACCGAGGAAGTGTTGGAAGGACCGCAATCTGTTGTCTTTGACCAGGCAGAGAACAGACTGCATGTACAAAAGGCTATTATGGCGCTGCTGATGAGCGACGAAGTACTCTAAATCAGGTCTTGAATGTATAAATATAACGGCTGAGCGTATAGTTTATATGCTTAGCCGTTCTTGTATACAGACAAAATTTTCTGAAACAAGCTATATTTTGGGCTTTTTGTTACATCTAGTACACAAAAAGTATTGTATACATGCGCTTAAATACTTGATTTATGCATAAAAAGGGTATATAATACAAGAAGTTTGTAAGTTTATTCACTAATGCATAGCATTATACAGAAATGGGAGGCTATTATAATGAAAAAAGAAGATATTAAGAAAGTAGTTCTGGCTTACTCCGGTGGCCTTGATACATCCGTAATCATCCCCTGGCTGAAAGAGCATTACAACAACTGCGAAGTTATCGCTGCCTGCGCTGACCTTGGCCAAGGCGACGAACTGGAACCCGTTCATGACAAAGCACTGAAAACCGGTGCAAGCAAATGCTACATCATGGACCTGAAAGAAGAATTCATCAGCGACTATGTATGGCCCACCGTTAAGGCCGGTGCTGTATACGAAAAGAAATACCTGCTGGGTACTTCCTTCGCTCGTCCGCTGATTGCTAAAAAATTAGTTGAAATCGCTGAAAAAGAAGGCGCTGATGCTATTGCTCACGGTGCTACCGGCAAAGGCAACGACCAGGTTCGTTTCGAACTGTCCGTAAAGGCTCTGGCTCCGCAACTGGCAATCATAGCTCCGTGGCGTGAGTGGGAACTGCGCAGCCGTGACCAGGAAATCGACTATGCTGCAGCACATAACATTCCTATCCCTGTATCTCATGACCATGACTATTCCATGGACCGCAACATGTGGCATCTGTCCCATGAAGGCAGCGATCTGGAAGATCCGTGGAATGCACCGAAAGATGAATTGTTCATCGTTACCAACATTCCTGAAAAAGCTCCTGATAAACCGGAATATGTTGAACTGGAATACGTTGAAGGCGTGCCTGTAAGCGTTAACGGTGAAAAGCTCAGCCCGGCTAAGCTCGTTGAAAAACTGAACGAAATCGGTATCCGCAACGCTGTTGGTATTACCGATATGGTTGAAGACCGTCTGGTTGGTATGAAATCCCGTGGCGTTTATGAAAACCCTGCCGGCGCTATCATCTACTACGGCCACAACGATCTGGAAAACCTTTGCCTGGACCGTGCAACCCAATCCTTCAAGCAACAGGTTTCCATCCGTTATTCCGAGCTGGTTTACGATGGCATGTGGTTCAGCCCGCTGCGTGAGGCTCTGGATGCTTTCGTTAACGAAACTCAAAAAACTGTTACCGGTACTGTTCGCATGAAACTTTATAAAGGCAACATCTACAGTGCAGGCGTTAAATCCCCGTACTCCCTGTACAGCCAGGAATATGTAACCTTCGGCGAAGACGAAGTTTACAACCAGGCAGATGCTACCGGCTTCATCAACCTCTTCGGTCTGCCGCTGAAGGTTAGAGCGCTGATGAAGAAAGGCAACCTGAAATAATGGCTAAGCTTTGGGGCGGTCGTTTCAGTAAGAATACGAACGAATTGGTGGACGCATTTAATGCGTCCATTGATTTTGATAAACGCTTATATCACGAGGATATCCGCGGTAGCATTGCTCATGCCGGTATGCTGGCTAAATGCGGTATCATTCCGGCAGAGGACGGGGAGAAAATCATTGCCGGTCTGAAAGACATCCTGGCTGATATTGAAGCAGGCAACTTCCATTTTGACGTTGCGCTGGAGGACATTCACATGAATGTGGAAGCGCGTCTGACCGAACGCATCGGTAGCGCCGGCGCCCGTCTGCATACCGCACGCAGCCGTAACGACCAGGTTGCGCTCGATATGCATATGTATATGAAGCGTGAGGTTGCCGAAATTGCCGAGCTTTTGCTTAAATTTGAGGAAGCTCTCTTAACAGTTGCCAAAAAGCACGAAAAAACTCTGATGCCGGGTTATACCCATCTGCAGCGTGCGCAGCCGATTACCTTTGCTCATCATATGCTGGCATATTTCAATATGCTGCAGCGTGACTACCGCCGCCTGCTGGGCGTTTGGGAAGGCGCGGATATGATGCCGCTGGGTGCCGGTGCGATTGCAGGTACCACGTTCCCCATCGATCGTTTTATGGTTGCGGAGGAGCTGAACTTCGGCACAGTTTATCCGAACAGCATGGACGCAGTAAGCGACCGTGACTATATCATTGAATTCCTTTCCTTTGCTTCTACCCTCATGATGCATATGAGCCGTCTGAGCGAGGAAATCTGCCTCTGGAGCAGCACCGAATTCGGCTTTGTGGAGCTGGACGATGCTTTTGCCACCGGCTCTTCCATGATGCCGCAGAAGAAGAACCCTGATATTTCCGAGCTGGTACGCGGTAAAACCGGCCGTGTGTATGGCCATCTGATGGCTATGCTGACAACGGCTAAAGGCCTGCCGCTGACCTATAATAAGGACCTGCAGGAGGATAAGGAAGGCTTCTTCGACGCTATCGACACCGTTAAATTCACCTTGGCTGTTTATCGTGATATGATTCTGACGATGACGGTTAATGTGGACAAGATGGCGCAGGCTGTGAGCAAGGACTTTTCCAATGCCACCGACCTGGCTGACTATCTGGTACGCAAGGGACTGCCCTTCCGTCAGGCACATGAGGTTGTCGGCAAATGCGTTGCCTATGCAATTCATCAGGGCAAATTCCTGCCGGAGATTTCTCTGGAGGAATACAAGCAGTTCTCCGACCTCTTCGAGAGCGATTTGCTGGCAGCTCTGAAGCCCGAGCATTGCGTAGAAGCACGTAAATCCTACGGCGGCCCTGCTTTTTCCGAAAACGAGAAGCAGTTCGCTATCGGTGACAAGGTGCTGGCAGTGCAGCAGGCTAAACTGGAGGAGCTGCAAAGCAAGCTGTAAAAATTTAATAGAGCAAAATTATAGAGGCTGTCACGAAAGTGGCAGCCTCTTTGCTTGCAGTGCAGGGGTTAGCAAAAAAATATTGACAAATTCTGATGGAAAATATAAAATTATACTGAAATTAAATTCAGTGAAACGGAATTCAGTATAAAAGGAGGTTACAGGATGTTTGTCGGTAGAGAAGCAGAGTTACAGCAATTAACAGAAGTTTTTGCTAAGCCAGGTAAGCAGGCGGTGATGCTTTATGGCAGGCGCAGAGTTGGTAAAAGTACGCTAATTTTAGAAGCTATAAAGAATATAGCTTGCAAAGTTATTTATTATGAGTGTCTCATGACTTCTCTAGAAGATAATTTAAGAAGTCTTGAGGCGAAGGTGAAGGCTTGCTATAATAATAAATTTTTACATTTTGTCGATTTCGAGGAGCTGTTTGAATTTTTGGGGTCGCAGCAGGAAAAAGTCATCATTATTATTGATGAATATACATATTTGAAGAAAACAAGTGACGCTCATTACATAGATTCGCTGTTTCAGAGAATTGTTGACAGCTTAAAAAATAATATAAATCTTGTACTGCTTGGTTCATATGTTGGCATGATGAAAGAATTGCTTCAACAAGAAAATCCGCTGTTTAGCAGATTTTCTTTAATTCTGCATATCAGGCCTTTTGATTATTATGATGCATCTTTATTTTATGCAGAGCTTTCAGCTTCTGCAAAACCAGCATTATATGCAGTGTTTGGTGGCAGTCCATTTGTTAATGTACTTATTGATGAGGAAGAGAATTTAGAGGGTAATATTGAACGATTGCTACTCAATGCAAATAGTCCTGTCAGCATCTATATGGAATATATTTTATTGGCGGAGCTATCTAAGGTGGCGAATGCTAATATGATTTTGTCTGCTTTGGCTAATGGCAAGAAAAGGTATGGAGAAATTGAACAGCTGATTTCCGGCAATTCCAATGGCAGCTTAGACAAGCAATTGAAAAATTTATTGGAGATGGAGATTATTCAAAAGATTTATCCGATTAACAAGAAAAATGATAAGAAAAAGACTTTCTATGAGATTAGTGATAATCTGATGCGTTTTTATTATGCCTATATCTATAATAAGCGTGATGTTATTGCAAGAATCGGTACTAAAAATTTTTATGAGCTGTATATAAAGAGCAGCATCAAGACATTTATTTCGCACCGGTATGAAGCCATTGTCAGAGAGTATTTTTCCAGACAGTTGCGAGAAGGCAAAAGGTCAGATGTGTATGATATCGGAACTTTTTGGTATGATATGCCTAAGGAAAGACGTAGCGGCGAATTTGATTGTGTTTTAGAGCTGAAGAATGGTTATGCATTTTATGAAGTGAAGTATTACGATAAGACTTTTTCGAGGGCGGAGGCAGAGGCTGAAGTGCAGCAGCTGAAAAATGTGTTGAGCTTTATGGAGGTTAGCAGGCTTGGTTTTGTGGCTCTATCTGGTTTTGACTTTACCAGTTCTGAGTATGAGCTCATCAGTGGAGCAGAGCTGTACAAGTATAATTGACATAATCAAACGAGCACTACTTGCAGGGTATGCAGGTAGTGCTCGTTTCGCGTTATAGAAATGTGTAAAATTACAGGACACCCCAATTTATTTTATTTGAAGAACATTGCGTAATAGCCGTTGAAGAAGATATACAGGACAATCAGCGGCAGAATGTAGGTTGCATAGAAGCGCATCCATTTCGGGAAGCCGATGCCCTTGCCGGTATCAACCTCTTCAATGAATTTGTTCCAGCCCCAGCCGTAGCGGGTAGTGCAGAAGGCCAGGAAGATGAGGCTGCCTAAAGGCAGGATGTTGTTGCTGACGAGGAAGTCTTCCAGATCCAGCACGCAGGTGCCTTTGCCCAGAGGCTCAAAGCCGCTCCAGATATTGAAGCCGAAAACGCAGGGCAGGGACAGCAGAATCATGCCGATAACAGCAAAGGGAATGAGGCGACGGCGGTCACCGCCGGTCAGCTCGCAGATGCTGGAGATAATCATTTCGAATACGGCAATAACAGTGGACATTGCCGCAAAAAGCATGAAGAGGAAGAAGAGAGTGCCCCAGATACGTCCGCCGTTCATAGCGTTGAAAACGTTGGGCAGGGTGATGAAGAGCAGGTTCGGGCCTGCATCCGGCTGGATGCCGAAGCTGAAGCATGCCGGGAAGATAATCAGACCGGCAACGATTGCTACGAAGGTATCGAGGAACATAATCCACAGAGCTTCGTTGGTGAGCTTTTGCTCCTTGCCGATGTAGCTGCCGAAGATGGACAGAGAGCCCATACCGATGCTCAGTGTGAAGAAGGCCTGGCCCATAGCGGCGAAGATTACCTCGCGTATACCATGCTCAGCAATTTTGCTGAAGTCGGGGTAGAGGTAATACTTGAGGCCGGCTTCACTGCCCGGAAGCAGCATGGAGTTGGCTGCAAGCACAACCATCAGCACGATAAGGAATGCCATCATAACCTTGGTGATGCGTTCAACGCCGTTGCGAACGCCCATGTAGCAGACACCGAAGCAGAGCATGATGATGATTGCCATGTTGCCGGCCATAGTTGCAGGGTCCTGCAGCAGAGCACCGAAAACGCTCTTGATGCCCTGTGCATCAAGACCGGAAAGATCACCGACAGCCATTTTATAAAGGAAATAAAGCATCCAGCCGCTGACGGTGGTGTAGAACATCATGAGGATGATATTGCCGGCAATAGTTACATATTTGAACAGATGCCATTTAGTTCCCTTCGGCTCCAATGTGTCGAAGGATTTTGCCGGGCTGCGTCTGCTGGCACGGCCGACGGCGAATTCTGCTACCATGATGGGCAGGCCCAAAAGCAGCAGGAAGCACAGGTAGATGAGCACAAAGGATGCACCGCCATATTGACCTGTGACGAAAGGAAAGCGCCAGACGTTGCCTAAACCAATGGCACAGCCGGCAGAAATCAGGATAAATCCCAGGCGTGAAGAGAAGCTCTCACGTTCCATAATACATATCGTCTCCCTTGCTTATACAATAATAGTATATAGTATAAGCTATTATCCTGTTTTTAGCAAGCTAAAGAGAAATAAATGCTCTCGCAGGCTGCAGTAACGGGAAATTTGATATAGGCCTATCGGGAATATTAAATATAACAAATCGTTATAACATTTAACTTGACTATCGGCAGTGCCTATTTTATAATAGCCTCACACACAGAGAAGGGTTTTGTGTGTAGAGGAGAATTAAAATGGAAAAAAAGTATCTTATTATTTTGAGTACTGTCGTTTTATCTTTATGCGGTGCTGCCAGCCTGGTTTACTATGACGCTCTTTTGAGAGCTTAGCTAAATTTAAGCGGCGGCAATTTACATCCGGCAATCGCAGCTGCAGGACATTATCAGAAATATAAAATGTCTGCAGGATTACCCCACCCGGATGCCAATAATAATTACAAGGCGTAAGCAACGGAGCTTACGTCTTTTTTTCTGCCCGCAAACGCTTGCGGGTGTGTTGGCATATATTATAGAAAGGAATTTTCTTCGCACGGAGTTTGGCAACATGATATAATATAATTAATATAGACTGTCCGTTATTAGCTTGTTAAAAGTAAATATAGTATAGGTTAAAAGAATACGCATTGACACTCTGGTTTAAACGAAGGAGGGATGAAGCAATGCTGTTAGGTATTGATGTAGGCGGAACCTTTACGGATGCCGTGGTGCTGCGGCAGGGCGAGGTGGTGGCGCAGGCCAAGCGCGCGACGACGCATGATGATGTGCTGCGCTGCGTGCTGGCGGCGCTGGATGCGGTGCTGCAGCCGGGAATGGCGCAGGAGCTGGAGCGTGTCGTAATATCCAGCACTATCGTGACCAACGCTTTGACCGAGGGTAGCCTGCCGCCGGCGTTTTTGGCAATTATCGCCGGACCGGGCATGAACGTCAAGGGACATCTGCCGGTAACACCGTATTATCTGTCGGGTTATGTGGACCATCGTGGCAAGATTACAGCTAATATCGAATGGAGCAGACATCAGGAGCTGCTGCGGCGCAAGGGCAGCGGTGTGTGCGCTGTGAGCGGCAAGTTTTCCGTGCGTAACCCGCAGCTGGAATATCAGGCGGAGCATGAGCTGAAAAAATGCGGCTACAGCAAGGTGTTCTTGGGCAGCGAGCTGAGCGGTGAGCTGAACTTTGTGCGCCGCAGCAATTCGGCCTATTTTTCCGCACAGGTTTATGAGCTTTTCACCCGCTTCTGCAGGCGCGTGGAACGTGCTTTGGCAGAGCGCGGTATCAGCGCTCCGGTGCATATTCTGAAGGCGGACGGCGGTACGCTGCCGCTGGAGGCAGCCTTGCAGCAGCCTGTGGAGGCTGTGTTTACCGGTCCTGCCGCTTCCGTACTGGGCATAGAGGCGCTGGCTGCCCCCGCAGTGAACAGCATCTCGCTGGATGTGGGCGGCACTACTACCGACATTGCCTTCTGGGAGAACGGTCTGCCGCTGATGGCGCGCAAGGGTGCAGTTGTTGCCGGCTATCCTACGGCAGTACGCGCCTTTCATATGCGCAGCATCGGTATCGGCGGTGATAGCAGGCTGCATAAAACGGCAAACGGCTATACAGTTGGTCCCGAGCGTGAGGGACCTGCTGCCGCTGTCGGCGGCAGCACGGCAACGCTGAGCGATGCGCTGATTACAGCAGGCTATGTGCATTTCGGTGATGAAGAACGTGCGCAGGCGGAGATAGCAGCCTTGGGCGGCGAGCCGCAGACGGAAGCACGCAAAATTGTAGACGCTGCCGTTGAGCAGATAAAGGCAACAATTCGGGAGATGCTGGACGAATGGGCCAAGCAGCCCGTATATACGGTTAATGATGTTATCAAGGGCACGGAATTCGTACCGCAGCAGCTGATTGGCGTGGGCGGCGGCGCACCGGGCTTAATCAGGGCGCTGGGCGAATCTATGGCGCTGCCGGTGGATATTCCTGCCGGAGCGATGGTAGCGAATGCTATCGGTGCAGCGGTAGCAAGGCCGACGCTGAGCGCAGGACTCAGAGCGGACACGACCGACGGCTATTATATTATTCCTGAGGGCGGAAAACGCGAAGCCTTGCCGCGACGCTTCAGCAAGCAGGCGGCAGAGGAGCTGCTCGCAAGCTGGCTGCGGGAGCAGACGGCGCAGTGGCAGCTGCCCGACCAGGAAACGGAGCTTATCAGCTACGAGCATTTTCATACAGTACACGGCTATTACGAAACCGGCGATATTTACAGCCTGCGTATGCAGCTGAAGCCGGGAATTCTCTATAAGGTTAGCGGCAGGGAGGTGAGCTTTTGATGGCAAAGAATACCTTGGGATTAGTATTTTTCCCTGCGTTTGACTGGATGATCAGCCCCGGTCACCCCGAACGGCAGGAGCGCTTATTATATACGCGCGACCAGCTGGAGGAGGAGGGACTCTTCGACTGCGAGGAGATTAAGGAATATCGCCCGCGTCTTGCTGAAATCGAGGATTTGCAGCGTGCGCATGTCGGCGTGCCGGCGATTGCACGTTTGATTACGCCGGCACATCTGACCTCTGCGGGAGGCTGCCTGATGGCGGCCGATGCCGTAATGCAGCGGGAGGTGCAGCGTGCCTTTGCTCTCGTGCGTCCGCCGGGACACCATGCTATGCGTGTAGTACACGGAATCCGTGGTTTTTGTACTATTAATATTGAAGCAATAATGGTAGAATATTTACGTAGCAGGTATAATATCCGTAAAATTGCTGTTGTGGATACCGACGTGCATCACGGCGACGGCTCGCAGGATGTGTTCTACCACGATCCCGATACGCTGTATATCTCCTTCCATCAGGACGGGCGCACCTTGTATCCGGGCACAGGCTTTCCTAATGAAGCAGGCAGTCCGGCGGCTTGGGGTACGAACATTAATCTGCCCTTGCTGCCGGGAACAGGCGACGAAGGACTGCACCGCCTGTATGACGGCTTAATCACGCATATTCTGGAGGACTTTCAGCCGGAGCTGATTATCAACAGCGCCGGGCAGGATAACCATTTCAGCGACCCGCTGGCCTCGATGCAGGTTACTGCACAGGGCTATGCACGTCTGGCGGATAAGCTGCAGGCGGATATTGCGGTGTTGGAGGGCGGTTATTCGATTGAAAGCGCCTTGCCTTATGTCAACACCGGTATTATTCTGGCGATGGCAGGCATGGATTACAGCAAGGTGGTGGAGCCTGATTTGCGCGGACTGCGACCGCAGGATGAGCGCTGCAATAAGCGCGTAGACCAGCTTATTGCCGAGGTCGGCGATTTGTACTTCAACCGTGAGCGCACGAGCAAGGAATTGCTGGCGAAATGCGGCAATATCTGGCAGCGCAGCAAGCATATCTACTACGACGAGGATGGTATCCGCGAGGAGCAGGTGGAAAGCGTGCATTATTGCGAACGCAAGGCCTGCCGCGGTTATTTTACCCTGCAGACGGCGGCCGAAGGGACGCGCTTTGGCGACCAGAGCGCTTTCATTACCTGCCTGACGCGCGAAATCTGTCCGCATTGCCGGCAAAAGGCCTACGATACAGCGCTGGCAGAAAAGAAGCGTGGCCGCTGGCAGTATGTGCTGGTGCAGGATATTGCCACAGGCACAGTAGAAAATCTATAAATAATAAGCATTAGGACGCTGCCAAATAAATATGCGTCCTAAGCTGAGAATCGAGGTTAAATAATGATTAATGAATTGGTTGTAGCTACCCATAATCAGGGCAAGGTGGAAGAGTTTAAAACTTTAATGAAGGATTTGCCGATTGATATCAAATATCTGGCAGATTTCGAAGCAGTAGAAGCACCGGCGGAAACAGGCCGCACCTTTGCTGCCAATGCCCGCCAAAAGGCTACCTATTATGCAAAGAAGCTGGGCAAGCCCTGTATTGCCGATGACTCTGGCTTAGAGGTTCAGGCACTGGACGGTGCTCCCGGTGTGCGCAGTGCGCGCTATGCCGGCGAAAAGGCCAGCGACGAGGACAACAATAATCTGCTGCTGCACAACATGAAGTTTCAGGTTAAGCGTACCTGCCGCTTCCGCTGTGCGCTGTGCGTAGCACAACCCGACGGCAAGGTGCTCAATGAGGTAGACGGTATCTGCGACGGCATGCTGCTGCATGAGCCTTTAGGTGAAAACGGCTTCGGCTATGACCCGCTGTTCTGGTCCACCGAGCTGCACAAGGGTATGGCAGAGGCTACCATGCAGGAGAAAAACAAAATCAGCCATCGCGGTAAGGCAATCCGTAAGCTGGTTGCTATCTGGAGCAAAAAGAAATGAGAATAGGCATTACGGGTGATACGCACGGCAGCGCGCAGGCGATTCGCCGCATTCTGCAGCAGACACCGCCTATCGAGCTGTGGCTGCATACAGGCGATTATGCGGCCGACGCCAACCGCCTGCATGATGCGACAGGCATCAAAACAGTGCGTGTGCGCGGCAACTGCGATTTATTGGATGATGGCAGTAAATATGATGAGTATCTGGAAATAGAAGGCTACAAAATCTGGCTGACGCACGGACACAGATATATAGAAAGAAATGTGCAGGCTGATTTGGGCTATTGGGCCAAGCAGCTGGGGCAGGATATCGTGGTGTTTGGTCATACGCATGTGCCGATGGCAGAGTATTATGCGGAAACGCTGCTGGTGAACCCCGGCAGTCCGTCCCGCCCTCGCGGCGGCTCGGAGCCTTGCTTTGCGGTGCTTACACTGCAGGCGTGGCAGACGCCGCAGGTAGAATTCTTCAAGGTGTGAGTCTTTATCTAAGAAAATTATGCGCAGTAAGCAAAAATCTTTTGACAATTCCTTAAAATGATGTAGATTACACAGAAAATATCTTGCAAAACAGGGTAGTTTAATATACAATAAGTGTATACTATTTATCGGACGGAGCTAATGATTTTTTAGACAGCTTACGTCGGGAAATCTTGGGAGGAAAAAAAGATGACAATGACTCTGCGTGAAGAAGCTCTTAAATTACATATGGACAATAACGGCAAAATTGCTGTAGTAAGCAAGGTGCCTATTGCAACCCGTCATGATCTGGCTATTGCCTATACCCCGGGTGTAGCTGAACCTTGTAAGGATATCAAAGAGGACAAAAACCTCTCCTTCGAATATACCTGCCGTGGCAACATGGTTGCTATTATTACCGACGGTACCCGTGTACTCGGCTTGGGCGACATCGGCCCCGAGGCTGCTATGCCGGTAATGGAAGGCAAGGCTGCACTGTTTAAAACCTTCGGTGATGTTGACGCTGTGCCTGTTTGCCTCGATACCAAGGATCCGGACGAATTCATCCGCACAGTTAAGCTGCTGCAGCCTAACTATGCAGGCGTAAACCTGGAGGATATTTCCTCTCCCAAATGCTATGAAATCGAAGATAAGCTGAAAGAAATCTGCGATATTCCTGTATTCCACGATGACCAGCATGGTACCGCTATTGCCTGCCTGTCTGCTGTACTGGGCGCACTGCGCTTTGTTAAGAAAGACATTGCTACCGCTAAATTCGTAGTCAACGGCTGCGGTGCTGCCGGCAGTGCTATCGGCCGTCTGCTGGTAAACATGGGTGCACAAAATGTAATCATGGTTGACCGCTTCGGCGCTCTGTATGAAGGCATCGACGCTAAGCTGGACCGCATCCAGAGCTATCTGGCTACCGTAACCAATAAAGAACATAAGCAGGGTACTCTTGCTGATGTTGCCAAGGGTGCGGACGTTATGATCGGTGCTTCCGCTCCGAACGTATTCACCAAAGAAATTATGCAGAGCATGGCTGAGAAGGCTATTGTTTTTGCTCTGGCTAACCCTGTTCCGGAAACCAGCTATGATGCTGCAAAGGAAGCAGGCGTTGCAGTTGCGGGCACAGGCCGTAGCGACAGACCGAACCAGGTTAACAACGTAACCGTATTCCCGGGCGTATTCCGCGGTGCTATTGATGTACGCGCACGCGCTATTACCGAGGAGATGAAGGTTGCCGCTGTTTATGCTATTGCCGACCTGATTGACGAAAAAGACCTGCGTGAGGACTATGTAGTACCTGACGCTTTTGACCCGCGTGTTGCTCCTGCGGTTGCTGCCGCTGTAGCTAAGGTTGCGATTGAAAAGGGCCTGGCACGCAAAATTGTAGATCCTGAGGTTGTAAGAGCCAATACTGCTAAACGCATCGGCCGTTAAGCCGCAGTATACAAATATTATTCTCACAATGACAATGTGAGCTTAGGAGGATGAAAACATGAGAGAAATAAAGGTTAGTGAAGTCACTGATGTTATTGCCAAGCTGTGCATGGATTCCTGCTACTATCTCCCACAGGAGATGATGGACAAGATCAGAAATGCCGCTGTTGAAGAAGAATCTCCTTTGGGCAGGGAAATCCTTGCTACCTTGATTGAGAACTTCGAGCTGGCTAAGAAAAAAGCTGTTCCTCTGTGTCAGGATACCGGTCTGACCGTTGTATTTCTGGAAATCGGCCAGGAAGTGCATTTTGTTGACGGCGATTTGTATACTGCCATTCATGCAGGCGTAGCAAAGGGCTACACTGAAGGCTATCTGCGTAAATCCTCTGTAGGCGACCCGGTATTTGATCGTAAAAATTCCGGTGATAATACTCCGGCAATCATCCACACCAAGATTGTTCCCGGTGAAAAGGTTAAAATTATCGTTTGCCCCAAAGGCTGCGGCAGCGAAAACATGGGCGCTTTGAAGATGCTGAAGCCGGCAGACGGTGTTGAAGGCATCAAAAAATTTGTTGTTGATACCGTGCGTGCTGCAGGCCCGAACCCCTGCCCGCCGATTACCGTCGGCGTAGGCATCGGCGGCAACATGGAGCGTGCCGCTATTCTGGCTAAATACGCGCTGACCCGTACCGTAGGCGAGCACAATAAGGATGAGCGCTATGCGGCACTGGAGGACGAGCTGCTGGAGCTGGTAAACAAGACCGGTGTAGGTCCTTCCGGCTTAGGCGGCAGCACTACCGCTCTGGCTGTAAATGTTGAATTTACCCATACCCATATCGGCGGTATGCCCTGCGCTGTAAACCTGAACTGCCATCAGGCGCGCAAGGCTGAAGCAGAAATTTAAAGGAGGCGCCTGAAGATGAGTGAAGAAGCTGTAATCAAATATATCAATGCTCCGCTGACCGAAGAAACTGTCAAAGACCTGCATGCAGGCGACGTTGTACGCATCAGCGGTTATATCTACACTGCACGCGACGCTGCTCACAAGCGTTTGTATGAAGCGCTGGAGCGCGGCGAAAAGCTGCCTTTGGACCTGACCAATAATGTTATTTATTACGTTGGTCCTACTCCTGCTAAACCGGGCGAGGTTGTCGGCAGTGCCGGCCCCACCACCAGCGGCCGTATGGACAAATACACTCCGACCATGATCGAGCAGGGTATGCGCGGCATGATCGGCAAGGGTCTGCGCAGCCAGGAGGTTATTGATGCCTGCGCGAAGCATGGCGCTGTTTACTTCGTTGCTGTCGGCGGTGCTGCCGCAGTTATCACCCAATCCATCAAGAGTGAAACCATGATTGCTTACGAGGACCTGGGACCGGAGGCTATCCGCAGATACGAGGTTAAGGATTTCCCGGCTATCGTCTGCATCGACAGCGAGGGTAATGACTTCTATAAGGTTGGTATTGCCAAGTATAAAAAAGAGTAACATTGTTAACAGATTAAGGGTAGGATTTTCTGCCCTTAATTTTTTTTGCAATTAATGTTGACAAAAACACTAGGATAATATATTATTACTCTCAACTTAATAACACGCTCTTATCAAGAGTGGCGGAGGGAACAGGCCCGATGATGCCCGGCAACCAGACGAAGGTTATGGTGCTACATCCTGCAAGTGTAATCTTGAAAGATGAGAGGAAGACTGGCTCCTTCCTCAGAAGGAGTTTTTTTCTTAGGCGGATGTTTTGCAAGACGTGTTGGATAAAGAAAGGATGTAAAAAAGATGAAAAAATTATTAGTTGCATTACTGGCATTAGTGAGCCTTGCAGTTGTTGCTGCAGGCTGCGGCGGCGGAGACAAAAAGGCAGACAACGGTGCCGACAAAAAGGTAACCTTGAAGGTTGGCGCTACCGCTGTACCGCATGCTGAAATCCTGAACCAGATTAAAGGCACCCTGGCTAAAGAGGGCGTAGACCTGCAGATTATCGAATTCAGCGATTATGTAAAACCGAACCTGGCTTTGAACGATAAGGAGCTGGATGCCAACTTCTTCCAGCATGAGCCTTATCTGGATACCTTTGTTTCCGAGCGCAAGATGAATCTTGTATCTGCAGGCAAGGTGCATATCGAGCCGATGGGCATTTATTCCAAGAAAATCAAATCTCTGAATGATATCCCCGAAGGCGCTAAAATCGCTATTCCTAATGACCCGTCCAACGGCGGCCGTGCGCTGGCTCTGCTGCAAAGCGCTAAGCTGCTGAAGCTGAAGGATGGCGTTGGCGTTAAGGCTACCGTAGGCGATATCGTTGGCAACGACAAGAAGCTGAAAATTGTGGAAATTGAAGCTGCTCTGCTGCCGCGTTCCATGGATGATACCGATTTGTCCGTTATCAACTCCAACTTCGCTATGGAAGCTAAGCTGAACCCGGTTAAGGATTCCCTGTTCACCGAGCCGAAGGAATCTCCGTATGCTAACATCGTTGCTGTCCGCAAGGGCGACGAAAACCGTCCGGAAATCCAGAAGCTGATGAATGCTCTGCGTTCTCCCGAGGTTAAGAAGTTCATCGAGGATAAATACAAAGGCGCTGTTGTTGCAGCGTTCTAAGCAAAGCAAAACTGCTGTCGCATGTCAAAGTGCGACAGCTTTTTTTATGTGTTGAAAAACTGTCAGACAGTCTGCTCCCTACAATATTAGATGAAGAGCTATTACGTCATGTGTATGTTGTTGTTTTCAGGATATGCTGTTCACAAAAGCGCAGGCAAAGAGCAGAGCTGTTTTCTGTGCATCCGCCTGCAAAATATGCTATACTTAAAGTATCTTATATGAGGAGATGGTACAATGTTTAAAAGAATTTTAGTTGCCGCTATGCTAGCCTTTATTCCACTTAATGTCTGCAGTCCTACCGAAGCAGCGGTGCAGGCGGGAATGTCAGTTGCAAATAATCAGGTATCCGTACAGCAATCTATGCAGCTTTTTAACGATGAGAAAAATGCCATTTCTATGCTGATGCCTGCAGGCTTTTTGACTAAAGGTGAGTATACGCCCGATAATGAGAAAATTTTTCAAGTAAACTATTCTAATGTGCAAATGTTTATCTATGTAACTCCTATAGATAAATCTGGTCCTAATTCTGCTAAATTTATAGATGAAGTACTTGCTGGACTGAAGAAGAAAATAGCTACAGAAAAGGATGCTGAGCTTATAGAAAACAAAATCATTAAGCTGGATGGCAGAAAAACACTGCATGTTGTCAGAAAAATTAATGCCCAGCCTAAAACACCTGATTTTATAATGGATAACTATACACTTTTTACTGCTAATGATATGATTGATATTCGTTTTACTGTTGAGGCTGACGTTTATGAAAAATTCAAGGCATCAACCATGAATGAGATGATTGCTTCTATTAAGATTGGTACTAAATGGAAACGTTTTGCTACTCCTGACAATAGGTATAGCTATGAGCTGCCGGAAGATGTGTATAATGCAGGAGCTGCCTTTGACCATCAAATGTTAGGTAGTAATGATGATATGATGACGGGCATTATGGTGCAGAAAATAGCTGATAATCCTAAATATTCCTATTATCCGCAATCTCTTGCTAATCTTTCGGCTGCAGAGCAGGCTGATTTAGATAAAAAGATTATTAAGCAGTTAAAATCAGAGGTCAGAACAGCAAGAAATATCAAAAATGAATTTACTGTTGTAAATAATTTACCATGTATTAAAAGCAGCTTTGATGATGTTACCAGTCACAGTATTGCCTATATTTTTATACAGGACGGAAATTACATTTCCTATGACTATATTTTCAATGCCAAGTTGGCTTCTAAACTGGCTCCTGTACTGGAACGCTCGGTAAATTCTATTAAATTTTAATCCCTTGGCTAAAAGTGTAAGTCTTGGAGAAAGTGTATTTTTCTAATGAAAGAAATATGCTATACTTAAAGAAAAACTAATCTTAAAATCGTGAGGTAGAATATGCGTAAATATGCAAAATTTTTCGTAACCCCGAAGGGAGAGCGTGCCGCACGCGGCGGTCATCCCTGGGTGTTTGGTGAAGAGGTAACTAAAATTGAAGGCGAGTATGCCAATGGTGACTTGGTGGATGTAGTAACGTCCAAGGGCAAGTATTTGGGCACCGGTTTTGTGAACGACCATTCCAAAATCCGTGTGCGCATTATTTCCACCAATACCAATGATAAGTTTGACGAAGCCTTTTGGGAGCGCCGTCTGCGCTATGCGCTGGATTACCGCCTGACGGTTATGGGCGAGCGTGATTTTAACTGCTGCCGCCTGATTTTCGGCGAAGCGGATATGTTCCCCGGCCTGACCGTAGATCGCTACAATGATCTGCTGGTAACGCAAACCCTGTCCTTGGGCATTGAAATGCGCAAGCAGATGCTGTTTGAGCTGCTGATTAAAATTCTGCGCGAGATGGGACAGGAAATCCGCGGTCTTTATGAGCGCAACGACGTAAGAATTCGCCTGCTGGAGGGCATGGAGGAGGGCAAGCACTGGTTTGCTACCGATTTGTGCCCCGAACCCGGCGCTGTGACTACCGAGATTGTCGAAAACGGCATCGAATATACGGTTGATGTAGAAAACGGCCAAAAGACAGGATTCTTCCTCGACCAGAAGTATAACCGTCAGGCGATTGCCAAGATTGCCAAGGGCAAGCATGTGCTGGACTGCTTTACCCACACCGGCTCCTTTGCGCTGAATGCTGCCAAGGGCGGCGCTGCTAGCGTTACCGCGGTTGATATCAGTGCGGAGGCAGTGCAGATGGCGGAGCATAACGCTGCGATTAACAATTGCTCCGATGTTATGCATGGTTTGCAGGCGAATGTTTTTGATTTGCTGAGCGATTTGTTCAACAAGCATTCCCGTGAATATGACTTTATTATTCTGGACCCGCCGGCGTTTACCAAATCCGGCAGCACGGTGAAGAATGCGATTCGCGGCTATAAGGAAATTAACCTGAAGGCGATGAAGCTGCTGCCGCGCGGCGGTTATCTGGCAACCTGCTCCTGCTCGCACTTTATGAAGGAGGAGCTGTTCGTGAAGATGCTGCAGGACGCTGCGCATGACGCCAATGTTTCTCTGCGTCAGATTGAAGCGCGCCAGCAATCTCCGGACCATCCGATTCTGTGGCAGGTGCCGGAAACAAATTATCTCAAATTCTATATCTTCCAGGTAGTATAAAAACTCAGTCCAAAAATATGCTGCTGTTAAGGGGGCGTTATTGTGCAGGCTTTAGAGGGTATTCGTGTGCTTGATTTGTCACGGCTGCTGCCGGGACCGTATTGTACAATGCTGCTGGCCGATTTCGGCGCGGAGGTTATCAAAATCGAGGAGCCGGGGCGGGGAGATTATGCCCGCAGCTTTCCGCCGTTCCTCAAGGATTTCGGTTATTGGCATCTGCAGCTGAACCGCAATAAAAAGAGCGTAGTGCTCAACCTGAAGTCGGAGGCGGGACGCTGGGCATTTTTGGAGCTGGTGAAAACCGCTGACGTGGTGGTGGAAAGCTATCGCCCGGGTGTGCTGACGAAGCTTGGCATTGACTATGCGGCGGCTAAGGCGGTGAATCCGCGTATTATCTATTGCTCGCTGACAGGCTACGGCAAAAAAGGACCGCTGGCCAAGCAGGCCGACCATGATATCGGTTACGTGAGCCTGGCAGGCATTACCGCTATGAGCGGTGAGGCGCAGGGCAAGCCGGCGATTCCGGGCGTGCTAATGGCGGATATGAATGCGTCGATGGCGGCAGGCATGAGCATTATGATTGCACTGCGCCATGCACAGATGACGGGCGAGGGGCAGGAGATAGATATTTCCCTGTACAACGTGGCAATGACGCTGATGCCCGGTGCTGCGAGCCTGTACTTCGGCAGCGGCTTTGTTGCGGAGCGCGGCAACAACTGGCTGACGGGTGCCAACGCCAACTATAATATTTATGCGACGCAGGAAGGTCGCTACCTTGCAGTGGGTTGCTTGGAAAAGAAGTTCTGGAGCAACCTGTGCGCCGTGCTTGAGCGCCCCGATATGACGGACCTGATAGATGATGATGCTAACCACGATTACTTAAAGCAGCAGCTGACGCTGGAATTTGCCAAGCATACGCTGCCCGAATGGGAGCAGCTGCTGGCGGGCAAGGATACCTGCGTAACGCCGGTGCTGGATTTTGCCGAGGCGGTGGACGCGGAGCAGACCAAGGCCAACGAGATGGTGCTGAACGTAGAGGATGCAGAGCTTGGTAGCTACCGGCAGCTTGGCTTTGCCATGAAGCTGAGCGAAACGCCGGCCGCGCTGCGGAAGCGTGCGCCGCGCTTGGGCGAGGACACGCAGCAGGTGCTGTCGCAGGCTATAGCAGATGAAAAGCTGCTGGCGGAAGCATTGCAGACAAAATAAAAAATGACCTCCTGAATTTTCAGGAGGTCTAATTTTTTTGTAAGCTTTAAAGTTTGGCAGGCTTATTTTTCTACACGGCCGGGATATGCTTTGAGTGCTTCGCCCAGAATGTAGATAGCGCGCTCCAAATCCTCGCTCTTTAATACATAAGCCAGACGTGCTTCGTTGATGCCGCTGCCGGGGGTGTTGTAGAAGCCGTTGCCGGGAGCAAACATAACGGTTTCGCCGTCGATAGCGAAGTTTTCCAGAGTCCAGATAGCAAATTTTTCTGCATCGTCAACAGGCATGTTAACCATGATGTAGAAAGCGCCCTTCGGGTCGGAAGCCTTCACGCCGGGGAGCTTCTTCAAAGCTGCAACGATAGTGTCGCGGCGTTTTTTGTATTCCTTGTTAACCTCTTCCAGATAGCTTGCCGGAGTGGTGTACAGAGCTGCTGCGCCGACCTGCTCCAGAATCGGGCTGCACAGACGTGCCTGGCAGCATTTGATAACCTGCTTGCTGAGCTCTTTGTTTTTGCTGATGATGCAGCCGATACGCGCACCGCAGGCACTGTAGCGTTTGGAAACGGAATCGATGATGATCAGGTTGTCGTCCAGCTCAGGCATGGTGCCGAAGCTGCGATATGCACCGTCATAAACGAATTCACGGTATACTTCGTCAGCAATTAAAGCCAGGTTATGCTTGCGCACGATGCGGGAAATCATGTCCTGCTCTGCTTCGGTATAAACTACGCCGGTAGGATTGCCGGGGTTGGTGAGCAGAATTGCTTTGGTTTTCGGAGTGATGTGCTTTTCGATTTCTTCTTCGCTGGGCAGGTGGTAACCGTTTTCTACGCTGGTAGGAACAGCGTTGATTTTTGCGCCGAACTCCTTGCAGAAGGTGGTGTAGTTAGCGTAGAAGGGTTCGAAAACCATGATTTCGTCGCCGGGGTCGCACAGAGCCATAACTGCGAAAATCAGGGCCTCACTGCCGCCGTTGGTAACGAAAATATCTTCAATAGCATAATCCATGCCTTTTTCTGCATAATATTTCTGTACAGCCTTTAAGAGGAACATTTCGCCTTTGGAATTGCTGTAGGCGATTACCGGTGCCTGGAATTCACGCACGCTGTCCATGAATTGTGCCGGAGTGGCAATGTCAGGCTGGCCGATGTTCAGATGATAAACCTTTTTGCCTGCAGCCTTGGCTGCGTCAGCATACGGAGACAGCTTTCTGATAGGAGATGCTGTCAGGCTTTGAATACGTTGAGAAAGTATCATGAAAAAAACTCCTTGCTGTTATAGTTTGTTTTGGGGCAGGTGTAACTGCTTTATTTATTATAGCACAGATTTTGCCAAGATTGTATATAGTAAAATATTAATACTGTATACATTTGACTTTTTGACGCAAGCACTTTTTGAAGACACAGTTTGGCAAATGGTTGTAATTCGCAGAATGCTTTTGCATAAATATTAAAAAAATGCTATAATGGGGACGTTATTTTTAATTTTTTGAAGGAGTGATTGTCCCCTATGCAAACAACGCAAGCAAAAAATCAGACCGGCGGCATCCTCGGCCTGATTGAACGCGTCGGCAACAAAATCCCCGATATCACGATTTTGTTCATCGGTGCGTTTATCATCTGCTGCATTATGTCAGCAATTCTTTCGACGATGCACTTTGGTTATGTGCATCCTACTACCGGCAAGGAAATCGTGGTCAACAATATGTTGAGCGGCAAAAATCTTGTCGACCTGTTAAGCAAGATGGTTACCAACTATTCCGGCTTCCCTCCGCTGGGCATGGTAATCGTTGCTACCCTGGGTATCGGTATTGCTGACGGCTCCGGCTACATCAATACTGCGCTGAAAAAAATCCTGGCTGTTACGCCTAAGTTTTTGATTACCCCGATTATTATTCTCGTCGGTATGCTGAGCCATCTCGGCCCCGATACCGGTTACGTAATCATCATCCCGGTTGCGGCCTACATGTATTATGCGAGCGGCAAGCATCCGCTGGCAGGTATCGGCGCATCCTTCGCCGGTATTGCCGGTGCCTTCGCTGCCAACTATACTCCGTCCGCGATTGACCCGGTTATTCAGGGCTTCACCCAGAGCGCTGCGCAGATTATCGACCCGTCATATCAGGTTAACGTACTGTGCAACTATTTCTACGCCTTCGGTGCGACCTTCCTCGTAATCCCCAGCTGCTGGTGGGTGACGGAAAAGATTGTAGAGCCGTGGCTGTGGAAAAACTGCCCGCTCGATGATGATATCGAGGTAGGCGAGGACGGCAACACCGCCGTAACTCCCAAAGAAAACCGTGCCTTCTACGCTGCCACCGGCCTGTTGATTGTGATGATTGCGCTGCTCGTTTACCTGCTGCTGCCTGCCGATTCCATCTTCCGCGATGATAAGGGTATGCTGGCAAGCTTCAAGGCGCCGATTATGCAGTCCATCGTTTCCCTGCTGTTTGTGTTCACCGGCGCTGTCGGCCTGACCTACGGCGTGATGGTAGGAAAATTCAAATCCCCGAAGGATGTAACCACTGCGATGGAGGATATCACCAAAACTCTGGTGCAGCTGATTGTATTCTACTTCTTCGCTGCGCAGTTCCTCTATGCTTTCGGTGCTTCCAACATGGGTGCGCTGATTGCGATTGCGGGCGCTGAGTTCCTGAAGTCTCTGGCACTGCCGCCGCAGGTAACTATTTTCGGCATCATCATCTTCGTTGCGATGCTGAACCTTATTATCACCTCTGCTTCCGCCAAGTGGGCTATTCTGGCACCTATCTTCGTACCGATGCTGATGGCTGTAGGTATTGCTCCAGAGCTGACTCAGGTTGCCTTCCGCGTTAGTGACTCCGCGGTTAACGTTGTAACTCCGATGTTCGCGTTCTACCCGCTGATTATCCTCTACTGCCAGAAGTACGTGAAGAGCGCCGGTATCGGTACGCTGAGCTCCCTGATGCTGCCGTACACTATTACGCTGCTGGTTACTTTGACTATTATGCTGTATGCTTTCTGGTTCCTTGATATTCCGTTAGGTTTGCAGGCAGACTATGTGTACCCGCGTAGAGTGATGTAATAGCTTAGGGACGAGCGATAAGGGCGCATCTGCTTCAGAAAGTTTCACTGTAATATTATTTCAGAGATGATATAATGAAGATTGCCTCTCCTTGGGGAGAGGTGCCGAGCTTGTCGAGGCGGAGAGGGGTGACATCGATGCAAACCCCTCTCAGTCGCCTTACGGCGACAGCTCCCCCCCAAGGGGCGCCCTCTCTTGCCCTACGGGCAATTCACCTTGTCCCCCCCCCAAGGGGAGCCTTCAAATGTCCTATGGGTAATTCACCTTGTCCCCCCAAGGGGAGCCTCTCATATGACGTGCATTGGCAGACCGAGCCTCTCCTTGGGGAGAGGTGCCGAGTGGAGCGAGGCGGAGAGGGGTGACATCATGCAAGCTCTTCCCTTGTCCTATAGTTAATTCACCTTGCCTCCCCTCTAAGGGGAGGTGGCTGCGAGCATAGCGAGCAGACGGAAGGGTGTTATATGTATTTATGAAAGAAGGTTTTTGAAAATGTCTTTGCAAGAACGTTTGACTGAACGCTTTTTACGTTACGCTGCCGTACCATCCCAAAGTAAGGAGGGCTGTGCTGTTGTCCCCAGTACTCCCGGCCAATGGGATATGGCAAAGCTGCTGAAGGAGGATTTGGCTGAGCTTGGTCTGGTAGACCTGGAAATCAGCGAATTCTGCGTGCTGACCGGTCGTCTGCCGGCTAACCTGCCTGCAGGCCACGCTCCCGTGCCGAATGTAGGCTGGGTTGCGCATATGGATACCGTTGACGTAAACCTTTCTCCCGAGGTACATCCGCAGATTGTGAAAAACTATCAGGGCGGCGATGTACTGCTGAACGCTGAAAAACAAATCTACATTAAGGTAAGCGAGCATCCCGAGCTAAACCAATATATCGGCAGCGACCTTATCACTACCGACGGTACCTCCGTACTGGGCGCAGATAACAAGGCTGCCGTTGCTAACCTGATGGTAGCGCTGGAAACTATTATTAAGGAAGGCCGTCCGCACGGCGAAATTTATGTAGCCTTTGTTCCGGATGAAGAGGTTGGCCTTTGCGGTTCCAAGAAGATGGATTTCAGCAAGTTCCCGGTTGAATTTGCTTATACCATTGACTGCTGCGAGTTGGGCGAGGTTGTATATCAGACCTTTAACGCAGGCAGCGCACACATCAAAATCAAGGGCGTAACCGCACATCCGATGTCCGCCAAGAACACTCTGGTTAACCCGGCGCTGGTTGCCGTAGATATCATCAACTGCTTTGACAGAATGCAGACTCCGGAGCACACCGAGGGCACCGAAGGCTTTATCTGGGTGCAGGCTATTAAATCCAACGCTGCGGAAGCAACTCTGGATATCAAAATCCGCGACCATAACAAAAAGATGTATGAAGCACGCAAGGAGTTCATCCGTCATGCTGTGGAATATGTACAGGCCAAGAATCCGAAGGCCGGCATTGAGCTGAACATCACCGACGTTTACGGCAACATTGCCGATGCGCTGACTGATGATAACAGAAAATGCGTAGAGTACATTTTCGAGGCTATGAAGGAGCTGGATATCGAGCCGAAGGACATCGCTATGCGCGGCGGCACCGACGGTTCCTTTATTTCCACTAAGGGCATCCCGACGCCGAACTATTTCACCGGCGCGCTCAACTTCCACTCCAACTGCGAGTTTATGCCGATGGCTGCCGTGGAAAAATCCTGCCTGATGACTTTGAAGCTGGTTGAGCTGATTACCAAATAAAAAATGCTTGACAAATGCGTCGCTTTCCTGTAAAATCTTACTTGTTTCCAACGCAAATGCGTACGAAGCCTTTTGGGGGCGTAGCTCAGCTGGGAGAGCACCTGCCTTGCAAGCAGGGGGTCAGGAGTTCGATTCTCCTCGTCTCCACCAATCGTTAATTAGCGGTCTTACTTTGGTAGGACCGCTTTTTTTATTCCCTTAAAACACCAAAAATGTTATAATGTAATAGAGTATGTAAGAAGGAAGGAGAAACACATGGGAATCTTTTTGAACCCTGGAAATACTGCCTTTAAAGAAGCAGTGAATGCCAGAATATATGTCGATAAGACAAAGCTTATCGATTTCACTAACCAGTTCATCAATACGCCCCAGAAATTCATTTGCAGCAGTCGTCCGCGCCGTTTCGGCAAATCAATGGCTGCTGATATGCTCCTGGCCTATTACAGTAAGGGGAGCAAATCTGAAGAGCTTTTTGCAGGACTTGCTATTACAGACTGCCAAAGCTTTAAAACGCACCTGAACAAATATGATGTAATCTACTTCGATGTTCAGGAATGCATTGACAACGCAGAAAGCATTGAAAACACTATAGAATACATAACCCAGAGTGTTCTGGAGGAGTTGAACCTGGCTTATCCTAAGACAATACCGTTAGACACTAAGACCATTTCCGAAGCGCTGAATTATATCAATCAAGCTACCGAAAACAGATTTGTCATTATAATCGATGAATGGGATGCTATGTTCCGTGCAGCACCAAAGCAAAAAGAAACTCATGAAAAATATATTGCATTTCTTCGCAGTCTGTTCAAAGGAGCAGGGGCAAGACGTTTTATTGCGCTTGCTTATATTACAGGCATCCTGCCTATAAAGAAGTATAAAACGCAGTCGACATTGAATAACTTCATGGAATACACTATGATAAACCCCGGACCGATTGCTCCCTATTTTGGCTTTACGGAAGAAGAAGTAGCAGTACTTTGCAAAACTTACAACAAAGATTTCGGCAATATACGGCGCTGGTACGACGGCTACAGGTTGAGTGGCCTGCACATCTATAATCCTTTTGCTGTAACTAATTTGATACTGCAGGGGAACTTTCAGAGCTACTGGCTTCAGAGCGGGACTTACGAATCTGTTAAAGACCTTATCAGTATTGACTTTGACGGATTACGCAAGGATGTTATTGAGCTGCTCGCAGGCGGAAGCGTAAAGGTTAATCCCTATTTCTTCCAAAACGATATGGATTCTTTTGACGACAAGAATGATGTGCTTGCACTGCTCATTCATCTAGGTTATCTTGCTTATAGTCCTGAAAAAGAAACCGCCGAAATTCCTAATGAAGAAATCAGGACAGAATTTCAGAAGGCTGTACAGTCCGTAAAATGGACAGAGATTTTAGACTTTCTAAAAGAATCTGAAAGACTGCTTGCTGCGGTTAATAGAAAAGACAACAATGAAGTTGCTAAGATTATTGAAGCTGTTCATGATACATCCGTTTCGATACTTCAGTACAACGACGAAAATTCTTTGAGCTACGTCTTAGACAAAGCTTTTCTGGCAACGATGAATTTCTATTTCAAGCCCAAAAGAGAACTTCCTGCAGGCAAGGGATTCGCTGATATTGTCTATATTCCTAAGCCGGAATACAGGAAAAACCATCCGGCATTAGTAGTCGAACTGAAATGGAACCAAGATGCCAAGACTGCAATTGATCAGATTAAAAAGAAGCAGTATCAGGAATCCATCAAAGAATATACCGATAACATCCTGTTTATCGGTATAAACTACGATAGGAAAAGCAAAAATCACGAATGCCTTATAGAAGAGTTCAAAAATTAAATTCGATTCTCCTCGTCTCCACCAATCGTTAATTAGCGGTCTTACTTTGGTAGGACTGCTTTTTTGTGCGCAAAAAAAGACGCCCATGCATATGAGCGTCTGCGTAAATTATTTAATGGCTCAGCAGCCTTCGTTTTCTTCCCATTCCTCGCTGTTTTCGTTGATGTACCATTTGCCGTTGATATAGATCTTTTCTTCGATAGTACGCGGTCCCCAGATAACGCTGCCTTCAGGGCCATAGTCCTCGCCGTCGTCGGGGCAGGTGTCATCATAGGTAACAAAGGGGACGGAATTATCGGTACCGGTTGTTCTTATATTATTTATATTATTGTACTGCTGCTGTTCGTTTTCCTGCGGATGCAGCATCCTGTTGTATTTGTACAAAAGCTTTGCGGCATAGACAACGGCAGCAAGCAATACTCCCTCCTTCGGCAGTTCAAAGAGAACTAAGATAAAAGCCAGAACAGCTAAAACTACGCTGTGGAAGAAGCTTTCTTGTTCATCCAGCTCTTTCATTTTATGTAAAAGATAAATAATCAGCAGTGTTATGGGCAGCAGCACAAGAAAATAGCCTAATGATGTATGCGTAAAAATCAGAATAACGAGCGTTAAAAGGAGCATTAAAGCTATAAGGGCAATTACCTTTTTTATGTTACTGCAAAAGCGGTCGATAAAATTCATGGCACGCACCTCACTTTTATCTGTATTATAGCATGCCGGTGAATTTTCTACAAAAAATCTAAAAAAAACTGCAGAAATCGCTTGAATATGCCCTTTAAATGTGATATAGTATACACTATATTAAGGATTTCCCCAGAAAAAAGTATAGTATTTTAAAAGGAGCAATTTATTATGGAGAAAGAAAAAGCATTCCTGCTGTGGTTTGACCAGCTGGAGAGAAAAGACGTAGCAATCGCCGGTGGTAAGTCTTCTTCCCTGGGCGAGCTGACTTCTCATGTTGACGTACCTGTACCGTATGGCTTCGCAACTACTGCCTGCGCTTACAGATATTTCTTCGAAAAGACCGGTCTGTACGAGAAGATTAAAAATTTGATTGCCGGTTTGGACGTAGACAACAGCGCTCAGCTGCGTGAGGTTTGCGCTAAGGTTCGTCAGGCAATTATGGACGAAGAAATGCCGCAGGATCTGCAGGATCTGATTGCCCAAGCTTACAAGGAGCTGGGCGAAAAGGTTGGCCAGGCTGATCCGTTCGTTGCTGTTCGCAGCAGCGCTACCGCAGAGGATCTGCCGGATGCAAGCTTTGCAGGCCAACAGGACACCTACCTGAACGTAAAGGGTGCAGAAACCATCGTTGCTAAGGTTAAGGAATGCTATGCTTCCTGCTTTACCGACCGTGCGGTTTACTACCGTGAAAAACAAGGCTTTGATCATCTGGATGTAGCATTGAGCGCCGCAGTACAGATGATGGTATTCTCCAAGGCTGCAGGCGTTATGTTCACTGTTAACGTTGCTACCGGCGACGACAAGAACATCCTCATCGAAGGCGCATGGGGCTTGGGCGAATATGTTGTTCAAGGCACCGTAACTCCGGATAACTATACTGTAAATAAAGCTACCTGCGAGATTGTTGAAAAGAACGTTAACGCGCAGGACATTAAGCTGATCCGCAAAGCTGACGGCGACTGCGAAGAAGTTGTTGTGCCGCTGGATGAGCAAAACGAGCAGAAGCTGACTGATGAGCAGATCAAACAATTGGCTGAATGCGCTAAGAAAATTGAAGCACATTATGGCTGCTACATGGACATGGAATGGGGCGTTGACGAGCGCGATAACAAGGTTTACATCCTGCAAGCCCGTCCTGAAACCGTATGGAGCCGTCGTAACAAAGAAAATGGTGCACCGAAAGAGGAGAAGAAAGTGACTACTGATCGCAAAGTTATCGTTAAAGGCTTGCCTGCCAGCCCTGGTAATGTAGCAGGCCGCGTACATGTAATTTTGGATCCGTCCCATATCGACGAATTCAAGGAAGGCGAAATCCTCGTAACCGAAATGACCGCTCCTGACTGGGTACCGGCTATGAAGAAAGCGAAAGCAATCGTAACCGATAGCGGCGGAATGACCTGCCATGCTTCTATCGTATCCCGCGAGCTGGGCATTCCCTGTATCGTAGGTACCAAGAGCCGTGGCGAAGCTGCTACCACCACCATTCCCGATGGCATTGACGTAACCATTGATGCTACTCATGGTGTTGTATACGAAGGCATCATCGAAGAGCCGAAGGCTGAACAACCGGCACAACAAGTAGTTGCTGCTGCTGAATACTTCCCGCCGACCGGCACCAAGATTTATATGAACCTGGGCGATCCTGAGCTGGCTGAAAAATATGCTACTCTGCCTTGCGACGGTATCGGCCTGATGCGCGAAGAGTTCATCTGGACTACCTATATCCATGAACATCCGCTGTATCTGATCAAAATCGGTCAACCGGAAAAGGTTGTCGACCAACTGGCTGAAGGCATCCGCCAAGTTTGCCAGGCTATGGCTCCGAGACCGGTAACCATGCGTTTCTCCGACTTCAAGTCCAGCGAATACCGCGACCTGAAGGGCGGCGACGAATTCGAGCCTAACGAGCCTTCCGCTCTGCTGGGCTGGCGCGGTGCTTCCCGTTACTATGATCCTAAATATATCGAAGCATTCAAACTCGAATGCATGGCTGTTCGCAAGGTTCGCGAAGAGTTCGGCCTGAAGAACCTGAACGTTATGATTCCGTTCTGCCGTAACGTAGAGGAATGCGAAAAGGTTACCAAAATCATGGCTGACTGCGGTCTGTCCCGTGGTAAGGACTTCAAGGTTTGGCTGATGGCTGAGATTCCGTCCAACATCATTCTGGCTGACCAGTTCAACAAGTTTGTTGACGGCTATTCCATCGGCTCCAACGACCTGACCATGCTGGTTCTGGGCTGCGACCGTGATAACGATACTGTTTCCCATATCTATGACGAACGTAACCTGGCTGTACGCCGTGCAATCCGTCACCTGATCGAGGTTGCTCATAAGGATGGCAAGACCGTTTCTATCTGCGGTCAGGCTCCGAGCGTATATCCTGAGTTCTGCGAGTTCCTCATTAAGAGCGGTATCGACAGCATGTCCGTTAACCCGGATACTGTTAAGTTCACCAAGAAGCTGGCTGCTCAAATCGAGCAACGCATCATGATGGATGCTCTGACCGGCAAAGGCCGTCAAGAGGTTGAGGACCTGAACTGGTAAGAGGCAATTAAAGACTTTCAGCTCTTTGGCTAAGCGCATTGGCTTTATCTGGAAGCAGAAAAAGTAAATATGTAGTGAAGAGTTTTAGGACTCCTGTATTGTAGTACAAATTGCAATATGGGAGTCCTATTTGTTTTTTGGGGGTAAAAGACGATTTTAAGGAGGTAAGTATGCTGTCGATTATTTTCATTTTTTGTTTGCTCTATCACACCTATACGGATATGAAGTCTATGCTGCTATATGACAAAGTGACATTGCTTTTAGCGGCAGTAGGTGTAGTGCGTGCCTTTTTTGAGCACCAGCTGTTAGAAGCTCTTTATGGTGCAGGAGCAATGCTAGTAATTATGCTGCTTTTGTATTTTGTCAGTCGCGGCGGTATGGGAGAGGGAGATGTTAAGCTGGCACCGGCGCTGGGAATCTGGCTTGGTCTGGAGCAGGGGCTGTTATGTCTGCTGCTGGCTTTTGTCAGCGGTGGCATCGTGGGTACGTTATTATTGTTGCGTAGACGAGGCGGACTAAAACAGGCAATTCCTTTTGGACCGTTTTTGTGCGCAGGGGCAGTTGTTGCATATTTTTGGGGAATAGAAATTGTTACATGGTATTGGAGGGTTATCTTATGATGAAGCTTGAAAAAAGTATGAATCTTGAGGAGCTGTTTGAGCCGGGATTATGTGCTTGTCGTCGCCGTTGGCGCCGTAGACAGCCGCTTTTGCTGTTGTCGCTGCAGACAGGGGAAATGGCATATTTTGAAAGCGAAGTGCTTAGCTGGCAGGAGCAGCTGAATGAGACTAACATTGCAGACATGCATAGTCTTACAGATGCGTTACGCGAATTACTGTTACAGCATGAGGTAGAGGAGGAGGCTGCGGTGCTTCTGTTGCCAGCGGCAGAAGCTCTATATTCTGAGCAGCTGCTGTTACCTGCATTGCAGCGGCGTGAGCTGCAGGCTGCCTTAATGTGGGAGCTACAGCAGAGCGCTCCCTGGGCAGAAACAAGCTATAGTTACAGCTTTGAAGCGAATGCCGTCGGTGAAGCAGATGAACAGCAATATCAGGTGACATATACGGCTTTGCCAGATACATATCAAGCTGAGCTTGAACAGCTGTGTAGCAGCTTGTTACTGAAGCTGCAGGGCATTTGGCTAGGAAAGGTAACTCTTGACGCAGCTGCAACAGCCTGGTTTGCCGGCAAGCCGTTGCCGCCGGTATACAGGCAGCAGCAAAAAAACTTGCAAAGTGTAGCGGCCACTTTTGGCCGCTGGTTGCCTAAGGTTAGTTGTGCTGTATTTGCTTTAGCACTATTAGCTTATGGCAGTGCCTTGGGAGGCTGCTATTTGGCGCAGCATAATTTGCGGAAGGTAGAACAGAAGCTTAAGCAGTATGAAGTATGGGAGCAACGTATCCAGGAAAGCGAAGCTATGGAACGCAGTTGTCAGCACTTGGAAAAGCTGTTGGCTGCAGCACCTAAGGCATCTAAAGAGGCTAATGGTGAAGTGGAGCGTATCTGTCGCCAGATGCTGCCTGGTTGCTGGCTTACTGCTTTGGAATATGGCGGTACGAAGAAGCCTTTATTCTTGCAGGGAAGGGCAGTTGATGCATTAGCTTTGGAAAGCTTAGTTGAGCAACTGCAAAAATGTGGCTATTATAGCAGAGTAGAGCTGCTGCAATCAGAGCAACAGGGAAATACTATTGCTTATAAGCTCAAGCTGGAGCTGAAGGAGGGCAAGAAATGAAGCTGGGAGAAAAGACGGTTAATGTATTAGCCTGCGTAGCAATTTTAATCGCTATTAGCCTGCTAGCTAATACATGGTCGCTGTGGACTGAACGTCAATTGGCAGTAGCAAAGACAGATAAGCTGCAGGTAAAGCTGACGCGGCAGATGCGTTTTGCTAATGAGCATAGTGATTATGAAACGTATAAAACAAGACTGCTGAGTAAGCAGAATGGTTTAGAGCAGAAGGTAGAGCAGCAGCTTAGTTTGAACAACGGGCTACAGCGACTGCAAAAGCAGGCGCTTGCTCAGGGGCTTCAGTTGAGCAAGCTTCAGATGGAGGGTAAACCTGTTGCTTTGCAGAATGGCTTACAAATGCAGACATTAAATGTTAGTACTGTTGGTGAGTTTTATTCATTGCTGCGATGGCTACGACAAGTGGAACGCAATGGCTGCAAGGTAAAGGAGCTGCGCTTGCAGAGCATAATGCAGACAAAAGATGTGCTGAAAATAGATATCTCTCTTGAATTTTATATTGCAAACTAAAGATTTTAATTAGCCTACGCTAATTTCATCTTGACAAAATCCACATCTTATAAGATAATGTCATAGTAAAGTTAGACTAGGCTAATTTAAATTTAAAGATAGCGCTAGCTAATATTGTAAAGGGAGTTGCGTATGAAAAAATATATCTTACTCGTATTTGTCGTAATCATAGCCCTGGCAGGCTACTTCCTGTTGGCAAGAGGCCAGCATAAGCTCGCAGCCAACGCCGCCGTCAGCGTAACCGACAGCACTGGCGCCAAGGTACACATTCCCGCGGAGCCCAAAAGAATCGTCTTTCTCAATGCCTCCAATCTGGAAATCTTTACCTCCATCGGCGGCAAGGCCGTCGGCAGACCTACCAGCACTTCATATCCCGACGACATCAAGGAAAGCATTAAGGACATACCCGAGGTAGGCATGATCCACGCGCCGAATCTGGAAAAAATCATGAGCCTGAAGCCTGACCTGGTTGTAGGCACGAACGTACCCTTCCACGTAATGCTGCGCAAGCCCTTGGAAATGGCCGGCGTGCCGCTTTACCTGAACATGATAAACTCCTATGAGGACGTGCTGAAAAGCATAGACGACTTCGGCCGCTTTGCCGGCAGAGAAAAGGAAGCTGCCGCCAAGCGTGCGCAGATAGAAAAGGAATATGCCGCGCTGACGCAGGACGTACAGAAGGGCAGGGGACCGAAGGTGCTGATTATCTTCGGCTCGCCGGACAGCTTCAATATGTCCACCAAAAAGAGCTTCGGCGGTGATCTGGCAGAGCGTTTGGGTGCCGTAAACATTGCGGACAAGGCCGAGAACGTGAAGGACAGCAGCTACATTCCGCTGAGCATGGAATTCGTAGCCAAGGAAAACCCCGACATCGTGATGCTGATTACCATGGGCGGCAGCAAGGAAATTCTGGAGAAGCTGCGCGCCAATATGCGTGACAACGCCATCTGGCATGACGTGAACGCCGTGAAGAATAACCGTGTGTACCAGCTGCCGCCTAGCCTGTTTACCGTTAACCCCGGCACGCACACTATCGACGCTATGAAGATTATGAAAGAATATATCTATGGAGAGGCCAAGTAATGAGTAATGATGCCAAAACAAAAGAAAAAGTGCGTATAGCGGTCTTTTGCGGCCTGTGTATCCTGCTCGTTGCAGGAATCTTCGTGAGTATCGGCAGCGGTACGGTGAGCCTTTCGGTGGGCGAAACATGGGCAGCGCTGACAGGCGAGGCAGATGCGGACACCGACCGCATCGTGAACCTCATCCGCCTGCCCCGCACAATCGTGACCGTGCTGGTGGGTGCTAATCTGGCGCTGGCAGGCTGCAACCTGCAGGGTGTGCTGCACAATCCGCTGGCAGACCCGGGCATTATCGGCGTGAGCGCCGGCGCAGGTCTTTTTGCGATGGTGATAATGCTGCTTTTCCCGGAACAATCCGCTATGGTGCCGCTGGCAGCCTTTGTAGGTGCAGTGCTGTCCACAGGCATCGTCTTTTTCCTGGCGTGGGAAAAGGGCATTAACCCGCTGCGCATGATTTTGGCGGGCGTGGCGGTTGCCACCTTCTTCGGCGGCGGTATGGCGGCGCTGAACGTATTTTACAGCGACAGAATCCAAGGCACGGTTATGTGGATGGCCGGCGGTTTTCAGGGGCGCAGCTGGGGGCATGTGGAAATGCTTTTGCCCTACAGCGCCATTGGCATTATCGGCACGATTTTGTGTGCGCGTTCCCTGAATGCGTTGCAGTTAGGTGATGAGCTGGCCAAAAGTTTGGGCGTACGCGTGATGCGTATGCGCACGATTTTAATCTTTCTTTCCGCGCTGCTGGCGGCAGTTTCCGTAAGCGTAGCAGGCATGCTGGGCTTTGTGGGCCTCATCGTGCCGCACATCATGCGCCTGTTAATCGGCAGCGACCACGAATACCTGCTGCCCTGTGCGGCGATTGCCGGCGGTGCGGTGGTAACACTGGCTGATACGGCGGCAAGAACGCTTTTCAGTCCGCTGGAAATCCCCGTGGGCATCTTCATGTCCTTCATCGGCGGTCCGTTCTTCTTGTATCTGCTGAAACGGAGGATGCGTTAAGCTATGAATATCCCAACATTACATACACAAAAAATTACTCTGCGCTACGGCGAGCACACGATAATCAGGGACCTGACGCTGGATATTTCCCGGCCGGAGATTGTGACGATTATCGGGCCGAACGGCAGCGGCAAATCAACGCTGTTGAAGGCGCTCTGCCGCCTGCTGGAGCCTGCGACAGGCACAGTTTATCTCGACAGCAAGGACATTAACAAAATGTCCACGGAAGAGGTGGCGCGTACATTGGCAGTAATGGCGCAGAGTGCGAACGCTCCCGGCGGCACGACGGTGGAGGAGCTAGTGTGCTACGGACGCATGCCGTACCGTAAATTTTTCGACGGCCTCAATCAGGAGGACCGCCTGGCGATTGAAGAGGCGCTGGAGTTTACTGAGCTGGGACCGCTGCGTACGCGCCTTGTGCATACCCTGAGCGGGGGCGAACGTCAACGCGCGTGGCTGGCCATGGCGCTGGCGCAGAAGCCGAAGATTTTGCTGCTCGATGAGCCTACGACCTATCTTGATGTGCATCATCAGCTGGAGCTGATGGAGCTTGTGGTGCGCCTGCACAAGGAAATGGGCCTGACGGTTATCATGGTGCTGCACGATTTGAACCATGCGGCGCGCTACAGTGAGCGTCTGATTGCGCTGAAAAAGGGCACGATTATGGCAGACGGACCTACGGACGAGGTGTTCACGCAGTCTGTGATTGAAGAGCTTTACGATGTAAAGGCTGTGATTATGCGTGTGGAGGCCAACGGGACGCAGTACCCCGTGTGCTTTCCGTATAGTGTAGAGGAGCATGATTAAGATGAATAAATTCATGAAAACAATCGCTCTTAGCATGGCAATGCTGTGCCTGGGCGCAGGTGCCGCAGGTGCGGCGCAGTTCAGCGATGCGCAGAGCGGTAAAAATTTAACAGCAGCGCAGCTGGCAAGCAAGCTGCAAAAGTATGATGTAGTCTTCTTTGGTGAATATCATGACCAAAGTGAAATACACCAATATGAATTAGAGCTTTTGGAGGCAATGTATAAGGCAAAAGGCGCGAAACTGGCCTTATCCATGGAAATGTTTGAGGCAGATAATCAGGATAAGCTGGATAAATTTCTGGCAGGCGCTTTGAGCGAGGAGGATTTCCTGGCCACCGCCCGCCCCTGGCCTAACTACCGCACGGATTATGCTCCGCTGGTAAATTTTGCCAAAGAAAAGAAAATGCCCGTTGTTGCTGCTAACGTACCGCGCTTTTTGGCGGCGCACGTAGCGAAAAACAACGCTTCAACAGAGGGGATAGCCGAGCAGTATCTGCAATGGCTGCCTAAGCATACCTATGCTCCCGAGGGCGCGTATAAGGATAAATTCTATGCGCAGATGAACTCCCCGGAAGCACCGATGAAGCTGCCGCCAGCGCGTTTAGCAGCAGTTTATGCGGCACAATGCCTGAAGGATGATAAAATGGCCGAGAGCATTGCTGCGTTTGCCGACGCACATCAGAATATGCAGATTTTGCATATCAACGGCTGCTTCCATTCCGATGCTCATCTGGGAACAGCGCAAAAGCTGGAAGCTTTGCGCCCTGAGCTCAAGGTTGCCGTAATCATACCGTTGGAGCGCAAACAGAAGGGCGAAAAGCCTGTGGGTGATTTTGTCGTTTGGTTCGACAGAAAATAAATTCTTCCGATATTTTTTACCCGTGGGTTAGCGGTCGCTGACTTTGCGGGTGCGAAATATACCATAAAGATAAGTAGAAAAAAGAGGTGCATTATGAGAAATTTAAACAAAAAGAAGATAGCCTTGCTCACTGCCTGCGTTGTCAGTGCAGTCGGCCATATGGCATTTGCTGCTGAGGCAGATAATTACGATGAATACAGCGGTGCGGATTACGTTGTGACCGCTACCAAAACACAGCTGGAGAAAAAAGAGGTTCCGCAAAGCGTTGAGGTTATTACCGAGCAGAAGATTAAAGAACTGGGTGCCTACAGCGTACAGGATGCCTTACGCCTGGCAAATAATATTGACGTACAGGATAACGGTATGACCGGTAATCAGGTGCAGATGCGTGGCAACAGCACCATGCACACCCTGATTCTTGTTGATGGTAAGCGCATGGCGGCAGAAAATACGCAAAGCTCCAAAAATGCTTACGAGCTGAAGCGTATCAATATTTCCGATGTTGAACGTATCGAAATCATCCGCAGCAACGGCTCCGCCCTCTACGGCTCTGACGCTATCGGCGGCGTAATCAATATCATCACCAAAAAATCTACTACTCCGAGCATCAGCGTCAACATGCACACCGGTACCAAGGATGAAGCAACAAGCTTTATGTATTCCTCCGGCAGGCAGGGCAAGCTGAGCCTGAAAATTGGCGGCGGCATTGAAAAGGTACGCAAGCTCGACAGCAGTGTATATAAAAGCTACTCTAAAAATACAAAGACCGGTGCAGTTACTTCTACCGATGCCAGCAGCACTAACATGTATGGCACACGTCGCTTTTTGAACACCGGCCTGAGCTATGCCTTTGATGATAACCATAGCCTTGATTTTGATATGAACTTCATGCGCGAGCAGCTCAAAAGCTTCTCTTGGAACAGTATGGCAACTGATTACACCGAAACGCAGATGACGACCATGTTAGCCTTTCTTAGAAAGAATGCTATTGCCGGTGGCGCTCCTGCTGCTGTAGTTAATAGTCAGGCGTTTATTGATAAATTGTTAGCAAAAGGCTATACTATGGAGCAACTGAATGCTTCTATGCCTGATCCGACAACTATCAAAAAGTATCCGCAGATTTCTTCTCACTTCTATAACAACACCCGTTCCGATTACAGCTTAGGCTATAACGGCAAGGATGGTAAGCATGATTATAATTTCCGCACCTATTTCAGTGAGTTGCGCAAGGACAATACCTCCTGGTATAAAAATCTGAATACCAATGCTGACAAGTTTGTTGACTTTGACCAAAATAATTACAAGCAGCTCGTTGTCGAAGGCAAGGATTCCTACAAAATGGATGACAACAATACCCTGACCTTCGGTGCCGAATACAAAAAGGATATCATGAACGGTACGCATCTGAAGGGACGCGGCACTGACCAACATGATGTAACCGTCAACGGCAAGAGCAAGACCTCATCTGAGGTATCCTCGGAAACTGCTGCCGTATATCTGCAGAACGAATGGAAAATCGGCGACAAGCTGCTGCTGATTCCCGCAGTACGCATTGACCACCATGATTCCTTTGGCACCCACACCTCTCCGAAGCTGGGCGCAACCTACAAATTAAGCGAAAATGCCCGCGTGAAAGCAAACTGGGGCAAGGGCTACCGCGCACCGACCTTATACGAACTGTATTCTCAGATGGAGAAGGTTGGCATGGCACCGATGCCGGTAAATGTTATCGGTAACCCTGACCTGCAGCCGGAGGAAAGCACCAACTTTGACTTTGGCTTTGAGGCCGAAAAGGGTAAGGTCAGCGGCAAGGTAACCTATTACCAAAACAAAATTAAAAATATGATTGACGGCGGTGACTATGATCCCGATAAGCTGGCGCAGAATATTATCTGGAGTAAATATATCAACCGCGGTGAGGTAGAAATCAAAGGCCTGGAAAGTGAAATCGGCTATAATTTTGACGAGCACTGGAGCGTAAGAGGCGTTTACAACTATCTGGATGCCAAGGATCTGGAAAACGGTGATCGCCTGGCCTACAGAGCACGCCATAACGGCCTGATTCAGCTGACCTACACCGATGCCAAGGAAAATCCGCTGACCGTAAATCTGTATAACAGATATTACTTCAACTATCATCAGAGCAATACCGACGGCTATCAGCAGGATTATTCCTACAGCACCACCGGTCTGACTGTCAGCAAGCAGTTCAACAAAAATTACCGCGTTTATGCAGGTGTAGATAACATCTTTAATAAATCCTTCCTGTATGATACCTATCATACCTACAGCATCGACGGCCGCACCTGGCGTGTCGGCGCGGAAATGACCTTTTAATTAGAGTTTTGATTCCATAATATACAGCATACTGCTCCTTTCTGTACTTTGGGGAGCAGTATGCACCTTCTGTAAAAGTAAATTAGCATTTGTAGATTTGTGAGGAAAATATGCGGGCAATAACAGATTTGATAATGTACTTTCATAAGGGCGGACTGGTTATGTGGCCGTTGCTCGCCTGTTCTATAACTGTGATAGCAATCGCCATTGAGCGGTTTATATATTATAAGAGCGTGGACAGCGGCGCTGTCTTTGCCTCCCGCTATTGCGCCGCCGTGCGCAGCGGTGATTTTGCTGTGGCGACGGAGCTGGCGCGCAAGGGCAGCGGTCAGTGCGCACAGATGCTTGCCGATGTGGCGGCAATTGCAGGCGGTAAGGAAGAAAAGAGCGCCTTCCTCGAAAGCCGTGCCGGTATTTTTATGGCGACGCTGCGCGATAAGCTGGATTACCTGGGCATTATCGTAACGATGTCCCCGCTTTTGGGACTGTTGGGCACTATCGTGGGTATGATCGGTGCCTTCAGCATTTTCAATGTAGAAGCGGGTGCGCCGATGGCGATTACCGGCGGCATCGGTGAAGCGCTGATTGCAACGGCGACGGGCTTGTGCGTGGCTATTCTTTCACTGTGCGCACATTCCTATTTCGCTCACCGTATGGACAACATGATTACGGATATGGAGCAGTGCTTCAGCGCGCTGCTGGAGGCTGAAACAAGGAGAGCAAGATCATGAAGCTGCGAGATGTGCGTAACAGAAAAACGCCGCCGCTGATGATTATCCCGATGATTGATATTATGTTCTTCCTGCTGGTCTTTTTTATGCTGAGCACGATGTATATGATTGACCTGAAAACGATTCCGGTGAAGCTGCCGCAGGCTAAAAATGCGGCGACGGATACCACGACAACCTTCGCCGTGACGATGAAGGCCGACGGCAGCATTTATTTGGGCGATGCCCAAACGGATGCGGAGGCCTTGGCGCTGCAGGCAGGCCTGGAGCAGAAGAAGAACAAAAACTTCGCCGTTGTCATCCGTGCGGAAAAGGCGCTGGAGTACGGCGAGGTGATTAAGCTGGTAGATAAGCTGAAGGGCGCAGGCGTAGCACGCTTCGGCCTGGCAACGGATGGCGGTAAGTAACGATGAAGCAGATAGAAAAGCTGCAGGCGAAGGCACGTCAGCGCTTTGGCTTTTGCGGTTCACTGATAATACATTTTATATTGTTCGTTGCACTGGCGTTTTCCGGCGTCTTTGCTATGCAGCCGCCGGTTGCGGATGCTGACACCGTTGTGTTCTTTGATGCCGGAGGCGGAGGCGGAGGTGGCGGCGATGAAGCTGTCGCTGATGCTGCCGACGATGGCGAGGAGCAGGTGGAGGAAGTCGTGGAGGAAGAAACGATTACTCTGCCTGATGGCAAGATAGAGCATAAGCAGGTTGTAAAACATGTGGTTAAGCATGTGCCTGCAGGTGCAAAAAAAGGCAGCGGTAGTGGCAGCGGCGGTGGTCACGGAACCGGCCATGGCACAGGCAGCGGCAGCGGTATTGGTCCCGGTAGCGGCAGTGGCTCCGGTGGCGGTCACGGTGCGGGACACGGCAGCGGCATTGGCGATGGCGCAGGCCCCGGCATTGCGCGTAATCCCAAGGTGCCTCCGCGCGTAGTTTCAACTGCAGCTCCGGTTTATCCGCAGGCGTTGCGTGATGCGGGAATCGGCGGGCGCGTTGTTGTGCGTGGCGTTGTAGGCATCGATGGGCGCGTAGAAAGCGCCGTAGTAGTGCGTTCCAGCGGCAACAGCACTCTGGATAGCAACGCCCTCAGCGCCTTTTACAAATGGCGCTTCAGTGCTGCCAAAAACGACGCCGGACAAAAAGTACGCTGCTACTTTGTACAAGGCTTCCCATTCGTAATTGAATATAAATAAAAGGCTTGCACGCGAAAACTAGGCATAATGTTATAGAACGCAAACGTAGGCGCTGCGCAGACCGGAACGGACGACGGGCTCGCTAGAACCACGATGTCAAGCGAACTGCGCAAGCAACGGACAGGCACAGGAATTTTTCGCTGGAGTGTTGACGCATCCTGCGGATGCACGGCACGCAAAAATCAGCGACGTGGAAAATTTTGCGAATCTAGTCGCCGGAATCCGGCGGAGCAGCCGTTAAGGGCGTTTTTTGGATACTTTTTGCCGCCCCGGGCAAAAAGTATCATAGTACACAAGCGTAAGGGAAGCAGGCTATACTTCGCATTGAACAAAAAGCACGTCATTCTTAGCTAGTACGTTTAGCACACTACCATTGGCGCTGCGCAGACCGGAACGGACGACGGGCTCGCAAGCACATCGATGTCAAGCGAACTGCGCAAGCAACGGACAGGCACAGGAATTTTTCGCTGGAGTGTTGATGCATCCTGCGGATGAACACCATGCAAAAATCAGCGACGTGAAAAATTTTGCGAATCTAGTCGCCGGAATCCGGCGAAGCAGCCATTAAGGGCGTTTTTGGGATACTTTTTGCCGCCCCGGACAAAAAGTATCATAGCACGCAAGCGTAAGCAAGCACACCAATTCATAAATAATAATAATACCCATAAGGAGAAAAACATGAGAAAAATAGCAATCTACGGTAAAGGCGGCATCGGCAAATCCACCACCACCTCCAATTTATCCGCAGCCCTCGCATTAAAAGGCTACAAAGTAATGCAAGTAGGCTGCGACCCCAAAAGCGACAGCACCAAAAACCTCATGGAAGGCAAACGCATCCCCACAGTATTAGAACAACTGAAAGCTAAAGGCGAAGCCTTGAAATTAGAGGACATTGTATTTGAAGGCTTCGGCGGCGTCCTGTGCGTAGAAGCCGGCGGCCCCACCCCCGGCATCGGCTGTGCAGGCCGCGGCATCATCTCCGCCTTTGAAAAGCTGGCAGAGCTGGAAGCATTTGAAACCTATAAGCCTGACATCGTTATCTACGACGTATTAGGCGACGTAGTCTGCGGCGGCTTCGCCATGCCCATTCGCGGAGGCTACGCACGCGAGGTATTCATAGTATCCTCCGGCGAAATGATGGCCCTCTACGCGGCAAGCAACATCGCTCAGGCTATCAAAAACTTCGGCCGTCGCGGTTACGCACGCTTAAAGGGTATCATCCTCAACGCCAAAAACATTGAGAACGAGCAGGAGCTGGTAGCCAAGGCTGCCGCAGAAATCGGCACCGAGGTTGTGCAGTACGTTCCGCGCAGCGGCGATATCCAAATCGCCGAAAATCAGGGCGGTACCGTCAGCGAATTTGTCAAGGACTCTCCGATGGTACAGGTATATAACGAGTTAGCCGAGCGCGTTTTGGCTATGAGTGAGGACGAAGAAGAATAGGAGGCAGTACATGGGCTTAAAGGAAGATGCAATGTGGAAGATGGCTGAAAAAATGGGCATGCCCAAAAGCGCCATCGAAGCCATCAAGGCTAAGCAGAAAAACGGCGACAAGAGCGCTATGCCCGACATGGGCAAGATGATGAGCATGATGCAGGCCATGAAGGGTGACAAGAAGGACGAAATGCGTAAAATGGCCGAAAAAATGGGGATGCCGCCGCAGGCTGCAGGCATGGACGGCAACGAAATCCTAGGCCGCCTGAACCGCTTGAGCAAGGTGCAGACGATCAAGGATGTGCCTCAGCTCACGACAGCGCTGTTCCCCGGCACCCACTGCCCGCTGATGGGCGCGGCAATGGTGGCAGGCGGTATTGATGATTGTCTTTTGGTAATCGTAGGCACGGATGAATGCAGCTATTACACCAAAAGCCTCACTATCAACGAGCGCTACGGCGGTATTGCGGGACGCTGCGTTTCCGTTGTACTAGACAGCCATGACGTAACCTTCGGCAGCACCGAAAGCATGCACAGGGCCTTCAAAGAAATAGTGGCGGAATATCAGCCGAAATGCGTGATGCTCGTCACCACATGCGTAATTGAGGTTATCGGCGATGACTATGACGCCATTGCCGCAGAGCTGACCAAGCAATACGGTATTCCGGTGATGGCAGTGCACACCGAGCACTTTAAGTGCGAGGATCACTTCCCCGGCTTGGAGCGTGCTATCACCGCCTGCGCCGCAATGATGCAAAAGCAGGATTGCGACGGCAGCGTCAACGTTCTGGGCCAGCGCATGGGCAACTTTGCCGATACGGAGCTGCACGCATTTTTAGCGGCAGCAGGCGTCAAGCTGGGCGTACAGCTGCCCAGCGGCTGCACTGCCGAGGAAATCCGCCGTGCTCCCGCAGCAAAGGTGAACATCGTCGTGCATGATATCGCACTGCCGTTGGCGCAGGCTATGCAGGAGCGGTACGGCATTCCTTACGTTTACTTCAACCGTTTCGCAGCGCCGGAAAAAATCCTGCAGACCTATCAGCATCTGTTTAATTATCTGGAGCTGCCGCTGCCTGCAGAGATTGGCGCTAAGTTTGAGGAATGCAAGGAATTGGAGCAGAAGGTGCTGCCTGACGTCAAGGGCGTGCCCTATATCTACGGCAATACGCAGTATGACTGCTTCGAGCTCAACAGCTATCTGTGCAGTCTGGGGCTGGTGCCGCAGCTGATTCAGAGCAATAAGCTGAGTGAGGCTAATTTTGCGGATATCGAAAGTATTCTGGCGCAAACCGACCCGTACATCTGCAAGGCGGCAAATATCGCACCTCTGCAATATGTTTACGACGTACTGCATCCGTGGTTCTATATGGGCCATGAATTCGGTGAACGCCTGCGCCGCAAGGGCATTGCCCTGCTGCACAGCGACCCGGCAGGAAAAATGCTGGGCTTTGAATGCAACAGCTTCATGCTGCAGGCGGTGGCGAAGGCTGTCGCTGATGCCAAAATGTTCAGAGAGGAGGCCGGCCTGTGAGCTTAGTAAGATTTTTACCGACACCGTCGGACAGAATGGGAATTATCTGGAGCCTTTTGGCCGTACAGGGCGCCATCGTGCTGGAATACGGCCCCGCCGGCACCACGCACTACAGCATGGGCTTATACGGCGGCTTGGGCCTGCGCTTTCAAAACCGCCTCTTCACCACGCATATGAGCGAGGATGATGTTGTCATGGGCGACGTAACACGCTTAGAGGAAGCAATTATCGAACTGGATAAAAGCTATGCGCCGAAGGTTATCTTCGTTGTTGCCTCCTCCGTAACTGCCGTCATCGGCACCGATATCAAGGGCGTGTGCCGTTATATGCAAAACGAGGTCAAGGCTAAGCTTGTGGCCTTCGAGCAGGGAGGCTTCCGCGGTGATTACAGCGTCGGCCTGGCAGAAACCTACAAACTGCTGGTGCGCAATCTGCCGCAGAAGGATGCAGTGCAGGAGGCGGGCGTGTACAACATCATCGGCGCCTCTGCGTGGCGCTACCGCATGGCAAGCGACATCTGGGAGGTAAAGAGCCTGCTGGGTGAAGCACTGGGCCTGCGCTGCAATGCCTGCCTTTGCTGCGACACCAGCGTAGATGAGCTGCAGGCCATGGGCAAGGCACAGGTAAATATTGTGCTGGGCAACGAAGGCCTTGCCGCTGCCAAATACCTTGAAGAAAAATTCGGCACGCCATATGTTTATGCCGTTCCCTACGGCTACAGCGGCACCGTAAGCTTTTTGGAGCAGGTAGGCGCAGCAGTTGGTAAGGCTCCTGAGCCCGTGGTGCTGATGCGCATCAAAATGAAGGAAAAGGGCATGTCCATGCTCAGTATGTTTGCTATGATGGGCGGCAGCAAGCCAAGGCAGGCCGCTGTTAAGGGCGATTATGACCTGGTGCAGGGTGTGGGTGCTTTTCTGGAACAGGCAGGCATCAGCGTGACGCACAAAATGTGCGCGCACAGCCTGAAGGCCATTACCGAACCTGCGGCAGATGTAGAAGCCTACGCCGAGGAGGGCGAATGGCTGCAGGAAATCCGTGAGCTGCGCGACACGTTGCTTTTCGCGGACGATGTGGCGCTCACGCAGGCAGATGCAAGCAACATGAAGGTGCTCATCAGCGCGCCGTTTATGAACGGTGTAGTAGCAACACACCTGCCGTTTATGGGTGAAAAGGGTGCAGACTTCCTGCTGGAGCAAGTCCAGGGTTATTATCAGCAATAAGCAGACTGCGTCAAGAAAAATTCAACGCCTTTTCATAAAAACTTCTCGCGTTACCTATTGCTAACTATCATAAAGCGTGCTACAATAATCATGGAGTTAGCAATATCTAACCGAAAGGAGAAGGCTCATGAAGCTGTTTGGATTTACATCATTCGACGAGCTGCTGGCGTATAACTGCGCACCTGTGTTGGCAGGCATAAAACCAGCGAATCTACTTTCGCTGATGCCTGACGATGGTGAAGAAATAGACGCGCTGCTTGTGCAGTACAACGCTCAGTTCGCTGAGCAGGGAATAGTCTTCCGCCGTCTGTGCGCGTGTACTAAGCGTGTGCTCGTTTTGGTCTATAATGAGGAGCAACTGGCGCAGGCACTGAGTAATCCCGGCTATCAGGCGTATCTTATTGCAGCAGGCTATGAAGCCGGAGCTTCTGCAGAAGCTTACCTGCATAGGCTTGAGCAGCGGCTGAATACGCAGAAGACCTTTCCACATGAAATCGGTGTCTTCCTCGGCTATCCGCTCGAGGATATTTTGGGCTTTGTGCTCAACAAGGGAACGGACTGCAAGTACAGCGGCTATTGGAAAGTTTATGGCGATGTGCCCAAGGCACGCAGCATCTTTGCGGCCTATGAGCATTTTCGTGATATTATATTGCAAAAACTGGCGGCAGGCATGTCGCTCAAGGTAGCTGTGGCTACATTATAAGGAGGCAATTGAACTATGAAACAAATTCCTGTAATTTTTTGGACCGGTACCGGTAACACACAAATGATGGCTGACGCTATTGCCGAAGCAATTAACGCTGCCGGTGCAGAGGCTGTTGTAAAAAATGTCAGCGAGATCAGCGCTGACGAGGCTGCAGGCTATGACGCATTGGCACTGGGCTGCCCGGCAATGGGCGCAGAGGTGCTGGAGGAATGCGAATTCGAGCCGTTCTTCACCGAGCTTGAAGGCAAGCTGGCAGGCAAAAAGGTAGCGCTCTTCGGCTCCTATGGCTGGGGTGGAACCTATATGCAGGATTGGGAAGCACGCGTTAAGGATGCGGGCGCAACACTTGTAGCTGACGGCGTATTGGCGCTGGGTGCTCCAGATGACGAAGCCGTGGCCAAGCTGGCGGAAGCAGGCAAGCTGCTTGCCGAATAAGGCTAAAATAACACAAAAAACTGCCTTTCATTTTTCAGAAGGGCAGTTTTTTAATGAAGCGTTTGCATTATAGCAGTTGGCAAATGACTCGCTTTGTGATATTATTTAAGAACACATCCTATTGACTTTATGCCTGTTATATAGTGTAGACTGTATCATCATAAAAAAAGGTTTATCATGCTTTAGGCCAGGCGCATCGGCAAAAGCTGTTGTGCGCGCTTAAGAATATATATGAATAGAGGATAGGAAAGCTTTATGTTCAAAACATTTCTCAGCTATTATAAACCGTATAAGGGCATTTTGCTCTTTCTTGTGATAGGCTCGCTGCTGCGCGCACTGCTCGAGCTGTTCTTTCCCTATGTAGTGAAGCTGATGCTGGAAGAGCAGCTGCCGCTTAAGAATCTGCCGCTGCTCCTTGAATGGTCGGCAGCACTGCTGGCCATGTATCTGGTAAACTTCGGCATGCATTTCAGCATCATCTACTGGGCGCAGTCCATGAGCTATTCCATGGAACGCGACATGCGCCGCAATTTGTTCAGCCATCTGCAGAAGCTGTCCTTCGGCTTTTACGATAAAAACAAAAGCGGCCAGCTGCTTTCGCGCCTCACCAGCGATTTGAGCGAAATTAACGGCTTCGCAGGCAATGCGCCGATTGATCTTATCGTCTGCGGGCTGACGATGCTTGGCACAATGGTTATTCTGATTTACATGAATCCTATGCTGGGCAGCCTTATTGCCTTCCTGCTTCTGGTGAAGGCAGTGCATACCGTTTTCGTCAACCTGCGCATGAAAAAGGCCTTCTTTGCCAATCGTGTGGCAATGGGCGAGGTAACGGGCAAGGCTGCGGAAAGCATTAACGGCGTGCGTCTGATCAAAGCCTTTGCGGGCGAGCGCAGCGATATGGCGCAGTTTATGGAAAAGGCGGATGCTTATCTGAAAGTATGCAAAAAATCCTTCAAAATAACATCCTATTTCGTCGGCAGTATGATTTTCTTCAGCAACTTTATCAATGTGGCGATATTAGTAGTGGGCGGCCTGCTGATAAATCAGGGGCTGATGAGCTTCGGCGAGCTGGTGGCCTTCTTCCTCTACGTGGGGCTGTTTATGAAGCCGCTGATGCAGCTTTTAGGCTTCATTCAGGTATATCAGCGCGGCATGGCAGGCTTCAAGCGTTTTTATGAGCTGCTGCAGGAAAAGCCCGAGATTATTGATGCACCGGATGCTAAAATCTGCCCGCCCTGTAAAGGGAACATCACCTTTGATAACGTCAGCTTTGCCTATGCGGACGGCAGACCTGTTATCCGCAATCTTTCCCTGAATGTGGCAGCAGGTGAAACCGTGGCCTTTGTGGGCGCTACGGGAGCAGGCAAAACAACCATTGCCAGCCTTTTGCTGCGCTTTTACGAGCCGCAGAGCGGCAGAATTTTGCTGGACGGCTGCGATATCCGTGAATTTACGCAGGAATCACTGCGCAGGCAAATCGGTCTGGTGCAGCAGGATGTCTTTCTCTTCGGCGACAGCGTGCGCTACAACATAGCCTATGCTAAACCGGATGCGACAGCGGACGAGGTGCAAGCGGCAGCGAAGGCTGCGGCGGCGGATGAGTTTATTCAAAAGCTGCCTGCAGGCTACGATACCGAGGTGGGTGAGCGCGGCGTGAAGCTGAGCGGCGGCCAGAAGCAGCGATTGGCGATTGCGCGTGTCTTCCTCAAAAATCCTCCGGTAGTAGTGCTGGATGAGGCTACAAGTGCGCTCGACAATATTACGGAGCAGCAGATACAAAAGGAGCTCGACGAGCTGGCGGTAGGACGCACTACGCTGATTATTGCGCACCGTCTTTCCACCATCCGTCATGCGGACAAGATTGTGGTGCTTGACGAAGGCGCTGTTGCGGAATGCGGCAGCCATGAAGAGCTGCTGGCGTGCAAAGGGCGTTATTATGATTTGTATCAGAAGGAGTAAGGCAGAAGCTTGCGGATGCAGGCGTACTGCAGAAGATAATAAAATAAAAATAGCGCACGTTCTTAAAGTGTGCTCTGAGAATACAGAAAACCCATGTCTTGCCGATTTCGGCGGGACATGGGTTTTAGTGCTTTGTGTTTAATTTTTTATTTTGATATTAGGCTTGCTTTACGTGCTTAAGCTTCTTCCTTCAGCTTCTCCACATCAGCGAGAGACAAATTTGTAAGCTCAGCGATAACCTCGAGAGAATAGCAGCCCTTAGCCAGCATACGTTTAGCAGTAGCAATGTTGGCATTTGCTTCGCCTTCAGCAAGTCCGATTTCCTTGCCTTCAGCAATGCCCTCAGCTTTACCTTCACGCCTCTCATCTAATAAACGTGCTTCCATAAGCATAAATTCTCGCCTCACTTTCGTATCTGATTTGAGATAGCTGATTTCATCGTTAATCTGCTTGGTGAAATCAGTATTAGAGTGCTTAAGCTTCTTCCTTCAGCTTCTCCACATCAGCGAGAGATAAATTTGTAAGCTCAGCGATAACCTCGAGAGAATAGCAGCCCTTAGCCAACATGCGCTTAGCAGTAGCGAGTTTTTCCTCAGCAAGGCCTATTTCTTTACCCTCAGCAATGCCTATTTCCTTGCCTTTGGCAATACCCACAGCTTCGCCCTCACGTCTTTCATCTAACAAACGTGCTTCCATAAGCATAAATTCCCGCCTCACTTTCGTATCTAATTTAAGATAGCTGATTTCATCGTCAATCTGCTTGGTGAAATCAGTAGTTACAATGTGGTTGTTTACATAATCATAAAAGCTCTTGATGTCTTTAGAAATATCGCCATGCGTACCCTTAGTATTCAACAGCATAGTGGTTGCTTCATCCGGAAGCTCCAGCTCCAAATTCTCCAGACAACGTTTTTTAAAGGTGTAGACATAATTACCTTTTTCAAAGAAATCAAAAACGCAGATAAAAATGATAAAGGTCGGTGGCAGCAGGTCATACGGCTGTCCCTTCTGCAGCAAATCAATATCAAGCAGCGCCTGATAATAGCGCGAACGCTTAGGCAGGACGTAGGTGTCCGTATCGGGATTTTTATTGTTTTTCACCTGCATCTCCAGATTATAATGCGTGTTTTTGTCGTCCGCTACGATGATATCAAGGCGGATGCCGCGGCTGGTGTACTCAGGCTCAAGCGTCTTTTCTGCTTCCAGGTACTTGATGTCCGCAATCTCAATCTGCAGCAGCTCCTCCAACAGATGCTTGCAAATGCGCTTGCGCGACATAACCTTTTTGAAGATGAAGTCACTTTGAATCGTCAGGTTGGCAAATTTTGTTAGCAGGTCTTGCATGGTTTCTCTCCTTTCATTTTAACACAGATGCAATAAAAAATACATAAGCAGCGCAAAAACAAAAAAGAGTAGTACCCTGGCGATTAAAAAATCGTCAGTTCGTACTACTCTTAGAATGTACCAGATAAATGGCCTTGCTTAAGCTTCTGCAGCTAAAGTGGAGCTGCAGGATATACTGCTTATTTTCTTGTCCGTAGGTAATGTAGCTGGAAGCGTAATGTTACCTGCAGTTTGGGAAGAACATGGTTTAAGTTTACTTGAAATACAGGGAAATGTCAAGGGAAGAAGGCTGTCTTACAATCTCAGCTCTATTCAGCTTTAACCTTAAACACAATTGCATACAGCACCGGCAGCACCACCAGCGTCAGCAGCGTTGCTCCGGTCAGACCGCAGGCAATAGCCACAGCCATCGCATTCCAGAACTGGCTGGCGAACATCGGAATCAATCCCAGTACCGTAGTGAAGGCTGCCAGCATAATAGGACGGAAACGTACAATCGCCGATTCCGTAATCGCCTTGGCAGGCTCCATTCCGGCATCAAGATGCTGCTGAATCTGGTCAACCAGCACCATACTGTTACGGATAATCGTACCGGTGAGCGCCAGAATACCCAGCTCAGCCATAAAGCCCAACGCGGAATTGAACAGCAGCAGGCCGAAGATAACGCCGATTATACCCATCGGCGCCGTCAGCATAATAACCAGCAGCTTGCGTATATCCTGCATCTGCAGCATAATCAGAACAACAATCAGCAGCAGCATCAGCGGTATCGGCTTCATCAGATAATTCAATGTATCGTTGCTGTCCTCCAGCGAACCGCCGACCTCAATGCTCATGCCGGCGGGCAGCTCCTTGCGCAACGGCTCCAGCTCCTTATACACCTGCTTGGTAACATCGTTGCCGGTAACGCCGTCAACAATACCGCCGTTGACGGTAATCGTAGGACGCAGGTTGCGGCGCCAGATGATGTTATCCTCACTGGTGTAGTCAAGATGCGCAATTTGTGACAGCGGCACAGCGCCCTTGCTCGTAGGAATGGAAATAGTTTCCAGCTGCGAAATATCTGCGCGCTGGTCAGGCTGCAGGCGGAAAACGATACCAATCTGCTGGTCGCCCTCCAGATAGGTTGCCACGGTATAACCTGATACCTGGGCCTGCAGAGCGTTAGCCACAGTCTGACGTGTGAGCCCCATTTGCAGCAGCTTGTCATTGTCGACCTTCAGCTTAACGGCGTTGGTCTGCTCCAACCAGTCAAGACGTGTCATGTTGACATAGGGATTAGCGGCCATCACCTTGCGCACCTTCTGCGCATATTCCTTAACCTGCGCGTCGTTGTTGCCGCTGATGCGGATCATAACAGGATAGGGAGCAGGCGGACCGAGCGGAATCGAGCGGGAGTAGACTATAGCCTCCGGCAAATGCTCGGCGGCAAGCTCGCTGATGCGCTTCTCCAGCTTTTTGCGGTCCTCAACGCTCTTTGCTACAACAACGAGCTGTGCATAGTTATCGCGCGGCTGTACCGGGTCGATTACCAGCACAAAGCGCGGTGCGCTTTCGCCTACGTAGGTGGAAACGTGGTCTAATTCTTTATCGTCTTTAATCAGATTCGTCAGCTTGCGTGCTGCGGCATCTGTAGTTTTTATCGAACTGCCCTCAGGCATATTAAGCTCTACCAACAGCTCCGGACGTACAGAGGCAGGGAAAAATTCCTGGCTGACGAAGCGTAGCATGAACATGGACAGGCCCAGCATCGCCAGAGTAATACCGATAACCGTAATGCGGTGTCCCAATGCCCAGTGCAGCAGCTTGCGGAAGGCGCGGTAGAAGCTGTTATCATAAGATTCCTGCTTGATAACGGTAGGACGTATCCATTCATAGCCTAATACCGGTGCCAAGGTTGCGGAAACAAGCCAGGACAGCATCAGTGTTACGGTCATAACCGGGAAAAGGCTGTAGGCAAATTCCGAAGCGCTGGCCTTGGAGAAGGCAATCGGCATAAAGCCGAGGCAGGTGATGGTGGTGCCGGTCAAAAGCGGCCAGGCGCAGGTTTTGAAGGCATAGGAGGCTGCTTCCTTACGCGGCATGCCTTCGGACATTTTTACCTCCATCAGCTCAACAACGACGATGGCGTCATCGACCAGCATACCCAGGGAAACAACCAGTGCGCCCAGGGATACCTTATGCAAATCAATGCCCAAAGCGAACATGGCGCAGAAGGAGCCTAACAGAATCAGCGGGATGCAGCAGGAAATTACGTAACCGCTGCGGCGTCCGAGCGTCATCAGGCTGACTACCAGGACGATGATAATTGCCTCGTAAAGGCTTTCGGAGAATTCGCTGATGGATTTTTTTACTACCTCAGGCTGGTTGGCAACCTGATTAAGCTCCAGTCCGAGCGGCAGCTCCTTTTGGATGCGGGCGATTTCCTTGGCCAGATTTTCACCGAGCTTGATGTTATCGCCGCCGTCCTCCATAGAAAGAGCAATGCCGACTGCGGGCTTGCCGTTATAGTACATCATTGTTTCTGGCGGGTCTGCATAACCGCGAGTGATGGTTGCGATATCGCCCAAGCGGAAGACACGGCCGTTGGCATTGATGGGGATGGCAGCAATATTTTCTACGCTGTCGGGACTGCCGGTAATGCGCAGGTAGGAGTTGGCTGTGTCGGCCTCAATCATACCGCTGGCATTGACCGAGGTCTGTGCTTTGATGGTGTTGGCAATGCTGTTGATATCCAGTCCCAGCTGTGCCAGCTTGGCGGTTTGCATCTGCACGAAGATTTTCTCCGGCTGCACGCCTACCAGCTCAACCTTTTTGACATCAGGCACGCTGAAGAAGTCCAGCTTGATTTTTTCAGCGTATTTACGCATATCCTCATAGGTGAAGCCGTCACCGGTAATTGCGTAGATATTGCCGTAAACGTCATCAAAACGGTCGTTATAAAAGGGACCTACGGTGCCCGAAGGCAAGTCCTTCTTGCCGTCGTTGACGATGTTGCGCAGCTCCAGCCAGCGCTGGCGTACCGTGTTGCCGGCAACCTCATCCTTGAGCGCTACCGTAATAACGCAGACGCCGGGACGCGAATAGCTGGTGATTTTTTTAACCTGCGGCAGACTTTGAATCTGCTTTTCCAACGTATTGGTAAGATGCATCTCAACATCCTTGGCGCTGGCGCCGGGCCAGGCTGCGGATACTACCATCTGCTTGACGGCAAAGCTGGGGTCCTCGCTGCGTCCGAGCGATTTAAAGGAAAACATGCCCATAATCAGCACAAGCACAGCGAAGAAGTAAACTAACTGGCGATGGTTAATAGCCCATTCTGCCCAGTTGGCATGATGTTTTTCGTTGTTTGACATCAGATATCACCGCCTTTGGTCAGACGTACCTGTTGGTTATCGACAAGCTTGCTGAGGCCGGCGGTTATCAGAATATCACCCTTGTTTAAGCCGCCTGCCAGACGCACATTGTTGCCTACATAGCCGGCAACCTTAACGTCCTGCAGCACAGCGCGGTTATTGCGTACCAGCCAGACCTGTGTCTTGCCGTTCACCTGATACAGTGCGGTAGCCGGAATAACAAGCTCGTCCTCGGACGCAGCAGCGTCCTTAAAGCTTACCTTGGCAGTCATGCCGAGCTTGGCTTCTGCAGGCAGCTGCGGCACCGCAACGCGCACCTTATAAGTACGTGTAATGCTGTCGGCAATAGGCGAAATTTCGCGGACAGTGCCTTTAGCCGTAACATCTGGAAGCGCCCAGAAGCTGATTTCTGCCTGCTGGCCGATGCTCAGCTTGACGTTTTCCGGCACGTTAATCTGGATTTCACGCTCACCGCTGCGCACGATGGTGACCATCGGCGTACCGGCTGCCGTTACCTGGCCTGCTTCGCCGGTGATGACTGCCACAACGCCGTCGGCATCACTCGTCAGCTGTGTGTAGCTCAGCTGGTTGCCGCTGGCGTTGGCGTTGGCCTGTGCTTGGCGCAGCGTAGCATTGGCTGCCTCCAGCTGGGTGTTGTACTGGTCGCGCATTGCTTCGCTCACAGCACCGCCGGCATACAGCTTGTTAAAGCGCGCTGCATTGTCAGCCGCCAGCTTTTGGTTGGCAACTGCGGATGCCAGCTGTGCATTAGCTGCTTCCACGCTTTGGTTTACATCCTTCGGGTCAATCGTCATCAGAATCTGGCCTGCATGCACCCGGTCGCCTACGTTGACAAGACGGGAAGCGATTCTGCCGGCAGTCTGGAAGGCCAGCTGGCTTTCGTAGCGCCCGCGCACCTCACCGGGATAAACAGCAGAGGAATCGGCAATGCTTTCGCCTATCGTCATAGTCCGGACGATGGGGATGTAGTTTGCCTCCTGCGGCTTATGCGTAATACTGCTGTAAAGCTGCCAGCCTGCGGCTGCCAGTACGACAACGGCAGCACCTGCAGCAAGTTTCTTTTTATCAGGAAGTTTTTCCATAATAGACTGCATAATTTAACAGCTCCCTTGCAGAAAAATTTTATTGTTGTAAAATTTTTAATCGTTCAATTAAATTATAGGTTGTAATGCAGAGAGCGTCAAGCAACAAAGTTGTAAACAAAAATAAAGCTGCTTTGAAGCAGCTTTATTTAAGGAATATATTTACTTTTTACTAAGTGACGAAAGGTAGGTGTTGAGTGCCTGCAGCAGGTAGTCAAGCTCAGCGCCGTTTTGGAAATTGCCTAGCTCGCAGATATGGCTATGCATCAAAAAGAAGAACATGATAATACCTTCCAGTGTGAAGGCAACGTGGGTTGCTTTGATATCCGCAACGATTTCGCCGCAGGCAATCGCTTCCTCAACCAGCTCCGTCATGAACTGGTGGATGCGGTACAGCTTGCTGCGCACATAATTTTCAAACATGGGCTGCGGAGTCAGCAGCTCGCGGTAAATCAGATGAATGTTGTAAGGGTTCTGCTGCTGCATTTCGGCAATGCCGTCTACATAGGTACGCAGCTTGGTAAGCGGTGAACCTGTCTGCTGACGGATTTTGTCCTGCAGCTTCAGAAATTTTTCGGCCTCAGTATATAAAACCTCCTGATATAAATTCTTCTTGCCGCCGAAATAATAGGAAATCAACGCGCTGTTGACGCCGCTGGCAACAGAAATCTGCTTGATGGACACGGCAGCGAAGCTGTCCATGGCAAACAGCTTGGTTGCGGCCTCGAGAATTTTATCAGCAGAGTTGAGATTAGGACTTTCATCTATCATATAACGTAATACCTCGTTGGAATAAATAATGTATGAATATATTATACACGATTTGGGCGCAGATGTAAGCTGATTTTGTTAAAAAAGTGATATTATGAAAATATCTTGTTAAATATAAAAATTTTGTTCGTTAATATGTTGGCTATGTATGGCTTTTCTGTTATAATAAAAAAATAACGGAGGTCACTATAAAAGAAATGAGTACATTAGCTATAGCTTTGATGATTGTCATAGCCTTGCTTTTGGCAGGTGTGATAATATTATTGATACAGGGACGGCCCAAGGCTGATATGACAGCACAGCGACTGGAGCTTTTGGAGCGCAGGCTGTCGGAAAGCATGTATGACCTGCGCGGTGAGCAGAGCACACTGGCGCGGGCGGCACGTTTGGAAAACCAGGCGGCGAGCGACAGGCTGAGCGAACAGATTGACAAGCGTGTGGCGCGTCTGGCGGATATGACGGACCAGAACCTGGAGCGCATCCGCATGACTGTGGACGAGCGCCTTAATCAATCGCTGGAGCAGAAGTTTGCACAGGTCAACAAGTGCCTGGGCGAGGTGCACCAGTCCTTGGGACAGATGCAGAGCCTTTCCTGCGGTGTGGATGAGCTGCGGCGTGTTCTGTCGAACGTTAAGGTGCGCGGTACCTGGGGCGAAATGCAGCTTGGCAATATCCTCAAGGATATTCTTGACCGTGCAAGATATGTGGAAAATGCTGAGGTGCGTCCGCACAGCGGCCTGCGCGTGGAATATGCCTTGCGTTTGCCGGGGCAGCGGGAGCAGGAGGTGCTGCTGCCGATTGACGCCAAGTTTCCGCTGGAGGATTACCAACGCCTGCAGCAGGCGCGTGAGGCCGGTGATACGCAGGCGGCGGATGCAGCGGCGAAGCAGCTGGAGCGACGCTTGAAGAGCGAAGCGAAGGATATCTGCGAAAAATATATCTGCCCGCCGTATTCGACGGATTTTGCCGTAATGTATCTGCCGAGTGAGGGCCTGTTTGCGGAGGCTTTGGCCTTGCCGGGACTGGCCGAGGAGCTGCAGCTGAAATTCAGAGTGTGCGTAGCGGGACCGACGACGCTGGCAGCGTTGGTGAACAGCCTGCAGCTGGGCTTCCGCACGTTGGCGGTGCAGCAGCGTACTACCGAGGTCTGGCAGCTGCTGAACAAGGTTAAGCAGGAGCTTGCCGGCTTGGAAACAGCTCTTGATAAAACAGCCAAAAAGCTGGAGGAGGGGCAGAACGCTCTGCATACCACCAAGCGCTATACAGCACGCTTGCAGAAGCAGCTGGATGCTGTACAGCTGTTAGATGAGGAAGATAAGCATGACAAAGAATAATGAGCCTCATCCCTATAAAAAGCCGCCGCTGTGGGTACAGATATTATTGTGGGCCTACGGCTTTATGTGGCTGAATATGATTTTTGTTACGGGCTTAAACAGCCTGTATCTCGGTTATATAGATTATGACAGCGGCAGTATTGCCTTCGCCATGACCTGTGGCTTTTGGCTGATTTTCAAATATTTGCCGCGCTTGCTTTAAGAGGGGGAATTTATCATGGAGCAATGGGATATTTATGACAGTGAACGCCGTCTTACCGGACGGACAATGAAGAAAAATGACTGGATACTGCAGGACGGGGAATATCATCTGACGGTGCTTGGCGTTGTGCGCAACACAGACGGGCGCTTTCTGATTACCAGACGCGTGCTGACAAAGGCCTGGGCTGCCGGCTGGTGGGAGGTTCCCGGCGGTGCGGTGCAGGCGGGTGAAAGCTCACGCGAGGCTGTGAACCGCGAGGTGTGGGAGGAAACAGGTCTTGATGTTTCGGCCTGCGCAGGCGGACCGGCTCTGACCTATCATCGTGAAAATCCGGGCGAGGGTGATAATTATTTTGTTGACTGCTATCTTTTTACGCTGCCCTTTGCACCGGAGCAGGTAAAAATCCGCCCTAATGAGGCACTGGAATACAAGCTGGCGACCTTGGAGGAAATTCAGGAGCTGGCGTGCGCAGGAATCTTTTTGCATTATGACAGCATTAAGGATGTTTTTGCAAAATAAAGCTATCTGTCGGCGTTTGCTGTTGAAAAAACACAGCCGGCGTGGTAAAATATTATGGTAAATGCTTAAATAAATATGGCAAAGAGAAAGTTTGGAGGAATTTACAATGTCAGGACATTCTAAATGGGCGAACATTAAACATAAAAAAGGCAAGGCTGACGCTCTGCGCGGCAAAATCACTACTAAAATCAGCCGTGAAATCACTATTGCCGTTCGTATGGGCGGTGCAGATCCTACCGGTAACATGAAGCTGAAGCTGGCTCTGTCCAAGGCTAAGGCTAACAATATCCCGAAAGACAACATTCAACGTGCAATCCAAAAGGGTGCAGGTGCTCTGGAAGGCCAAAGCTTCGAAGAGATTACCTATGAAGGCTACGGTCCTGCAGGCGTTGCTATGATGGTCAGCTGCCTGACCGATAACCGTAACCGTACCGCTGCTGATGTACGTCACGTATTCTCTAAGCACGGCGGCAACCTGGGTGCCAGCGGCTGCGTAAGCTACATGTTCAAACAAAAAGGTATCTTCGCAGTAAGCGCTGAAACCGGTGTGAGCGAGGATGATCTGATGATGATCGCTCTGGATGCAGGTGCTGAGGATATCAAGAGCAGCGAAGACGGCTTCGAAATTATCACCGATCCGGCTGCTTATGACGATGTAGAAAAGGCTTTGGCTGATAACAATATTGAAGTTGCAATGTCCGAAATCACCATGGTTCCCGATACTATGGCTGAGCTGTCCGGTGAGGACGCTGAAAAGGTTCAGAAGATGCTGGACGCATTGGATGATTGCGATGATGTACAAGACGTTTACACCAACGCTGACTTGCCGGAAGACGACGAGGAATAATATTATTATTACGAAGTAACTGCAATGTGCGCGAAGCATAGTTGCAGAAAGGAAAGCAGGCAGTTGATGTCTGCTTTCTGTTTTTTGAGAGGTTTTTTATGCTGGTTTTAGGAATTGACCCCGGTACCGCCATCTGCGGTTATGGCTTGGTAGATATGACAGGCAACCGTCTGCGCCCGGTTTTTTACGGCTCGGTGCTGACGGATAAGGATATGCTGCCGGAGCTGAGGCTGAAGAAGATTTACGATGATATTTCGGATATTATCGACCACTTCAAGCCGGATTTGCTGAGTATCGAAAAGCTGTTTTTTAACCGTAACGTGACTACTGCGATTCCTGTAGGACAGGCACGCGGCGTTGTGCTTTTGGCTGCGGCCAACAAGGGACTGCCGGTGATGGAATTTACGCCGATGCAGATTAAACTGTCGGTAGTAGGCACAGGCAGTGCAACGAAGGAGCAGGTTATCTATATGGTGATGCATCTGCTCAATATCCGCAAAAAAATTAAGCCGGATGATACGGCCGATGCACTGGCAGCGGCCATCTGCGGGATCAATACTGCGTCTACGCGCAGATGGCAGGAGGGCAGATAAATGATAGGTTCATTGAAGGGCTCTGTTGAAAGCCTTGGCATAGATAACTGCATAATCGAAACTGCAGGCGGCGTAGGCTACCGCGTTTTCATGCCGGCAGCACAGCTGGCACAGCTGACGCAGGGTGCAGCAGTGCGCCTGCACATCCACACGGCGGTGCGCGAGGATGCCATTGTTCTTTACGGCTTTTTGAGCCGGGAATATTATGATCTCTTTGAGCTGCTGCTGACCATCAGCGGCGTAGGTCCCAAGATGGCCTTGGGTATTTTATCCGCAGTCAAGCCTGATGCGTTTTATCTGGCGGTGCAGAGCCGTGATATCAAGGTGCTGACCAAGCTGCCTGGTATCGGCAAAAAGACGGCGGAGCGCCTGCTGCTGGAATTGAAGGACAAGGTCGGCCCCGTGGCCGCCGAAAGCGGCGACAGCTTCGGCGAGGCGGTAGCTGCCGGAGGCAGCGGCGCTGTAGCGGAGGCAATCGAAGCGCTTGCTTCCCTAGGCTACAGCAACAGCGAGATTATGCCCGTAATCAAGAAAATCGAAGGCGCAGAAACCAAGACGAGCGAGGAAATATTGAAGCAGGCCTTAAGGCTGATGATGAAGTAATTTCCCGCAGATAAATAGTCTGGCGGTATTCGTGTCTGTGCAAGGCTTACTAGGAGGAACTTATGGAATTTGATGATAGAATTATTGCCGGGGCGGAACAGGAAGCAGATGGCTGGCAGTACAGCCTGCGTCCGCGTCTGTTAAATGAATATATAGGTCAGACGCAGGTCAAGGATAATCTGTCTATTTTCATTAAGGCTGCCGCTGCCCGCCACGAAGCGCTTGACCATGTGCTGCTGTTTGGGCCTCCGGGTTTGGGAAAAACTACGCTGGCCAACATTATTGCCAACGAGCTGAATGTCAACATCCGCGTTACCAGCGGACCGGCGATTGAACGTCAGGGAGATTTGGCAGCAATCCTGACCAACCTTGGAGATAATGATGTACTGTTTATTGACGAAATCCACCGCTTGTCCAAGACCGTAGAGGAAATTCTTTATTCCGCTATGGAGGATTTTGCCTTAGATATTATTATCGGCAAAGGTCCTGCGGCGCGCAGCGTGCGTCTGGACTTGCCGCATTTTACGCTTATCGGCGCTACCACGCGTCTGGGAGCGATAGCAGCACCTTTGCGTGACCGCTTTGGCGTGCAGTGCTGCCTGGAATTTTACAAGCCGGAGGAGCTGCAGTTTATTATTACGCGTGCAGCGGAAATCCTGAATGTAAAAATCGACAAGGAAGGCGCTATGGAAATTGCCCGCCGCAGCAGAGGCACGCCGCGTATTGCAAACCGTCTGCTGAAGCGTGTGCGTGATTTTGCTCAGGTGCTGGGCGTGGAGGTTATCGACCGTCAGCTGGCAGACGAGGCGTTGGCTAAGCTGGAGGTTGACCGCTACGGCTTCGACCGCAACGACCGCAAAATTTTGACGACCATCGTCAAAACCTTCGGCGGCGGTCCTGTAGGCATCGAAACGATTGCCGCAGCCGTGAGCGAGGAGTCCTCAACCATTGAGGATGTAATCGAGCCATATCTGATGCAGCAGGGAATGCTGAACCGCACCTCGCGCGGACGTATGGCAACACGCGAAACCTATAGATATCTGGGAATGCCATTTCCCGAAAATCAGTAAAGCAGCTTAGCTGCTCAGGAGGAAAAATGAAATTATTATTACACGCCTGCTGCGGTCCCTGTGCCTGCTACCCTACGGAGCAGCTGACGGCGGCGGGTACAGATTTTGATATTTTGTTTTTTAATCCTAACATTCATCCGTACAAGGAGTTCAAGCACAGGCTGAGCACCCTGCGGGAGTTTTGTGAGAAGAAGCGCTACAATCTTATTATCGACAAAAGCTATCCTATCGAGGAATGCATTCGCGGTATGCTGTCAGAGCCTACCGTGCGCTGTGCCTTCTGCTACCGTATGCGCCTGCGCTATGCAGCGCAGTTTGCCAAAGAAAACGGCTACGATGCCTTTTCTACTACGTTGCTCGTCAGTCCCTATCAGCGCCATGAGCTGATAAAAAAGGAGGCGGAGGCGGCAGCAGCTGAGTTCGGTATTTCGTTCTATTATGAAGACTTCCGCGTCGGCTATCAGCGCGGCGTGGATATCAGCCTGGAGCTGGGGCTGTATCGCCAGCAGTACTGCGGCTGTGTCTTCAGCGAGCGTGACCGCTACGAAATCCGCAAAAAGCCTAAGGCGGAAGCAACGAAGGATAAGTTTGTGGTTGTAAGCAAAAATATTAAAATGGTGAACAGATAATTAGAGTTTATAGCAAGACGCAGAAAAGCCTCTCCTAGGGGAGAGGTGGCATCGCGAAGCGATGACGGAGAGGGGAAATGACTAGACTTCAGACCCCTCTCAGTCACCCTATCGGGTGACAGCTCCCCCCTAGGGGAGCCTCTCTTGCTATACGGACAATTCGCATTGTCCCCTTAATGGGAGCTTTTCAATGTTCACTGCTCCTCTTCTTAAACTTAGCAAATCGAGGAAAAGTATATGCTTAGAAAATTACTGATACTGTCTGTACTGTTATTTACTTTTATATTTGCCTCTGCTGCAGTTGCCGCCGAGCAAATCCGCATAGGAATTGTTGTGGGGCAGGCAACGGCAGAGCTGAGCTGTGAGGATGAATTCACAGTGCGTGATTCATCGGGCAAAACGACAACGATGCCCAAGGGAAAATATTTCATCCATGCGCAGCAGGGAAAGCTTTTCTTTGATGATAACAATGTATTTGGTAATGAAGCTGTTGTTGCTGCGGCGACAGGCAAAAAGTCACCGCAAATCAATAAACGCAGTTATAAAGGGGATTTTCAACTGCAGGCCGAGCAGGGCGATAAGCTTTTAGTAGTCAACAGACTGCCGCTGGAGGATTATCTGGCGAGCGTGCTGCCGGCCAAAACGATGTCCGTATGGCCTGATGAGGTTATCAAGGCGCAGGCGGTTGCTGCCCGCAGCTACGCTTTATATAAAATGCAGCACAGCGATAAGGCCTATGCTTTACTTGCGACCGACAGGGAGCTGCCTTACGGAGGCACCGGCAAGCGTATTGAAAAGGATGCTGTGACGAAGCTGATTCAGGCGACGAAGGGACAGTATCTTGCTGATGCTTACGGTAATGCGATAGAGGCTGTCACTACTTCAAGCAGCGGCGGCAGAACCGAAAGCGCGCTAAATCTGCGCGGTACTGCCGTAAGCTATCTGCAGTCGGTAGAGGATTACGACAGCGACAGCCCAGAATATACCTGGGAAAGTCGCATTGCTCCGGTGCTTCTGGAAAGCCTGGCAGCGCAGCGCGGTTATACCACCGGCAAGCTGACGAGCATACGTCTGTCACCGCTCGATGATGCAGGTGTTGACAGAACGCCCACGGGACGGGTAAAATATATTATCCTTTCAGGTGAGGCCGGCGCTGTCAAAATCAGCGGCAGCGAGCTGCAGGACCTGTTAGGCCTTAACAGCACCTTATTTGATATCGAAACCGGTACACCGGTACCGGAAACGCTCAAGGTGCCTATCGAAGATCATTACGGTATGGAAATAGGCAGCAAGGATATAGGCATTAAGGTCAATGAGTCGAAAAAGCCCGTCTGGAAAAATTTAGTGCGCAGCTACCATTTATTGAGCGGCGGTAAGGAAGAGAAAATTATTTTCCGCGGCAAGGGCAAAGGCTCCGGCCTCGGTTTGAGTGCCTGGGGTGCGCGCGGTATGGCTAACGCCGATGCCAAGGCTACCTATAAAACGATTCTGGCACACTATTATCCCGGAATTCAGCTTGTTCGTTAGCAGGAAGCTATGTGTCCTGTAATATATAAGAAAAGAGAGAATTTTGCATGTTAGTAACTGATTTTGATTATGAGCTTCCACAGGAGCTTATTGCTCAGCATCCTATGGAGCCGCGCGATCATTCGCGCCTGCTGGTTGTTGACAAAAAGACCGGTGAAATTGAGCATAAGCATTTTTATGATCTGGTAAATTATCTTAAGCCCGGCGATGTGCTGGTGTTTAATGATACCCGTGTTATTCCCGCGCGTCTGCACGGCACGAAGGATACCGGCGCCCATGTCGAGGTATTCCTGCTGACCCGCAGAGATGCAACCGACTGGGAGGTTCTGGTGCGCCCCGGCAAAAAGCTGCAGGTTGGTGCCAAGATTAACTTCAGCGATGAATTAAGCTGCGAGGTTATCGAGCACACCGACTTCGGCGGACGCGTAGTACGCTTTAAGTATGACGGCATCTTCGAAGAAATTCTTGACCGTCTGGGTGAAACTCCTCTGCCGCCGTATATCACGGCACCGCTGGAGGATAAGGAGCGCTATCAGACTGTTTATAACCGTGAGCGCGGCAGTGCTGCCGCTCCGACTGCAGGCCTGCACTTTACTAAGGAGCTGCTGCAGAAAATCAAGGAAATCGGCTGCGAAGAGGTTTTTGTAACATTGCATGTAGGTCTTGGTACCTTCCGCCCCGTAAGTGAGGCGAAGATTGAGGACCATAAGATGCATAAGGAGTTCTACACGGTATCGCAGGAGGCTGCGGATGCAGTAAACAAGGCGAAGGCCGAAGGCCGCCGTATCATTGCGGTTGGCACCACGGCAGTACGCACTCTGGAGGCTGCGGGCGCTGACGGTCAGCTGCACGCCGGCAGCAGCTGGACGAATATCTTCATCTACCCCGGTTACAAATTCCGTCTGGTGGATGACCTCGTAACCAACTTCCATCTGCCGCAGAGCACACTGCTGATGCTGGTAAGCACTCTGTCTACCCGTGAGATTATGCTGCAGACCTACAAGAAGGCGGTTGAAGAAAAATATCGCTTCTTCTCCTTTGGCGATGCCATGTTTATTACAGACCTCAATAAATAAGATTTTTTGCCTTCGTCGCAAAGCCGAAGGCACCGATAAATATTTTTAGGAGTTGCATATGACTAAACACGCAGTAACCTACGAACTAATTAAAGAATGTCCGCGCAGCGGTGCGCGTCTTGGCCGCTTGCATACGCCGCATGGTACCTTTGAAACTCCGATGTTTATGCCTGTCGGCACACAGGCAACGGTAAAAACTCTGGCACCGGAAGAGCTGTACGATATGGGCAGCCAGGTTATTTTGTCGAATACCTATCATCTGTTTTTGCGTCCCGGTCACGAGCTGGTGCGCAAGGCAGGCGGTCTGCATAAGTTTATGAACTATAAACGCGGTATGCTTACCGACAGCGGCGGCTTTCAGGTATTCAGCCTGGGCGCCATGCGCAAAATTACCGAAGAGGGCGTAATGTTCCGTTCGCATATCGACGGCAGCAAGCAGTTCCTCTCCCCGGAGGTTTCTACTCAGGTGCAGGAGGACTTGGGTGCGGATATCGCAATGGCCTTTGATGAATGCATTCCGTATCCCGCAGATTTTGATTATGCCAAGCGTTCTACCGAGCGTACCACTCGCTGGGCTAAGCGCTGTCTGGAAACGCATACGCGTGAGGACCAGTCCATGTTCGGTATCGTGCAGGGCGGTATGTATCCCGAGCTGCGCCGCATGAGCGTGCAGCAGCTGACGGAGCTTGATTTCGCCGGCTACGGTATCGGCGGTCTGTCCGTAGGCGAGCCTAAGCCGATGATGTACGATATCCTTTCGCAAACCACCGAGCTGATGCCGAAGGATAAGGCACGCTATCTGATGGGCGTAGGCACTGCTGACTGCATTGTAGAGGCTGTAAACCTGGGCGTAGATATGTTTGACTGTGTATTCCCGACACGTGTTGCCAGAAACGGCACCGCTATGACGCATACCGGCCGTCTGGTAGTACGCAACGCAACCTACGCAGAGGATTTCCGCCCGATTGAGGAAGGCTGCGACTGCTATGCCTGCCGCAACTTCAGCCGTGCTTATATTCGCCATCTGTTCAAGGCAGAGGAGATTTTTGGCCTGAGACTCTTGTCTATTCATAATCTGCATTTCCTGCTGCATTTCGCCAAGGAAATCCGTGAGGCTATCGCTAATGACTGCTTCCCTGAATTCCGCGAAAGATTCTTAGAAAATTATCGTTGATAACAAGGATTTTTCCGATTTACAGAGAATATATAAAAGTGATATAAATAAACCAAACTATTGCATACTAAAATGTTTGCAAGAGGAACCTGCAAATATGTCCGAATTTGCGGGAAGTGATAAAATGTGGAGGTGTTCAATATGCAAGGTGGAGATACAATGGCTTTGCTCAATTCTCTCTGGCCCTTTGTTTTAATGGGCGGCATATTCTATTTCATGCTGTGGAAACCCCAAAAAAGAGAGCAGCAGAAAAGACAGGATTTGTTAAATAGCCTTAAGGAAGGCGACGAAATCATTACCATAGGCGGTATCTATGGTAAGATTACTGCTATTTCCGAAAAACGCGTTAAGGTAGAGATTGCCGAAGGCGTAGTAATCGAAATGGCACGCAACGCTGTCAGCGGCTTCCAAAACCCCGCTAAAAATGCCTGATGGTGATTGCAGAAGAAAAAGTTGAGCTGCGCAAGTATTTTAAAAGGCTGCGGTCACAATTGACCGCAGAGCAGGCTGCTTCCGGCAGCCTGCTGACTGCCCGTCAGATACTGGCCTGTGATGCATATCGCAAAGCGAACTGCATCATGGGCTATTTGGCTTTTGGCAATGAGCTGTCTGTAGACCTGGTTTTGCAGCAGGCCTTGTGCGACGGCAAGACTGTTGCCGTGCCGCTGGTGCAATCTGCTACGGAGATGGCTCCGGTACAGCTGGAAAACATGTTGGATTTTGAGCTTGACCGTTACGGCATCCGCAGCGTCCGCCAACCGGCGAAGCTGCTGCAGCCGCAGCAGCTTGACCTTGTACTGGTGCCCGGAGTGGCCTTCGGCCGCGACGGCAGCAGACTGGGGATGGGCGCGGGCTATTACGACCGTTTTCTGCCGCAGGCGGAAAACGCATTGCTCATGGGCATCGCTTACGATGCTTTTATTCAGCCGAATCTGCCACGGGATGAATTTGATGTGCTTGTACAGCTTTTAGCAAGTGAAAGCGGGATTACCACTCTCAGTCCGCTTAGCTTATAAATTAAATCCAGTTAATCAAAAAAATCTTAAGGAGGAAGTTATTTTGCGTTGGAATGAATTCGGGAAATTTCTGATTGTCGCTTTGGCGATTATCGGCGGTTTCTGCGTATACATCTCGCCTCTGGCTAATTCCATTAAACAGGGCTTGGATCTGCAAGGTGGTACTCATGTAGTTTTACAGGCTGTGGATACGCCGGAACTTAAGGTTGACGACGACGCTGTCAACCGCAGTGTAAAGGTTATTGAGCGTCGTGTCAATGAGTTGGGCCTGACCGAGCCTGTTATTCAGCGTCAGGGCAAGGACCGTATTATTGTTGAGCTGCCGGGCGTAAAGGACCCTGAAAAAGCTATTGCTATGCTGGGCCGTACCGCTATGCTGCAGTTCAAGGATGAAAGCGGCAAGGTTGTTCTCACAGGCAGTGACCTGAAGGACGCTAAGGCACAGGTTTCCCAAGGCAATCAGGCTGTAGTAGGCCTGGAATTTAATGATGAGGGCGGCAAAAAATTTGCTGACCTTACTGCCCGCAATGTAGGCAAAAAAATCGCTATCGAGCTTGACGGCCAGGTACTGACTGCTCCTGTAGTACAGGAAGCTATCACCGGCGGTCATGCACAGATTTCCGGCTCCCGTAACGTTGAGGAAGCCGAGCATCTGGCAATTCTGCTGCGCAGCGGCAGTCTGCCGGTTAAAATCGAAGTTATGGAAAACCGTACCGTTGGTCCTACCCTCGGTCAGGATTCCAAAGACAAGAGCGTTAAAGCCTTCAGCATCGGTATCATCGGCGTATTTGTATTTATGCTGCTGTTCTACCGTCTGGCAGGTGTAGTTGCGGACATTGCTCTGCTGCTGTACGTAATGCTGCTGCTGCTGGTAATGCGTTATCTGGGTGCAACATTGACACTGCCCGGTATCGCAGGTATTATCCTGTCTGTTGGCATGGCGGTTGATGCCAACGTACTGATTTTCGAACGCTTCAAGGAAGAGGTTAAGCGCGGCAAAACTCTGCGCAGTGCGATGGATTCTGGCTTTGGCCGTGCAATCGTAACCATCCTTGACTCCAACCTTACTACTATCATGGCCGCAACCGTACTGTTCTACCTGGGCACCGGTCCTATCAAGGGCTTTGCTGTTACCCTGGCACTTGGTACCTTGCTGAGTATGTTTACCGCAGTAACCGTTACCAAATTCCTGCTGCGCTTTTTGATTTACAGTAACATCACCAATAGTCCCTTCCTGTTTGGTGCAAAAGCACCGAAAGCAAAAGAGGAGGTGGCTAAATAATGAAGTTCTCTATCGTTAAGCGTTATAAAATTTTCTTCGCTATTACAATCACCTTCCTGATTATCGGTATCGGCTCCATGCTTTTCAAGGGCTTTAACCTGGGCATTGACTTTACCGGCGGCAGTATCATGGATTTGGAATTCAAAAATCCTGTTACCGTTTCTCAGGTACGTGAGGTGCTTAAAGAAAAGAATCTGGGCAATGCTATTATCCAGCTGGAAAGCAGCGACAGCAATGCCAAGAGCTCTAAGGGCGTGCTGATTCGTACCGGCGTTATCAGCGACGAGCAGCGTCAGCAGGTAATGACCGACCTGAAGAGCAAGGTTGGTGACTTTGCTATTCAGCGTGTTGAAAACGTTGGTGCTACCGTCGGCAGCGAGCTGATTCAACAGGCTGTTATGGCGATTGTGCTTTCCTGGTTCCTGATGATTGCTTATATCACAATCCGCTTTGAATTCCGCTTTGCTCTGGCAGCGATTGTCGCTTTGATTATCGACGTAATGGTAACCCTGAGCTATTTCTCCCTCTTCCATATGGAACTGGATTCCTCCTTCGTTGCAGCACTGCTGACGGTTGTAGGTTATTCTGTCAACGGTACCATCGTTATCTTCGACCGTATCCGTGAAAACCTGAAAATCCATCGCCGCAGCGAAAGCATGACGGAAATGGTAGACAACAGTATCTGGCAGACCATGGGACGCAGTATCTATACTGTAGGTACCTCTCTGTTTGCTGTTGTAGCTATCTTCATCTGGGGCGGCGAAACTATCCGCAACTTCTCCTTTGCGATGCTGGTAGGCTTCTCCAGTGGTGCTTATACCTCCACCTTCCTCGCAGGTCCGTTATGGATGATGCTGCGCAAGCTGAAACCCGGCAGAGATTAATATTAAAGCTTATAGCCTGTGTGTATTCGGAAAAATGAATGCCGCAGGCTATTTTTCTTGTTTTTGGCGGCTGAAAAAGCTACAATAATAGGTGATATCGCAAGAGAAGCTTTTGCTTTTATCGGTGTTGTTAAGGAGAACTGGAATGATTTATATTTTGAAATTTATCGCAGCCTTTTTGCTGCCTCCGGGGTTGTTTGTGCTGCTGGGAATTATACTGAGTGTTTATTTGTGGCGGCGGCGGCAAAACTTCGGCCGTTTTGCTTTCAGCTTAAGCGCTGTTTTGACGCTGCTGTTATATTTAAGCTCTACCTTATTGGGAGCCAAGCTTTTGGGGCAGCCGTTGGAGAACCGATACAGCCAGCAGCAGCCTGCTTCTGCGCAGGTTATAGTTGTTCTTGGCGGCGGCAGCGTCGGTTCCGTACCGGATGGCACTGAGCGCGGTGGCCTGATGTCCGCCGGTGCGGCGCGCCTGCTGACGGCAGCGCGCCTGGCGAAGCAGCATTCGCTGCCGGTGCTCATCAGCGGTGGGCAGGTGTTCAGCGATGGCGCAAGCGAGGCGCTGGTCGCCAAGCGGATTCTGTTACAGCTGGGACTGCCGCAGGAGCAGATTATCGTCGAGACGCAGGCCAGGACAACGAAAGAAAATGCTGCATATTCTGCTGCACTCTGCCGTGAACGCGGCTATAAAAATGTACTGCTGCTGACAAGCGCGCTGCATATGCCTCGCAGCATGCAGTTCTTTGAGCGTTATTTAGGTGAGCAGGGCATTAAGGTTGTCGCCTATCCCTGCGATTATACGCTCAATCCGCAGGGCAAGTTTAATCCGCGCTGGCTGGTGCCGCAGCTGCAGGCGTTTGATATTACCTGTATGGCGCTGCACGAATATGTGGGTATGGCAGGAGCCTTTTTGCAGCGTAGATAAGAGCAGGCCGCTGAATTTTGTCGGCGAATTTGCATAATTTCCGCCTTTTTTGTATAATAAGCAACAGATAGAAACAAATGTTATTTTTGAGTGAGGTATATTATGAAACAAATTCTGTTTTTAATTTGTACGATGCTTTGTCTGCTGCTTGCCGGCTGTGGACCGCAGGAAAAAAATACCGCCGACAGCGGTAAGGTTTTGTACACGGTGACGGATGCAACGGGCACTAAGCTGAGCTTCAGCGAAAAGCCGCAGCGCATTGTGAGCCTGAACGTATCTGCCGATGAGATTTTGCTGGATATGGTTGACAGTAAGCGCTTGGCAGCCTTGTCGCTGCTGGCTGACGATTCCGGTATCTGCAGTGCCGGTGACAAGGTCAAATCCGTCAAGGGCAGAGCGCAGGGCAGCAATCTGGAAAGCGTGTTGGCCATGCAGCCCGATCTGGTTATTATCCCGGATTATACCGTGGAGCCGATTCAGGGACTGCGCAGCGCCGGACTCAAGGTTTATGTGTGCCATACGCCGAATAATGTGCAGGATATCTTCAAGTTTATCAAGGAAATCGGCTCTGCCGTAGGCGAAGAAACCAAGGGCGAGGAGATGGCCAAAAACATGGAAGCACAGCTGGAGGCTGTGCGTAAGCAGGCACTGCAGGCTGCAGGCGATAGGCCGCTTAATGTACTGGCGCTGTCCTTTACCGGACCGCTGGGCATGAGGGGTACCTTCAGCGGCCTGTGCTATTATGCAGGCGTACATAATGCGCTGGACGGCATGGATATTCCGTATCAGGGGAACCTGTCGGAGGAAAAAATGCTGGAGCTTAATCCGGAGCTGATTATTACTCCGAGCTGGGATTACAGTAAAAAAGGCAACCCGGAGCAATTCCGTCAGCGCATTTTACAAAATCCGGCCTATAAAAGCATTAAGGCTGTAAAGAACGGCCGCGTACAAAGCCTGCATGACAATTATTTATACAGTACTTCGCAATATACTGTTAAGGCTGTGCAGGAGCTGGCACATGCCGCTTACGGAATTTAGTTAGGAGATGCAGTGGCAATGAGATTGCTCAAAACAATTGGTCTGACACTTTTATTGGCAGTGGGAATGCAACTGTGTGCTGCTGCCGAGAAGCAGGAAGCGTTTTATACTGGTGAAAAAATTAAGGGATATGACAAGGGCAGCTTTGTGGTTCTGGAAGAGGATGATATTAATTTCCGCAGTGCCGCCGAGGACGGCAATGTTTTGAAGATACTGCCGCATCATTCGCTGCTGCGTGTTATTCGCCAAAGCGGTGACTGGCTGGAGGCCGAATCGGATGGTGTGGATGGCTTTATCTACGCGCCATATACCGTTGCCGGAAGCAGGGACGAGTTGACGCAGGAGGATTTTGCTCTTGGCTATGCCGCACTCGGACAGAAGTTTGACGAGCAGAAGGCCGAGGAGCGCCTGGGTGCCGTCAAGCAGGAGAAAATAGATAAAAAGCGTAAGCAGATAAACTATATATTTGAGGGCGCCGTAATCAGTGTTGCCCGCAAAAAACAGGCAGTAGAGGCAATCCGTGTTGTTGATCCCAAGTATATTACGATGCGTGGCGTAAGCATCGGGGACAGTGCCGGCAGAGCTGTAGGACAGTACGGCCTGCCTGATGCGGTTGTTTATGCTGCCGATAATACGACCTACGAATATTTTTGGCAGGATGACAAGGAGCAGCCGCTGCGTTTTGCGCTGGAAGTTGACAAGCAGAGCCGTGTGACAGCCTTTATCTTGGAGAAGCTGAAGGAAAAATAACAGTCTGCCGTCAGTCTTTGCGGACTAAATACAATCAGGCCTTAAATGAGCATGTATACACTAAAAATCCTGCTTCATCAGCAGGATTTTTTTGTGTGCTGGCAGAATTATAACAGTTATAATATATTAAAATTTATACTAAAGGAGTTGAGCTGAATGCCGTTTTTAATCTTAGTTATAATTATTTGTATGATAGTAGCATTGTTTGCCGTGCAGAATGCGGTAGCAGTATCCTTGAACTTTGTTTTCTGGAGCTTCAGCGCTTCACTGGTGCTGGTAATACTCGGTGCGTTTTTAATGGGCGTGCTGGTTGCCACCTGCTTCTTGCTGACGATGAAGGCCAAGCATTATCTGAAGGATAAAAAAATGCGTGAGGAAATGCAGCAGCTGCAGGCAGAAAACAAACGCCTGCAGGAGCGCGTTGCCATGCTGCAGCACACCCAGCTGTTGCACAACGAGGCGGCACAGGCAGATGCTGCCAAGCAGGCAGAGCCGGCTGCAGCAGACAAGACTGCTGGCGAGAGCGGTAGCCGCCAATGATGCACAAGGAACGAATTTGGGATATAAAAGAATATAACAGTCAGATGGCAGACTATTTGGCGGAGGAGCTGAATATTTCGCCGATGGTCACCGGTATTTTATTGGAGCGCGGTCTGCAGGATGCAGCTTTGATGCGTGATTTTCTCTACGGCAGCGCTACACCCTTTCATGATCCGTTTTTGCTGAAGGATATGCAGCGCTCGGTTGAGCGTATTGAGCGGGCCTTGGCGGCAGGCGAGCAGATTACGGTTTACGGCGACTATGATGTGGACGGAATCAGTGCCTCCTCCTTGCTGTATCTTTATCTGAAGCAGCGTGGCGGCAGGGTTGCCACCTACATTCCGCAGCGTAAAAGCGAGGGCTACGGCCTGAATGACGAAGCATTGAAAAATATTGCGGAGAAGGGTACGACACTGGTTATTACCGTGGACTGCGGCATTAGCGGTCTGCGCGAGGTAGCCAATGCGCCGAAATCTCTGGATATTATTATTACGGACCACCATACGGTGCCGGAGGTTCTGCCTCCTGCCTACGCAATTATTAACGCCAAGCAGCGTGACTGCGGCTATCCGTTTAAGGATTTGAGCGGTGTAGGCATTGCCTTCAAGCTGTGTCAGGCGCTGGAGCAACGTGAGCCGGGCAAGCTGCCCCAGTGGCAGGGGCTGACGGAGCTGGCGGCGCTTGGAACGGTGGCGGATATTGTGCCGCTGGTCGGCGAAAACCGCGAGCTGGTGCGCCGCGGACTGAAGGCTATGGAAACAACGCAGCTTGTGGGCCTGCGTGCCTTGATTAAGGCCAGCGGCTGTCCGGAAACTGGCATTGCTTCCGATAACATCGGCTTTGGTCTGGCACCGCGCCTGAACGCTGTGGGCAGGCTGGAGCATGCGCAGCTGGCGGTGGAGCTTTTGGTAACCGACGACAGCGTTAAGGCGGAGAAAATCGCCGCCGAGCTTAACCGTGAAAACACACTGCGTCAGGAAATCAGCCGTAAGATTATGGAAGAGGCAGAAGCACAGCTGGCGCAGGAAAAGCATATAGATACGGCAATCGTGCTTGCTTCCGAGGGCTGGCATCAGGGCGTTATCGGTATCGTAGCATCGCGCCTGGTAGACAAGTACCACCTGCCGACGATTCTGATAAGCCTGAACAACGGCGTTGCCAAGGGCAGCTGCCGCAGTATTCCGGCGCTCAATCTTTACGAAGCAATAGATGCCGAACGTGATTTGCTGACGCAGTACGGCGGTCACCATCAGGCTGCGGGCCTCACGCTGCCGGCAGAGCTGTTGCCGGAATTTACGCGTCGCTTCCGCGAATACGTTGCGCAAAAGCTGCGTCCGGAGGATTATCTGCCGCATCAGGCGATTGACTGTGTTTTGAGCGGCAGCAGTGAAATCAGTATCAGGGATTTGGAGCAGCTGGCACTGCTGGAGCCCTGCGGCTGCGAAAACCAGGCACCTGTATTTGCCTTCCGTCAGGCGCTGCTGCACAATCAGCGCGCTATGGGCAAGGAGCGCAATCATTTGCAGTTTGTGCTGGATAAGGGCTATAATTCCTATCGCGGCCTGATGTGGAACAATGCGGATTTACTGCCGTATATGTTTGAAAATATGGTGGCTGATGTTGCCTTTCAGCCGAAAATAAATGTCTGGAATAACGAAACGAGCGTGCAGCTGCAGGCCGTAAGCATTCATCAGCAGGTGACGCTGGGGGATATGCGTCAGGCTGCCGATGATAAATGGCGTCTGCTGCTGGGCTTGGCCAAGGTGCATAACAAGGTGCTTGCTTATACCGAAGATAAGCAGTCGCTGCCCGCTGAGGTGCTGCAGACTGCGGGGGATTATCTGGAGCTGGCTTCTTATGAGGAGGCTGCCGGGATGAGCAAGGAAAGGCTGCAGCAGGCCGAAGAAATAGTGCTGCTGGATTTGCCTGCTTATCCGCTGGCGGATATTATGCGCAGATTGCGGCAGCAGGGAGCAAGTCATGTAACGCTGCTCTTTAATCAGCCGGATTTGCAGGAGCGTTTGCAGCGACTGGCTTTGACGCATCCGGACAGGGAAGCGATGATGCAGGCCTATAAGCTGGTGATGAATGCACTTAAAATGCGGACAACTGTGAGCATCAAAGAGCTTTTGTCTGCTCATGCGGAACAAATAAGTGAACAAGCTGTAAAAATTATGGAAGAGCTTGGCTTTATCCGCTATAATAATGGTATAATAGAAAAAGCTGCTATTAAACGCTGTTCGTTGGAGGATGCACCCCTATATGTAACCCTGCAGCAGGAAAGAGAGCGTTTGGAGCACATTTATAAAGAAAATTACCGCCTGAGTCAGCACGAGTTGTTGCGCTGCTGATGAAGTGCAGATGGGAGTGGGAGAATGCCCTCAACAAACGCAATAACTAATATTACTGATATAGATGAATTGTTTGCGCGTATAGAAGAATATCTTACGCCGGAGCAGGTAGCTTTTGTCCGTAAGGCCTATGAGCTGGCAGCCAAGGCACACGCTGCGCAGACACGTAAATCCGGTGAACCGTACATCATCCATCCGATTGGCGTTGTCAGCATCCTCGTGGGACTGCAGATGGATGACAAAACATTGGCTGCTGCCTTTCTGCATGATGTAGTAGAGGATACGGATTACAAGCTGGACTATATCAAAGAGCAGTTCGGCACCGTGGTAGCAAACCTGGTAGACGGTGTTACCAAGCTGGGTAAAATCGAATATATTTCCAAGGAAGACCGCCAGATTGAAAACTACCGCAAAATGTTTTTGGCGATGGCACGCGATATCCGCGTTGTACTGATTAAGCTGGCTGACCGTCTGCATAATATGCGCACGATGAAGTATATGCCGGTGCATAAGCAGCAGTCTATTTCCCGGGAAACATTGGAGATTTATGCGCCGTTGGCACATCGTCTTGGTATCTATACCATTAAATGGGAGCTGGAGGATCTGGCCTTCCGTTATATGGAGCCGGATATTTATTACGACCTGGTAGAGCAGGTAAAAATAAAACGCCGTGAGCGCGAGGATATGATTAACGAGGCTATGACAACGTTGAAGGACGCTGTCGAGAAGGCCGGTATCCGCTGCGAAATTCAGGGCAGACCGAAGAATTTTTACAGTATCCATAAAAAAATGCTGCGTGACCATAAGCAGCTGAGCGAGATTTATGATCTGCTGGCTATTCGTGTGCTGGTAGACACCGTGAAGGACTGCTATGGCACGCTGGGTATCGTACACAGCATGTGGCGTCCTATTCCTGGCCGCTTCAAGGATTATGTTGCAGTGCCGAAATCCAATATGTATCAGTCGCTGCATACGACTGTGCTTTCCAATGGCGGTCAGCCGCTGGAAATCCAAATCCGTACCTTTGAAATGCACCGCATCAGCGAATACGGTATCGCTGCGCACTGGCGCTATAAGGAAAGCGGCGGCAGCAAGCCTTCTGCTAGCGGTGATAAGGGTTTTGATGCCAAGCTGAGCTGGCTGCGTCAGCTGCTGGAATGGCACAAGGATATGAATGATTCGCGCGACTTTGTCAACACGGTCAAGATGGATATCTTTGCCGATGAGGTTTTTGTCTTTACGCCGCGCGGAGATGTTATTGACCTGCCTGTAGGCAGTGTGCCGATTGACTTCGCTTACCGCATCCATACGGATGTAGGCAACCGCTGCGTAGGTGCCAAGGTCAACGGACGCATTGTACCGCTTGACTATCAGCTGAAGAACGGCGATATCGTAGAGGTTATCACCTCCAAGCAGTCCAATGGCCCGAGCCGTGACTGGATTAACGTTGTCGGCTCTTCGGATACACGCAATAAAATCAAAAGCTGGTTCAAGAAGGAGCGCCGTGAGGAAAATATCATCAAGGGCCGTGAAATGCTGGAGCGTGAGGTTAAACGTCTCGGCTACGAGCCTAAGGTGCTGATGGCTCCGGAAAAGCTGAAGGAAGCAGGCAGCAAAATCCGCATCGATACGGATGAAAATCTGCTGGCAACACTGGGCTACGGCGGTGTCACACTGAACACTGTTATGTCCAAGCTGGTGGAAATCTATAAAAAAGAGCAGAAGCTGGAAACCACCAAGGACCTGGCGCAGGTACTGGCAGAGCTGAAGCCGCGCAAGTCTAAGGCTAAGGCCAGCCACGGCATTCTCGTTAAGGGCGAGGAGGGCATCATGGTTAAGCTGGCGCGCTGCTGCAACCCGATTCCCGGCGACCCGGTTATCGGCTATATTACACGCGGCAGCGGTATTTCCGTACACCGTGCGGACTGCCCTAATATCCTGACCAATAATCCCGAGGAGCAGCGTCGCTTAATTGAGGTTGCCTGGGATGTAGGCATTGATGATGTCTATAAGGTTAACATCGTGATTACATCCGTAGACAGGACCGGACTGATGAGCGATATTATGAATGTGACTAGCGAAACGAAGATTAATATTTTCTCGCTTGCATGTCATACAGATAAGAATAAAATTGCTACCATGCACATGGGACTTGATATCATGAGCCTGGAGCAGCTGGAGTATTTTATGAACCGTATCCGCCGCATGAAGGGTGTTTATTCTGTTGAACGCCTGATTTCTACGGCGAACGGCAGCGGAGGCAAGAAGAAATGAGAGCAGTTGTGCAGCGTGTAGACCGCGCCAGTGTTACTGTAGATGAAAAGATTACCGGCGAGGTACAGAAGGGCCTTCTGGTGCTTTTGGGTGTGGCCGAGGGCGATACCGATAAGGATCTGGCCTATATTATTGACAAGGTGTGCGGTATGCGCATTTTTGAGGATGAGGCAGGCAAAATGAACCTGTCGGTGAAGGATGTTGGCGGTGCGATTTTGGCGGTTTCTCAGTTTACCCTGTGCGGTGACTGCCGCCACGGCAAGCGTCCGTCCTTTACGGCTGCTGCAGCGCTCGATGTGGCCAACGCTTACTATGAGCGCTTTGTCGACGGCTGCCGCAAGGCAGGGTTGCCAGTAGAAACAGGCATCTTTCGCGCGCATATGCTGGTAGAGCTGGTGAACAACGGTCCGGTAACTATTTTGCTGGATAGCACGAAGCTGTTATAATTATATTGTGTATAGATTTATCAACGGAGGTTGAAGAATGAAGATTTATCATGTTGAAGCAGGTATGCTTGCTACCAACTGTTATTTTGCCGTAAATGAAGCTATCGGTGAAGGCGTTATTTTCGATCCGGGCGGAGATTACCCGACCATCAAGAGAATGATTGAGCAGGCCAAAGCCAAGGTTGTCGCTATTGTGCTGACTCACGGCCACAGTGACCACATCGGTGCGCTGGCAGAGCTGCGCAAGGCTACAGGTGCGCCGGTGTATATCGGCGAGGATGATGCTGACTGCCTGACACAGCCGAACAGAAACCTTTCCTTCTTTATCGGTGAAGAATTGAAAAATGAGCCTGCGGACAACCTTGTACATGACGGTGATGTGCTGGAGCTGGGGGGCATGGAGTTTGAAGCCTTTGCTACGCCGGGACATACCAAAGGCGGCTTCTGTTATTACTACGCGCCGGGCAAGGTAGTTTTTGCCGGTGATACTATTTTCTGCGAATCTATCGGACGCACCGATTTGCCGGGAGGCAGCTATCGCGCACTCATCCAGTCCATCAAAACAAAGCTGATGGTGCTTGATGATGACGTTAAGCTGCTGCCGGGCCACGGACCTACTACTACCGTGGGTTGGGAGCGTCGCAGGAATCCTTTCCTGCAATAAAACATCATGCTGAAATATTGGCCTCAAATACGTAAAAGCACCTTCTTTAAGCTGGGTGTTGTTACGGCAATCTCTTATGTTTTATATTTAATGGCGGGCTTCCTGCTGCCGCTGCTGCTGGCAGTAGGCCTGGCCTTCGCACTTTATCCGCTGGTTAATGCTATCGCGCAGGTGCGCATGGCGCACGGCATGATTAAGCTGTCGCGCGTAGTGGCGATTATCCTGGCATTGCTGGCCTTTTGTATCTTTATTGTTATGATTATCGGCTTCATCATTCTGCCGCTCTTCGGGCAGATGAACGAGTTCCTGCAAAAGCTGCCTGCGCTGGCCGCCAAATCCAATATCCAGGATTTGGACAGCATGCTTAAGGACCCGTCTACCATTCCGCTCTTGCCGTCCGATTTCAATATGCTGGTCAACGGTCTGCTGAACTGGGCGATGGGCTTTGTAGGAACGGTGCTGCGTAATCTTGTGCAGTCCAGTCTGGGGATTGTGCAGAGCTTGATAGGCCTGATTATCGTGCCCTTCCTTGCCTTTTATTTTCTTAAGGACTGGCGTGAGCTGCGCTTGATGGTGATTAATCTGTTCAACTACGACGCGCAGGAGAAGGCGGCGGAGGTTGTGGACGAAATCGGCAGAACCATGAGCGCCTATGTGCGCGGTATGGGCAAGCTGAGCCTGATTTCCGGCTTCGTTATTACCATCGGCACGGCCTTTTTGGGTATAGACTTTCCGCTGGTGCTCGGCTTTTGGGCCATCCTTGCCGAAACGGTGCCTGTTGTAGGACCGCTGATGGGCGCTGTCCCTGCTGTGTTTATTGCCTACGGTCAGGCGCCGGAGGCTGCCTTTCATGTAGCACTTTTTTATCTGGTATATTATCAGCTGGATGCCAATTTTATTATGCCTAAGCTTATGGGGCAAAAGATTGATTTGCATCCTGTAGTTTTGATTATCAGCCTGCTCATCGGTGCTAAGCTGTTCGGTATTCTCGGTATGGTTTTTGCCGTGCCGGTAGCAGCAATCTACAGAGTGCTGTACAAGCAGCTGTGGCATGCCGGTGAAGGACGGGAGAATTAAATGTTTTTTTGCTTACGTAATACATTGGAGCTTGATGTTACGCGGCCTGTGAGCGACATGGCCGTATTTTTTGACTATCAGCCAGCACCGTCAGCCGCGCTTACACTGACGCTTGCGCGTGAGCACGGCTGCGTCAACGCCTGCCTGCAAGGTGCTGAGCAAAGCTTTACAGCGAGCGAGCCTTGCAGCGAAGCTGCGGCGAGCGGCGAGGTAACACGTTGTGTGAAGCTTGTCGTGCTGAAGGTTTTTGCCGAGCTTACCGGTCTGCAGCCTAAGCTGCCGTGGGGCATTCTCACAGGTGTGCGCCCGACGAAGCTGGCGCATAAGCTGTTGGACAGCGGTGTGGCAGCTGCAGCATTGCCGGAATATCTGAGCGATAATTATTTGCTGCCGCTGCCGCAGGGAAGGCTGCTTACGGACATTGCTCTGAAGCAGAAGCATATTCTCAGCGACAGTACGCGCCTTACGGATACCGGTATTTATATCGGCGTGCCGTATTGTCCTTCGCGCTGCAGCTATTGCTCGTTTCCGGCGGGAATTGCGCCGCAGGATGAAGAATCTCAGCAAAACTTTGTAAATATGATTGAACAAGACCTGCAAAATGTGGTACAATTAATAGGTGTGCATAGCTTGCGTGTAAAATCACTTTATATTGGCGGCGGTACGCCCACGAGCTTGAGTGATAAGGTATTTGCACGTCTGCTGCAGGCAGTGGAACGAAAACTGCTGCAAAGCAACTGCGAAGGCTTGCAGCATCTGCGCGAGTTCACGGTAGAGGCCGGTCGCCCGGACTGCTTCAGTGCGGCTAAATTGGCGGCGATGGAGGCAGCGGGAGTGAACCGCATCAGCGTCAATCTGCAGAGCTTCCATGATAAAACACTGCAGCTGATTGGCAGGCGTCATAGCGTCAGGGATTTTTACAATGCCTATGAGCTTGTGCGCAAAAGCCGGATTCCTGTTGTGAATGTTGATCTGATTATCGGTCTGCCGCAGGAAACGGAGCAGGAGATAGCATATTCTCTGGAGCAGGCAGTTAAGCTGGCACCGGAGAATCTTACTGTGCATACGCTTACGCTGAAGCGCAGCGCACTGCTCTTTCAAAAGCAGGAGCAGGCAGTGCTTACTACGCAGGCAGCGGAAAAAATGGTGCAGCGGGCTGCTGAGATGGCTGCTGCGATAGGGTTAGAGCCGTACTATCTGTATCGCCAGCATTATATGCTGGGGCATATGGCAAACATCGGTTATGCCAAGCCCGGTACGGAAAGTATCTATAATATCCAGATGATGGAGGAACGTCATCCGGTGATTGGTGTGGGACCTGCATCTGCCAGCAAGGTGCCTTTGCCTGACGGACACCATCTGCATAAACTGAATATGCCAAAAAATGTGGCAGTGTATGGGGCGCGCCTGCAGGAGCTGGCAGAGCGTCGCCGTGATTTGTTTAATATAGAAGGCACAGACCTGTGATAGGCATGAGTGCCGTTAGGAGAGGATAGACTATGCTGACAACAGCACCCAGAGGTACGAAGGATATTATGCCTTCCGACGTTAACGCATGGCGTTATCTGGAAGAAACCATGCGCAAGATTTGCGCGCAATATGGCTACAAAGAAATCAGAACTCCTGTGTTTGAGCATACAGAGCTGTTCCAACGCGGTATCGGTGATACCACCGACGTTGTTGAAAAGGAAATGTATACTTTTACCGACCGCGGCAACCGCAGCATTACCCTGCGTCCGGAAAACACCGCCAGTGCTGTCCGCGCTTATGTTGAGCATAAGCTGAGCAAGGATGACGCTGCCACGAAGTTCTATTACATCGGACCTATGTTCCGTTATGACCGTCCGCAGGCAGGCCGTCTGCGTGAGTTCCACCAGTTCGGTGTGGAAGCTTTGGGCGTAACCGGTCCGAATGTTGATGCGGAAATCATTCTGCTGGCTGTGCAGGTACTGCAGAGCCTGGGCCTGAAGGACTTGAAGCTGAAAATCAATTCCGTAGGCTGCCCCAAATGCCGTCCGCAGCACAGAGAAAAGCTGCAGGCTTTCTTCAAGCCTAATTTTGACGAGCTGTGCAAGGATTGCCAGGGCCGTTTCGACCGCAATCCGCTGCGTCTTTTGGACTGCAAAAATCCACACTGCCATGAGTTGGGCGAGGGCGCACCGAGCCTGGAGGAATGTCTGTGCGATGAATGCAAGGAACACTTTGAGGGCCTGAAGCAGCTGCTGACCGCTGCAGGTGTTGAATATGAGGTTGACCACAATCTTGTGCGTGGCCTTGATTATTATACAAAAACTGCTTTTGAAATCCAGTACGCTCCGCTGGGCGCACAAAGCGCTGTTTGCGGCGGCGGCCGTTACGACGGACTGGTACAGGAAATCAGCGGTGACGAAGCCCGCCCCGGCATTGGCTTTGCTATGGGCATGGAGCGCGTGCTGCTGGCTCTGGAGAAGCAGAATCTGCTGCCCGAATTTGATGAAAGCATTGACGCATATGTTGTCTGCCCTAAGGAGGAAAACTTTGCGCTGGCTTTCAAAACCGCCATCGAGCTGCGTCGCAACGGCTTTAAGGTTGAATACGACTTTAACGGCCGCAGCATGAAGTCCCAGATGAAGCAGGCCAACAAATTCCAGGCTAAGCAAGTGTTAATATTTGGCGAGGATGAGCTCAGCCGTAATGCCGTTACTGTGCGTAACATGGCAACAAGCGAGCAACATGAAATCGCTGTTAATGATATTATTAGTTATTTCAATACTTTATAAGTAGAGGTGCTAAAGATGATTAATGAAAAACGCAGCCATCATTGTGGTGTGCTGACCAAGGAGCAAGCCGGCGAACAGGTTGTACTGTGCGGCTGGGTTGCTAAACGACGTGACCACGGCGGATTGATTTTTATCGATTTGCGTGACCGCAGCGGTATCGTGCAGGTTGTTGCCGATCCCGAAAGCGCAGGCAGCAGCTTCAAAACTGCCGAAGACATCCGTAACGAATATGTTATCAAAGTAATTGGTAATGTACGTCTGCGTGATGAGGACACCATCAACGAAAACATTCCTACCGGTACTATCGAAGTACTGGCACATGATATCGAAGTGCTGAACGGTGCTAAAACTCCTCCGTTCTACATCAAAGACGGCATTGACACCGATGAAAACCTGCGTCTGAAATACCGTTATCTGGACCTGCGCCGTCCGGAAATGCAACGCAACCTGATTCTGCGTCACAAAGTTGCTAAACTGATGCGTGACTATCTTGATGATAACCATTTCCTCGAGATTGAAACTCCGATGCTGTGCAAATCCACTCCGGAGGGTGCTCGTGACTACCTCGTTCCGAGCCGTGTAAACCCCGGCAAGTTCTATGCACTGCCGCAATCTCCGCAAATCTTCAAACAGCTGCTGATGGTAGCCGGTATGGAGCGTTATTTCCAAATTGCCCGCTGCTTCCGTGATGAGGACCTGCGTGCAGACCGTCAGCCGGAATTCACCCAGCTGGACATGGAAATGTCCTTCATGGAAGTTGACGAAATCCTGGAGCTGATGGAAGGCTTAATCCACCACATCTTCAAGGGTGCTCTGGGCAAGGATATCCAGATTCCTTTCCAACGTCTGACCTGGGACGATGCTATGGATCGTTTCGGCAGCGATAAACCGGACCTGCGCTTTGGCATGGAGCTGAAAAATGTCAGCGAAGCTGTTCAAGGCTGCACCTTCCAGGTATTCAACAATGTTATTGCTAACGGCGGTCAGGTAAAATGCATTAACGTTAAGGGTTATGCAGATATTCCGCGTCGTCAGCTGGATGAGCTCGTTAAATTCTGCGGCATCTACGGTGCTAAGGGTATGGCTTGGCTGCAATTCCCGGCAGAAGGCGGCGTAAAATCCTCCATCGCTAAATTCTTTAGCGAAGAAAACATTGAAGCAATCAAAAAAGCTGCTGAAGTTGAAGCAGGTGACCTGCTGCTCTTCGTTGCTGATAAACCGTCTGTAGTTGCTGCTTCTCTGGGCGCACTGCGTATCGAAATGGCTAAACGCCGTGGTCTGATTGATCCGGATAAGCTGGCCTTCACCTGGGTTGTTGACTTCCCGATGTTCGAGTACAACGAGGAAGAAAAACGTTATGTTGCAATGCACCATCCGTTCACCGCTCCGCGTGACGAGGACCTGCCGCTGCTGCTGACCAACCCTGGCAAGGTATATGCTAAGGCTTATGATATGGTTCTGAACGGCACCGAAATCGGTGGCGGTTCCATCCGTATCCATCGCCGCGACGTACAGAAGAAGGTATTCGAAGCTATCGGCCTGTCCGATGAGGAAGCACAAGAGAAGTTTGGCTTCATGATGAACGCATTCGAATACGGTGCTCCGCCACATGGTGGTCTGGCATTCGGTCTTGACCGTCTGATCATGATTATGGCTCAGCGCGATTCTATCCGCGACGTAATTGCTTTCCCGAAAACTCAGAGCGCATCCGATCTGATGACTCAGGCTCCTAACGATGTTGATGAAAAACAGCTGCGTGAGCTGCACATCAAGACCAGCCTGCTGATGAAGAAGGACAAAGAAGACAAATAAGCACTTTAGCCTGCTTCTGTCAAGAGGATAAAGCAAAATAAATATTCAAAAATTTTTAATGGAAGCGTTGAAAAACGCTTCCATTTTTGGTATTATATGTATGTCGATAGAAGTTAAAGACAATTGAAGAATAGTTGTTAATTATACCCCTGCGATGTTCGTTACATTGCTCCAAAGGTTTTGAGCCAACACTCTAACCTAGGGAGCCTGATACTCCTTCTTTCAAAAACATGCCTCCTTTGAGTGGACGTTTGCGATTGGTAGGGAAGGCACCCACCTGCACATGCAGGTTCAAAACACGGAGCTGGACGGCATTGTGGGGATTAATTTTTGCCAAAAATCAATGTATTGCGTTTTGCAATACATTGATGCTATAATGAGTGTGAAAGGTGGGATTACTATGGTAGCCAAAAGTGCAAATGTAAGTGTAAGAGTTGAGCCTGATATTAAAGCTCAGGCAGAGGCAATCTTAGAACAATTAGGTATTTCTGCATCATCGTTTATTAACATGACTTATAGGCAGGTTATCCTGAAACGTGGTATACCTTTTGCTGTTACCATACCGCATAGCTTGCCGACACGCGATTCTATGAGTGATGAAGAATTTGAGCAAATGATTAGTGCCAGCTTGGAGCAGGCTAAAAGAGGAGAGAGTATTCCTTTTGGAGAAGCAATGGATAAGCTTATGCGAGGTCTGTAGCTAATGGAAAAACAGTACAGAGTTAATATTACGCATGATGCTTATAGGCAGATGGAAACAATCAGAGATTATATAGCTTATGAGCTGATGTCACCGAAAGCTGCCAAAAATCTTTTGGCGACTTTTAGAAAAGAAATTTTGCTTTTACAGTGGACTCCTGGTATGTATGCTTTAGTTGAGGAAGCAAATTGCAGAAAAAAAGGTGTGCGTAGATTTCCTGTGAAGAATTTCCTGGTTTATTATTGGATTGATGAAGATAATAAATTAGTGAATGTAATCGCAGTTATTTATGCCAGAAGAGATCAGCTCAAGCAATTAGAGAATCTGGATTTGGAATAAAATAGAGAGTGACGATCATGGAAAATCTATTCGGTAATTTATTTGAAACTGAAAAGCGACAGACGAAGCCTTTGGCCGACCGCATGCGTCCCGAACGCCTCAGCGATTTTGTGGGGCAGGAGAGCGCCGTGGGCGCAGGCAGTCCGCTGCGCCGCATGATTGAGCGTGATGTACTGCAGTCCGTACTCTTTTACGGACCTCCGGGAACAGGTAAAACAACGCTGGCGAAGGTCATCGCGCATGTCACCGGCGAAAAGTTCGAGGCCATCAACGCCGTTTCCAGCGGTGTGCCCGAGCTGCGCAAGCTCATCGCCAAGGCGCAGGAGGACAGACGCAACGGACGCGGCCGTACTATCGTGTTTATCGACGAGATTCATCGCTTCAACAAGGCGCAGCAGGATGTGTTGCTTCCCTATGTGGAAAACGGCACGATAGTGCTCATCGGTGCTACTACCGAAAACCCTTTTTTTGAAATCAATTCGCCGCTGCTTTCGCGCATGAAGGTGGTGCGTCTGGAAAAGCTGCAGGCACCGCAGATTCAGCAGATTTTGGAACGTGCAATTGCAGATACTGAACGTGGTTTTGGCAACAGCTTTAAGGCTGAGCCTGAGGCGCTGAGGATTATTGCCGATTTTGCGGCAGGTGATGCCCGCAGTGCGCTGAACATTCTGGAGCAGGCCGAGTTCATGCTGCCGGAGGAGGGCGAGCGTGTGCTGACGGTAGCAACGCTGCGCAGCGTTATCGGTACGGCGCTGCAGCGTTACGATAAAAAGGGCGATCAGCATTACGACATCATCAGCGCTTTTATCAAGAGCATGCGCGGCGGCGATGCGGATGCAGCGCTGCATTATCTGGCGCGCATGATTGAGGGCGGTGAAGACGTACGCTTTGTGGCACGCCGCGTTGTTATCTGCGCGGCGGAGGATGTAGGTCTGGCTGACCCACAGGCGCTGGTGGTAGCCAACGCTGCGGCTCAGGCTGCCGATTTTGTCGGCTGGCCTGAGGCGCAGATACCGTTGGCGGAGGCTGTGTGCTATATCGCCAACGCACCCAAGAGCAACACGGCCTATATGGGCATTGCCAAGGCGCGTGCGGATGTGCGCAGCCGTAACTGCGGCAGTGTGCCTAAGCATCTGCGTGATGCGCATTATCCCGGTGCTGCCAAGCTGGGACACGGTATAGATTACAAATATCCGCACAACTTCCCCGGGGGCTGGGTGGAGCAGCAGTACCTGCCGGATGAGCTGGTGGGAACGCGCTATTACATTCCCAGCGGTCACGGTCAGGACAAGGGGCGCAGATAAAAATAGCATAATTAGAAATTTAAGCTATACAGCTAAAATTTGCAGAAATTATTTGTGACGCAATCTAGCATTTTTTCTGTTAATAGTGTATACTATACCTATATTATAGACTATTGTATTAGACAGAAAGGGTGTGAAGATCATAGCTTTAAGCAACAGGCAGAAGCAAATTGCTGAAATTGTACGTCTGGACGGACCTATTACCGGCGAGCATATAGCCGAAAGGCTGAATGTAACCCGTGCTGCCTTGCGCAGTGATCTGGCAATCCTTGTTATGGGCGGTATTCTTGATGCGAGACCGAAGGTTGGTTATTTTTATACCGGTAAAAATACTTTGGGTATGCTGATGGAAGAAATTTCTGCTATTACTGTGCAGGATCTGCAGTCGGTACCGGTAGCGATTAAACATGACAAGAGCGCCTACGAAGCAGTTGTTACCATGTTCCTTGAGGATGTCGGAACGGTGTTCGTGCTGGATGAGGAAGGCATGCTGAACGGCATTTTATCGCGAAAGGATTTACTGAAGGCTGCTATCAATAATAATGATTTGCGTGATATTCCCGTGGTCATGGTGATGACGCCGATTTCCAAAATCATTGTAGCTACTCCGGATGAGCCTGCCGCTTCGGCAGCACGCAGACTGATTGATAATGAAATCGACTGTCTGCCGGTAGTAAAAATCATTGATGAAAAGAAGCGCATGTATCAGGTTCTGGGACGTATTACAAAAACTAATTTTACTCGTCTGCTGGTAGATCTGGCTGAGGGTAAGGGGGGTAATTATCATAATAACGAAGCTTAATCCGGTTATTTATGCTGTATCTGACTCTATTGGTGAAACTGCGGAGTCCGTAGTTAAGGCAACCACCAGTCAGTTCGTAGAAGAAAAATTTGATGTTATCCGTGTTCCTTACGTTAAGGATAAGGAACAGATTGATAAAATTGTAGAAGAGGCTGCAACAAATAATGCGGTTATCTGCTATACTATCGTATCACCGGAGCTGCGCGAGCATATGGCGGACAAGGCTATGAGCAGTGATGTTGAGGTAGTTGACGTTTTGGGACCGATGCTGAAATCCATCGAAAAGTCTACCGGTCTGCTGCCGAAAAATCAGGCCGGCCTGATTCACTCTCTGGACCACGAATACTTCAAGCGTGTTGAGGCTGTGGAATTTGCTGTTAAATACGATGATGGCAAAAATCCTCTGGGTCTTTTGAAGGCGGACGTTGTTATTATCGGCGTTTCCCGTACCTCTAAAACTCCGCTGAGTATGTATCTGGCACACAAGCAGATTAAGGTTGCCAACGTGCCGCTGGTGCCGGAGCTGGCTCCGCCTGAAGAGCTTTTCAAGGTGCCGCCGTATAAGATTATCGGCCTGTTGATTGATCCGTTCAAGCTGAACGAAATCCGCAGCGAGCGCCTGAAAACCATGGGCCTGTCCGATACTGCGACCTATGCCGATATGAAGCGTATTGATGACGAGCTGGCTTACGCTAAGGGCATTATGCGCCGTCTGCACTGCCAGATTATCAACGTTTCCAACCGTGCGATTGAAGAAACCGCCGGTATTATCATGGAGTATGTTCGCAAGAACAAGGAACGCCATCACGAAAACTAAATCAGTGTAGCTCTGAGCTGCTGTTGCAGTGAGTCAGAAAGTAAACGGCCATTGGCAGCAAAGCGTCTGCCGGTGGCCGTTTTTGGATAAAGAGGGTTGAAGGAGGTTGCCTTAGTGCACAGATACGTTTTTCATATTCCCTGCGCTGTTTATGATAACGGTGCGTTAAAGTCTGCTCCGTGGCAGCAGGTGATAGATGAGTTTGCTGAGGTGCTGTATAAGCATACGGACGGCTTTTTCGTGCAGGATGCCGTGGACTATTATAAGGGACGCAGCTATGCGGAAAAGCTGCTGGTGGCCTACACCGATGCCGATGTAGCAGGTGACTTTGTGCGTATTGCCCGCATTTTAGAGCAGGAATGCTATGCCTATGAGCGTGACGGCGAGCTTTTTATCGCGAAGTGATGACTGCGCTTTTAACGGATTACGTTTTTATGCAACCTCGGTAAGAGGGAATAGCTGTTGCAGGCAGTAGCACAAAGCTTTGCAAATATGCTATAATAATATATTATGATTTAGATTTAGAGGTGCAAAAAACTATGGCACGCTTTGCTGTAAAAACATTAGAATTTGATAAAGTAAAAAATATGCTGGCCTCCAAGGCCGCAACCTTTTTGGGCAAGCAGGCAATAATTTCCCTGCAGATTGAAAGTGAATTCAGTAAGGTTAAGCGCCTGCAGGAGGAAACTGCGGAAGCATTACGCATTTTGGATGAAGGCAGACGTTTCCCCTTCGGCGGTGCGTTCAATATTACGGCCGACGTGAAGCGCGCGGAGCTTGGCAGTGTGCTGGAGCCGGAGGAGCTGCAGCATATCCAGACAACGGTGCAGGCCTTTGCTTCGATGAAGGATTTCACTGCAGAAAATGCGGAAACAGCGCCTAATCTGGCCGAATACGGCGCGGAGCTGACGCAATTCAGCCGTCTGGAAAAGCAGATTGGCAGTGCGATTGACGAGCATGGCGAAATCAAGGATAACGCTTCACCGAAGCTTGGCGGTCTGCGTACTGCGATTCAGATTGCAAAAAACCGCGTGAAGGAAAAGCTCGACAGCATTCTGCATGACCCCAATAACCAGAAGTATTTCATGGATAATATCGTGACGATGCGCGGCGACCGTTACGTTATCCCTGTGAAGCAGGAGTATAAGATGAACTTCCCCGGCATTGTGCACGACCAGAGCGGTACGGGTGCAACGCTGTTTATCGAGCCGCTGGCTGTTGTCAACCTGAACAATGATATCAAGCGTTATGTTGCAGAGGAGCACGAGGAAATCGAGCGTATTCTGCGTCAGCTCACGCAGAACGTGGGCGCGGAGGCGAAGGCGCTGCTGGCTTCGCTGGAAATTTTTACTACGCTGGACGTTATCTGCGCCAGAGCTTTACTGGCGCAGGAGCAGCATGCGGTACGCCCGATGCTGGTGCTGAGCGGCGGCGTAGAAATTGCGCAGGGACGTCATCCGTTGCTGCCGAAGGATACGGTAGTGCCTTTGGACGTACAGCTGGGTGATAAATTCACCATGCTGCTGATTACCGGCCCCAACACCGGTGGTAAGACGGTAGCACTGAAGGCTGTAGGCCTCTTTGCGCTGATGGCGCAAATCGGTCTGTTTATCCCCGCAAGCAGTGCTAAGCTGCCTGTGTTCCGTGCGGTTTATGCGGATATCGGTGATGAGCAGAGCATTGAGCAGAGCCTGTCAACCTTCTCTGCGCATATGACGAATTTAATCAGTATCTTAAACGAGGTCAAGGCAGGAGATTTGGTGCTGATTGACGAAATCTGTGCCGGTACGGATCCGAACGAGGGCGCTGCGCTGGCTATGGCGATGTTGGAACACCTGCATGAGCAGGGCGTGCTGACGATGGTAACAACCCACTACAGCGAGCTGAAAACCTTTGCCTACGGTCACGAGGGCATGGAAAATGCCAGCGTGGAATTTGACCCCGTATCACTGCGTCCTACCTATCGCTTGCTGATGGGCGTGCCTGGTAGCAGTAATGCTTTCAACATCAGCCGCCGTCTGGGCCTGGCTGAGGATATTATCCAAAATGCCGGCGAGCTGCTGAACCAGGAGCATGTGCATATGGAAAATGTACTGCAGGAGCTGGACAGCGAGCGTCGCCGTTATGAAAGCGGCAGTAAGGAGATTGAGGACCTGCGCCGCGAAAGCGAGCAGCTGCGTAACGCGCTGGCGTACTCCAAGAGCGAGTTTGAGCGCCGTAAGAATGAAATGCTGCGTAAGGCGCGTGAGCAGGCGGACGAAATCTACCGCCGCAGCCGCCGTGAATCCGAAGCAGTGCTGAAGGAGCTGCGCTCCATGAAGGCTGACTTCGATACGAAGCGTCTGGAGCAGGCAGCCGAAGAGGCGCGCAAGAAGCTCAACAAAACGCTGAGCGAGGACGCACCGCTGCCGGAGGGAGCACCGTTATCTGCCAAGACGGCCAAGAAGGGCCTGAATGTCTTTGTTGTTTCCTTAGGCAAGAACGGCATTATTACCGATGTCAATGGCAACGATGTAACAGTACAGGTGGGTATCCTGAAAATGACTGTGCCGGCAAAAAAATGCCTGCTGACCAAAGCGCAGCCTGCGCATACCGATGCTGCGCCTAAAAAGCGCAAGGGCTTCAGCAAGAATGCTGCTGCCAATTACGCACACCAGATGTTCATTGCCAAATCAGGCAGTGCCAAACAGGAAATTGATTTGCGCGGGATGACGCTTGATGAAGCAATTCCCGTTGTAGATAAAGCTATTGATGATGCACTGATTGCCGGTATCGGCCAGCTGCGCCTCATCCATGGCAAGGGAACCGGTGCCTTGCGCGCCGGTCTGACAGCGTATCTGTCGACCAACCGCTTTGTCAAGAAGCTGGAAACGGCAGCACTGGAGGCCGGTGGCAGTGGCGCTACGGTAATTGATTTGTAATTTTGAAAGGAGTAGTTAACTATGACTATGAGTATTGCTGCAAAACACGCTAAGGGTAAATCTGCCCAAGATAAAATTTTCGGAGCTAACGCTGCTGCAGTGGCAGCTGCTGCCAAATACGGCAAGGATGCTGTAACCAACGCTACTATCGGCGCTATTTTAGACGAGGATGAAAAGCTCGTCTGCCTGCCGACTGTAGAGGAGGTTTTCCGCGGTCTTTCCACCAACGAAATGATTGCTTACGCACCTATCAGCGGTCTGCCTGAATATCTGGACTGTGTTCTGACTGCTGCCTTCGGCAACTCCCGTCCGGAAGGCTACATTTCTGCAGTTGCAACCGCAGGCGGCACCGGTGCTATCCACCATGCTATCTGGAACTACACCGATAACGGTGACACCGTGCTCTGCTCCGACTGGTACTGGGGCGCTTACAAAGTACTGTGCCAGGATATGGGCCGTAATTTTACCACCTATAAAATGCTGGATGAAAACAATAAGTTCAATCTGCCTGCTTTGAAGGAAAAGGTTGACGAGCTGCTTGCTAAGCAGGATAACCTGCTGTATTTGCTGAATACTCCTGCACACAATCCTACCGGCTACAGCCTGAGCAGTGAGGATATGGACGGCGTGCTGGCAATTCTGAAGGAAGCTGCCGTACCGGGCAAAAATATCGTTTTCTTCCTGGACGTTGCTTACATTGATTATGCCGGCGAAAAAGAAGAAGTACGCAAAATCTTTAAAAAGCTTTCCGGTCTGCCTGCCAACATTCTCTGCATCGTAGGCTACAGTATGTCCAAAGGCTTCACTATGTACGGTCAGCGTACCGGCGCTATGATTGGCGTTTCCTCCGACAAGAGCGTTATTGACGAGTTCGCTGCTATCAACCAATACACCAGCCGTGCAACCTGGTCCAACATCAACCGTCCGGCAATGCGCACTCTGGCAACCATCTACAGCGATCCCGAGCTGCTGGCAAAGGTTTGCGCTGAACGTGATTACTATTATCAGATGATTAAGGCACGTGCCGACTTGTTCACTAAGGAAGCGGAAGAATGCGGTCTGCCGATGCTGCCGTACGTAGCAGGCTTCTTCCTGTCTATTCCTGCTAAAAACCCGGACGCAATCTGCGAAAAGCTGCATGAGGACAACATTTTTGCAGTTCCTCTGGCTGCAGGTGTGCGTATCGCTGTCTGCGCCGTACCTCTGAAGAAAATCAAGGGTATGGCTGCTAAGGTCAACGCTGCAATGCAAGCCGTTGGCGAATAAAATGCTTAAGCTGCAGTTGTCCAATGGACAAATTATCGAAGTAGAGGAGGGCAGCACACTGCTGCCTTTAGCTCAAAAATTGAGCGATAAATATGCTTCTCCCATCGTTATGGGACTCTATAACGGTGAGGAATGTGACCTGCAGCGTCCGCTTACTGCCGACGGCACTGTTGATTTCGTGGAAGTCAACAATTCCGTAGGCATGCGTGTTTATGTGCGCACGCTGCTGTTTATGCTGATTGCGGCAACCAAAAAGCTTTATCCCGATGTACATCTGGAGGTGCGCAATTCCCTGGGAAGCGCGCTCTATTGCAAGGATAACAGCGAGCGTAAGCTTACCGCAGAGGATATCCGCAGCATTGAAGAATATATGCACCGGATGGTGCAGCGCAAAGAGCCTGTCAAGCTGTTGCGCCTGCCTAAATCCGAGGCTATTGATATGGCCTGCGCTAACTGCAGCGATGATAACCTGGCGCTGTTGGCTCAGGTGCCCGATGATACTGTGCTGACGATTAACCTTCAGGAGGGCGTCCCCGGTTATCTCTTCGGCCCCATGTGCCCGGATGCCGGCTATGTGCCGCATTTTGAGCTGCTGCCGTATGCTGACGGTGTGATTATCAATTATCCTGACGACGGCAACTGGCAGGTGCTGCCGCCATTTGTAGACCAGCCGCGCCTTAATGATGCCTATCAGGAAGCAGAAGAATGGTCTGCCATGATTCACTGCAATACCGTGGGCAAGCTCAATAAAATTATTGATTTAGGCTATGCCGAAAAGATTATTCAGGTAGCGGAAGCGCTGCATGAAAAGAAGCTGGCTAATATTGCCGATATTCTGGCAAGTCACCATGAGCTGAAGCTGGTTCTGATTGCAGGTCCGTCATCTTCCGGCAAGACCTCTACGGCACAGCGTTTGAGCATCCAGATGGCAGTCAACGGCCTGCGTCCGATTGCCGTTTCCATGGATGACTATTATAAAAACCGTGTCGATTCGCCGCGTAAGGCTGACGGCAGCTATGACTTTGAATGCTTGGAGGCTATTGACCTGGAGCTGTTCAACGAGCATCTGCAGCGTCTGCTGGCAGGTGAAAAAGTGAAAATGCCCAAGTACAATTTCCGCACCGGTTGCCGTGAATATCGCGGTAACGAGCTGCAGCTGCAGGAAAATTCCGTGCTGGTTATCGAAGGCATCCACGGCCTGAATGAAAAGCTGACACCGTCCGTACCGGCGGAACATAAAATAAAAATTTATGTCAGTGCGCTGACGCCCATGTCCTTTGACGAGTACAACCGCATCCGTACTACCGATATGCGTCTGCTGCGCCGCATGGTGCGCGACAGTCAGTTCCGTTCGCATGATGCGGAAACTACGCTGAGAACCTGGTCTGACGTGCGTGAGGGTGAAGAAAAATATATCTTCCCGTATCAGAGCAGTGCCGATATTATTTTCAATACTACGCTGATTTACGAATTTGCCGTACTGAAAAAATATGCGGAGCCGCTGCTGCGAGCAGTACCGCGGTCCGCGGGTATGGCCTACACTACTGCGCGCCGTCTGCTGAACATTTTAAGCTATGTTAAGCCGTTGGAGGATGAGGTTATTCCCAATAATTCTATCCTGCGTGAATTTATCGGCGGCAGTGTGTTCAAGGACGCACTGTGATTTTCACAACAAAATATTGCGGTAATTTGTCTGCTGCCCAAGCCGGAGCAGCAGACAGACGCAAATAAAAAAGCTGTTGTGCGTTTGCTTACGTACAACAGCTTTTGTGTTAGCGGTAAAAATTATTTGCGGAACATTTTGTCGAAGCGCTCCAGCAGACCGGCCTTGAAGCAAAGCACCAGGCCGCCGACAGCGCCGACTGCTGCCTGCAGAATCTGGTAGGGCAGCTTGATATAAGCGTAGTGCGGTGTGCTGTAAATAAAGGCACGTCCCAGAGAATAACCTACAACCATGATGACAGCGCCCAAAATTACGCCGAGAGCAGCGCCCTTGAAGCTTACTTTGCCACCGCGGTGTGCCAAGAGGCAGATGACAACAGCCTGAATGCCGTGAGTAACCAGAGAAACGAACATCGGTGTCGGGTAGAAGAATAAATCGCCCAAGAAGGCACCAACGCCGCCGACGATGAAGGCAGCCTTGGGGTCGTCCAGCAGAATTGCTGCCGTGCAGATGATAACATCATTGAGATATAAATGACCACCCGGTACCGGCAGACCGAAGGAGCTCATCATAATGTTGAGCGCCATAAACAGTGCGGTGATGCAGATTGCCAGGGTGGCGTTACTTTTTTGTGCTTTGTGTTCTATATGTTCCATATAAACATTCCCCTCTTTAATAAGATGATAAAGACTATTATATCGCTGTTTGGTTATAATAATATTGCCAGAACAGAAAAATTATCTATGGTCAGATTAGCCGGGGAATTTCTTTCGCTAATTCTTCATAAAATTTTTGGTAGAATAAAGCAGGTATTTTTGGTATAATTATTGAATAGAGTATAGGAATAAGTAAAAAAATGGGAGGTCGCTATCGTGACAGAACTTAAGAAATTCAAACGTGTAGTTTTAAAGCTTAGTGGTGAAGCCCTGGCCGGTGAAAAAGGCTTTGGCATTGATCCGACAGTAGTATATGCCTTGGCCAAGCAAATCAAGGCTGTAGTTGAGACAGGGGTAGAGGTTGCTATCGTTAACGGCGGCGGTAACTTCTGGCGCGGACTCAGCGGCAGCAACAAAGGCATGGACCGTGCTACTGCTGACTACATGGGAATGCTGGCAACCGTTATCAACTCTTTGGCGTTGCAGGATGCTTTGGAAAACTTAGAGGTTCCGACCCGTGTGCAGACCGCTATTGAAATGCGTCAGATTGCAGAACCCTACATTCGTCGCCGTGCTATCCGCCATATGGAAAAAGCAAGAGTCGTTATTTTTGCCGCAGGTACCGGTAACCCCTATTTCTCCACCGATACCACCGCTGCTCTGCGTGCTGCGGAAATCGAAGCAGATGCTATCCTGATGGCTAAAAAAGGCGTAGATGGTGTTTATGACAGCGATCCGGCAGTTAATCCGGATGCGAAGAAATTTGATGAGCTGCCTTACATCGAGGTTATCAAACGTCATCTCAGCGTAATGGATTCCACTGCAATCAGCCTGTGCATGGATAACAACATTCCTATTGTAGTATTTAATATTGATGAACCGGGTAACATTCTGCGTGCTGCTGCAGGCGAAAAAATTGGTACCCTGGTAGGAGGTAAGGAATAATGGCAACAGTTAATGAAATTATCAGCGGTATCGAGAGCAAGATGGAAAAATCCGTTGCTGCTCTGCGTGTGGATCTGGCAAGCCTGCGTGCTGGCCGTGCAACTCCCTCTCTGCTGGAGAAGGTTATGGTTGATTACTACGGTTCCCCGACACCTGTAACTCAGGTGGCAAGCGTAACCGTACCGGAACCGCGTATGATTGTTATTCAACCTTGGGAGAAAAACATCCTGAAGGATATCGAAAAAGCAATTATGAAATCCGACCTCGGTCTGAACCCGAACAGCGATGGTATCTGCATTCGTCTGAACCTGCCGCAGCTGACCGAAGAGCGTCGTAAGGATCTGGTTAAGGTTGTACATAAAAAAGCCGAGGAATACCGTGTTGTAGTCCGCAACCTGCGCCGTGATGCCAACGATGCTATCAAAAAGACCGAAAAGGCTAAGGAAATCACCGAGGACGAGGCTAAGAAGGGTACTGAAAAGGTACAGAAGCTGACAGATAAGGTTATGAAAGAAATCGACGCTGCAGCTGCTAACAAAGAAAAAGAAGTAATGGAAGTATAATGGAAATTCCACAGGTTTTGGCACTGCCTCTCAAGGAGGCTGCCCGTCGCCTGGAGGCTGCAGGCTGCAGCTATGAGGTGCAGCCTCTGCTGCCGCCGCGTGCAAGCGAGGCAGACTTTGAAGGACGTGAGGTGCGCAGATATGTAGTAAGACAACAGCAGTTGTCTGCTAATAGATTAGCTCTTACCATTGTGTATAGATAAGGAAGGAGGTGCGACGAATGGCTCTGAAAATTGATAAGGATTCTTGCGTAGGCTGCGGTACTTGTGCTGCTACCTGCCCCGTTGGCGCTATTACTGAAGTTGACGGTAAATACGAAATCGGTGAAGACTGCGTAGAATGCGGCGCTTGCGCTGCTAGCTGCCCGGTTGGCGCTATTGAGTAATTCAAGACTGCAATGCAAAATCAGGAAGGCGGCCTCCCGCAAGGGGGAGGCACGCCTCTTCTTTAATCATGGGAAAAGTAAAGAAAACTAAAAGCAAGTTACAAATTTTAGCGAAGGGCTTGATGCTTGTGTTTAGAGGCTTGTTTCAAACAAAAAATAAGACTAAGAATAATATCGTAATGCATACTGAGGATCTGGATATGCAGAATATTCCTCAGCATATTGCTATTATTATGGACGGCAACGGTCGCTGGGCTAAGGCTCAGGGCAAGGTGCGTACCTTTGGCCATCAGGCCGGAGCGGAAACACTGAAAACTATTGTCCGTGCAGCTGATAAGCTGGGAGTTAAGGTTATCAGTGCTTATGCATTTTCGACAGAAAACTGGAAGCGTCCGGTGACGGAGGTAAACTTCATCATGGAGCTTTTAAGCCGTTATCTGACCAATGAGATTGACGAATTTAACGAAAATAACGTACAGGTGCGTTTTATCGGCTCGCGTAAAGGTCTGCCTGAGATTGTGCAGCAGAAGATGGAGCACGCAATAGAGGCAACGAAAAACAACACCGGTATTATTTTGAATTTGGCTATAAACTACGGCGGACAGGCAGAAATCCTGCATGCTGTACGTACCATTGCGGCGGAAGCTGCCAACGGTACTCTTGCCGTAGAAGATATAGATAATAATGTAATTGAAAACCATTTGTATACCAAGGGCCTGCCTGCGCCGGATCTGCTTATCCGTCCGGGCGGTGATTTGCGTATCAGCAACTTTTTGCTCTGGCAGATTGCTTATGCGGAAATCTGGACGACTAAGGTGTTCTGGCCGGAGTTTACACCGGATCATCTGGTGGAGGCGATTTTGGCTTATCAGGGGCGCGAACGCCGTTTCGGCGGTTTAGTCAGCCGGTAAGACGCCGTATACGTCGTCAGGGCTCCAATCAATTTTATAATTCAAAGAAGGATGTATTTTAACTATGTTAACACGTATTATTACCGGTGTAATCGGTATTATTGCGGCAGTTGGCATTATCACCAAGGGTGGTATGCTTTTTAATGCTGCTGTTGCTGTTTTGGCTGCTGTTGCCTGGTACGAATACCACAAGATGGTAGAGAACAAGGGCTATCATGCCTACAAGCTGACCGGTGGCGTTGGCGCACTGCTGATGGTGCTGGTTGCCGGTGCAGGCTATTATTTTGAGCTGGAGGGCGTTTATACGCTGGCATTTATTTTGATGCTCACAGCGCTGTTCTTCATTTTCAGTACGATTGAGGGCCTGTGGCTGCATTGCAACCGAGGTGAGCAGCATTGGGCAGAGAACAGTGCGCTTACTGCCTGGGGTATGCTGTACTGCGGTCTTTTGTTTGCGCACATTATTTTGTTGCGCTCCTTTGACGGCGGTCCGCATATCGACTTGGGCTTCCGCGTATTTGAGTACGGCGAAATCTGCCTGTGGATTGTGCTTTTGGGCACCTGGGCCAGCGATACCTTTGCATATTTCTTCGGCCGTGCCTTCGGCAAGACTCCGTTCTGCAGTGTCAGCCCGAAGAAATCCTTTGAGGGCGCGGTCTGCGGCTTTGTCGGCTGCTTTGTGACCGTACTGTTTCTGTGCATTATCTGCCTGGGTATTGCTTTGTGGCATGCTGTGGCAGTGGCGCTGGCGGTGGCAATTTTTGCTCCGGTCGGCGATTTGATCGAATCCATTGTCAAACGCAGCTTTGATATTAAGGATTCCGGTAAGATTTTCCCCGGTCACGGCGGTGTGCTGGATCGTTTCGACAGCCTGCTGTTTACAGCACCGGTTGTGTATTATCTGCTGATGATTATCAGCGCTTTATCTATGTTTCAAGAATAGAGGATAGCAAATGAAGAATATTTCTATTTTGGGCAGTACAGGCTCTATCGGTCGTCAGACCCTGGAGGTTGCCGCTGCCAATCCTGAAAAGCTGAAGGTACGCGCGTTGGCTGCGCATAAAAGCGATGAGCTTTTAGAGCAGCAGATTAAGCAGTTTGAGCCTGATATTGCCGTTTTGACGGATAAGGACGCTGCTAAACGTCTGGCTGACCGCTATTACGGCAAGACAGAAATCTTAGCCGGGGAGGAGGGCCTTCTGGCTGCTGCTACCTACGAGGGAGCAGATACCGTTCTCGGTTCCATGGTAGGCTATGCCGGCCTGCGCCCGACGTTGGCTGCTATTGCCTGTGGCAAGAACATTGCGCTGGCCAATAAGGAAACACTTGTTGCTGCCGGCAGCATTGTAATGGAGGCTGTGCGTAAGCATGGTGTAAGCCTGACTCCTGTGGACAGTGAGCACAGCGCTATTTTCCAATCTCTGCGCGGCGGTACGGAAAAGGAAGTCAAGCGCCTGATTATTACGGCGAGCGGCGGCCCGTTCCGCGGCAAAAAACGCAGTGAGCTGGAAAATGTTACCCTCGAGCAATGCCTCAATCACCCAAACTGGAGCATGGGGCAGAAGGTAACGCTTGATTCCTCTACACTGGCCAACAAGGGCCTGGAGGTTATGGAGGCACATTGGCTGTTTGATATGCCCTATGATAAAATTGCGGTTGTTGTACATCCGCAGAGCATTGTACACAGCTTGGTAGAATTTTGCGACGGCAGTGTGATTGCCCAACTGGGTGTGCCTGATATGCGTCTGCCGATTCAGTTCGCTTTGAGCTGGCCGGAGCGCTATGATTACAGCTTTGAACAGCTTGATCTTGTTGCTGCGGGTAACCTTACCTTTGAAGCACCTGATTTAGAAGCATTTCCCTCCTTGAAGATTGCTATTGACTGCGGTAAGGCCGGCGGCACTCTGCCCTGTGCCTTTAATGCTGCCAACGAGGAGGCTGTATATGCCTTTTTGGCAGGCAAAATTAAATATTTGGATATCCCTTATATCACTGCTACGGTTACAGCGCAGCATAACAATGTTCTGCGTCCGCAGCTGGAGGATATTGAAGCAACGAATGCCTGGGCGCGTGCTGCTGCCCAAGTGGTTATTGCTAAATTATAGACTGAAGGCCGGCAAAGCTTGCCGACTATCGTAAGGAGGTAAAATGCTAACAATATTAGCCGCTGTTTTTGTTTTTGGTGTGCTGGTTACGGTACACGAATTCGGTCATTTTATTACGGCGAAGCTCACAGGTATGCGTGTTGATGAATTTGCCATCGGCTTCGGTCCCAAGCTGTATCAGCAAAAGGACGGCGATACTCTGTACAGCCTGCGGGCTATTCCGTTGGGTGGCTATAATAAAATCGCAGGCATGGATCCCGATGATCCGCCTGAACCGGGAACCTTTAAATCTAAGCCGATACCGTCCAGAATGCTGGTTATTCTGGCAGGTGCGCTGATGAATTTCCTGTTGCCTATTATTCTGTTCAGCGGCATTTTTATGCTGGAGGGCAGACAGGAGCTGGTGAACGAACCAATCCTGGGCACTGTTGTAGACGGCATGGCTGCGGAAAGAGCAGGCCTGCGTAACGGCGACCGCATTCTGACGATTAACAATAAACCTGTCGCTACCTGGACGGAGGTTGTTACCAATTTGCGTGCGAGCGGAATTAATCCGGTAACGCTGACTGCAGAAAGTAAGGGAGCTGTAAAAAGCTACACCATGACTCCTGTGTATGACAGGGAGGCCGGCCGTCCTTTAATCGGCATCAGCCCCAAGTTCAACAAGGTAAGCCTGGGCTTTTTCGGCTCAATTAAAGAAGGCTGCGTATATACCAAAAATATTATCGTTTCTATGCTGAACGGCCTGTACAAGATTGTTTCCGGTAAGGCTCCGGCTGAGGTGGCCGGTCCTATCGGTGTGGCGCAGATGGCCGGTCAGGTGGCGGAAAAGGGCATGCTGCCGTTGATTACCTTTGTTGCCTTTTTGAGCATCAACCTGGGCGTTATCAACCTGCTGCCGCTGCCGGCACTTGATGGCGGACACTTTGTACTGCTGCTTTTGGAAGGCCTGCGCGGTAAACCGCTCGGCAGCAGGGCTATGACTAACATCCAGATGGTTGGTATTGCGCTGATTTTAGCGCTGACAGTATTTTCCACCTTTAAGGATATAACACGTTAAGAGGTGAACGAAAGTGATAGAACGTAGAAAAACCCGCCAGCTGCACGTAGGCAGCGTGGCTGTGGGCGGCGATGCTCCGATTGCCGTTCAGTCTATGACTAACACACATACAGACGATGCTGCTGCAACCTTGGAGCAGATTCAGCGTCTGGCAGATGCAGGCTGTGATATTATCCGCTGTGCCGTGCCTGATATGGCAGCGGCGGAGGGCCTGAAAACAATTTGTAAGGAAAGTCCGATTCCTGTCATTGCTGATATTCATTTTGATTATAAGCTGGCTTTGGCAGCGATTGAAGCAGGCGTTGACGGCCTGCGCTTAAACCCCGGTAATATCGGCGGAGAAGAGAAGGTGCGCGCTGTGGTAGAAGCAGCGAAGGAACGCAACATTCCTATCCGCATCGGTGTCAACGCCGGTTCCCTGCCGAAGGATTTGCTGGAAAAATACGGCCATCCCACCGCGGAGGCTCTTGTGGAGGCGGCTTGGCGCCACGTCCGCATTCTCGAAGCGATGGATTACCGTAACATTAAGATTTCACTCAAGGCGCATGATGTGCCGCTGACACTGGAGGCTTATCGTCTGATGGCAGCGCAGTGTGATTATCCGCTGCATGTCGGCATTACGGAGGCAGGCACCGTCAACAGCGGTATTATCAAATCCGCAGTAGGCATCGGTACGCTGCTTGCCGAAGGCATCGGCGATACTATTCGCGTTTCGCTGACCGGCGACCCGGTGAACGAGGTGCGTGTAGCCTATGACATCCTGAAATCCCTTGGTCTGCGTGAGCACGGACCGACGTTAATCAGTTGTCCGACCTGCGGACGTACACGCATCAGCTTGGAAAAGCTGGCGCTGGAGGTTGAACGCCGTCTGGCGGATGTTGAAGAACCCATTACGGTTGCCGTTATGGGCTGTGTGGTCAACGGACCCGGTGAAGCGCGTGAGGCTGACGTCGGCATTGCCGGCGGCATCGGCGAGGGACTTGTTTTCCGCAAGGGTGAAATCCTGCGCAAGGTTCCCGAAGATCAGCTTGTAAGCGAGCTTTTTGCTGAAATAGATAAAATTTTACTTGAGAGGAAGGTATTCCGTTAATGAAAGTTTCTAAAATGTATGCACCCACTCTGCGTGAGGTTCCGTCCGAGGCTGAAATCCCGAGCCATCAGCTGCTGCTGCGTGCCGGTTTTATGCGTAAATCCACCAATGGCATGTACACCTATCTGCCGCTGGCTTGGCGTGTTATTAAAAAAATCGAAAATATTATCCGCGAAGAGATGGACCATGCAGGCTGTCAGGAAATCATGATGCCGATTATGCAGCCGGCAGAAATCTGGAAGGAAAGCGGCCGTTGGGACGCTTACGGCGCAGAAATGGTACGCTTGAAGGACCGTCACGGCCATGAATACTGCCTTGGTCCTACCCACGAGGAAATGGTTACTACCCTGGTTAAGAACGATGTGCGTTCCTATCGTCAGCTGCCGCTGAACCTGTACCAGATTCAGGACAAATTCCGCGACGAACGCCGTCCGCGCTTCGGCCTGATGCGCAGCCGTGACTTCATCATGAAGGATGGCTATTCCTTCGACCGTGATGAAGCAGGTCTGGACGTTTCCTATAAGGCTATGTATGATGCCTATGACAAAATCTTTACCCGCTGCGGTCTGAACTTCCGCCCGGTAGAAGCAGACAGCGGTGCTATCGGCGGTACCGGCAGCCATGAGTTCATGGTGCTGGCAGACAGCGGTGAAGCAGAAATTACCTACTGCACCAAATGCGATTACGCTGCCGATATCGAAAAGGCAGAGCTGTACCCGCTGGAAGCTCCGGCAGAAGAAATGCAGGAGCTGAACGAGGTTGAAACTCCGAACTGCAAGACCATTGCCGATGTTTGCGCTTTCCTTAACGCTCCGATTGAAAAATCCGTAAAGGCTGTTGCTTACCAATGCGAAAAAGGGCTGGTACTGTGCTTTGTTCGCGGTGACCACGAGGTTAACGAAACCAAAGTACAAAACACCGTAGGCGCAGTTGAGCTGGAAATGGCTGAAGCAGAGCTGTTGGCTAAAGCCGGCACTGTCGGCGGTTACATGGGCCCTGTAGGCCTTGATCCCGAAAAGGTTATTATCGTTTGCGATGCAACCGTTATGAATATGCACAATGTTTGCTGTGGTGCTAACCATGAGGGCTTCCACTACATCAACGCTAACCCGGGCCGTGACTTCACTCCGACCTACGTTGCCGATATCCGTCTGATGGCTGAAGGCGACCCCTGCCCGCACTGCGGCGCTCCGATTGCTAAGGCTCGCGGCATTGAAGCAGGTCAGGTGTTCAAGCTGCATACCAAATACAGCGCAGCTATGAAATGCACCTATCTGGATGAAAACGGCAAAGAGCAGCCGATGGTAATGGGCTGCTACGGTATCGGCGTAGGCCGTACTATGGCTGCCTGCGTTGAACAGAGCCATGATGCCGACGGTATGATCTGGCCTGTTGCTATCGCTCCGTATGAGGTACTCGTTGTGCCTGTAAACGTAAAGGATGAAGCATCCTTCGCTAAGGCTGAGGAAATCTATAACGAGCTGCACAAGGCAGGCGTTGAGGTTGTTATAGACGACCGCAAGGAGCGTCCGGGCGTAAAATTCAAGGACGCAGATTTAATCGGCTATCCGCTGCGCGTAGTTGTAGGTCCTAAGACGCTGCAGACCGGCGAGCTGGAAGTAAAAGTTCGTAAGACCGGTGAAGTAAGCATGCTGCCGCTTGATAGTGACTATATCGCTGCTATCAAGGAGATGCTGCAAAAGCTGTAAAAATAAGTCAGTTCCCGTGTCTGCGCCCGGCGCAGGCAGAGGGAACGGAAGCTGTGAGGTGATACTGGCATGGATTTGATTAATACTTCTTTTTTGCATAACAAAGAGGTTGTTATGGTTATCAGGCTGGTTGTTGCTGCAATTCTCGGCGGTATTGTCGGTATAGAAAGAGGCAGCGGCGACCGCCCTGCCGGTTTCCGTACGCATATTCTTGTGTGCGTAGGCTCGGCGCTGTTTATGCTTGTTTCGCTTTACGGCTTTGATGATGTCTATCCTCAGACTACCAAGCTGGAGGAGGATATCGGTCAGCGTCGCGACTCAGCTCGTATTGCTGCTCAGGTTGTCAGTGGCATAGGCTTTCTCGGTGCAGGTACTATTCTGCATGAGGGTTTAACTATTCGCGGTCTGACAACTGCTGCCAGCCTGTGGATGGTTTCCGCAATCGGTCTTGCTGCCGGCAGCGGTATGTACTTCCTCAGCAGCGTGGCAACCATTATCACTATGATAACTCTGGTTACCTTCCATACCTGGGAAAAGCGTTTTGCTGCCAACAACCGCAGCGACCGCCAGTTTGTCCGCATTATTACTACCAACAGGTCGGGTGCTATTACCGATGTTACCGGGTTTCTTTCACTCAACGGCGTACAGGTGAAATCGCTGAACGTTAAACGTGACAAGGAAAAAAATATGCTGGTGTTGGAGGTTTATCTGAAGCTTGGCAAAACTGCGCCCGAGAGCGGAGATATTGTCAAGGGGTTGCAGGGGATAGAGGGTGTTGTCGGGGTCGAAAACATGAGATAACCTATAGCACGCCATCTGCGTTGTTGCGTCGCCTCGACGTACTAAAAGTACGCCGTCGGCATCCGCGCCTAGCATCTGACGCACTCTAGCTTATCTCGTAAAACAGAGGAAGATAGCACGCCATCTGCGTTGTTATCCAATTCCCCCAACAACTTCTCCCGTCATTATTAGGAAAGGATTTAATGTGAATAAAAAATATTGTCTGATTCCTGATGAAGAAAAATTTTATAGTTTTTTGGCTTCGCTGACCTTTTCCCCGGTGGAACTGATGCAGCTGAAGCTGATGCATATTAATCAGATTTGTGTAGACGAGTCTGCCTGTCAGTGGGAGGTACACTTCAGCTGTGCCGCCCATCTTACCGGCGGCTTGCTGCAGAAGGCGGCGCAGAAGCTTGCAGCCGCTTTTTCTTTGCAAAGTGTAGATATGATTTGCGACGGCGATGGCTCCAAATGCCAGATGATGCAACGGGAGCCGCAGGCAGAGGTAGAGATTACCGATTGTACCGGCGAGCCGCTGCCGGAGGAAATTCCTTTACCTCCCGAGCCGCCTGATATTGAAATCGGTGAAACTCTGCCGCCGGAGCCTCCCTGCGAAACGTCCTACAACAATCCGGAGGAGGACCCCGAGTACCTGCAGGCCATGGCAGCCTTATACGGAGAAAAGAAGGCTGACGGCCAGCTGTGGGGCAAGAAAATCAAGGGCACACCGCGTAAGCTGGATACCGTGACTGAGGAAGAGCGCAACGTTGTTATCGAAGGCACCTTTGTTAAAAGTCTGGATAAGGATGGTGCGCTGCAGACCTTTATTGATAAGGAAACGCGCGTCGGCTCCATTGTCCTGACCTTTAACGTGAGCGATGATACCGGCGGTATTTTCGTTAAGCTGCGCTTTGACAAGCGCGACGGCGGCGACCCGCGCAAGGAATGCAATGAGTTTAAAAATTTGCTGAAGCCCGGTATGCGCCTGCGTCTGCAGGGTGATGTTGCCCCCGACCGTTTTGCCTTTGACGAGATGTGCATGGTGCCTCGCGGCATTATGAAGCTCGATGCCAAGGAGGAGCGCATGGATAATGCGGAGGTCAAGAGGGTTGAGCTGCATTGCCATACGAAGATGAGTAAGCTTGATGGCCTGACGCCTATGGAGGGCCTTGTAAAGCAGGCTATCAGTTGGGGCCACAAGGCTTTGGCGATTACCGACCATGGTGTAGTGCAGGCCTTTCCGTTCTGCTTTGATGCGGCGGAGGGCAGTGACCTGAAGCTGATTTTCGGCATGGAGGGTTATCTTATCAGCGACCGCAAGACGAAGGACGATGCCGTTGATACGGAAAATCCTGATGCTGCGACTAAGGGCAAAAGCAAAATCAGCAGTCACCATATTATTATTTTGGCGAAGAATGAGGTTGGTCTGCGTAACCTGTACCAGCTCGTTACTATCAGTCACTTGCGTTATCTGAATAAACGTCCGTTGCTGCCACGCGCCGTTATCGAGGAGCATCGTGAAGGTCTGATTCTCGGCTCGGCCTGCGAGGCGGGTGAGCTTTACCGTGCGGTACGCTTAGGTGCGAGCGATGAGGAGCTGGAAGAGATTGCCAGCTTTTATGATTATCTGGAAATCCAGCCTACAGGCAATAACCAGTTCCTAGTGCGTGAAAACTATTGCACCGAAGAGGATTTGCGGGAGCATAACCGCAAAATCTACGAGCTGGGCAAGCGCTTAGGCAAGCTTACTGTGGCAACCTGCGACGTGCATTTCCTTAATCCGGAGGATGCACAGCTGCGTGCGATTCTGCAGGCAGGTCAGGGATACAAGGATGCGGATTTGCAGCCGCCGTTGTACTTGCACACTACGGAGGAGATGCTCGAGGAGTTCTCTTATCTTGGTGAAGATGCAGCCTACGAGGTTGTTGTTACAAATACCAATAAGATTGCTGATATGATTGAACGCATTAAGCCTGTTCCCGACCGCGACCAGCTGTATTCACCTTCTATTCCCGGTGCTGAGGATGCCGTGCGTGATTTGTCCTATGCCAAGGCGCATGAATGGTACGGAGAAACGCTGCCGCAGATTGTTGAGGACCGCTTAAAGATGGAGCTGGATGCTATTATCGGCCACGGCTTCTCCGTATTGTATTACATTGCGCACAAGCTGGTTAAGCATTCTATCGACCGCGGTTATCTGGTAGGCTCGCGTGGCAGCGTAGGCTCGTCCTTTGTGGCTACGATGCTGGATATTACCGAGGTTAATGCGCTGAAGCCGCATTATCGCTGTCCACATTGCCGTCACAGCGAATTCTTTATGAACAATGAGGTCGACAGCGGCTTTGACCTGCCGCCGAAGGATTGCCCCGAATGCGGCACCAGAATGCTGCGCGACGGTCACGATATCCCGTTTGCGGTTTTCCTGGGCTTCCACGGTGATAAGGTTCCTGATATCGATTTGAACTTCTCCGGCGGTATCGATCCCGATGATCCGTCCGCTATGTCTGACCAGAGCGTGGCGCACAAGTACACCGAGGAGCTTTTCGGCCGCGACAATGTTTGCCGCGCCGGTACGATTGCTACTATCGCCAACAAAACAGCGATAGGCTTTATCAGAAAATATTACGAGGCCAAGAATCTGCATGTGCATCCGGCGCATGTGGCAGCTCTTGTCGAAGGCTTTGCCGGCATCAAGCGCACTACGGGCCAGCATCCCGGCGGCATCATGGTTGTGCCGCGTAATATGGATATCCATTATATTACGCCGATGAACCGTCCTGCCGATGATAAGGATGGCACTACGATTACTACTCACTACGATTATCACAGCATCAATGACCGTCTGGTTAAGCTGGATATTCTGGGCCACGATGATCCGATGGTTCTGAAGATGCTGGAAAAATATCTGCAGGAGGATGTGGATCCCAACTTTGATCCCAAGAAGATTCCTGTGGGCGATGAAGAAACGATGCGTATCTTCCAGGATACAACCTCGCTCGGCGTTACGCCGGAGCAGATTGACAGTGCCGTCGGCACCTTCGGTATCCCGGAATGCGGCACCAAGTTTGTACGTCAGATGATCAGCGACGTACAGCCGAAGAAATTCAGTGAGGTTGTGCGTGTATCCGGTTATTCGCATGGTACTGACGTATGGCTGAACAATGCGCAGGATTTGATTAAGGAAGGCAAGCCTGTTGCCGAAACTATCTCTACGCGTGACGACGTTATGACGCACCTTATTTCCAAGGGCGTAGAGCCCAGTCTGGCGTTTAAGACGATGGAGCACGTGCGTAAGGGCAAGGCGGCGAAAAAAGGTCTGGAGCCGAAAATGCTCGAGGCTATGCGCGCGGTAAATATTCCCGAATGGTATATCAAGTCCTGCGAAAAGGTACAGTATCTGTTCCCGAAGGCGCATGCTGTGGCGTACGTTCTGATGGCGTACCGCATTGCTTATTGCAAGGTGCATTACCCTAAGGAGTTTTATGCAGCGTACTTTACGGTACGTGCCAAGGATTTTGATTATACCCATGTTTCCAAGGGTAAGGCTTATGTGAAGAATTTTATCAAGAATGTTTACCAGCAGGGCTTTAAGGCTTCGCCGCTGGATAAAACAACGGTTACTTATCTGGAGCTGGTAAATGAGATGCTGGAGCGCGGTCTGAGCTTTGATAAGATGGATTTATACAAGTCGGACCCGATTAAATTTCTGGTTACGGAAAACGGCCTGCGTCCGCCCTTGGCTGCCTTGGGCGGTGTAGGTGAAAACGCTGCCAAGAGCATTGCGGCTGCCAGGGATATTAACAGACCGTTTATCTCCCAGGAGGATTTGCGCTTGCGCTCGGGCGTCAATAAGAGCGTTATCGAAAAACTGGCAGACATGGGCGTTTTGGGCGATTTGCCGGAAAATAACCAGATTGATTTGTTTGCTTGAGATAGGAGAATCATATGCAAAAAATAATTTTAGCCTATAATTTTACGCCGGAGCGCTTGCAGGCGCTGAAGCTGATTTGCATGATGTTGCGTACGCAGCTGCGCGCCGTGGCGCGCGAGGAGCTGCTGCAGCCTGTAGGCTATCTGGCAGGCTTGCCCGAGGTGGCGTCTGTAGAAGAGCTTTACAGCGGTGACGAAGGGCAGGAGGAAATGCTGCTCATGTGCGGCTTCAGCCGTCAGGACTTGGACAGACTGCTGGCTGCCGTTAAAAAGGGCAAGCTGCGTCAGGTGGCGCTGAAGGCAATGCTGACCCCCACTAACTGCACCTGGAGCGGCCTGCAGCTTTTGAGCGAGCTGAGCCAGGAGCATGCTTATATGCATGGCAAGAATGCGGGCAAATAAGCAAAATTGCCGCTGCCGGTAGTTTTACTGGCGTTAAAGCGCTTTCTTTGATATAATTAGGCATGATAAACTTTAGCTACATTTAGGAGGATAATAATAATGGCAAAAGATAGTTCCTTTGACGTTGTTTCCCAAGTTGATATGCAGGAGATGGATAACGCTGTTAATCAGGTTAAAAAAGAGATTGACCAGCGTTATGATTTCCGCGGCAGCAATGCTTCCATCGAGCTCGGTGAGAAGGAAGTAAAAATTGCAGCTGAGGACGAGTACAAGCTGGGCGCAATTTTAGATATGCTGCGCCAAAAAATGGCTAAACGCGGTATTCCTCTGCGTTGTCTGGTTCCGGGCAAGATTGAGCCCGCTGCCAAAGGTACTGTTCGCCAATCTCTGGAAATCCAACAGGGTATTTCCAAAGAGAACGGCAAAAAAATCGTGGCAGCTATCAAGGCTTCCAAGCTAAAGGTAACTGCTCAGATTCAGGATGACCAGGTACGTGTTGCAGGTGCGAAGAAGGATGACCTGCAGGCTGTTATTCAGCTGCTGAAGGCTGGCGATTTCGGCGTAGACCTGCAATTCATCAACATGCGTTAAGCATTCGTCCACAGTCAGGAAAGAGTGGAGCAAATGACAGAACACAAAGACTTTGACAAAAGTAAAATCAATGATAAAGAGTTGCTTAAGTATGCTTACAACTACAGCGAGGAGAATTTACTGCACAAGATCAGTAAGTTTGGTGCTCATATAGGCCTGGAGCTGCTGTATAAGGTTGCTCAGCTGTGGTGCGTACTGCAAAAGCCGGAGGTTCCTGCGAAGGATAAGGCGTTGATTATGGGCGCCTTGGGATATTTAATCACTCCCCTGGATTTTCTGCCGGATTTGACGCCGGTGCTGGGCTACAGCGATGATCTTGTGGCAATTACTTTTGCACTGCTAAAGGTGCAGGGTTATATTGATGATGAGGTCAAGGCTGAGGCGAAGGCGCTGTTGGCGAAGGTTTTTGATAAGGATGTCGTTGCGAAGCTTTGAGTGCTTTGGACTAAGGGGCGCTGCCGGAAGGCAGCGCTTTTTTTTTGCGCCAGCTTCCGGTAATGCAATGATTAATGCAACAGTTTGGTTGGCGTGCCCATATTATGCTGCTGTAAAAAAATACATAGAGTAATGGTAAAGCTTTGGCTGCGGCTAAGGCTTTTTTGTTGTGCAAAATTACGCGCTATTTCTTCAGGTGCTAAAAATTAGTTATTAGCTTCTTCACCACAAAAAAAAAAAAAAAATTTTCCTGCTTCGTGCCGCTTTGGCAAAAATACTGCAGATATATATAGTGAAGGAAGAAAAAACATGGCCTTAGCACATCAGAGGTTCAGTAATGCACGCACCTTTTTTTCCATGATATTTTAAATCCTTCAAAGTATAATCATGTTGAAATAAAAAATATCACAAAAGCAATGATAGACAGAAACTGTCACTGTCACTTGCTATACTGATATCAGCAAACAGAAAGGAGGAAGACATGCGACAAAAAGATATCTGTTTTATGCCCTTGGGAGGCGCTCAAAGCGTAGGCCGCAGCTGCTACTATCTGCGTCTGGGACAGAGTAACATCCTGCTCGATTGTGGCCTTCAGCGTATCAACGGAGCAACTTGTTCCCCGGATTTTCGCAGCCTGCTTACCTCGCAATTCATGGAAAGCATGCAGCAGCTTGACCACGTTTACATTTCTCATGCGCACACCGACCATGTCGGCTACCTGCCGCAGCTCATGCAGATGGCACCTCAGGCTTCCGTTTACATGACACTGCAGACAAAGCAGCTTGCCGAATACCGTCTGATTGCCAATAGCAGTCAGACGGGAGCAGCCGAAGCTTCGCGTTTGTTAAGCAACGTTGCGCCTGTCAATTACCTGCAGAAAATCAAGCAGCGTGATTACACAGTCACCTTTTTTCCGGCGGGGCATATCCCCGGCGCTATGATGACACTGTTTGAATATGCAGGCCGCAAAATTCTCTACACTGGTGACTACTCATTGCAATCAGCTTTCGGTCTTGATGGCTGCTGGCTGCCAGATGACCTGGAGGTAGACGTACTGCTGATGTGCGCACTGCATGCCAAGCAGCCCTACAGTGTTCGTGAAAAGAACACACTTCCACAGCGCATCAGTGAGGTTATGAGCAACCTGCGCTATGGGCAATCTGTTTATCTGCAGGCCTTTGACCCCGGCAGAGTGCTGGAGCTCTTAATGGCGCTCAACCGCGAGATGGAGCAGAGCGGGCAGGTTTATCCAATCTATCTTGAGCCGGAGGCCATGGCCGCCGTGCATGTGATGGAAAGCCTGCAGCTGCCGGTACTGCAGCAAAACAACTACAGTAGCTTTTATGCCGGTGCAGCACATCCTCATGTTGTCATTGGAACAAAGCGTAAGGAGCAGGTTGGCTGGCGCTACCGCATCTTTGGCAATGCCTATACGCTGCATGAGGACTACGGGGAAATGCTCAGCTTCATTCGCAGGCTGAACCCGCGTCAGGCCTATCTGGTGCATTGTGCCGAGGGCTATTATGGTCATACTGTGGAGCAGGAGCTCATGCGTGATGCCCAATGCCGTACTCAGGTAGTGTTTCCTGAGGAAGGCGATATTTATACAATCTAAGAATTAGGAGGAAGCATAATGCTGGAAACAAAAAGTATTAAGGTACAGGGAATTTTAAAGGAGATTCATGAGAAGGTGCAGCAAAAGGCCGGACGCTTCGAAAAAATTTCGGAGGATATTGTTTTGGAGAATCTGACTTTGCAGGCTCTGTGCGCCAATCTTCATATGTCGCCTGCTGCCTGTGCAGATTTCGTACAAAATAATTATGACTGCAGCTGCAGTGTTGACGATATGATCAGAATCTATCGCGACTTCAAGATTAACACCGAAGAAAAACGCCTGGAGGTTTTTGAAAATGCTACCGGCGTTGCCATCATGTTGGAAAAAAGCATGAACGATGACCAGCAGGCTTATGAGCTGTATCGCAGCACCCGGGAAAAATTCATGGAAAAAAAGCCTAAGCATTACTATAAAATCCTTTTGGCTGTGATTTTCCACAATATTAAGCCACTGCAGCAGGAAAATGATCAGCAGCTGATTACAAACTTTGGCAACACACTGTGCAAATATCTGCTTTTTGATATGGAAAACGCCATTACTTATGCCTATGGCTTCAATAAGCACCGCAGCAGTGCACCAACCACCAATAGTAATGCGAAAAAAGTTCATAGCCCTGAGCAGGAGCGTTTGCTGCAAAAGCTGGCAAGTCTTGAAAGTGCGCTGGAGCAATCCGATATGTTGCTCAGAGATTTGCAAAGTGAATTTGACGAACGCCTGGAGGCTGTTAAGCTGCAGGAAATGACAGAGTTCTTCGGTAAGCTCAATTCTGATAAATATGGCTGTATTTTGGACGAGCTGCTGATGCTGCGCAAGGGCATTGATGCCGTGAAAAAGAGTGGTTATGTGCTGCCGCTGGAAATCAATGGTTTGCTGATTATGGTGCGCAAGCTGGTACAATTTTTGCGTGACAGCCACATTAATCCCATGCTGAAGCCTGAATCGCTGCGCATTGTAAAGGCTGGCGATGTTGAATTCTGGAACTACGAGGGAACTCCTTTTACCTGTGCTGAGGAAGAAAAGCAGGTTAAGGTAATTTCTCCTGGTTGGATTTATAGCGAAAAACAGGTACAAATTTCTCGTCCGAAGGTTAAGGAGGTTGTAGATAATGTTGATTAATAATGAAGAACACAATGATTTATGCGTAGGCATTGACCTGGGAACCACCAACTCTGTTTTGGCTACAGTTAATCTTAAGGCTAATGGCGATATCGTCAGCAAGGTAGTAGACCTGCCACGTGCTGTAGATGTTTACAACAGCGCAGCAGGCAAGGCGCGCCTGAACACGCAGAAGAAGCCGCTGCTGCCGTCCTGCGTGTATTACCGTGAGGAACATGGCTATGAGCCGCTGGTAGGCGATTTTGCCAAAAACCAGTATGCGCTGCGCCCGCATCTGGTAGCAAAATCTATTAAAAGCCAGATGGGAAGTGCGCATGCCGAAGGCTTGGCTGATGAGATTATGGACAAAACTCCGGCGCAGGTTTCGGCACGTATCCTGCAGCACATGCTGCGGGAGACCAGCAAAATTTATCGCACGGAGATTAAGGATGCGGTAATCACCGTACCTGCTAACTTTGACTCCGTAATGTGCCAGGCAACACGTGATGCTGCCGCATTAGCCGGTATTCAGGTTACCAATAAGGATGGCAGCGAAAGACCAGTTCTGCTTTCTGAACCGAATGCCGTTATCTATGATTTGATTAACCAGGTACAAAACGGTGAAATTTCTAATCATATTATTGATCTCAACAGCGAAAAGAACGTGCTGGTATTTGACCTGGGTGGCGGCACCCTGGATATTACCATGCACAAGATTAAACGTCGTGAGGATTGCCCCGACGTTTTAAAGGTAGATGAAATTGCTACCAACAGATACACTCTTTTAGGCGGCGATGACTTTGATCGCGCCATTGCTGATGTAATGTTTGAGCATTACCAAAAACAGTATTCTACTAGTCCTATGGTTGTACGCAAGCTACAGCAGGAAAAGAAGGCCATTATGCCCCAGCTGCTGAACTATGCGGAGGAGCTGAAGCTGGAGCTGAGCGAGCGCCAGCGTGCAGACAGCGGCTATGCTGCTGATGACGACTTTATCTGGTATGATGAGGAATTTCCTGTAGGCGGCAACATGGGCGGCATTGGCTATGCCTATGATGACAGCTTCACTCAGGAGGATGTAGAAAAAATTCTGCAGCCTTTTATGGGCCAAAGCCTGCAATTTGCTGATTATAAAAAGATAGACAGCCTGCAGGATACCAAGAATATTATCTATCCTATTCTTGACGTTTTACAAAAAAGCGCTGCCAAGCTGGGCGATGAAGTGAAGGTAGATGCAGTAATCGTCAATGGCGGCATGAGCAAGTTTTATATGGTTATCAACCGTCTGCGCGAATTCTTCGGCCTGGAGCCGATTGTGGCGCTGGACCCGGACCAGGCTGTAGCAAGAGGTGCAGCAGTATATCATTATTACCTGCACAAATATGCGAAACAAATGCAGGAGGATATGCGTATGGTAGGCGCAGAAGCGCCTGCCCTGCAGCCCTTGCCCGGCAAGGCTGCAGCTCCGAAGGCTGCTGCCGCAGCCGCACAGCAGCGTGCTGCAATTGAATGGGGCAAAAATATTCTTAATGACAGCCTGTATCTTGGTATGCGCGATGGTGCTGTACAAGAGCTTGTTGCTGGCGGCACGGATCTGCCGTACCAGTCCGACTATATCAAAGGCTTCCAGCTGCTGCCGGACAAGGCAGAGATTGCCATCCCTATTAAAAGACGTACCTTTGGCGATACTTACCAGACCATCGGCAATGGTCATCTGAAGCTGAAGCATGGTTATAAGGATGGTGCTTACGTTGCGATTCGCGTGCTCATGGGCAGCAACAAGGTGCTGAGCATGGAGATGCTTTTGAGCAGTGACGTGGATATGCACCAGATTCTGGAGCAGAAAACCGCTGAAATCGTTATTGGCGGCGATAATCCTGATGCACCTGCTACTAAGCTAAAATTCAATCCTCCCGCCGGTACTAAGCTGAACGTGCATAATGAGCTGCATGGCCTGCAGACCTTGTGTGAACGCAAGAGTACTGCCAAGGGCAATGCGCAGAAGGATGTCATCAACAAGCTGAGCCAGCGTACCAGCAGTATTGCTGCTGCCGGTAATAAGGCAGAATTTGCCAGACCGCTGCTGGAGATGCTGTGCTATACCAATAATGATGAGCTGCGCCTGCGTCTTTTCACCATTGCCCGCAAGCATGTTGCTTATTGGACTGAGCAGCAGCGCCAAAGCTTAGCAAGAGAGTGTTTGAACCAGCTGCAGGGTGTACTGCAGGGCTTCCCGTGCTATGGTCTCAAAATTAATGTTAACATTCAGGCCATCTATACCCTTGGCTGCTGCGGCAGCAAGGAGCAGGTTGCCAAGGTGCAGCCGCTGGCAGCTGAAACCCGTTATTATACAGCAAGCCTTTACGCGTTGGGCAAGAGCCGTGTTGACGGCAGCTTTGTGCAAGAGGTATTCCAGCGTGATGCCTACTGCGAAAGCAACAAGTGTAACCTGCAGGTTACAGCACATGCCCTGGGCATGGCGCTGCGCTTGGAGGATGGCGGCAGAGCGGCAGGCCTTGATGTGGACCAGGCAGTGAAGGACCTTTGCTTCATTATCAATAACCGCACTGTTCTTGATGTAAACTACAGCAGCGAGATTGTCTGCTGCCTGATTGCCCTGGCCTATGCCTGCGACCAGCGTTTTGGTGGCAATACTGTGTCTGCTGCTTCTATGGAGCTGGCAAGACAGACTTTGGCAAACCTCAACCGCAACTACAGCGCAGAGGTTATGATGCGCCTGGCCAAGGCTGCTGGCGTTGCCTACAAAATGCTTGATGGTGAAAGCCTGTCTGAGGATGAAGAAGAGTTCCTGCTGAAGAAGCTGGAAATTTAAGGAAATAATAATTAAGTGAAGTTCAAAAGGACTGTCCCTGGCGATGATGTATCGCCTGCGGGGACGGTCCTTTTTGATTTTATGTCGATGATGCAGATTTTCATGTCTGTTACGTATTTTTTTACACAAAAATTAGCAAAGATACAAATTTTTAAAGTTTACTTATACCCATCTTAACCTTAACCACTAAAAGCTTTTCAACCAAGTGTAATAAATGTAAAGTATTCAAGATTCTGTAAAATTTTTACACCAATTGTAGCGCGTTTCTGGATAAGAGTTTGACTGGGGGGGGGACATGGTGCTATAATTATAAATTATCATAGCATGTATAAAATTTGGTTTATATAATTTAAGGAGGCTTATAATGAAGGTAAAGGATAATCACTTTTTAGCTAAAGCAATAGCTTTGAGCATTTTGTGTATGGTGCCGATGAGTGTTAATGCGGCTGGCTTCAGTGCAATTACAAACGGCGGTGTTTATGATGCACCGCTTGATATCAATATAACAGGGCATGATAGTGATGATAACGGCATACTGTTATCTGGTGGTAATAACCTGACGATAAACAACGGCGGCACTATTCGCGTTAACACTGTTGCCAATGCCAGTGGTATCACAGCAGCTGACAGTTTTTCAGGTGCTACGAATGTAACTGTTAATGGCGCAAAGTTTACTATTGATGTGGGCTATGCCAAACAGGGAGCCAGTGCAGTTGGTGTCTGGAGCCAAACTATGAGAAATCAGGTTGGTACCGGCGACCAGCCACAGCCGGAATATCAAGGAGGTAAGGTAACTCTTAATGCTTCAGAAAATAAAATTAATGTTACCAGTAATCGTGTAGGCTATGGCTTATTATCCGGTAGCGATTTCGATGGCAACAGCAATCAAGGCGGCAATATTATCTGCAATGGTAAGCTGGATATAGATGTTAACGTCCTGACTCCTGACGGAAAGAATTCTGATAGCTATTATTTTAACAGAGCCATGGGTGTTTTAGCTTATGGCGGTAATGTCTATATCAATAATGACGCCGATATTCATATCAAATCTCAAGCAAATGGTGGCAACAGCAAAGAGGTTGCCGGTTTATATACCAGCTATGATGGCCACATTAATGGCAGCGCTGACAGTACTATTAATATACATGCAGAGGGTATTAGTAAGGTTACCGGTATCACCAACGGTACTTATGATGTTTTTGCTCAAATGAATAATGTAAGTTACACTCCGTCTTCTATTAATTTGCGCGGAACAACTAACATTTTTCTGGATGGAAAACGTAATTATGGTATCTGCTCTGATATCAAATCAACTTTTGAAGCCAATACCGTAACTATCAACTTCACCAATGACAGCAAAAATCTTACATCCGTCGGAATACAAGCAACTGACGAAGGTAAAATTAAAATTGATAACCTTTTTATTGGAACAGACGCAACAGCGTTGAATCAGGCAGATAAAATAACTGCGTTACAGACAGACAAGATGTATGCCGGAAGGTTTAATATAACGAAAAATGCGCAAATCAATGTCAACACTAACGAGCAAGGCACTGTACAGATTAATGGTTCTATCAACAATCAGGAAAAAGGAACTATCAACTTACATCTGACAAATGCTGATTCTTATTTTTATGGTAATGTTGACACGTCTCAAGAGGATAGTTGGGGCGGTAGGGAAACTAATATAGTTCTCAAAAATGGAGCAGTTTGGAAAAATTTCAGTGCTAATGGTTGGATGGACAGCAATCTTACTAACTTCACCTTAGATAACCATGCTCGTTTGGACATGACGTATAACGAATACAGTAGTAACAAGCTTTTCCAAGATATCTACATCAACAATAACATGTCCGGTACAAACGCTACCATTAACATGGACATCGACGCAAGCACTAATACCAACAACAGTGACCGACTGTACATCGCAGGCACTCACACCGGCAATCACTACATAACGCTCAACAATGTTAATGCAGATGGCAATACTGACGGCGCTGCCGGTACGGTTCTTGTAAGCGTAAAGGACGAGCAAGGCAACTTCTTTGCTAACGATAAGGAAGGCTCCTTGTATTGGAATAAATACACTTTAGATAAACAAGATAGCACTACTGACGGCTATAACACCGATTGGTACCTGAAAAAAGTAGAATTCATCCCCGACAAACCTACCACCAGCGTAGATGCAGTAGATGCTACCCAAAGACTGGCCTTTGCCAACTGGGTGGAGGACGACAAGCTTATGCAGCGCATGGGCGACCTGCGCCACGAAACCAATAATGAAGAAGGCGTTTGGGTGCGCGTTAAAGGCGGCAAATACAGCGGCGATGGCTTCAGCAACCGCCACACCATGTACCAGCTTGGCTATGACGATGTTGTAAAAAATACCGATAAGCTGAAACGTTATCAAGGTGTAGCTTTTTCCTACGATGACGGCAAGAACAGCTTCAACCGCGGCAGTGGCAAGCTGAAAGCCAAATCTATCGGTTTTTACAACACGGACCTGCGCAATAAAGGCCATTATCTGGACGTAGTGTTCAAGATTTATGATGCAGACAGCGACTTCACTGTGTTTGATTCCGAAGGCAAGAAGATTACCGGTGCGTTTGACAACACTGGCATCAGCCTTAGTGCTGAATATGGTCGTAAGAAATATCTTGACGAGCATTGGTCTGTTGAGCCGCAGGCACAGCTTACTTTGGGTTATTTGGGTGGTGCAAGATATACCACCAGCAATGGCATCCACGTAAGCCAAAGCGATCCCAACAGCGTTTTGGGACGTATCGGTTGCAACTTTATGTATGACATGGACGAAAAGAACACTGTTTACCTGAAGGCCAACTGGCTGCATCAATTTGCCGGTAATTACGGCGTAACCTTGACTAACGGCAATGACAGCCTGCGTATTGATAACCATGACCATGACACCTGGTTTGAATACGGCTTTGGCTTTGCCTGCATGACTGGCAAGAACAACCATCTTTATGCGGACGTAGAGCGTTCTACCGGAGGCAGCCTGCGTAAGAGCTGGCAGTGGAATGCCGGTATGTTCTGGACGTTTTAAGTGAGTTTTCAATACTAATTAAGGAGGAACTTGTTGTGAAAACATTTAAAAGCCATAAAAAAAGCCTTTTGGCTATGATAGCTATGAGTATTACTTGTGCTTGCGCAAGTACTGCTTATGCGGAAATTAACGAAAGACCTAGGTTTGACGCAACCTACGATGATAAAGTGGTTCTTGATTATGAATGGCAAATATCACCAGATGAATATACTGGTGCAGAAAAAAGAAAATATACCTTCAATAAAGGATTAACTGTTTCTCCTAATGTCAGCTATACTGGTAATGCGATTTATCTTTATAGAAATATAGATGTCGATTTTGAATTAGGCAATGGGAGTGAAATGAATTTAGAGTCTTCTGGTGGAGCTTTAGAAGTTAACACTAATTCAAAATTAACTATTAACGGTGTTAACAGTAATCTTTATTTCGGTAATAAGAAATGGAATGAATATAATGAAGCAGCAACCATTTATATGGACGAGGGTTCAAAATTAGAGATTAATGCTGGCAACCTTACTACTTCCGGTGGTGCAGAAACCAACCTTAAATTATTTGATAATGCTCAGGCAACTATTAACTTAACAGGTAATTTTACCTCTGATGCTGGCGGCACTGCAATTGCAATGGAAAATGATTACCGCAATTCTGATACCAGTCTCAGCATTCAGGCTGCTAATATCACTTTGGGAACAACTGATCTGGAAACGGCCCACAGAAAGGCTGGTTTATATCTTTTAGCGTATAAAGAGAATGGTGATAATAAATTATCCGTTGACCTCCATGCTAAAGATACCTTGAAAATCAGTGGTTTTGCTAAAGGCATTCAAACCTTCGGCAATGCTTTAATTAATTTGCAGGGAAAAACTATCATCATTTCAGCTGAAAGTGATAGCCAAGGCAGAGGTTTAAGCTTAAATAGTTACGATGCCGCTAAACCTTCAATTTTGAAAGCTAAGGCAGAGAATTTAAGTATTAAAGGCTCCGAGTACGCTATTTATGCTAATGATAGGGTAGATGCACAACTGAACGCAACAGGTGACATTAATATCTCCAGCTCCAATTACGCTATTTCTGCTAATAAAAATACTGACATTAAATTAAAGAGTGGTCAAAATTTAAATATTCTTTCTGATACATGGGGTATTGTATCGTTTGACAGTACCGTAAATGCCCAAGCTGAAAAAGCTATTAATATCAGAGGAAAAGTCTGGACAAGTGGCGGCCATATTACTGTCGGCAAGGATTCAAGCACTTTGCAAACTGTAATTAATGGCGATTTGACTGCTAAAAACAACGGTTATATCACAGCTTTTGTTAACAATGCAGGTTCTAGCTTCACCGGTAACACAACCGATGCATATTGGCAAGATGTAACTACGAGAGATGCTGGCAACAAGGGTATCCATTTAACACTTAATGACGCCAGCGTCTGGAATGATTTTGACTACGATTCCACCATTCAAGTTCTTGACACAAGCAAGGCGAAGGTTGATATGCAGGATGATAAGTTCAAAGGCTTGTTCATCGGCACTTTAAAAGGTGATAAAAGCACTTTTAACATGGACATCGACGCAGGCACTAATACCAACAACAGTGACCGTCTGTACATCGCAGGCACTCACACCGGCAACCATTACATTACGCTCAACAATGTTAATGCAGATGGCAATACTGACGGCGCTGCCGGTACGGTTCTTGTAAGCGTAAAGGACGAGCAAGGCAACTTCTTTGCTAACGATAAGGAAGGCTCCTTGTATTGGAATAAATACACTTTAGATAAACAAGATAGCACTACTGACGGCTATAACACCGATTGGTACCTGAAAAAAGTAGAATTCATCCCCGACAAACCTACCACCAGCGTAGATGCAGTAGATGCTACCCAAAGACTGGCCTTTGCCAACTGGGTGGAGGACGACAAGCTTATGCAGCGCATGGGCGACCTGCGCCACGAAACCAATAATGAAGAAGGCGTTTGGGTGCGCGTTAAAGGCGGCAAATACAGCGGCGATGGCTTCAGCAACCGCCACACCATGTACCAGCTTGGCTATGACGATGTTGTAAAAAATACCGATAAGCTGAAACGTTATCAAGGTGTAGCTTTTTCCTACGATGACGGCAAGAACAGCTTCAACCGCGGCAGTGGCAAGCTGAAAGCCAAATCTATCGGTTTTTACAACACGGACCTGCGCAATAAAGGCCATTATCTGGACGTAGTGTTCAAGATTTATGATGCAGACAGCGACTTCACTGTGTTTGATTCCGAAGGCAAGAAGATTACCGGTGCGTTTGACAACACTGGCATCAGCCTTAGTGCTGAATATGGTCGTAAGAAATATCTTGACGAGCATTGGTCTGTTGAGCCGCAGGCACAGCTTACTTTGGGTTATTTGGGTGGTGCAAGATATACCACCAGCAATGGCATCCACGTAAGCCAAAGCGATCCCAACAGCGTTTTGGGACGTATCGGTTGCAACTTTATGTATGACATGGACGAAAAGAACACTGTTTACCTGAAGGCCAACTGGCTGCATCAATTTGCCGGTAATTACGGCGTAACCTTGACTAACGGCAATGACAGCCTGCGTATTGATAACCATGACCATGACACCTGGTTTGAATACGGCTTTGGCTTTGCCTGCATGACTGGCAAGAACAACCATCTTTATGCGGACGTAGAGCGTTCTACCGGAGGCAGCTTGCGTAAAAATTGGCAGTGGAATGCAGGTGTTCGCTGGAGCTTCTGAAACTGAGATAAATTTATAGCGAAAGCAGCAAAAGAGTCGCGCGTAAGCGCGGCTCTTTTGCTGTTAGGAAATTACGCATTGTACTGACCTCGCTATACGACTATATACTTTTATGTTATAATTTTAAGTAGAAAAAGACAAGAAACGGAGGTACGAGCAGATGGGTAAATTTGTCAATCCTGATAATAGCGCTTTTCAGGATGCAGTTGTTTCGAAAATTTATGTTGATAAAACTAGAATGTTAGGCTTTACTAATGAAGTTTTAGGGACACAACAGAAATTTATCTGCAACAGCCGTCCGCGTCGTTTTGGTAAATCCATGACTGCTAATATGCTAGCAGCGTATTATAGCAAAGGCTGTGATTCGAAGGAGCTTTTTGCTGGCCTGGAAATTGCCAAACACGCTGATTACGAAAAGCATTTGAATAAATATGACGTAATTCATTTTGACGTGCAATGGTGTCAGATGATGGTTGCAAATGCGGAAGAAACAGTCAGTTTTATTTCCAAGAATGTTTTAAAGGAGCTGCGAGAAATATATGGAGACGTCATCTCCGCAGATACAAACATGGTTGCAGATGCGCTGGCAGATATTAACACAGCGACTGGTAATAAGTTTGTCATCATCATAGACGAATGGGACGTGCTCATCAGAGATGAAAGTACGAATAAAGCAGTGCAGGAAGATTACATTAATTTTTTGCGTGGCTTGTTCAAGGGCATAGAGCCGACGAAGTATATTGCTTTGGCCTATATGACAGGCATTTTACCGATAAAGAAATATAAAACGCAGTCAGCACTGAATAATTTTGATGAGTATACAATGCTCGATCCCAGTTTACTAGCTCCATATGTTGGGTTTACGGAAGATGAAGTTAAGGACTTATGCAAAGCATATAATAAAAATTTTACAGAGGTTAAGCGTTGGTATGATGGATATAGCTTAGAAGGCTATCATGTTTATAATCCAAGAGCAGTAGTTAATTTAATGTTAAGAGGAACTTTTCAAAGCTATTGGACGCAGACAGGTACGTATGAATCAATTGAACCTTTGATTAATATGGACTTTGATGGTTTGCGCAGCGCTATCATAGATATGCTAGCTGGTGATGCAGTAGAGGTTACACCATATTTTTTCCAAAATGATATGGTAAGCTTCAGAGACAAGGATGATGTTATAACCTTGCTCATTCATCTTGGCTATTTAGGATATAACCAGAAGCTTAGACAGGCCTTTATTCCTAATGAAGAAATTCGTTTTGAGTTTGCTATGGCCACAAAGCTGAATAAATGGAGTGAGCTCATAAGCTTTCAGAAGGAATCACGCTTTTTGCTGGAAGCTGTGTTAGATAAGGATACAGCTTGTGTCGCAGAGCTGCTGGAGAAGATTCATAATCAGTACACTTCAACTATTCAATATAACGATGAAAATTCTCTGAGCAGTGTGCTGACCATTGCCTTTCTGGGAACAATGGATTACTACTTTAAGCCAATTAGAGAGCTTCCTACTGGCAGAGGCTTTGCGGACTTTGTATATGTTCCCAAGCCAGAGTATAAAGAGGATTATCCAGCTCTGGTTGTTGAGCTGAAATGGAATAAGTCGGCAGACGTAGCTTTGCAGCAGATTAAAGAGAAAAAATATGCGGATTCGCTTGCTGACTATGCAGGTAAAATTCTTTTAGTCGGCATTAATTATGATAAGAAGACGAAGGAGCATAGCTGCAAGATAGAAGAAATGGTTAAGTAAAAATTATCGCCAGCGAGTGAGAATCCCGCTGTTAATGTAAAGGAGGATACCAAATTAGCTAATTTGCAAGAGTCTGTGAATTTATAATTTCATAGTGTGTAATTAAAAAATAAAAAGTCGTGAGCTTATGAGTTTGTCATTGCTCACGACTTTTTTTGTGCAAGCTTTGCTAAAGATACACCTATTCTTTACTTTATTTGGACTTATCTGAACCTTAACTGTTAAAAACTTCAACTAAATGTAACAAATGTAACATATTCAAGACTCTGTAAAATTTTTTTACGCTGAGTGTAACGTGTTCACGGATAAGAGTTTGACTGGGGGGCATAGTGCTATAATTGCTGTCAAGAAGATAGGTAATTTATAATAGTAAGTTATTCATACTAAAACCTGTTTTAAACTCTCGGAACAAGTGATTTAAAAGTTTTTATTAGTTACGGCAATGATCGTATATACAAAGCTTCACAGCGGAGGCTGTGGACCTTACGTAGAATTTTGAGTGTAAAAATTTTCGGAAATTGCAAGAGCAAGTTGCACATTTTTCTAATCAAGCAGAGTAAATTCCATCCAGCTCAGCTTCAAACAACGCATCTTACTCACTTAGGTGTGCAGCTTCATTATACAATCTACCGCTTCACCTAATCACATATATTTTGAAAAAATATCTATGGATAAAACTTATCCAAAAACAAAGAATTTTATAAAGTGAGTATTTATGAATTGCAATATAAATTGATGCAGACTTTTGTTAAGGTTAAAATATTTGCAAAAAACATCAAGAAAAACGCTTTCTGAAGCATAAAAAAAGCAGTTGACGATAATATTAATAAAGAGTAAAATAAGCGAGTGAGAAAAACGATACTCATTGTTCATGCTTTTACAGTGCAAGTGTATAGCTGGTGCAAAAAAAGTTGGATGTTTCAGATGATAGTGTTTACGGTGGCTGATTTTAATCGGGAATTTTGTGCGAAAAAGTATCTGCTGTTTAAGCTTGCTGTCTGCAGATGCTATTGCTTTTTACATTGAAAACATTCCGTATTATAAACAAATGATATGTTTAAATAATTGAGTATTTATGGATTATTAATTTGTGTAATATGCTTTTTGGAGAGAATTAGAGAATTAGAGAATGGAGCTGAATGCGATGAACAAAAAGCTGATGGCAGCAGCTGTTATGTGCTCGCTGATGAGCGCAACAGCATTTGCTGCAAACCCCATACCTACCTTTGATAAGGAGGCCGTAACGACACATCCTTACAACAGAACAGGTCAACAGGAGCAACAGGTAACAGGCATGCAAGGTGCAGGCGAGCTTTATAAGCCCGGCAATACAGGCACGGAGGCTAATCCGGCGTTTTTTGTTGCCAAGGTTAAGCTGACAGGCTTTACGCTGCCTGATAAGGCTGGTAAGCTGGCAGCTATCTGCAAAGAGTATGAAGGACGCAGCCTGCAGATGGCAGAGCTGCAGCAGCTCATCAGCAGAATTAATGAATATGCGCGCACCTGTGGCTATACTGTAGCGCAGGCTATTGTGCCGCCGCAGGAAGTCAAGCAGGGCGAGCTGGAAATTGCAGTTTATGTTGCCAAATACGATGATATTGAAATTATCAGCAATGAATCGGAGGTAGCTGACAGAGTGCTGGCAGGCTATATCCATAAGAACCTGCAAAGCGGTGCTTATATCATGGATAAGCCGCTGGAAATGACGATGAAGAATATCAACGATTTGCCGGGTGTTGTTGCCAGAGCAATTTTAGCACCGGGCAGCAAGCCTGGCACCACGAAGGTAAAGGTGCAGGTGCTGCGTCGTCCCGTCTGGAACAACTACGTATTTACTGATAACGCCGGCGGCTACTACAGCGGCCGTTACCGCTATGGCTTTAATACCGAAATCAATAACCCCGGCCATCAGGGTGACAAAATCATTTTGAATGGCATGCTCACCAACCATGATACTAAAAACTATGGTGCGCGTTATGAAGCGCCTGTTGGACGCGACGGCACCCGCTGGGGCATCGGCTGGAGCCAGAGCAGCTACGACATCAATACCAACAGCTTCTACGATTCTCTTGGTCAGTCGCGTGGCTTCAGCTTCTATGGACTGACGCCTGTATACCGCGACCGCATGAACCGCGTGACGGCGATTTATGGCTATGACCACCGTAAAATTAAGGACAGACTGCATTTGAAGGCTGCAGGGTTGGCGGGAATTGAGCTGACTACTGAAAAAATGGCCAATGTTTACCATGCAGGTATCAGCGGCAGCCAGTACCTGCCGAACCACTTCAGCCAGTATAGCCTGATTTACTGGTATGGTAATTTGAGCAGTGGCAGTAAATCATTGGATGGCGACTACCATAAGCTGACAAGTGACCTGTTGCACGTTATTTATGACGGTAAAACTAACTACCGCGTACAGCTCAGCGGCCAAATCGCCAACCGCAATCTGGACGGCAGCGAAATGTTCTACCTGGGCGGTATGAACGGCGTGCGTGCCTACGGTTCCGGTGAGGGCAGCGGCGATATTGGCTTTACTGCTACTGCCGAGGTGCGCCGTCAGACGGGCATCAAGGGCCTGGAGGCTGCTGCCTTTATCGATACAGGCGCAGTAAAATCGCATAATCCTGCTCCTATCGAGCATCTTTCCGGTTGGGGTGTGGGCCTGCGCTATAATTTGGATAATTCCTGGCATGCCCAATTGGATTATGCACGCAAAATCAATGCGCAAAGGGACAGGGTTGAACCGCGTGACCATAGCGGCCATATGTGGTTCCAGCTTTATAAAATGTTTTAAGTAATTTTGCCTGGTGCTTTTCTGCGTCTTAAAGTAGAAGGCACAGAAAAGCAGGCTTATAAAATAAATTGATAATTGAATATGCAGCTTAAATGAAGGGAGAAAAAATGAAACAAAAGGATAGTTTAAATAAACGTTTAAATACGCGTCTGGCCAGCCTTGTAATGCTTTCTGTGCTTTCAGTGCCATGGGTTGCCAGTGCCGCAGGCAACAGCGTTGTTGCCAACAACATGCTTCCCGGTAATGGGCAACAAGGTAACGTAATTGCCGGTAAGATTGAAGGTGGTTTTAACGGCAGCTGGACTCAGGGCAACCAGATGAATTTGCACCAGACGACGCAAAATGCCATTGTCACCTGGGACAGCTTTTCTATCGGTGCCAATGCCAGCGTAACTATCCGTGGTGACCACAATAACTTTAATATGCTGAACTATGTTACCGGCAGCGAAAGCTCGCAGATTTACGGCAAGCTGAATTCCTATGTCGGTGATAAGCAGGGCGGCAATATCTATCTTGTTAACCCTAATGGTGTGCAGATTGGCAACAGTGCGGAAATTAATGTCGGCAGCCTGCATATTGCCAACAAAAAAATAGATAATATCGACACCTGGAACGAAAATACTGATATCGCCAACGCGCTGCAGCAGAACAAGGCGATGACCAACGCCGAGCTGATGAGCCTGGGTTATATCAACGCCAATAAGCTGGTCTTTGAGGGTGAGCGTGTAGTTATTGATATGGACCGCCTCAGTGGTCTTGATACAACTAAGTCTGATGCCTTGACTATTGTCAGCAAGCCTTATGATGATAAGAGTGTTGGTGATAACCGCAAGTATGATGTTGTACTTGGCAGCAGTACGCCGGAAAACGCCAAAGAATGGGGCAAATATATTGAGTTTGCTGATAATGCTACCGGAGATAGATGGCAAGGCACGGTTCAAGCCGGCAATCCTGATGCACCGAACCAGTCCGTTACGGAATTTTTTACCTACCGTTGGATTAAGGACGGCAAGGAATTAGAAAACATCGGCAAAAAGCAAGGTTGGGGCATGGGGGACCACTATGCCCTGCGTTATTCTATTGACCTGACGGGCAGTGACCAGACTCCTATTGGCAATACGAGCGAGAATGCCTTCAAGGGCAAGTTTGATGGTCTTGATAATTCTATCTTTGGCCTGAGCATTAATAACAGTGATAATAAAAAGGGCGCTGCCACAGGCCTGTTTGGTTTTACTGACGGCGCAATTATGGGCAATGTAACGCTGATTGCCGGTAATGATGGCATATCTATACAGGGCGGTAGCACTGATACCGGTGCCTTTATCGGTCATGCGGTGAATACCACAGTCAAGGGCGTCAACAGTACGCTGAAGGTCAGCGGTACGAACAATGTCGGCGGTATCATCGGTTATGCTAAGGATGATACAGGGCGTACCTATAGCTTTGCTGATGCTACGGATTATGTTCAGCCGGACAGCCGCAGCAGCGAGCTGTCGAACCTGACCAATACCGGTAATGTCAGCGGTGTTACCAACGTTGGCGGCCTGGTTGGCTATATGGATGGCGGCAAGCTGTCAAATGATGAGGAAAACCGTAAGCAGTACAAGGGCTCCTATAACCTTGGTAAAATTACCGGTATTGGCAATGGTTCCCATAATATCGGCGGCATGATTGGTAGAGCAGAAAATGCGACTGTTGGTGGTACGAAGAATACGCTGATTAACTATAATACTGTTGAGGGTGGCTATAATGTTGGCGGCATCGTTGGCAGTATTTCCAATACTACCGTTGCTAATGCTTCTAACGAAGGCATTGTCAAAGCCAACGGCTTTACTATTGACAGCTATATTTATCATACTGATTATACTGGCAATAGTTGGCAGAATAATAATGGAGCCCTTCCCGGCACTCATAAGGCTGAAGTACGTGCAGCCAATGTCGGCGGCATTGTGGGCAGCAGTGCTGGCAGCGAGCTGAAGGATGTAACCAACAAAGCGGATGTAAGCTCCGCACTGGTAAAGAAAGATACAAGTCGAAATGATCATCCTACTGGCTTCGACCATTATGCTGCAGGCAACGTAGGCGGTATTGTCGGCCGTGCTGAAGACAGCAATATCACCAATGCCAATAACGTAGAAAGCAATATCCGCGGTGCGATGAACGTAGGCGGTATTGCCGGCTATTTTGGTTCCAAAGATGCAACCAATAAAAATAAAAAGGATTACCGCATTCTGAACGCTATTAACAACGGCGGCGATATTATGGCTACCGGCGGCATTAAAAAGGATGGCAGCTTTACTCTAGAAAAAACTCATCAGGAAAGTTATATTACCGGTAATATTGGCGGTATAGCGGGCTATCTGTACGGTACGCCGGTGCATATTGAAGCCGCTGGCAACCGTGGCGATGTTCATACTGCGGCAGGTACGTCGAAGCTGACGTCGCAGGCTGTCAATGTTGGCGGCATCGTCGGTAAAATAGACATGCCGAAGGAAACGGATAGCACTGGGAACCGTCTGACTGATAATGATCGACTGGCAATCATCAAGGGTAATGGTACTGATGCTGCCGGTAAAAGCGGTTATGCCAGTGCAGCAGTTTCCAGCAGCTATAATACAGGAAATGTTACGGGTTATACCAATATCGGCGGTATTGGCGGTTTTGCCTACAATGGCAGTATTGCTACCTCCTATAATGTAGGCGATATCAAGACCACGCGCCATGATGCTGCATCATACAGTGTTACGCCAATTAATATGGGCGGCATCCTGGGTGAAAGTACAGAAATGGCTATTGGACGTGTTATCATTTACGATACCTATAACAAGGGTACGATTGGCGACAGCACCTACAACACGTATGGACGCCATGTCGGTGGCATCGTCGGCCGTTTGAGCGGTATTGTTGAAAAAAGCTATAACAATGGTGATATTTACAATGGCTTTAACGTTGTCGGCGGTATTGTCGGCTATTGGTACAGTGGTTATCTGAAAAACGTTTTCAACACCGGTAATATTACGGTAAATAACAAGAATAATGCGGATAGCCAGGTAGGTGGCATTGTCGGTTCTGTAGACCTGAGCGGCGGCAATCTGAGCAGCGGTACTAATGCTGCTTTAAGTATCAGCAATGCTTATAACCTTGGCTCTTTACGTTCCTTTAGAGGTCATACAGGTGGCAACGTAGTTGGCGGTATATTGGGTGCCACCTACAAATGGAACGGCACTAGCAACAGGTTGAAGATAAGTAACGCCTATACTATGGGCAATATGTACGTTGACAGTGGCTTTATAGGGGATATACTAGGTGCGTATGGACGTTACACGGGTAAATCTGATGTTGATTTCGATGATAAGGTTTATTACATCCGTCCGCAGACTGACAATGGTTATATTGATTTAAAATCAGCTACTTCTGGTCTTAAGGTGCAAAAAATGCCACAGTTATTGACTATGATAAGTTAGCAGATAAGAACCAGTGGGGGAACTTTGAGTTTTCCACACAGACGAATGGCACAATAACAGAAGCAACGGATGATAACTGGCGCATGAGCGATGGCAGCTTGCCGATATTGAACGCCTTTCTGTCAGGCTCGCATAAATATTTCAGCCAGGACAGCAACTGGCAGGAGTTTATGAAGGATAATAAAGGCGCCAATGTGCAGTATGGCACGGCCTATGATCCGCTGCTGACTATTATCAACACCAAAAAGGATTTGAGCTTCAACTGGAGCGATATGGACCTAAAGAACAATGGCTCCCTGGCAGTTTTTGGCTTGCCCAATGCTGATAATACCCTTCGTTATACACCTGGTCTGACGCTGAATAATGTAGAAATTACCAACAGCACGCATATTTTTGGTGGCACTATTTACAGCGATGGCTTGCTGGAGCTTAATGCCAAAGATAACCTGCAGGGTGGCCTGCGCTTTGGTATGGACAGCAAGCTTTACGGCAGTGATGTTGTGTTAAATACCAACAGCTCCTTGGAGCTGAGCGGCAGTGTTATCTCTACCGGCAATCATAATGAGCTTTCCGGCTTTAATCCGGAAAAATCGCTTCAGCATGGCATTAACATCAACGCCGGCGATTTAACTGTCTATGGTAAGCTGATTACCTTGGGTGACGAGAAAAAAGGCACAGAGGTTATTGTTCCTGGTATTAACTACGGCTATGTTGATTCCCAGGCACCTGATAAGGATAATGTGAAAGACAAAACTAAGGCAATGACCTCTCAAGGCATGACACATGCTTATCGACTGCAGACTAAAAAGGCCAAAACAGGCAATATCACCATCAGCACCATGGAAAATACCCTTGCTGATGGCACGTACATGAGCGGTAAAGCCAACCTGCTGTACGGCAACTATAAAAAAGGCAAGATTGTAACCAAGGGCAACCTGAATGTCAGCAGCAGCGGCGACATCCTTGTCGACAGTGATCTTGATGTTGCAGGCAGCATTAAGCTGGAGGGCGCAGAGGTTCCTGATGGTTCCGGCTACGTCTATGTTAACAACACTACTCTGGATCTTTCCAATATTGGCGGTGAGCTGAAGGGTAATGACAAGGCGAAGGCTTTGCATGCTTTTATTGATGCGCATAATACAGCAGCAACCGGCATTTATGGCAACAACAATAGTGGGTTTGCAGATGATAAGCGCTCCATGAAAATCACCTTAGATTGTTGGGATGATGATTATGAGGTTGGCGGCGTTAAGGGAAATCTTAACTATACAAAATATGACCTGAAAAAAGACGACAATACTACTGTTAAGTTGACAGATAAACTGCAAAGCCTGTATGTGCAATCAGACGGTGAGAATTATACTGGGGATAATATCCACAAGGTTATTTATGCCTGGATAAGCAATGCCGAGCAGCTGAATTCCGTGCAGCGTGTGGCTGAAAAGATGACTGACAGGAATGTTTTAAGCTATAATTATGCCTTGAAAAATGATATAGATGCCAGCGGCCTGGTGGATGGAACAGGCAAGAGCACCTATAACACTATCGGCAGTGGTGCTACAGCCTTTACGGGCACCTTTGACGGCAATGGCCACACGATTGTCGGCTTGCAGGCTAATGGCGGTATTTTTGGCAAGCTTGGTAATGGTGCGGTAGTTAAAAATATAAACATTGCTTCTTCCGTATTCACAGGCAAAAAAGCTGATGACAGTGTTGGCGCCGTAGCAGCAGAAAATATCGGTGGCGAAATCAGCGGTATTTCCGGCTATGGCAATACCGTAAAAGGCAGCGGCGGTTATATCGGTGGCCTTGTAGGCAAAAACTACGGCAGTATTACTGACAGCGATGACCAGAGTACAATTATCGCCGGCGCGGATACTGTGGCAGGCGGCATTGCAGGCATGAATGGCACAGATACTGGTAAATTGCTTATCGGTATGCTGGAAAATGTTCAAAGCAACAGTGCGGTGACAACTGGTGATCTGAGTGCAGGTCAGTATGCATCTAACCTGGGCGGTATCGTGGGTAAGAATGAAAAGTCTTTTACATTTAATATTAATAATGTTTCTGCTCATGGTGTTACCGGCAAAACCGGCACTACCAAAACATCTGGTGGTATTGTTGGTACTAATGAAGGTAGTATCAGTAATGCTTACAATGAAAGCATTATTCATGGCTCGGAAAATATTGGCGGTATTGCCGGCAGTAATGCAGGCTCACAGGCAACGCTGGAAAATATTGCCAACGCTGTAGAAATTATTGGTGATGCAGGCAGTGAAAATGTCGGTGGCCTGGTAGGTATGCAGAATCAAGCTACTACAAACATGGGACGCAATACCGGCGCAATTACCGGCTGCACCAATGTAGGCGGCATGGTAGGCTACAATACAGCGGGCTCCGAACTCAACAACCTGGAAAATTCTCCGCAGGCTACAATTACCGGTATTACTAATGTTGGCGGTATTGCCGGTGTCAACGAGGGTGTGATTTCCGCAGATGACCAGATGAACCTGATTAACAGCGGTAAAATCTACGGTTGGGAAAACGTCGGCGGCATTGCCGGTAAAAACAGCGGCAAAATTGCTAATGTCAACTCCAATATCAACCTGAATGTGATTGATGAAGCGACAAGAAATGCTTTAAAGGGCAGCATGGCAATTGCGGATAACGCCCAGTTCTTCGGCGGCGTTACCGGTGAAAACGTGGGCATCATTACCAATGCGACCAACAGAGCCAGAGTAGATGCTTCGCAGGCTTCCTATGTCGGCGGCATTGTTGGCAGGAACACGAGCGAAGGCGAAGGCGAAAACAAAAAAGTGGGGCAGCTTTTGGGCATAGGCAATGCAGGCTTTGTTATCGGCAAGAACTATGTCGGCGGCGTCATCGGCAAAAATGAAGTGGACATTACCGGTACTGCCACACAAAGCGTAGGTATTGTCAACTCCGGTACCGTTATTGCTACAGCTGGTGGTGCTGGCGGCATCATCGGTGAAAACAGTGCGAAGATTACTTACGTCAACATGAAAAATGAGGGCGAAGTGCATGGCAATGCTTCTGCTGACGGCAGCAGGGAGGAAAACGGTACAGGCGGTATTATCGGCGTAAATGCCCTTGGTGCTACTATTACCTATTCTTCCTTGATGAACAGCGTAAATGGTAATGTCAGCGGTGTAGCAAATGTCGGTGGCATCATTGGCATCAACCATGGTGTTATCACCGGTGGCCGCGATGCCAACAACAATTATTACCAGCACCAGATTTATAACAACGGTACGATTCAGGCAGGTTACTATAATGCAGAGAATGGTACCATTACAGCGCGTGCAGGAGAAAACGTCGGCGGTCTGCTTGGTAACAATAGCGGTACGCTGACAGCAGGCTATAACACCGGCGTAGTCAAGGCAGAGCAAAGCAGCAATGTCGGTGGTATTGCCGGTACTAACAGCGGCAAATTGGACCAGGTGTTCAACAGCGTAGTAACAGTAACCAAGACCGGAACAGGCGCAACTGATGCTGATGGCAGAAAGCTTTATAATTATACCTATACTGATGGCGGTGCAATCAGCGGCGCTAGCAATGTCGGCGGTATCGTTGGCAGTAATACGGCTGGAGGCCAACTGAGCAACGCTTATAGCACTACTGCGGTAGCAGGCAATAGCAATGTGGCAAACATTGTGGGCAGCAATGCAGGCCAGGTAAGCAATATCTATGGTTATAAAGCAAATGGCAACACCAACGTTAATGGTGGCACTGTACGCAACAGTCATATCATTAATCCTGATGGAACACTGCAAAACGGTAACGATGCTAATAAGCTGGACAGCTATGCTTTTGATGATAAGGATAAAATTTGGAAGCTTTATGATAAACGCACTAACCCGCTGCTGAAGGTTTTTCTGACCAAGGTTACGGTAGCACCTGACCTGCAGCAGGGTTGGGTTTATGATGCGACAAATCATCTTGATATCCCCGGTTGGATTAATAGCGGCAAGCTTAAAACAAATGATGCGGCTCACGATGCTTTCGCGGCGTATAATAACAATAACAGCCTGGTGCAGGGCGAAGAGCTGAAAAACGCCGGTACCTACAGCAGCTGGCTGTGGTCCGGGCAGATTGCCAGCGGCGGTAACGCAGGCCCCAACAACCTGGGCTATGACTTTACCGTGGATAATATCACAGTTACCAAAAAGGTGCTGAATGTTACAGGTAATACTGTTAACAGAACGTATGGTGATGTGCAGAAAAAATATGACTATGAACTGAGCATTAACGGGTTTGACAGCTTCAATGACGCTATGCAGAAAGAGCTTGACGGTAAGGTAAATATTATTGATAAGCAGGACGCAATCCAAAACAACAATGATACAGGTATTATTACTGTTGGGGATGAAAAGCGTACCAATAATAAGGGAACCTACAATTGGCATGCAGGCGTTAAGCTGGATGACAGCCTTAGAGATAATTATGAATTCCAAAATGATGGTGTAAGCAGTACAACTACGACCGTTCATGGCGTATCTAATGTTTTGGCGCGTAAGGTTTACCTGAATAATATTAATGCCAGCACGAAATACGGTAGCAAGGAAGGCCTGAAAGCAGACGGCAATGTAAGTCTGAAGGAGAACAGCATCGTCTACGGCGATAAAGTAAGCCTGAAGGATGGCGCAAGCGTAAGCTATAAAGCTAACGGAGAGTATGCGACTAATAAGGGCGGGCGCGACACTGCTGATGCAGGCGAATACAAAAAGAACGTGGTTGTAACAGGTGCGGAGCTGGTAGGCAATGAGCTTGGCAACTATGAGCTTGTAAATAACGCTACTGGTGTTATCACGGTCAAGAAGGCTACACTTAATGTAGGCTTGAACGACGTAGTACGTACCTATGGCGATACCAGCTTTACCGACGGCACGGGCTATGGCATCAAGGATCATGACGCACTTGTCAACGGTGATAAAGGTACTGTAAGCCTTAACAAAGATGCAATCACTGATGGTGGTCTTGTAGACAACAATAGCAAGACCAACAACAAAGGCGATTACAAGTGGAACGTAGGAGAAAACGGCATTGTTGCTGATGGTGTAACAAACTTCGCCAAGAACTACGATATCCAAGTAACCGCAGGCAATTCGAAGGTAAATGCGAAGAAGATTTACCTGAACAACATCAACGCCAGCACGACCTACGGCAGCAAGGAAGGTCTGAAAGCAGATGGCAATGTGAGCCTGCAGGATAACAGCATCGTCTACGGCGATCAGGTAAGCCTGAAGGACGGCGCAAGCGTAAGCTACAAAGCTGACGGAGAGTATGCAGCCAACAAGGGCGACCGCTACACTGCGGATGCCGGAACCTATAAGGCGGACGTGGCTGTAACAGGAGCGGAGTTGGTAGGCAATGAGCTTGGCAACTACGAGCTGGTAAATAACGCTACAGGCGTTATCACGGTAAAGAAGGCTACACTTAATGTAGGCTTGAACGACGTAGTACGTACCTATGGTAATACCAGCTTCACTGAGGGCACGGGCTATGGCATCAAGGATCATGACGCACTTGTCAACGGTGATAAAGGTA
>ERZ791912.15-NODE-15-length-160413-cov-9.589537_pt1 | contig 160413 bp, 150 predicted proteins | sample MGYA00510141_ERZ791912 | MGnify/ENA primary metagenome ERZ791912 (study PRJEB30046, sample SAMN00792082) | human gut metagenome | study: EMG produced TPA metagenomics assembly of the A metagenome-wide association study of gut microbiota in type 2... | reverse complement strand
GAAAGTACTTGGCTGGAAGCGGCCTGGGAGGATAGATAGCTGCCGGTTAGAAAAAGACATGTCAGATGACATGTCTTTTTTCTTTTACCGCAGCTATCTATCCTCTATTTATATTTACTCCCATACTGTCTCTGTTCGCGAGAGGTATATCGTTCCAGTCAGTAGCAATTTTCCCGTGCCCATAGGGCACAACGCAAATTTCGCATGGAACCAGGACGAAGTGCCGCAAAACTCGCGCTATGCTGAGAGATTTTTCTACAGTAGCTTGCTTAGCGCTCAGACAGTTGCGACACTTCTATGGTTCCAAATGCTCATTTGCTAAAATTGCTATTCCTTGCACGATATACACCTCGCTCAATTTATTAGAGCTTTGCGTGCGTATAAACTATGCGATGACCTGGAAGAAATATAGTTTTTCACTTCATTTCTATAAAAATTAAAAATCCTCATACAGTAGACGAATATTCGCATAAATCAAACAGCAAAAAAAATATTGACAGTTTTAAGAAGAAATAGTATCATTATTGTTAACTGTTCGGTAGAAGATATATAAAAGAACAGAATTTGTTTTTTATGAAGGGAAAGAAAACTATGAAAATGACAAACTTCAGATGGAAGGTAGCGTGGCTGATTTTTGCTATCAGCTTTGTATCCTACATGGACCGCGTTAACCTTTCTGTTGCAACACCTGTAATCATGAAGGAATTCGGCTTTACAAAAATTGATATGGGCCTTATTCAATCCTTCTTCTTCGCCGGTTATGCTTTAATGCAGGTTCCGGGAGGTATGCTGGCTGAAAAATTCGGCCATCGCTTTACCGGTTCTATTGCCTGCGGCTGGTGGTCTGTATTTACTGCCTTGACTGCTGTGGCAAGCGGTAAGTATACCTTTGCAATTGTACGTTTGATGTTTGGCTTGGGCGAAGCACCGATTTATCCCGCGTTCGCAATGGCTGAGCACAAATGGTTTAATAAAGACGAAAAGGGCAAGGCAAGCTCCTTTATTCTTAATGGCTGTTTCTTTGGTCCTGTAGTCGGTCCTGCTGTTGTAGTATGGCTTATGACAACCTTTGGCTGGCATCATGTATTCCTCAGCTTTGGTGTAGTTGGTCTGATTTTGGCTTGGGCATGGCATAAATATGTTACAGATGATCCGAAGGACAGTCCTTACGTTAATGAAGCAGAACTTGCTCACATTAACGAAGGCCGTGTGGAAGCAACCGGTGAAAAGCAGATTGCTCCTTGGGGTAAGCTGCTGCGTTCATCCCAATTTTGGGCTTTGGGCATTCAGTTTTTGATTACTGACTATATCATGTACGTATTCCTGGCTTGGCTGCCGATGTACCTTATGGAGGTTCACAAATTCTCCTTAGCTAAAATGGGTATTTGGGCTGCTGCTCCCTGGATTTCTCTGATGGCTGTAGTTACTCTTTGCGGTCACTATTCCGATAAACTGCTGCGCAGCGGCATGTCTCAGAACATGGTTAAGACTGCAACCGGTGCTGCAGGTATTCTTCTTTGTGCAGGTGCGCTGTACATTTCTACCCGTACTGCCGATCCGATGATGAATGTTCTCTGGCTTTCCGTATCCTTAGGTTCCCTCGGTCTGACCATGAGTGCTTCCTGGTCCAGCGTTATCAGCATGGGCGGTAAATTTGCCGGTTCCGTATCCGGATGGATGAACTTCTGGGGCAATATTGGCGGCGTTTTGGCTCCGACCGTTACTGCTTGGTTTGCAACCAACTATGGCTGGCAGGCTGCTTTGGCAGCAACTGCTGTAACCGGTATTTGCGGTGCTATTGCCTGGTTCTTCGTAAAGCCTGATAAAGCAATTGTATAATAAGAGATAAGCTGTAATGCTTTTAAGACAGACACCTAGACATGCTTTAAGTATATCGGCGGTGTCTGTTTTTTTATGCTATTTTCTTATGCTGGACAAATAGCGCGATATGCTGTATAATATCCTAGAAGTTCATAACAGACAGTTCGTAACCATCCTGTCTATAAATAAAACTACGGGCGATGTACTGGCGCCGGCCGGTATTTTTTATGTATGCAAGGATTTCGTCTGTAGATGACGGAATCCTTTTATATTTTGTGGACTTTGCCCGCTCGTTATCGGGAGGAAAAAATGAAGGTTTTAGTATTATTAAGCGGTGGCGTAGACAGCTCAACTTGTCTGGCACTGGCAAAAGAAAAATACGGCGATAATGTTCTGGCTTTGTCGATGTCTTATGGTCAGAAGCATGCCAAGGAGCTTGCAGCAGCGCAGGCCATTGCCGATTATTATCATGTAGAGCTGCTGCATATGGATTTGTCGAAGATTTTTGCGCACAGCAAATGCTCCCTGCTGCAGGGCTCGGAAGAAAGTGTTCCGCATGCGTCCTATGCAGAGCAGCTGAAGGAAAGCAAGGGTGAGCCTGTAAGCACTTATGTGCCGTTCCGCAATGGTTTGTTCCTGTCTGCTGCGGCAAGCATTGCCCTGGAATATGAATGCAATGAGATTTACTACGGTCCCCATGCCGATGATGCTGCAGGCAATGCTTATCCTGATTGCAGTGTTGAATTTAACGAGTCGATGAATTTGGCAGTATACCTGGGAAGCGGTCGTAAGGTGCGTCTGGTTGCTCCGTTTGTTGATAAAACGAAGAAGGATATTGTTGCCGAGGGCTTGCGTCTTGGCGTTCCCTATGAGCTGACCTGGAGCTGTTATGACGGCGGCGAAAAGCCTTGTCATAAGTGCGGCACCTGTATTGACCGCGAGGCAGCCTTTGCTGCCAACGGTGTTGTTGATCCCTTAGCAGAGGTTTGAAGGAGGTAAGGATAATGAAGAGTTTAAGTAATCAAAAATTAGTATTTTCCGCATTGTGTATTGCATTATATATTGTTGTGATGATGTGCACCCAGAGCTTTGCCTTTGGTCAGTATCAGATTCGTATTGCTACTGCGCTGTATGGTCTGAGTGCTATTTTCCCGTTTCTGGTTCTGCCGTTTGGCTTGGCAAACGTTGTCAGCAATACGGTGATGGGCGGTCTTGGTCTGCCGGATATTATCGGCGGCTTTATTGTAGGTATTGTAACAACCGGTATTATTGTTTTGGCTAAGCGTCGTGGCTGCGGCAACTGGATTATCTGGGCAGCAGTAACCTTTGTACCGGGACTTGGTGTTCCTGTATGGCTGAGCGTACTGCTGGATATTCCGTATCTGGTACTGGCAAGCAGTCTGCTGATTGGCCAGTGCATCTGCGGTATTGCGAGTGTAATGCTTGTTACCGCTTTGGAACGTGTAGGAGCAGGCAAGCTGTTTGCATTTGATGGAGGTAAGCAATAATGACAAGTGGCAGAAGTAAAGAAGAATTGCAGGGCGTAAGCCTGTTAGGCAATAAAACTGCTTATAAAAGCGATTATGCGCCGGAGGTTTTGGAATCCTTCCCAAATAAGCACCCGCAAAATGATTACTGGGTTAAATTTAATTGCCCGGAATTCACCAGCCTTTGTCCGATGACGGGACAGCCTGATTTTGCGACCATCTACATTTCTTATGTACCGGACGAACGTCTGGTGGAAAGCAAATCTCTGAAGCTGTACCTGTTCAGCTTCCGTAATCACGGTGATTTCCATGAAGACTGCGTAAATATCATTATGAAGGATCTTATCAAGCTGATGGAGCCTAAATATATTGAGGTTTGGGGCAAATTCCTGCCGCGCGGCGGTCTGTCTATCGATCCGTATGCCAACTACGGCAAGCCGGGAACCGAATGGGAGCAGGCTGCGAAGAAGCGTCTTTTCATGCATGATATGTATCCCGAAACAGTTAATAACAGATAAAAAAAATTTTGAGCTGTTGCGTAATGCGGCAGCTCTTTTTTTGCTCTCAGCGAAGAACTCAGCGGATAAAAACTATTTTTAGACAGCTCAAGTTAGCGGTGGCTAATCGAAGACTGGCTTTAACAAATTTTTTTCGATAAACACTAATACAGCACTTTATTTCTTAATTAGAGTATGCTATAATGAACTATAGACAAATAATTCACTTATTTGTATTGAATCTGTGGGACACGAAAAGTACCACGAGGGACAAAACACGTCAAGGGATGTAACTGGTTATGGATAGTATTATTAATCTGCAAAAGAAAATTGTACCGGAGCTGACAGATCTGCTCGTACAGCGTTACCAGATTTTGCGTCAGGTAAGCCATGAAGCGCCTATAGGCCGACGTGCTCTGGCTGCAAGACTGGGACTGAGCGAAAGAGTGCTGCGTGCTCAGGTTGATTTTCTCAAGAAAAGCGGCCTGTTGGATTTTTCCTCCAGCGGCATGAGTGTAACTGATGAGGGAGCGGATATTCTTAAGGAGCTGGCGGATTATGTACGCAAGCTGCAGGATATTTCGTTTTTGGAAAGCACTCTCAGTGATACGCTGAAGATTGGCAAGGTTGTCATTCTCCCCGGTGATTCGGACCAAGAGGATGTTGTCAAACGTGAAATCGGCCGTACTGCAGCACATATTCTCAGCAAGCTGCTGAGCGATGGCAAAAAGCATATAGTTGCTGTCAGCGGCGGTACTACTATGGCAGCGATGGCAGCTAATGTTTCCGGCTCGCAGCCTAATACGGTGGTTGTACCGGCACGCGGCGGCTTGGGTGATAATGTAGAATTGCAGGCCAATACGATTGCAACTGTCCTGGCGCAAAAGCTCGGAGCATCCTACCGTCAGCTTTATGTTCCTGACTGTGTAAGCGAGGATATCTTAAACAGTATTCTTAAAGAGGATATCGGTGTGCGCGCTGTAGTCGATATTATCAAGCAGGCGGATATTCTTGTCCACGGTGTAGGCCGTGCCAGTGTTATGGCAAGACACAGACGCTTAGGCAGCGAGGTAATTGCCAAGCTGGAGGCAGACGGTGCTGTAGGCGAGGCGTTTGGTCAGTACTGTGCTTTAGACGGCAGACAGGTTTATATGACTAATAATGCCGGCCTGATGCTGCAGGATTTGCAACACATCGGCACCATTATCGGTATTGCCGGAGGCAAATCGAAGGCTGCCGCAATTTTATCGGTTATCCGTGCTTCCAGACAGGATATTTTGATTACCGATGAGGCTGCAGCGCATGAGATTCTCAAAATGGCTAAAGAGCAATAAACAAGCGCCGTTCTTTAAGTATTAATTTGTTACTAAGCACATTTGTGCAAAATTTAGATTCTCTTAAAATTAAGGAGGAAATTATTATGACAAAAGTAGGTATTAATGGTTTTGGCCGTATCGGCCGCGAGGTTTTCCGTGTAGCATTCAACAATCCTGAGGTGGAAATTGTTGCTGTCAACGACCCTGGGGACATCACCGCTTTGGCTCACCTGTTGAAATATGACTCTATCCATGGCACCTTCAACCATGAAGTCAGCATCGAAGGCAACTACATTATTGTTGACGACCGCAAAATCGAAGTATTTGCTTGCCTGGATCCTGCACAGATTCCTTGGGGCGAAGCTGGTGCTGAAATTGTTGTAGAATCCACCGGCCGTTTCACCGAAGCTGCAAAGGCTGCAGCTCATCTGCATGACACCGTTAAAAAGGTTATTATCTCCGCTCCTGCTAAAGGCGAAGATATTACCATCGTTATGGGTGTTAACGAAGACAAATACGATGCTGCTAAACATAACATCATTTCCAACGCTTCCTGCACCACCAACTGCCTGGCTCCGTTCACCAAAGTATTGCTGAACAAATTCGGCATTGAAAGCGGTCTGATGACCACTGTTCACTCCTACACCAATGACCAGAGAATCCTGGACCTGCCGCATAAAGACCTGCGTCGTGCACGCGCTGCTGCTTGCTCTATTATCCCGACCACTACCGGTGCTGCAAAAGCAGTTGCTCTGGTTCTGCCGGAACTGAAAGGCAAACTGAACGGCTTCGCTATGCGCGTTCCGACTCCGAACGTTTCCATTACTGACCTGACCGTTTTGCTGCAAAAAGATACCACTGCTGAAGAAATCAACGCAGTGCTGAAGGAAGCTGCTGAAGGCGAGCTTAAAGGCATTATGGGCTACAGCGACGAACCGCTGGTATCCCGCGATTACAACGGTTGCCCGCTGAGCTCCATCATCGACGGCCTGTCCACCATGATGGTTGGTCCGCGTATGGCTAAGGTTGTAAGCTGGTACGATAACGAATGGGGTTATTCCAACCGCGTAGTTGACCTGGCTGCTTATATTGCTAAAAAAGGTCTGTAATAAAGGAGATTCTTATCCGTGGATAAAAAAACTGTACGTGATTTAGACGTTGCCGGTAAAAAGGTACTGGTACGCGTAGATTTTAACGTTCCTCTGAATGATAAAGGCGAGATTACCGATGATACCCGTATCACCGCATCTCTGCCGACCATTCAATATCTGTTGGAGCAAAAGGCTGCTGTTATTTTAATGGCACATCTTGGCCGTCCTAAAGGACAGGTTAAACCGGAATTGTCTTTGGCTCCCGTAGCTAAGCATTTGGGCAAGCTGTTGGGCAAAAAGATTCTGTTTGCTCCGGACTGCGTAGGCGAGGCTGCGCAGGCTGCTGCCAGCAAGCTGAAGCCGGGCCACATCCTGCTGCTGGAAAACCTGCGTTTCCATAAGGAAGAGGAAAAGAATGATATGGAATTTGCCGAAAAGCTGGCTTCTCTGGCAGACCTGTATGTCAATGACGGCTTCGGTGTATCTCACCGCGCTCACGCTTCTGTAGAAGGTGTAACCCACTTCCTGCCGGCTGCTGCAGGCTTCCTGCTGGAAAAGGAAATCCAGTATGTAGGTCAGGCTGTAACCAATCCGCTGCATCCGTTTGTTGCTATTATCGGCGGCGCTAAGGTAAGCGACAAAATCGGCGTTATCAGCAACCTGCTTGATAAGGTTGATACCCTGCTGATTGGCGGCGGTATGGCTAACACCTTTCTGGCTGCACAGGGCTACAAAATGGGCAAATCCTTAGTCGAAGAGGATAAGCTGGACCTGGCTAAAGAGCTTTTGGCTAAGGCTAAGAAAAATAAAGTAAATATGCTGCTGCCTACCGATTTGGTAATGGCTGCCGCATTTGCTCCTGACGCTGAGCATGTAACCGAAAAGGTGAAAAACCTGAACCAGGCTTACATGGCTCTGGATATCGGTGCGGAAACCAGCAAGGCTTATGCCGAAGCTCTGGCTGACGCTAAGATGATTGTCTGGAACGGACCTATGGGCGTTTTCGAAATGGACGCCTTCTGCAAGGGCACCGAGGCTGTAGCGAAGGCTGTAGCTAAGAGCCGTGCTACCAGCATTGTCGGCGGTGGCGACAGCGTTGCTGCTATCGAAAAGCTGGGCCTGGCTAAACGCATTACCCACATTTCCACCGGTGGCGGTGCTTCTCTGGAATATCTGGAAGGAAAGGTACTGCCCGGCGTTGCTGCGCTGGATGACCTGCGCCGCAAAATGATTGCCGGCAACTGGAAAATGCACAAAACCGTAAGCGAGGCTGTAGAGCTTGCTGAGGACATTGTTATGGAAACTAACGGTACCTTAAACGAGGTTGTTATTTTCCCGCCGTTCACCGCACTGGAAACTGTTGCGGATGCTATCGATGGCAAGCACGTAGGCTACGGCGCACAGGATTTGCATTGGGAAGACAAGGGTGCCTTCACCGGCGCTGTTTCCGGTGCGATGATTGCCGATATCTGCGCTGAATATGTTCTCGTTGGTCACAGCGAACGCCGTACCATTTTCGGTGAGAACGAAAAAATTGTTGCCAGCAAGATTATTGCCGCTTACCGCAACGGTCTGAAGCCGATGCTGTGCGTTGGTGAAAATCTGGCTGAGCGTGAAGCAGGCAAAACTGCCCGCAAAATCAATATGCAGCTGAAGAGCGCTCTGCGTGCAATTACTGCAGAGGATGCAGAAAACCTTGTTGTTGCTTATGAGCCTATCTGGGCTATCGGCAGCGGTAAGGCTGCTACTCCGGAGGATGCTTTGGAAGTATGCACTCTGATTCGTGAAAAAATCGGCAAAATCTTTACACCTGATATTGCCCGCAAGGTTCGTATTCTTTACGGCGGCAGTGTTAATGAAAAGAACGCTGCTTCCTTCAACCTCAGCGGTATTGACGGTGTGCTGGTAGGCGGTGCAAGCCTGAAGGCTGACACCTTTGCCGCAATCGTAAGAAGCTTTTAATAAGACCTCGGAGAAAGCACCTGTTGCTTTCTCCTTCGTCTTTAGGAATTTGATAATGAAAAAACCAGTTTTACTAATGATTCTTGATGGTTGGGGCATTGCTCCCGCAGATAAAACCAACGCTGCGGCAATGGCGAAAACTCCCAACCTGGACAGTTATTTTGCAAATTATCCTCATACAACCTTGGAAGCCAGCGGCAAGGCTGTCGGTCTGCCTGCAGGCCAGATTGGCAATTCTGAGGTAGGTCACCTGAATATCGGTGCTGGACGTATTATTTACCAAAGCCTTACGCGCATTGACAAGGCAATTGAGGATGGCGATTTGTATAAGAACGAAGAGCTCAGCAGGGTGATGGACGAAACGAAGCAGGCAGGCAAGGCGCTGCATCTTCTGGGACTGTTATCCGACGGCGGCGTTCACAGCCACATCGAGCATCTTCTGGCACTTATCTGCATGGCGAAGGTTAAAGGCCTGACCGATGTTTATGTGCATGCCTTCCTTGACGGACGTGATGTAGGTCCGAAAACAGCGTTGGGATATATCCATGAGCTGGAAGATGGTATGGCGCAGATTGGCGTAGGCAAGATTGCTACCGTCAGCGGACGCTATTACGCAATGGACCGCGACAAGCGCTGGGAGCGCGTGGAGCGTGCCTATAAAGCACTGGTGCTGGGCGAGGGCGCTCATGCCACAAGTGCTACTGCCGGCGTAGAGGCATCCTATGCCGCAAGCGTAACAGATGAGTTTGTTGAACCCTTCACTGTTGACGGCGTAGATGGCAAAATCACTGCCGGTGACGGTGTGATTTTCTTCAACTTCCGTCCTGACAGAGCGCGTGAAATTACCCGTGCGCTGCATGATGAGGACTTCCCGTATTTTGCACGTCCAGAGGGCGCACGCCCGGTAAACTATGTGTGCATGACGCAGTATGATGCAACAATTACCGCACCGGTAGCCTTTCCACCGGAGGAGATTAAGGATACCTTGGGTGAGGTGTTGACACAGCATGGACTGCACCAGCTGCGCATTGCGGAAACCGAAAAATATGCGCATGTAACCTTTTTCTTCAACGGCGGTATAGAAGCTCCGAATGCTAATGAGGAGCGTATTCTGATTCCGTCGCCGAAGGTTGCAACCTATGATTTGCAGCCGGAAATGAGCGCCGAAGAGGTTACGCAGGCACTGCTTACAGAGCTGGATAAGGATAAATTTGATGCGATTATCCTGAACTTTGCTAACCCGGATATGGTTGGCCATACCGGCGTGCTCAGCGCAGCAATTACCGCGATGGAAAAGGTGGATGACTGTGCCGGCCGTATTGTACGCAAGGTGCTGTCCCTTGGCGGTAGCGTGTGCATTACCGCGGACCACGGCAACTTGGAGAAGATGGCCGAAAGCGACGGTTCTCCGAATACTGCGCACACTACAAACCCTGTACCGTTTATTTTAGTAAGCAAGGAGCAGCACAAGCTGCATAACGGCATTTTGGCCGATATTGCGCCGACACTGCTGCAGCTGCTTGATATTAAACAGCCTGCCGCTATGACAGGTAAAACTTTGATAGATTAATCATGAGGTGATAAGAAATGGCAATGATTACTGAAGTTTACGCTCGCGAGATTCTGGATTCCCGCGGCAATCCGACCGTAGAAGTTGAAGTATGCCTGGAAGACGGCGCTATGGGACGCGCTGCTGTTCCTTCCGGTGCATCTACCGGCGTACACGAAGCTGTAGAGCTGCGTGACGGCGACAAAGAGCGTTACCTGGGCAAGGGCGTTACTAAAGCAGTTGATAATGTTAACGACATTATTGCCGAAGCAATTATCGGCTTGGACGCAACCCGCCAAACCGAAATTGATGAGCTGCTGGTTCGCCTGGACGGCACTCCGAACAAAGGCCGCCTCGGCGCTAACGCTATCCTCGGTGTTTCCATGGCTGTAGCAAAGGCTGCTGCTGCTTCCGTAGGCCTGCCGCTGTACCTGTACTTAGGCGGTGTTGCTGCCAAAGAGCTGCCTGTTCCGATGATGAACATCTTAAACGGCGGCGAGCATGCAGACAACAACGTTGATATTCAGGAATTCATGATTATGCCGGTTGGCGCTAAATCCTTCAGCGAAGCACTGCGCATGAACGCTGAGATTTATCATAACCTGAAGGCACTGCTGAAGGAAAAAGGCCTGAGCACTGCTTTGGGTGATGAAGGCGGTTTTGCACCGAACCTGAAATGCAATGCAGATGCTATCGAGGTTATTCTCGAAGCAACCGAGCGTGCAGGCTATAAACCCGGTAAAGACATCGTTATGGCAATGGACGTTGCTTCCAGCGAATTCTATGTAGACGGCAAATACAAAATGACCGGCGAAGGCGTAGAAATGACCAGCGAAGAAATGGTTGATTATCTGACAGGTCTGTGCGAGAAATATCCTATTATCTCCATCGAAGACGGTATGGCAGAGGATGACTGGGACGGCTGGAAGAAGCTCACCAAAAAGCTGGGCAAAAAAGTTCAGCTAGTTGGCGACGACCTGTTTGTTACCAACGAAGAGCGTCTGGTTCAGGGCATTGAAAAGGGCGTAGCAAATGCTATTCTGATTAAAGTAAACCAAATCGGTACCTTAACCGAAACCTTCAATGCTATCGAAACCGCTAAACGCGCAGGCTATACCTGCATCATCTCTCACCGCAGCGGTGAAACCGAAGACACCACTCTGGCAGATATTGCTGTTGCTGTAAACGCTGGCCAGATTAAAACCGGTGCTCCGGCCCGTACCGACCGTGTTGCCAAATACAACCAGCTGCTGCGTATCGAAGAGGATCTCGGCAAGGCTGCAAAATACAACGGCATGAAGGTTTTCTACAACATTAAATAAAATTTGACAAAGCAATACAATTGCGCTATACTAATCTCGAAAAGAGATTGTGCAAATGTCATAGTTCGCACGCAAAAAGAAAAAGCCCCGGGATTGCGCCCCGGGGTTTTTCATTTTAGGCTAACTGCGCGCTATTTTCTGTCTAACCATTTGCAAATATAATAGCTGATTATACCTGCCATAACAGAAAGAATAAGAGATTGAGCAAATTCTGCCATAATTCGCCCCCCTTTCCGCTGGAAAGAGTCGCAACAAAGATATTATAACATAATCTGTGAAAAAAATACTAGCTTTATAATTGGCTTTATGGTAAAATACTATGGTACAAAAATATGAGGAGGTAAGCTCTGTGATTGAAACTGTCTTGATGGTTCTTGAAGTTATCGTTTGCATAGCACTCATTGGCGCAGTTCTGCTGCAGTCCGGAAAAGGCGGCGGTATGGGCAGTACTTTCGGCGGCAGTGACGGTGCTTTTTTTGGCAAGGGCAATGATTTGGATACACTCATGGCGAAGGCTACGATTTATTTAGGTGTTGCATTTGCTGTTATTACATTGGCGCTGGCAAAAATCAACGCTTAAGGCTGACGGGATTTTCCTGTTTTCCGCACTCATCATGTTACCAAGAGTGCAACCGCACTCTTAAAATTTTAAATTTTTTTATAAAAAGAAAGGGGTTTGGGTCTTGAATTTCTTAATGATCTCCATTGTTGTCGGCCTCATTGCACTCGCAGTTGCACTGATGCTGAGCAGCGCAATCGGTAAGGCTCCTGCTGGTACAGCACGTATGCAGGAAATTGCCGGTTACATCCACGAGGGCGCTATGGCGTTCCTGTTCCGCGAATACAAAGCACTGTCTGCTTTCGTAATCGTTGTTGCTATCGTAATTTCTATGTTCTTATCTCCGCTTACTGCAGTATGCTTCGTTGCAGGTGCAGTATTCTCCGTATGTGCAGGCTACATCGGCATGACCGTTGCTACCAAAGCTAACGTTCGTACTGCTGCAGCTGCTCAACATGGCGGCATGCCGGAAGCTCTGAAAATTGCTTTCTCCGGCGGTGCTGTTATGGGTCTGGGCGTTGTTGGTCTGGGTATCGTTGGTGTTGCTGCTGCTTACATGCTGTTCGGCAACATTGATATCGTTACCGGCTTCGGTCTGGGCGCAAGCTCCATTGCATTGTTCGCTCGTGTTGGCGGCGGTATCTACACCAAAGCTGCTGACGTTGGCGCTGACCTGGTAGGTAAAGTTGAAGAAGGTCTGCCTGAGGATGACCCGCGTAACCCGGCTACCATCGCTGATAACGTAGGCGATAACGTAGGCGACGTTGCAGGCATGGGCGCTGACTTGTTCGAATCCTATGTTGGTGCTATCATCTCCGCTATTACTCTGGGTGCTGTTGCATATCCTGGCGGCGAAGGCATTATGTTCGTATTCGAGCTGGCTTTCGCTGGTATCATTGCTTCCCTGATCGGTGTATTCTATGCTCGTAGCAGCAAATCCACCAACCCGCAGGCTGCTCTGAACCATGGTACCTATGTTGGCGGCGTAATCGTAATTGCTGCTGCTTACTACCTGTCCACTTCCATCTTCGGTAACACTGCTGCATTCGTAGCTATTGCTTCCGGTCTGGTAGTTGGTCTGTTAATCGGTAAAATCACCGAAATCTACACCTCTGCTGATTATGCTTCCGTTAAGAAGATTGCTGAGCAATCCGAAACCGGTCCGGCAACCACCATCATCTCCGGTCTGGCTGTTGGCATGTATTCCACCTTCCTGCCGATGATCTTCATCTGCATTGGTGTAATCCTGGCATTCTTCACCATGGGCGGTGCTAAAGATGCAGGCATGGGTCTGTTCGGTATCTCCCTGGCTGCAGTTGGTATGCTGTCCACCACTGGTCTGACCGTAGCAGTTGACGCTTATGGTCCTATCGCTGATAACGCTGGTGGTATCGCAGAAATGTCCGAGCTGCCTCCTGAAGTACGTGAAATCACCGATACCCTTGACTCCGTTGGTAACACCACCGCTGCTATCGGTAAAGGCTTCGCTATCGGTTCCGCTGCTCTGACTGCTCTGGCTCTGTTCTCTGCTTATGCACACACTGTAGGCCTGAAAGCAATCGACCTGCTGAACCCTGTAACCCTGATTGGTCTGTTCATCGGTGCAACCCTGCCGTTCGTATTCGGTGCTATGACCATGGAATCTGTTGGTAAAGCTGCTTACCAGATGATCGAGGAAGTTCGTCGTCAATTCCACGAAATCCCCGGCCTGCTGGAAGGCAAAGCTAAAGCTGACTACCAAAAATGCGTAGACATCTCCACTGCAGCTGCTCTGCACGAGATGATTATGCCTGGTGTTATCGCTATCGTTGCTCCTCTGCTGGTTGGCTTCCTGTTCGGTACTGAAGCTCTGGGCGGCCTGATTGGCGGTTCTCTGGCTTCCGGCGTACTGGTTGCAATCCTGATGGCTAACGCTGGCGGTGCATGGGATAATGCGAAGAAATTCGTAGAAGCTTCCGGCCGCAAACATACTCCGGTGCATGATGCAACCGTAGTAGGCGATACTGTAGGTGACCCGTTCAAAGATACTTCCGGACCTGCAATGAACATCCTGATCAAACTGATGACCATTGTATCCCTGGTATTTGCTCCTGTACTGGCAGCAAACGGCGGCATTCTGCTTGGCCTGTTCAAATAATTTTATAGTTAAGCTATAATCCACGCTGCTGCAGCATTAGCTGCAGCAGCTTTTTTGTTGCGCTTCCGCACAAATCTAAAGCTGCTTAATTTTCAAATATTGTATGCTCGTAGGCAGACATTTTCTTTTAGAAAGAATAAGTGTAACATTAAAGTTAATTTTATGTTAATGTTATAATTAATTTACAAAATCTACTTGCGTTCACTTTTGATGCATGGTATAATGCAATTATCGTTAAGAAGTGAAGACACGCTTCTTAACGACAACTATTGCTTTATAAATCGCTGCGATGGAAAAACCGGCAAAGGATGACAGAGGAAACAAGGCAACTCTTGAGCGGAATTTGCAGGAGACTCCGGAAGGTGATTTGTAAAAATATAATATTAGCAGTTTTATAATACTGCTACTTCCTGAGGAGGAAACAACAATGAAAAAATCCTTAGTACTCGCTATGGCTATGGCATTGGGCGTAACCGCTTCTGCTTATGCTGCAAATCCGTTCTCTGATGTTCCTGCTGGCCACTGGGCTTATGACAGCATCAACAAGCTGGCTGCTGCTGGCGTAATCGAAGGCTACGGCGATTCCACCTTCGGTGGCGACAAGCTGATGACCCGTTATGAAATGGCTCAAATCGTTGCTAAAGCAATGGCTAAAGGCGCTAACGTTGACAAGCTGGCTGCTGAATTCGCTGACGAACTGGACAACCTGGGCGTTCGCGTAGCTAACCTGGAGAAAAAAGCTGACAACGTTAAAATTACCGGTCAAATTCGTTATGAATATGCTGACCGTAATGGCGATTTAGAAAAGACCAAAGGTTCTATTGCTAAAAATCGTCTGCGTACCCGTCTGTTTGTAAACGGTGCTATTAATGACGATTGGACCTATACCGCACGTCTCCAAAATGACCAAAACCTTGAAAATAACACTGGTGACGAGAAAACTGATTTGAACCAAGCTTATGTAACCGGTCGTGTAGGCGGTCTGGCAGTTGTAGCTGGTAAAGCTGGCATTGTATTGGCTGATGGCAACCTGTATGATGATACTGCTGAATTTGTTTCTGTTTCCTATGGCAAAGATGTTAAAGTAACTGCATATGCTGGTCAACCGACTGGCTATGATTATGATGATGTCTATGGTGCATCTCTGTCTGGCAAAGCTGGTAAATTAGCTCTGTCTGCTGGTTATGACGCATTCAAAGATTCTCTGAAAGGTACTGTTGCTGCTAAAGGCGAAGACAATAACGTATGGAACGTAGGTGCTAAATATGCATTCGATAAGAACATTTCTCTGAATGCTATGTACCTGAATTCCGATGTTGAGGTTGCTGACAAATATGATACCGATGGCTATGTAGTAGGCCTGGATTACAAAGGTGCTAAAGCTAAACAAGCTGGTTCCTGGGGTCTGTGGGGCAAATACTATGATCAAGGCGTTGGTACTTTCGTAGCTCATACTATGAAAGCTGGCGATTGGTCCGCATTTGCTACAGAAGGCTTCAAAGGCTATGGTGTAGGTGCTTCCTATACTCTGGCTAAGAACATGGTTTACATGCTCGACTACTATGATCTGGAAGGCAAAGATACCGAAACCGATACTCAGGTAATCTGGAGCCGTCTGCAAATCAGCTTCTAATCTGACTTTACGTCAATCCGCTGAAAAGCAAAAAATCGCATATGCATAAATTAAAAGAGGACGGTGCGCACCGTCCTCTTTTTGCGTGCTTAAGACTTGTACGTATTCAATACGTATGCTATAATAAAATCAGGGAGTGATGACATGCCACGCAAATTTAAGGACATTATCAAGCTCATTGAAAAGGATGGTTGGGTATTGGTTGCTCAAGTTGGCAGTCACAGGCAGTACAAGCATCCTACTAAACCTGGTCGCGTAACAATTGCTGCGCATAAAATAAGTGATGACATAAGCTTAAAAACAGAGGCAAGTATTTTGAAGCAAGCCGGATTAAAGTGAATTACAAGGAGGATTTTCTATGTACAAAAACTACCCGGACAATTACATTTTTCCAGCTATTATAGAAAAAAACGAAAAAAACTACAATATATATTTTCCAGATTTACCGGGCTGTGTTGCTTCCGGTGAGGATATCCAGCAGGCTGTTAATCAGGCTAAGGGTGCCTTGGAGCTGCATCTTTGGGGAATGGAGCAGGATGATGAGGTTATTCCTGTTCCTGAATATAGAGATATGCATATCGCTGTCAATGAAACCATCTGCTTTATTGATGTGAATATGTTTGGCATACGTGCAAAAATGGATAACCGTTCCGTTAAAAAGACTCTATCTATTCCTTGGTACTTAAATGAATTAGCCGAAAAGAAAAAAATCAACTTTTCCCAGCTGCTGCAAAGTGCGCTTAGAGCGCAGCTAGGGTTGTAACAATATATGAGGACGGTGCGCACCGTCCTCTTTTTGCAGTGCGCAAGATAGCTTTTGACTTTTTTGCTGAAATACAGTACTATGTAAGTAGGATAGTGTGTTTAGAAAGGTTGGTGTCTTATGAGTCAACAAAAATATATTTCTGACGAGCAGGTTGTAAAACGTGCTAATTGTGCCGTAAAAATTGCATTAGAAAAGAAACGTGCTATGGATGTGCCTATTTTTACATATGATAGGGAAACGCAGAGTATTTGTGTAATTGGTAGTGATGGTAGCAAAACTCAGGTATGTGGGAGATATAATCATGGACGCTACAGCGAAAGAGTCAAATAAAAAGCCGGAGATAATCGTTTTTGCTGGACCAAACGGTTCCGGTAAGAGTACTTTTACAGATTTATTAAAACCGCCAGTTGACTATATTAATGCTGATGAAATCAAGAAAAATTTAAAATGCGATGATTTGACTGCAGCGCAAATTGCTGAAAAGCAGAGAGAGGATCACTTGAAAAATAGAGAGGACTTCTGTTTTGAAACAGTTATGTCTACACCTAGAAATTTAAATTTGCTGCAAAGAGCTAAGGACGCAGGTTATTTTATACGTTGTTACTATATTTTAACTGTTGATCCTTTTATTAATGTTTATCGAGTAAAATCGCGTGTCGCAGAAGGTGGTCATGATGTGCCGGTCGAGAAAATAATCGAACGCTATGATAAGGCTTTGGCTCAGGTTTGTGATATTGTTTATGTTGCAGACGTTTGTCATATATACGACAACTCGACAGAGCATCCTTTTCGTATTTTCAAAAAACGCAAGAGCGAGGAATTCTTTGACGTTTGCGATGAGTGGCATCAGGAAGATATTAAGCTTTTAACTGGTAGCAAAAATATGCAGTATAAGAACTTAAATAAATGAAAAGAGGACGGTGCGCATCGTCCTCTTTTTGCATGCTTAAGGCTTGTACGTATATATTTGGCGAACGTGGCAGTTTTATCCTGTAAGCAAAATTATCTCAAGTATTTCATACATTACAATGCGTAAAATATGCTAATAATCCTGCAATGTATGTAGTTGATGAAAATCGGCACTTTTCTGCATTGCAATGTATGTAGTTGGTGAAAATCAGCGCTTTTCTACATCGCAGTGTATGAAGTTCTTGCAAAATCAATGCATGCTGTAATCAGTATGCTTTTTTTATGATATAATATAAATTAGTATAGAATAACTTTGAGGTGAAGCCGGTGCAGATAATTGAAGGAGCAGAATCATTTCTGCTGGAAGGAAAAAATAATAAGGCAGTTTTACTCTTGCATGGATACACCGGCGCGCCGTCGGAAATGCGACCACTTGGCGATTACCTACATGCGCTTGGTTACACTGTGAGCTGTGTGCGCCTTCCTGGCCACGGCACGAGCATCAAAGACTTGGAGGCAACCACCGCGACGGATTGGTATGGTGCTGCCGAAGCTGCCTGCAAGGAGCTGCTGGAGCGCTTTGACTGCGTGTATGTAGCAGGCCTTTCGATGGGCGGACTGCTGGCCATCAAGCTGGCAGCAAAGCTGCCGGTGCAGAAGGCTGCCTTTATTTCGGCACCGATTTTTGTGCAGGATAAGCGTGCGCCGCTGTTGGCGTTCTTGCGCTTTTTTATTCACTATCTGCCTAAGCACAAGAAGAATTATCAGGAGCTGCAGAAATATTGCATCTCCTATGCCAAAATGCCGACGAAGCCGCTGGTGAGTCTTTTTAAGCTGCTTAATGAATGTAAAAACAAGCTGTTGGCGGAAATCAAAATCCCCTGCCTTGTTTTGCAGTCGAAAACAGAGCATACCGTGCAGCCGCGCAGTGCCGAATATATCTATAATAAATTGACTGCAGCCGCCGGCAGAAGATTAGTCTGGTTTGAGCATAGCGGGCACATTCTGACACTGGACTGCGAGCATGAGGCAGTTTTTAAGAAAATCGCCGATTTTTTTGCAGAAGAAAAGGATATTGAAGGGTAAACGAAGAAATATGGATAAGTCAATATTAAATAATAACGAATACAGCTGGTGCTTTGCCTGTGGCAAGGATAATCCCAGCGGGTTACATATGCGTTTCGAAATTGATGACGACAAGTGCACGGCGTACTTTACGCCGCGTAGGGAGCACCAAAGCTATCCCGGACGTATGCATGGCGGTTTGGTAGCAGTGCTGCTGGACGAGGTGACGGGCAATTATCTTTTTGCCAAGGAGGGGAAGCCTTCCTATACGGCAAAAATTGAAATCCGCTACCGTCAGCCGCTGGCGATTGGAGAAGAGGTGGTCTGCACCGGGCGCGAGCTGAAGCGCAAGGGACGCATGGTGGAGATGCAAGGTACAATCTGCAAAAAGGATGGCACGCTTTTAGCAGAATGTCTGTCGAAGATGATGATTGTGGACGAAACACCGCAACCGTTGCGTAAGCTCGCCGCAGGCGAGGGTGAAGAAGAATAGAGGTAAAGATTATGCAGACGAAGGACGTACGAGAAAAAATTTTAAGCCTGATGCGTGATGGCAGCTATGCGCCGATGACCTCGGAGGAGCTGGTAGACGCGCTGGGACATGAGGTAAATCCCAATAAGTTTTGGGACGAACTGCTGGCGCTGGAGCAGAACGGCGAGATTATCAAGACACGCTTTGAAACATACGGATTGCCGGAGAAAATGGGCCTGGTTGCAGGACGCTTTCAGCTGACGAGCAAGGGCTTTGGCTTTGTTATCCCGGATAACAAGGGCGAGCGACCGGACGTATTCATTCCGCCGCGCGCTTTGCATGGTGCGATGAATAATGACCGTGTGCTGGCGCGTGTGAATAATGCGGCGCAGGGCAAAAAGCCTGAGGGAGAAATCCTGCGTATCATCACGCATGCTAATAATAAGGTGGTAGGCGTTTTTCACCAGACCGGTGATTTTGCCTTTGTAACGCCTGACGATAAGCGCATCGGTCAGGATGTATATGTTATGCGTAAGCACTTTAACGGTGCGAAGGACGGTCAGAAGGTCGTAGTAGAAATTACCGAATGGCCACAGGAGCACCGCAAGGCTGAAGGCAAGGTTACCGAGGTTTTGGGCAACATCGGTGATGTAGGACTGGAGATTCTGTCGATTATCAAGCAGAATGACTTGCCGCTGACCTTCCCAGAGGAGGTGCTGGAGGCTTCGCGTAAGGTGCCGAAGTCTATTAAAAAGAGCGAGCTGGCAGGCCGTCGCGACCTGCGTGAGCGCACTGTCGTAACCGTCGACGGCGAGGACGCCAAGGACTTGGACGATGCAGTTTATGTAGAGCAGATAAGCGACAATGAATACCTGCTGGGCGTATATATTGCGGACGTCAGCTATTATGTTACGGAAGACAGCGTGCTGGATAGGGAAGCAAGAGAGCGCGGCACAAGCGTTTATCTTGTCGACCGCGTGCTGCCGATGCTGCCGGAGCGTCTGTCGAACGGTATCTGTAGCTTGAATGCCGGCGAGGACCGTTTGTCCATGGCCTGTGAGATGCATATCGACAAAATGGGCAAGGTGCTCAGCTACGAGATTTTCCCGGCGGTTATCAATGTACGTCACCGTTTGAGCTACAATATTGTGCGTGCAATTTTGGCAGGCGACAAGGAAATGTGCGACAAGTATGAGGACATTCTGCCGATGGTTGCGCGTATGGATATTCTGCGCCAGATTTTGCATGACAAGCGTGCGCGCCGCGGTGCTGTGGACTTTGATTTGCCGGAGCAGAAGGTAATTCTGGACGAAAAGCTGCACCCGATTGAGATTGTGCAGCGCATTCACGGCAATGCGGAGTCGATTATCGAGGAGTTCATGCTGGCGGCCAACGAAACAGTTGCGCAGCATATGTTTAACCAGCACTGGCCGTTTATCTACCGCGTGCATGATATTCCGAACGAAGAGAAAATGCAGGAGTTCGCTAAGCTGCTGGCAAACTTCAATATTAAGTTCATACCTAAGGAAGAAACGGAGCCGAGGGATATTCAGCAGGCCGTGAAGGAAATTGCCGGCCGTCCGGAGGAGCGCCTGGTAACTACGGTAGCATTGCGCTCCATGAAGCAGGCAGTTTATCAGACGGATAACATCGGTCACTTTGGCCTGGCAGCGAAGTATTATACGCACTTCACCTCGCCGATTCGCCGCTATCCCGATCTTATCGTGCATCGCCTGCTGCGTGCGTGGATGGCCAAGCCGACACTGAAGGAGGCAGACGCTGAAAAGCTGGGCGATAAGCTGGATGTTATTGCCGACCATTCTTCTGTTCGCGAGCGTGCGGCAGCAGATGCGGAGCGTGCTACCGTCGACCTCAAGATGTGCGAATATATGGCAGACCATATCGGCGAGGAGTTTGACGGCGTTATTTCCGGTGTGACGGCCTTTGGCATGTTCGTCGAGCTGGAAAACGGCGTGGAAGGCCTGGTGCATATTTCCAGCCTGATGGATGATTACTACGAATATTACGAGGAGCGTTATGCTCTTGTCGGCACGCACAGCGGTCACACCTATCGCCTGGGCGATAAGGTGCGCATTGAGGTGCTGCAGGTAAATATCAGCGATGTAAGCATCGACTTCATCATGGCAGGGGAGAACGCAGGCGTGCGTGAGCATATCCGCCAGCAGCTGCTGATGAAGCAGAAGCCGAGCAGCGGACGCAGCACGCAGAGCATCGCTATTGGTGCGGAAACGCAGAAGAAAAAGCACAAGGGTGCGAAGAATAAAGAGGCAGGACGCCGCAGCGCCAAGCACGGCAAGCCTGCGCCGAAGAGCAGCGCCAAGGGTGGCAGCAAGTCCGGCAAGAAGAGCAGAAAAAAGAATAGGAAAAGCAGATAATTATGGCAGAACAAAAGATTAAAATTATAGCAGAAAATCGTAAGGCACGCCATGACTTTACCATTTACGAAACCTTTGAGGCAGGCATTGCGCTGACCGGTACGGAGGTAAAGTCCCTGCGTGCGGGCAAAGCGAATATGAAGGACAGCTATGCGCAGGTAACACGTCAGGCGGAGGTCTTTGTGTATAATCTGCACATCAGTCCCTACGATCATGGCAATATCTTTAACCATGACCCACTGCGCAGCCGCCGCCTTTTGCTGCACCGTGCGGAGATTAACAAGCTCATCGGCAAAGTGAAGGAAAAGGGCTATGCGCTGGTACCGCTTAAGCTGTACTTTAAGCATGGTCTGGTGAAGATGGAACTGGCGCTGGCAGTAGGCAAGAAGCTGTATGATAAGCGTCAGGACATGGCCAAGCGTGACGCTAAGCGCGAGATGGAGCGCGCGCTGAAGGACAGGAACAGGTAAAACAGGTAGCTCTCTTGAGTGCGCCGGAAGTGTATTGGTGTGCTTAAGAGAGCTTTTTGCATGAAGGGTACAGGAGTGTTGCGACAGTGAAGTGGCAAAATTATTTTCCTTGGAAAATACTACAAAGAGGCAGAGAATATTATCGTGAAGGCAATATAGATGATATTATTATCGATGGCTTGTCCTTGGAGGCCTATGTATTTGGCAGGGAGTTATATCATGTGCATGTAAAAATAACTGAAAACCATAAGCTTGCTATGGACTGCTCTTGTCAATATAATGCTACAGGACCATGTAAGCATCTGGCTGCTGCCTTATTTCTAGCAGAGCAGGAAGGCTTTTTTGATGATGAGCGCATTAATGAACTTTTGGGTAAAAATGATAAGACATTCATTAAGCCGTCTTTTTCTGCCAGCGAATATGATGAATGCATTTTTAATCTGGCAGAAATAACCAGCAAAGTTTGCTGCACTAAAGAAGATTATGAAAAAGCTAAAAAACTGGTGCAGCAGCAGGATGTTGTTTTGACATCTTGTGATACAGAAGAAAATAATTTCTATTCGCCTGGTTCGAAAAAAATCTTAACAGCCCGTATAGAAGGATATGCCTTCTTTAGCAGTTCGCGGTACCCGTTAAAGATTGTTTTATCGGAAGATGATATCTTAGCTATCGAATGTAGCGTGCCACGAGCACAGTTTAGTTATTTTGCGCATTGGTCATCGGAAGCTAAGAGGTTTAAATTTAATGCCTACCTTATGGCCTTTCTGCTTTTGATTGATGCTTACATTAAAGAAAATAATCCTGGCGATTACACCAGCACTGTCGGGAGAGAATTGCTGGAGCTTTATAGCAGCAAGCCGAAATCTTTAATTCCTGCTATGCAAAAGCATGCTAATGCAAGAATGGTGCAGCTTGTACCTCGGTTGGAGCTTAGTGAGGATGCGTTAAATCTTTCCTTTAAAATTGGCAGGGACAAGCTGTTCGTTGTCAAAAATATCCCCGGATTAGTGGAAGAGTATAGTTTTAACTCAAAACATGCTTTGGGCAGCAAGGACAGTATAAATTTTGCTATAGAGAAATTTACGGAAGCTGCAGATAAGTATTACACACTGCTTAGGGAGGTTGTGGAAGAAGATAATTTTCGTACTGCTGAAAATATGAAATATCGCAGTTATGGTGAACCTATTAAACGCATTGCTTCAGGTAACAGTATTTTGCTGTTTGGCAAGACGTTAGACAGTTTTTATGAGCTGGCGAGCGGTACAAAAATTGAAGCAACATGTAAGCTTGGCGACAGTAGCAAAAAGCTTATCTTAAGCCTTCGTGATAAGAATCTGGATGTAAACCTTATTCTTTCTCCTAATATGAATAAGAAGGGTGTATTTAAAGGAATCAATGTGGAGGGCAAACTGCCTAAGGTGTATCCGGGTTCTAAATTTGCTTACTTTGCTGATGATTATTATTTGAACCGTATGGATATTGCTCTTTTTAATAAATTACAGCCTTTGCTTAAACATAGTGAAAATGGTAAGTTTAGCCTGAAAATAGGTCATAAGGATTTGAACAGGTTTTATTATCAGGTATTGCCGGAGCTGGGAAGCTGTGCACAGATAATTGAACATGATGCGGCTGTTATTGAAAAATATCTGCAGCCGGAGGTAAAATTTTCCTTCTTTTTGGATTATCAGCAAGGCAAAATTTTTTGTGTGGCCAAAGCCTGCTATGGTGAAGAGCAATATAATCTGCTGGATGCTTTAGCTGGTAACATGATTGCTGCCAGCAGAGACGAAGATAAGGAAAAGCAGCTTGTAGAACTGCTTCACTATTATTTTAATGACGTTGATATGACTGAGCTTGCTTTTGTTATTGATAAAGATGAAGACGTCATGTGGCAGTTCCTGGAAAATGGTGTTGCCCAGCTTATGGAGTTAGGTGACGTGAACAGCACGGATTCTTTTCAGCGTATTAAAATCCACAATAAAGTTAGTGTCAGTGTGGGTGTAAGCATTGACAGCGGCTTAATGGATTTGTCGCTGAGTATCAGTGAATTTTCGCTGGAAGATTTGTTGGCTATCATAGGCAGTTATAAAAACAAGAAAAAATATCATCGCCTGCGTAATGGTGACTTTGTCAATATTACTAATAAAGCTGTTGAAGAATTAGCAGATATGTTTACGGCTATGCGGATTGCCCCAAAGGATTTTGTTAAAGGAAAAATGCAGCTGCCTGCTTACAGGGCATTTTATTTGGATAAAATGCTGGAGCAAAATGCATATTTATATACAGAGCGTGACAGCAATTTTCGCAGGCTTATTAAGGAATTCAAGGTTATCAATGAATCTGACTTTGAAGTGTCGCCATCTTTAACTAAAATAATGCGCAATTATCAGGAATATGGTTATAAATGGCTGCGAACCTTGGCAGCTTATGGTTTTGGCGGTGTTTTGGCCGACGATATGGGGCTTGGCAAAACCCTGCAAAGCATAGCTGTTTTAGCAGCTGCTAAAGAAGCAGGTGAAGAGGGAACATCGCTGATAGTTTGTCCTGCTTCGCTTATTTATAATTGGCAGGAAGAATTTACACGTTTTGCATCAGATTTAAAGATTGTTTTAATTGTTGGTACACAAAAAGAGCGGGAAGAAAAAATTGCTCAGCTTACAGGTTATGATGTAGCTATTACCTCTTATGATTTATTGAAGCGTGATATATCTGCTTATGAGGGCAAGACCTTTAATTATGAATTTATCGACGAAGCCCAATTTATAAAAAATCATACTACGGCTGCAGCAAAATCGGTTAAGCTGATTAAAAGTAAGCACCGCTTTGCACTTACGGGCACACCTATCGAGAATCGCTTAAGTGAACTCTGGAGCATTTTTGATTATCTGATGCCGGGCTATTTGTATGAATATAGTTGTTTTAAAAAGGAGCTTGAGCAGCCTATTGTTAAAAGCAATGATGAAGCTGCTGCCAAGCGCTTAAAGCAATTAATAGCACCTTTTATTTTGCGACGTTTAAAGAAGGATGTTTTAAACGAGCTGCCGGAAAAAATCGAAGAGGTGCGTATCGCATGCTTTGATGCTAAGCAACAGGCTCTTTATGATGGGCAGGTTGTGAAAACGCTCAAATTAGTGCAGTCGCAGAGTGAAGAAGAGCTTTCTAAGAGCAAAATACAGATTTTGGCAGAGCTGATGCGTTTGCGTCAGATTTGCTGTGATCCTGGCCTGGCGTTCAGTAATTATGAAGGTGCTTCTGCTAAGCGGGAACTGTGCCTGGAGATGGTGCAAAGTGTGATTGCAGGCGAGCATAAGGTACTGATTTTTTCTCAGTTTAAATCTATGCTGGAGCTTTTGGCTGATGATTTGCAGCGAGAAGGCATTGGCTACTATACGATTAACGGTGCAACGCCTAAGGAGAAAAGGCTTGAACTGGTGCGTGCCTTTAATAATGATGCTACACCTGTATTTCTTATTTCGCTCAAGGCTGGTGGTACTGGGTTGAACCTGACCGGAGCAGATGTGGTGATTCATTATGATCCTTGGTGGAACGTTGCAGCACAAAATCAGGCGACAGATAGAGCGCATCGCATTGGGCAGAAAAAGGTTGTTTCTGTTTATAAGCTGGTGGCGAAAAACTCTATTGAAGAAAAAATCTTAAAGATGCAGAGCGATAAACAGAATTTGGCTGAAAGCATTTTGTCTGTTGATGGACGCAATAGCATCTTTACGATGTCTAAAGAAGAGCTGCTGAATTTATTGTAAAAGTCGTCACAATTTATTCATAATATGCTATTTGACTTTTTGACTAAAGCATAGTACAATATCATTGTAGCGTATCGGCTCTTTCACCGATATATTCCCATTTGGGGGTGTACTGGTTTCGACGGGGGTAGGTGCGGTATGATAAGCGAGCCGTGGTTCCATCTGCACGATAATCGGTGGACACGTTTAAATATAAACGCTGAACAAGAATACGCTTTAGCAGCTTAATCTGCTAACTGTCTCCAAGCCTCCTCCCGCGGGTGAGGAATGACAGTCAATAGTGGGATACCTTAAGGCTGATTCCTATAGGCTTTAAGGGAAACTCTTTAGGATAGCAATGTGAAGGCCCGTCGTCAGGCAATCGTAGCGCGAAATAAAGTATGACGTCTGCGCTCGGAGAAAGTTGTATGGCAATATTTTCGGACAGGGGTTCGACTCCCCTCACCTCCACCAGAAGTTGTCCAATCGTGGAAGTTGATTGGTGGAAATAAAAACAAGAGGATAGTGTACTTTTATGGTGCACTATCCTCTGTTTTACTTTGAAAATGCTTTAAGGTGCAGCAGCTGGCAGGGGGAGCGGTTTTGCCGGAAGCCTGCTTGAACAGTTCACAAAGAAAGAGGGTTATAGCGTGGAAAATTTTGGCGAATATCTTTTAGGGGCATTAGGCTGTATTAACATGGTTTTGGCGATGCGCAAGTTTGAAATACAGTGGACGTTTTGTGATTATGTGGCACCTGCGCTGGAGGAGGCTGGCGAAACGATGCTGGGAAAACGTGGCTCCTTTTTAGTACTGGTTGCGACCATCTTTATTCTGGGGTTGCCCATCAGACACCAATTGTACCGGGGTGATTATGTGCTGCCTTTGTTTATTTTCCTGCATGTTATTGTTATGCGGGTATTTTGGCTGCAGACGCAGCGGATGATTTATCTTGTGTTCGATCAGTATAACGAGGAAATATGTGAAAGCTACGAGAAGCAGGAGGAGGAGCCGGAGTATCCCTGGAAGGAAGCGGAGCTGAGCCTGCTGGCACTGCCGTGAACCTGGACTGATAGTTATAATCGCTATAATAATTTAGAGTAGGCTGGAAGGAATGTCAGGAGGTAAGCCAGCCTTGCTTTGAGAAGCTATGCTTGCGGCATTTAAGTGCTTCAGAAACAAGCTTGAAGTATTTTTTTCAATGCTGTTTATTATATACTGCAGTAGTCCTTTGTGCTATAATTTTATATAGAAGTAACGTGAAATGCGAGGAGGTTAAGGCAGATGGGCAGATTTGTTAATCCTGATAACAGCGCTTTTCAAAATGCTGTTAATGGAGAAATATATATAGATAAGAGCGGATTGATAGAACTGACCAACAGATTTCTTGGTACGCCACAGGAATTTATATGCAACAGCCGTCCGCGTCGTTTTGGTAAGTCTATGGCTGCCAATATGCTGGCTGCTTATTATAGCAAAGGGTGCGATTCCAGAGAGCTTTTTAAGGGACTGCAGATTGAAAAGAATGCCAGCTATGAAAAGTATCTCAATAAATTTGATGTTATTCATTTTGATGTGCAGTGGTGTTTTAAAGAAGCTGGTAGTGCAGAAAAAACGGTCAGCTTCATTACGCAGACTATCTTAGCAGAATTGCGTGCTATTTATGGAGCAGTCATTCCTGAACATGTAGATAAGGTTTCCGGTGCTTTGTCTTATATTAGCGCAGCAACCGGCAATAAATTTGTGATAATTATTGATGAGTGGGATGTGCTTATCAGAGATGAGGCAACCAATAAGGCGGTGCAGGATGAGTATATTGACTTTCTGCGTAACCTGTTCAAAGGTGTAGAGCCTACGAAATTTATTGCGCTGGCCTATATTACAGGCATCTTGCCCATAAAGAAGTATAAAACTCAGTCAGCATTGAATAATTTTGATGAATATACGATGATAGGGCCAGGACTGATGGCGCCCTGGATTGGCTTTACTGAAGGTGAGGTCAAGGTCTTATGTGAAAAATATCAAAAGGACTTTGCTGAGGTTAAGCGTTGGTATGATGGTTATCAATTGGAAGATTACCATGTGTATAATCCGCGTGCTGTTGTCAGCCTGATGCTGCAGGGAACCTTCCAAAGCTATTGGACGCAGACGGGAACGTATGAATCCATTCTGTCGCTGATCAATATGGATTTTGATGGCTTGCGGTCTGCTATTATTGATATGTTAGCGGGCGACGCTGTGGCGGTTATACCGTATTTTTTTCAAAATGATATGGTAAGCTTTAGAGGCAAGGACGATGTCTTGACGTTGCTTATACATTTAGGGTATCTTGCTTATAATCAGAAAAAGAATCAGGCGTTTATACCTAATGAGGAAATACGTTTTGAGTTTGCAATGGCAACGAAGGTAAATAAGTGGAGTGAGCTGATCAGCTTTCAGAAGGAGTCACGTGCTTTGCTGGAAGCTGTATTGGATGAGGATACAGAAGCTGTTGCGGAGATGATGGAAAGCATTCATAATCAGTACACCTCTGTCATTCAGTATAACGATGAAAATTCTTTGAGTGGTGTGCTGACTATTGCTTTTTTAGCTGCGATGGATTATTATTTCAAGCCGATTAGAGAGCTGCCGACCGGGAGAGGCTTTGCAGATTTTGTATATCTTCCCAAGCCAGCGTATAGAGAGGATTATCCTGCGCTGGTGGTTGAGCTGAAATGGAACAGGGGTGCTGAGACAGCATTGCAGCAGATTAAAGAGAAGCGCTATGCGGAAGCGCTTAAGGAGTATGCTGGCAGTGTTCTTTTAGTAGGGATTAACTATGATAAGAAGACGAAGGAGCATAGCTGCAGCATAGAGCGGATTGCTAAATGAAAAATTTTAAAGCATAAAAAAAGCCTACTGGATTACATGGTCAGTAATTCAGTAGGCTTGATTTTTTGAATATGTCGGTGTTCAACCGCTGAACATGGTATAGCATATAATAACGAGGTAATCGTGGAAAAAAGGTGCGCGTTGAGTTTTTTGAGAGAGTAACACAGGCTGACGCTTCGCATTTACGCAAGGCGTTAGCCTTTTTTCGTTGGCAGCTGCTACACTGACTAAATCTTTTTATGTTGAAATTATGTTCGTAAAGTGCTATAATAACATTACAAAAACACAACGAATGTTCGCTTAAAGCGCGGGAGGAATTTAGCATGGAAGCCAATAAGCAGACAACAGAAAAATACTATGCCTGCATAGATTTGAAGAGCTTTTTTGCTTCCGTAGAATGCGTGGAGCGCGGGCTTGATCCATTCGAGGCAAATCTGGTGGTAGCAGATGCTGCGCGCGGACGCGGCGCAATCTGCCTGGCCATTTCCCCGGCGCTGAAGCAGCTGGGCGTGCGCAACAGGTGCAGGCTGTACGAGATCCCCTCGTGGATTAAGTACACGATAGCCAAGCCACGCATGAAAAAGTATATGGAATATTCCACTGCTATTTACCGCAACTATTTGGATTACCTCAGTCCGGAGGATATTCACGTATATTCCATTGACGAGTGCTTTCTTTATCTTTCGCCCTATTTGCGGCTTTACAAAAAAACACCGCGGGAGTTTACGAAGCTGCTGATGGATTCTATATATACTAAATTTGGTATTTGTGCTACCGGCGGCGTGGGCACCAATATGTTTTTGGCGAAGGTGGCGCTGGATGTGCAGGCCAAGCACAAGCCGGATAATATAGCGTATCTTGACGAAGAGCTTTTTAAGCAGACGATGTGGCATCACCAGCCGCTGACTGATATCTGGAACATCGGCAATGGGATTGCCAGAAGATTGGAGCGTCATGGCATTTGCGACCTTTACGGCATTTGCCAGGCGGACAAAAAATGGCTGTATAAGGAATTCGGCGTGAATGCGGAGTATTTAATCGACCACGCCTGGGGACGGGAACGCTGCACGATGCAGCAGCTTAAGGCGTACAGGCCCAAGTCGCACAGTATTTCCAACAGCCAGATTCTTTTTGAGGATTATGCTTATGAGGATGCGCTGATTGTACTGATGGAGATGGTGGAGCTTTTGGCGCTGAAGCTGGTGGAAAAGCAGATGCTGTGCAACACGATAAGTCTGCAGATAGGCTACAGCAAGGATTGCTATGCACCTACAGGCGGCAGCAGGCGTTTGCCGCAGCCAACGGATTCGTTTCAGGTGCTGGAGGATTTTTTTGTTGCGCTGTATAAGGAAAAGACGCTGCCAAATCAACCAATCAGAAAGCTGACGGTTTGCGCGGATAACCTTGCTTGGTTGGGCAGTGCGGAGCAGTCGCTGTTTGCTCCTTATGATGTTGATGAGGACAAGGACAGGGACGTGCAGCAGGCGCTGCTGGATATTAAGGGTAAGTATGGCAAGAATGCTATCCTGCGCGGAATCAGCTATCGGGAAAAGGCGACGGGCAAGCTGAGGAATACGTTGATTGGAGGTCATAACGGTGAATGATGGTAAGTATTTTCGCAAGGGCGGCAGGCGACAGGCGGTGCATAATCCGTTTAAGGCTGCAGCCGGGGATAATGCAGATTACAGCGTGCGTGCGAAGCAGTTTGCTGCTTTTGACGCTTTGAAGGGGTTTCGGGAGCTGATAGAGGCAGCGGAGGCGGACGCGGAGGAAGAGTACGACGGGTAAAAGGTTTCATGGTTATATGCTATTATCCTTTACAGCACGTGGCATATAAGCTGTATTTTGTAGTATAATTATATAAACAAAATACGGAGGTTAATATTATGACTAGAGAAATGCATATGGGCGATATTGTGCGCCATTTTAAAAGAGAAACTGTCGCAAACCCTACGACGGAATACTTATATAAAATACTGGCCTTTGCCGAGCACACGGAGACCGGCGAAAAGCTGGTGGTTTATCAGGCGCTGTATGCTCCGTTCAAGATTTGCGCCCGTCCTTACGCTATGTTTATGAGCGAGGTGGACCGCGAAAAATATCCTGCGATTAAACAAAAGTATCGCTTTGAGGTTGTGACGGAGTTCTGATTGCTTAGGCGATTATACCGGTGGTGCATATAATTTTATTTGCAGGAGAGAACGGAAATGCTTTATCCGATTTTAGAGCAATATGATGTTGATATAAAAAAGGCGCTGGCCTATGGCTTTGTGCAGGAGGGCGAAAAGTTAATTTTGCGGAAGGCGCTGCCGGAAACGGAATTTTACGCTGTCGTTACGCTTGCAGGCAAGGCCTTATCCGTAAATGTTTTTGACAGTGATACGGACGAGGAGTATTTGCCGTTTAACGTTGCCGATAACATCAGCGGTTACGTGATGAGCGTGCGTGAGAAAGCAGAGGCTCTGCTGGAAGAAATAAAAACGCAGTGCCTGATTAAGAGCAACGTTAAGCTGCAGCTGATGGATTACTGCTCGCAGCGCTTCGGAACTGTTCCCGACGCTCCGTGGCCGGAAACACCGGAGAATTTCACCTTTAAGACGGCGCGGAGAAATAAATGGTACGCTTTGTTTATGACGATTCCCTATAAAAGCCTGGGCATAGAAAAGGCCGGGAAAATTGATGCTCTGAATATTAAGCTGCCGCCGGCGAAGATTTTGCAGCTGGTGGACAGGCAGCATTTTTATCCTGCTTATCATATGAATAAAAAGCATTGGCTGACGGTGCTGCTGCAAAAGGATGCAGACATTTCGTTGGTGCAGGAGCTGCTGGCGGAAAGCTATCAGCTGGTGGAAAAATAGCAGTAGAAAATAGCAAAGGAGATTGAAGAAGTGTTACATATAGGTTGTCATTTATCCTCATCGAAGGGCTTTTTGGCGATGGGGAAGACGGCGCTGTCGATTGGTGCCGATACGTTTCAGTTTTTTACGCGCAATCCGCGTGGAGGCAAGGCCAAGGCTGTAAAGCCGGAGGACGCGGCGGCGTTGAATGCGTTGATGCAGGAGCACAATTTTGCGCCGATTCTGGCACACGCACCGTATACGATGAACCCCTGCGCAGCAGACGAAAAGCTGCTGGAGTTTGCGCAGATGGTGCTGGAGGGCGATTTGGCGATGCTGGAATATGTGCCGGGGAATATGTATAATTTTCATCCCGGCAGCCATGTGAAGCAGGGAGTTGAGGTTGGCATTGAAAAAATAGCGGCGCTGCTTAACAGTGTGCTGCACAAGGATTTGCACACCACGGTTCTGCTGGAAACGATGGCAGGCAAGGGCACGGAGGTTGGCCGCAGCTTTGAGGAGCTGGCAGCAATTTTGAGCAAGGTGCAGCTAAATGAGAAGATGGGCGTTTGCCTTGATACCTGTCATATTTTTGACGGCGGTTATGATATCGTTAATGATTTGGACGGCGTACTGGCGCAGTTCGATAAAATTATCGGCTTGGAGCGTTTGAAGGCTGTGCATCTGAACGACAGCCTGAATATCTGCGGCAGTCATAAGGATCGTCATGCGTGCATTGGCGCAGGCAACATCGGCTTGGAGGCGCTGACGGCGGTGATTAACCATCCGGCACTGCGCACGTTGCCGTTTTATCTGGAAACGCCGAACGAGCTGCCGGGCTACGCTGCGGAAATAAAGCTGCTGCGTGAGCGCTTTGCAGAGTAATATATCAAGAATTTTTGCAAGAGGTGAAAGATAGAAATGGAAATGGCTTATACGGAGCTGAATGCGAAGCTGTGCGCTTTTTTGGATAAAACGCCCAACAGCTTTTTTGCCGTGAATAATATAAAAGAGGAGCTGGCAGCTGCAGGCTTTACCGAGCTGCAGGAAAACAGCAGATGGCAGCTGCAGGAAGGCGGCAAATATTACGTGAGCCGTAACGGTTCGGCGCTGCTGGCCTTTGTGATTCCACAAAAGGATTACCTGGGCTTTCAGGTTTACGCCTGCCACTGCGATTCGCCGGCCTTCAAGCTGAAGAATAATGCTGAAATCGTAGTAGACGAAAGGTATGTGAAGCTGAATGTTGAGATGTATGGCGGCATGCTGCTCAACACCTGGCTGGACAGGCCGCTTTCCGTTGCCGGACGCGTGTTGTGCAACGTTGACGGCCGCTTGGAAGCGCGTCTTGTTAATATTGAGCAGGACCTGATGATGATTCCTAATCTGGCAATCCACATGAACAGGGAAGCCAACGAGGGCGTTAAGCTGAACGCGCAGACGGATATGCTGCCGCTTATCGGCAGTGCTGCGATTAAGGACGGCCTGCAGAAGCTGTTGGCGGAGGCCTGCGGCGTTACCTCAGAGCAGATTGTAGATACGGAGCTTTTCCTGTACAACAGAATGCCGGCGACTACAGTCGGATTGGAGCAGGAATATGTTGCCGGCGGCAGGCTGGATGATTTGCAGTGCGTGTTTGCCGGATTGCAGGGCTTTTTGGCGGCAGAAGCAGGCGAGAGTATGCCGGTGTTCTGCATGCTGGACAACGAAGAGGTTGGCAGCGGGACGAAGCAGGGCGCGGCGGCGACCTTCTTAAAGGATGCGCTGCTGCGCATCAACATGGCACTTGGCAGGGACGAGGAGGATTATCTGGTGTCCTTGGCCAACAGCCTGATGCTTTCGGCAGACAATGCGCATGCGGTGCATCCTAATCATACGGATAAAAATGACCTGACGAACAAGACTTATCCCAATGAGGGCGTGGTTGTCAAATACAGCGCTAACCAGAAATACACTACGGATGCGGTATCCGGCGCGTTGGTGCAGCTGCTGGCTAAAAAGGCGAACGTGCCGCTGCAGCTTTTCTATAACCGCTCGGATATGGCAGGTGGTTCAACGTTGGGCAATATCTCTACCGCTCAGGTGGCAATCAAGTCGGTGGATATCGGCCTGGCGCAGCTGGCGATGCATTCCGCCTACGAGATGGCAGGCGTTAAGGATACGGCGTATCTTGCAAAGCTGGCGCAGGCATTTTTTGCCGCCGCTGTTGCGGAGGCTGCCGACGGAACGTACTGCCTGAAGTAACAATTTAATAGCTGGCTATGCAAGGGTGTAGCGGATTATGGCGACGTAATCTGCTATGCCTTTTTCTATTAGTTGCGGTCATTTCGGCGGGGTGATATACTAAAAATATGAGGATAAACAAAGGTGGTGAAAATATGCTGCAGGCAATACGCAGATTATCTAAAATTGATATAGCGGTGCTTTTAATCTGCCTTCTGGCGGTTGGCGGCGCTGTTTATTTCTTTTTGGCGCAGCGTGCCAGCCGTCATGCGGCGGAGCTTTTTAACTATTATATGGCTAAGCAACAGGTGCTGGCAGGAAGCGTGACGGCCGAGGAGCTGCGTGCCGATATCTGGGGCAATGTGTATTTTAAAAACCTGACCTGGGATTCGCCGGAGCATGAACGTCTGGTGGATGTACCGGAGGGACGCATTAAAATCAAGCCTAAGGACATCATACTGCGCATAGCCGGCATCGACACGGTGCAGGAGGTGGAGCTGAGCGGTGCTTATATTCATCTTGGCTTTGATGATAAAATGCGCCTGGATATCCTGCAGAATAAAAAGACGGCAGAGGAAAGTATCCTGCCAGACGAGGTGCCTATGGAAAAGCGTCATCTGCAGATTAAGGGCAGACTGCCGAATATTAAGCTGATTTTGCATGATACGGTGCTGTCGGCGGAATATAAAAAGCGTCATTTTATTTTGAATGACGTGGAGGGAACGGCGCAGATACATGAGCATCAAAGGCTGGAGCTGCATTTGGCTGCAGGACGCTACGGCGGCAGCATTGCAGGCAAGGGACTGAATATTGACGGCACCTGCGACCTGAAGGGGGAGCAGAAGGTGAATATCAATATCTGCCTGTATGATGTTATTCCGGATTCGCTGGGCATGAAAAATGTTAAGGATGCGATGACGGTGACGGGGCAGATGACCGGCAGCCTGAAAAAACCTGTGATTGATGGTGCGCTGGCGCTGAAGGAGCTGCATTTGAACGATTTGTATTTTACGAATATCAACGGTACCTATCATTATGAAAATGCGCTGATAACTTTTCAGGATGTAACAGGCAGCATTTTCGGCGGTACCTTTGATGCGATAGGCTTGTATCATTTTGATAAGCGCTATTACAAAATTGATGTTGACGGCAAGAACCTGATGGCTTCGCTGGCTGCCAAAAGCAGGAAGATTAATACGAGCGTAGCTTTGAAGATTAAGTTCCGCAATGAGGGACCGCATGGCAATAATTTGGTATACGGCAGCTTTTCTACGGGCAAGGGAACATATATGCTGGTGCCGTTTTTGAGCCTGCGCGGCAATTTTAGCGACCAGAGCGGTGAGCTGGCATTTAATAATGTAGAGATTAAAACCAAGGTGGGCACGTTTGAAAGCGATGTCTTTAAGATTGTGGACGGCAGATTGCAGCTGGGCGAGATTTTCCTGGCGAACGGCGAGGGCAGGCGTATACGCGTGAGGTAGAGAATTTTATAATAAAAGAATATACAATATAGATATTCCTTGTGGAATTAGAAAAGTCCAGTCTGTAATTTTAAAAAATTAATAGACTGGACTTTTTTGTAATTTCCTAAATTTTTTCTTCTAATGTAGCAAGTGACTTTTTTGATATAGACAAAAACTGTCTTTGTAGTGTGATACACTAAAGATAAGTTAGCAGAAATGTAAAATAGAGATACATTTTAGTATCTCTATTTACATACATAAAAATATAATTTTTTCAATCCACATATACCAAAAGTATATGACTCTTTCATTGTACAATAACAATCTTCAGAAGACAAGGTAATTTTGTGTGCTTAGCAGAAATAATAATCCTTGACAATTGACTCTCGTAACATTAAAATATAATTGAAAGTAAAAAGTGAGGTGTTCAGTATGTATCCGGCGCATATAAGAAAAGAAATATCTTGTGATGGTAAAGTAACTTATTCATTTCAATCTGTTGCTGAGCATTGCCGTAATACGGCAAAATATGCTAGTGAAGCATTAAAAGATGTTGGCCTGGAAAAGACAGCTTATCTTGCAGGCTTGCTACATGATACTGGAAAATACACTGTCAGATTTAAGCAGTATATTGAAGATGCGGTTATAAATGCAAAAGAAGTTAAGCGTGGTTCTGTTAATCATACTTTTGCAGGGGTAAAGCTGATTTTATCGAAACATGCTAAATATGTTGGCACAAATGACATTCAAGATTTAACTGTTGAATTGATAGCCTATGCAATCGGAGCACATCACGGATTATTTGACTGCATAAAAGATAAAGATGCAAGCTCCCTTTCTTACAGATTAGAAAAAGAAAATATTGATTCTGAAGAGGCTATAGAAAACTTCTATAATGAATGTGCCGGTGAAGATGAAATTGAAAAATTGCTTCTGGAGTCAACAGCTGAAATAAAAAATATTGTCGATATAATAGTTAGTATAGATAGAACAGAGGATGATGAAGAACATGAAATTCCATTTTATTATTCATTGGTATGTCGTTTACTGACATCGGCAGTTATAGATGCCGATAGAAAAGATACTATAGAGTTTGAAAAAAATGAGGTAACTAAGCAGTTAGACTTAGATTGGAGTAGAATTTTAGAGAATTTTAATTCTTATATTGAAAATTTTAAGATAGAACGGGATATAGATTTAGCGCGTAAGGCGATTTCTGCTGCATGTGCTGTTGCTGCGCAAAAACCTGAAGGAGTATACAGGTTAAATGTTCCGACTGGTGGTGGCAAAACTTTAAGTTCATTGCGTTATGCCTTGGAACACGCCAAAAAATATCATAAAAAAAGATTGTTTTTTGTCATGCCTTTACTGTCCATCATTGAACAAAATGCTCAGGAAATAAGAAAAGCAGTACAGGATGATAGTATTATTTTAGAACATCATTCTAATGTCATTGATGATGAAAACAGTGATGTCGAAGAATTAAATAAGAGAGAGCTGCTTATGCAGTCATGGGATAATCCTATAATTATAACAACATTGGTGCAACTTCTAAACACCATGTTTTTAGGAAAAACCAGTTCAGTCAGACGGTTTACTGCTTTGAGTAATAGCGTGATAGTTTTTGATGAGGTGCAGTCTGTGCCTAACACAATGCTGACGCTGTTTAATTTAACTATTAACTTTCTTGTGAAAAAATGTCACGCAACTGTTATTTTATGTTCCGCTACCCAACCTTCATTTGAAAATGCTGAGCATAAATTATTAAGCGAGGTTAGTGATTTGATTACGTTGCCTTCGAAAACTTTAAAGGTTTTTGAACGTGTGGAATTAGTTGATAATGGTTCCATGAGCATGGAAGAGTTATCTGATTTTGCTTTAGAAATAATAAAGAGCAAAAAAAGTCTTCTGCTTGTATGCAATACAAAACGAGAGGCAAAAGAATTATTTGAGAATTTACAGGCTGAAGTAAACAATACCGTTCCAATGTATCATTTATCTGCCTCGATGTGTACAAAGCATAGAAAAATGACAGTAGAGTCAATGAAAAGTGATTTGAGATTGCCAGATCCTAAACAAATAGTTTGCGTTGCAACTCAAGTAATTGAGGCCGGTGTAGATATTTCTTTTAATTGTGTCATTAGATTACAGGCTGGAATGGATAGTATTGTTCAGGCAGCAGGAAGATGCAATAGAAATGGCGAAAATAAATTAGAGTCGGTTTACATTGTAAATTTATTGGGAGAGAAACTTCATCGGCTTAAAGAGATTGAAACTGCAAAAAGTGCTACTGAAAGTTTATTGCTAGCGGCAAAAACTGAAAAGCAATATGCTATGTTAAACTCTGAGGCAGCAATTTCCTATTATTATAGAAAGCTGTACTCTAAGATGGATAAGGGAGAGCAAGATTTTTTAGTACCTAATTTACATAAGTCGTTATACGGATTGTTAAATCAACATGATGTTGCAGATGGTTACTTTTTGGCGCAACAGTTAAAGACGGCAGGAAAGTATTTTAATGTTTTTGATAATAATACCGTTGAAATGATAGTGCCTTATGGGAAGGGGCAAGATGTTATTAGCGAGCTGAATTCTGAGAAAGCTATGTATAATCTTGTGTATGCTGAAGAAGTTATAAAGAAAGCAACCGGATATACTGTTACATGCTATCAATATCAGATAGATATTTTAAAGAAAAATGCAGCAGTAATATATAATGATTATTTTGGCATCTATATCTTGAATGATTCTGCTTACTATGATGATAAGCTTGGTTTGAGTTTAGATGCCATAGGTGGCGATGGAGTTTTTTGTTAAGTAATGGAGGTGTCGTATGCATTCTAATATTGTTGAATTTGAGGTTTATGGCAATTATGCACTTTTTAGCGATCCGATCATGCGTGTAGGCGGTGAGAAGTGTTCTTATCAGGTGCCTACATATGAAGCTTTAAAAGGTGTTTTAATGTCGGTGTACTGGAAGCCAACCATTATTTGGTATATTGACAAGGTACGTGTAATGAATCAGATTCAAACAGAGGTTAAGGGTGTTCGTCCTATTAAGTACAATGGCACTGGCAATGATTTGGCATATTATACATACCTGAAAAATTGCCGCTATCAAGTCCAGGCGCATTTTGAATGGAATAAGAACCGACCTGAGTTGGAAGGTGACCGCAATGAGAATAAACATCATAATATTGCAAAACGGATGATATTAAAAGGTGGCAGGCGAGATATCTTCTTGGGGACACGCGAATGTCAGGCTTATGTAGAGCCTTGTAAATTTGGTGATGGTGCTGGGGCATATGATGATGTTAATGAATTGGCTTTTGGTGTTATGTATCATGGTATTACTTATCCGGATGAATTTTATTCTCCGGAAACTAAAGATTGCATGACTGTACGCTTTTGGCGACCCGTTATGAAAAAGGGTATTATCGAATTTATTCGTCCAGAAGAGTGTTCTGCTACCAAGAAGATTCATCCGATGAAAATGAAAATTTTTGAAGATAAGAAGAATTTTAGTGGTTTAGATGAGTTCGAACATGAGAAAGGAGAAACAATAGATGAGTTTGTTTAATAAAGCCTATGAGACATATGAATACCATAAGTCGTTAGTAGGAGTGCTTGAAGCAGGCAAATCGCCTTTATTGCCAATCGCGCATATTTTGAAAAATGTACAAATTGAAGTAAGCATTGATTTACATGGCGAATTTGTGAGTGCACGAGCATTGGATAAAAAAAGCAAAGATCCTAATGTGCCTTTTGATCAGCCAACTATTATTCCTGTAACAATAGAATCCGGTAGTCGTTCCGGCAAGAATCCAGCAGCGCATCCACTAAGCGATAAATTAGATTATCTGATTCCGGCAGAAAATAACAAGCATCAGGAATATATGAATTTGTTAGCAAATTGGGAAGCCTCATCAGAATATGGCGATATAAAACTAAGTGCTATAAAAAAATATCTTGATGGTGGAACGATTGTAAAGGATTTAGTAAGAGAACAACTTTTAGAATTGGATAAAAACAACAAAATAGCTGACAAAAAAATTAATGGTGTAGAACCATTGCAATGCATGGTGCGTTGGCGTGTTTTGGGAACAGACGTAGAAGAATGTTGGCGTGATAAACAGCTATTCCAAAAATGGGCTTCTTATTATGATACCAAGATGCAAAATAATGAGAAATTTATTACGGACCTTTGCATGATTTCTGGTGAACAAGAAATTCTTGCACCTATGGTTCCTAAAGGCATTGTAAATAAGCAGGCAAATGCTAAATTGATTTCTTCCAATGACACTGCAAATTTTGTTTTTCGCGGACGCTTTACTGAGGCTGAACAGGCAAGCAGTGTGGGATATTCAACCTTTCAGAAAGTGTTTGTAATTTTGCAGTGGCTGGCCAATAATTCCGAAACTGGTTTTTGCGTATCTGATAGAACTTTTTTATGTTGGAATCCTAAAGGAAAACCTGTACCAAAGTTTAATAAGAGTATATTTGGCGATAAAAAGAAAACAATTTTTATTCCTTCGGATTATCGCAAGGAATTATATAATACCTTGGCAGGATTTAAAAATGATTTACCTAATGAAGAGGATGTAATTATTGCAGCTTTTGATGCAGCAACAACCGGACGATTATCATTGGTATATTATAATGAATTAAAGGCATCTGATTTTTTTGAAAGAATTAATAGCTGGTATAATAGCTGTTATTGGTATTTTTATCAAAATATCCAATCACCGTTGTTGTATGATATAGTGCGTTTTGCTTTCGGTGTTCAGAGGGGCAATGATGATAACAGCAAAGTTGAAGTTGATGATAAGCTTTTAAAACAACATATGCAGAGGCTGTTTAAGTGTCTTATTGAGAAACTGCCTATACCTTATGATATAGTAATGGCATTAACTGCCAAGGCTTCAATGCCCAAAAGCTATAATAAGAAAAATCGTGAAAAGATACTTTCTGTAGCTTGTGCGGTCATAAGAAAGTATTATAATGATAAGGCCCAAAAGGAGGAATGGAATATGAGCCTTGATAAAAATAAGTTGAATCGTGATTATTTATATGGCAGATTATTAGCTGTATTTGAAAAGCTAGAGATTGATGCAATGAAGAGCCGGTACGGCTATACTGATAATGATATCAGGGAAACTCATGCTGATAAATTGTGGAATTTTTATTGTGCTAAGCCGGAAAGTGGTGCAGCGAATATTAATGGTGCTTTAAGACCTTATTTGAAATATTTGCCGGAAACAAGAAAAAACTTTTATTTGGGCCTTGTTGGCGAAATTATGGGAAAAATAGGTGAAACTTCAGATAAAATTCGCAATAAAAGTCTGGAACCCTGTTATTTAATGGGTTATTATGATCAGCGCAATGATTTATATACATCTAAAAAAGATAAAAAAGAGGAGGATAAGTAAAATGGCAGTATTAACTAACAAAATTGACTTTGTATTATTGGTAAGTGTAAAAATGGCAAATCCTAATGGTGATCCGCTGAATGGTAATCGCCCACGTATTGATTATGGCAGCTATGGTGAAATTACAGCTGAATGTATTAAGCGTAAAATCCGTAATCGTATGCAGGATTTGGGATATCCCATTTTTGTACAGTCTAATGATCGCAGCGATGATGGCTTTACTTCTTTGAGCGATCGTGCATCGGCACTTATTGCTAAAAAGCTTGAAGAAAAACATTTAGCAGAAGATAAGAGCGATAAGAAAGCAAAGAAAGGTGACAAAGTTAGTCCTGAAGAGTATGCTGCCTGGACATGTGAAACTTGGCTTGATGTGCGTAGCTTTGGACAGGTATTCGCATTTAATAATAAAAAAGATAAAGAAGCAGCAGGTGTTTCAGTAGGTGTAAGAGGACCTATCTCGATTCATCAGGCGGTAAGCGTTGATCCTGTTGAAATATGCTCTTATCAAATTACCAAAAGCGTTAATGGCGAAAATAAAGATGGTAAAGAAGGAAAATCTTCTGATACAATGGGCATGAAGCACATGATAAAGTTTGGTATGTATGAAATTAAGGGCGCTATTAATGTTCAGCTCGCAACAAAAACTGGTTTTACAGACGAAGATGCTGAAGTTGTCAAAAAATGTTTATTGACTCTGTTTGAAAACGATGCTTCTTCAGCTCGTCCGGATGGCTCTATGGAAGTTGTTAAGTTGTATTGGTGGAAGCATAATTGCAAGGAAGGACAATACTCTTCTGCTAAGGTTCATCGTTCTGTTAAAGTAAAGATTAAGGAAGGTATTGCTGAGGCACTGTCTGCAGATGATTATGATATTGTTGTCGATGAATTGAATGGACTTGTTCCTGAAGTTAAAGAAGGAATGTAATATGCAGAAAGATTGGTATCAAGACTTAAATGAATATATTTGTTTAGGTGAACCAAAGCTGGAAGAAAAAACAGTTGCCTGGCAGACTGCAATTGGTTTACAAGCAGTAGATGGTCTTTCTACTTCTGATTACTTACTGGAGACCGCTAAAGAAAATATTGAAGGTAAAATCACTATTAGTGAAGCTAATGCCAAAATCAGTAGTTACTATGAGGAATGCAATGATAGAAAAGCGATTGAAGCAGGAACGAAAGAAGCAGATATTGTAGCAGGTAGGATTACTGCAATATTGGGAGAAAAAACATTTAGTTTTTCCCCTGCTTATTGGATTTCCATACATAAAAATCTTTTTGCGAATGTATTTGATCATGCCGGAGAGGTCAGAACCTATAATATTAGCAAAAATGAATGGGTTTTGAACGGCAAAAGTGTTTTTTATGCATCCTATGATAGTATTCCTATGACACTTGACTATGATTTTAATACTGAAAAGAAATTTTCTTATAGAAATCTTAGTAAGAGTGAAATTGTTAAGCACATAGCAAAATTTACTTGTGATATATGGCAGATACATCCCTTTTGCGAAGGCAATACTCGTTCAACTGCTGTTTTTATTATAAAGTATTTAAATTCTTTAGGATATTCCATAGGTAATGAAGCTTTTGCTAAGTATTCTTGGTATTTCCGTAATGCTTTGGTTAGAGCAAACTATAATGATTTACAAAATGGAGTTCATGCTACTACGGTGTATTTAGAGAAATTCTTTGAGAATTTATTATACAACGGAAATAATGAATTAAAAAACCGCTATTTGCATGTTGATTGGCATGAGGAAAAATAGTACAGAATTATTCAGTGCGAAGTTATATGGAACATAAAATTTAGCTTAGGTTCGCAACTTGAGCTAGAATGGGAAAGCTATAAGTTTTCTCACATCAAAATAAAATTTTTGAGTATTTGAGTTGAGCTAGTTCGCAATAAATGCTTGATTTAAATGAAAAGAGAAGTATTTTCTTTTGATGCTGTCGCTCCCGCAAGGGAGCGTGGATTGAAATCTCATGGTTCTTCCCCATCGTCTATTAGTCCTACTGTCGCTCCCGCAAGGGAGCGTGGATTGAAATTTGAATAAACGGAATAACAGTAGAAACGAGGAAGTCGCTCCCGCAAGGGAGCGTGGATTGAAATGCTAAAGGATTTTGTAAAAGCATGATAACGCTGGTCGCTCCCGCAAGGGAGCGTGGATTGAAATACCAAGATTATAATTTGCAGATAAGGCAGAAGCAGTCGCTCCCGCAAGGGAGCGTGGATTGAAATGTTAAAAGTAGTTTTATAAACATGACTTCTATCGTCGCTCCCGCAAGGGAGCGTGGATTGAAATTACCGATTCCACTACTCCACAAGGTAACCTTGCGTCGCTCCCGCAAGGGAGCGTGGATTGAAATTATCGAAGACAGAACGGCGAATATTGGCTTGCGGGTCGCTCCCGCAAGGGAGCGTGGATTGAAATACCTATGTAGAATAATTACCTTGTCACCTTGACCGTCGCTCCCGCAAGGGAGCGTGGATTGAAATAGCCTTTTGTTGCTTGTATATATCGTACCAAACGGGTCGCTCCCGCAAGGGAGCGTGGATTGAAATTATGCCGCAGGTATCTGACAATGGTGCCGCTGGGTCGCTCCCGCAAGGGAGCGTGGATTGAAATAGCTAAATTGCAAGTTATAGAACGTATTAAACAGTCGCTCCCGCAAGGGAGCGTGGATTGAAATTTAGACCACCAGAAAAACGTGATAGTCATGGTAGTCGCTCCCGCAAGGGAGCGTGGATTGAAATACTCTTAATATCATTGATGATGCAACTCTCTGTGTCGCTCCCGCAAGGGAGCGTGGATTGAAATTTTTGCACAACGACGTTTACATAATTACGCTTACGGTCGCTCCCGCAAGGGAGCGTGGATTGAAATGTTAAAAGTCGTTTTGTAAACATGACTTCTGTCGAGTCGCTCCCGCAAGGGAGCGTGGATTGAAATCAGCACTGGTTTGTCGCCGATAATGTCATGCTGTGGTCGCTCCCGCAAGGGAGCGTGGATTGAAATACCTCCTGCTTAACCAAATAGCGTCTCAAAATACGGTCGCTCCCGCAAGGGAGCGTGGATTGAAATATAAAAATTCGGTGTTCCTGCATAAAAAATTATTGTCGCTCCCGCAAGGGAGCGTGGATTGAAATGGCTATGTGCGGCGAGCAGGATAATCCTACCGATTGTCGCTCCCGCAAGGGAGCGTGGATTGAAATTCGTCAATGGGCTGTGCGTTGTATGCACGAAGCTGTCGCTCCCGCAAGGGAGCGTGGATTGAAATAGCCAGGACTTCTGCCGCTGGAAGGTCGCGTTCGGTCGCTCCCGCAAGGGAGCGTGGATTGAAATGGACCTCCTCTTATTTTTTTTCTATGTTTCAGGGAATGTCGCTCCCGCAAGGGAGCGTGGATTGAAATTTGAGGGGTTTTTTCAATGGTGCCGCGCATTTCGTCGCTCCCGCAAGGGAGCGTGGATTGAAATCCAAAAGGCGGCGGCACGAAGCGTGGAAGAAGCGGTCGCTCCCGCAAGGGAGCGTGGATTGAAATTAAACAATCGTTTACTACTATTGCGTCATCAGCCGTCGCTCCCGCAAGGGAGCGTGGAATGAAATAGCACTTGACGGCGTACTGAGCTGGCCGCTCGGCGTCGCTCCCGTGAGGGAGCGTGGATTGAAATGTATGGCAAAAAGCCTGTGCTCGACTAGGAGTGCAATCGTCGCTCCCGCGAGGGAGCGTGGATTGAAATGCTGAGGTATATCGGCTGATGGCTGCTGAGCGCTCGTCGCTCCCGCAAGGGAGCGTGGATTGAAATAATGTTTCGCCGGTCATGAGCAGCTAGACGCATGTCGCTCCCGCAAGGGAGCGTGGATTGAAATAGTACAACCGGAGTAGGTAGCTTTGGTTCAGTCAGGTCGCTCCCGCGAGGGAGCGTGGATTGAAATAGTATGGCCAGGACAAATTTATACTTTTTGTAATGTCGAAGCATGAAGTGTATCAGCAGGCTATACGGGTAGCTCCCGTAAGGGAGCGTGGATTGAAATCAGGCATCATATTCCGCGAGCCGTGCAGCTCTCGTCGCTCCCGTAAGGGAGCGTGGATTGAAATAACGATCCGGAGCGCTGCGTGCATCACAAGCGCTGTCGCTCCCGTAAGGGAGCGTGGATTGAAATGGCAACAACGACATACACCTGACGCTGAGCTATGGTCGCTCCCGTAAGGGAGCGTGGATTGAAATATCCCAGGACTGATTAAATATATCAGCAACTACATGTCGCTCCCGTAAGGGAGCGTGGATTGAAATACGGAACACGGTTGGATTTTCGGTTTTGTTAACACAAATAACGCATTCTGATTAGCCTAAAAGGAAAGGAGAATTCTTATGGAATATTGTGAAGATGAATTCTTACAATTATCAGGTATTCAGCATTTTTGCTTTTGCCGTCGACAATGGGCGTTGATTCATATAGAAAATCAATGGCAGGAAAATGTAAGAACTATTGAGGGTAACATAGTCCATGAACGGTGTCATGATGATGGCTTTATAGAAAAACGCGGTAATCTGTTAATTACACGTTCTTTGAGTATCTTTTCAAGAAGATTAGGCGTTTCCGGACAATGTGATGTTGTAGAATTCAATAAGACTGAAAACGGATGCACTTTATATGGACGAGAAGGATTGTGGCTACCTTATCCCATAGAGTATAAGCGCGGAAAGAGTAAGCTGATTGATGCTGACAGATTACAATTATGCTGTCAGGCTATGTGTTTGGAAGAAATGCTGCATGTTGATATACCTAAAGGTGCGTTATATTATAATGAAACACATCGACGGGAAGAAATTATTTTTACTTCTTCTATGCGTGAAAATGTAGATTCTATGTTTCGCGAAATGCATAACTATTATAAACAAGGGTATACGCCTAATGTTAAACAGAAAAAAGGCTGTAGCTTATGCTCTTTGAAAGATATTTGCTTACCAATTATATGTAAGAAAACAGATGTAGCAGATTATTATGCAAAATTTTTAAATGAGGATGCATTATGAGACATTTAATGAATACTTTATTTGTGATAAGTGAAGATATTTATTTATCGCTGGATAATGAGAATGTTGTAATAAATAGGGAAGGTACAGTAGTAAAAAAATTACCATTGCGGATGTTTGAGCAAATTTTATATTTTGGTTATATGGGGGCGAGTCCTGCATTATTGGGAAAGTGTGCTGAATATGGTATAGCCGTATGCTTTTATAAACCTAGCGGAAGATTTTTAGCGAGAGTAATGGGGAACCATAATAGTAATGTGTTGTTACATAAGGAACAGTATAGAATTTCCGATTCAGAAGAGCTTAGCTGCAACATAGCGAGGAATTTTATTGTTGGAAAGCTTTATAACTCACACAGTGTTTTAGAACGGGCGAAGCGAGACCATGCTTTGACTGTTGGTGTAGCTAATTTAGAGCAAGCAAGTCGCGAAATTATGCGTTTGACTAGGTTGTCAAGAAAATGTACAGATTTAGCTGTCCTGCGAGGTTTAGAGGGAGATGCTGCCAGCTTATATTTTGCTCAGTTTAACGAGCTTGTATTGCAAAATAAGGTTTATTTTAGGTTTAAAAACAGAAATAAAAGGCCTCCGACTGATCCTGTAAATGCTTTATTATCCTTTGCATATACTATTTTGGCTAATGATTGTGCTGCAGCACTTGAAGGAGCCGGGCTGGATCCATATATTGGGTTTCTGCATCGTGACAGACCGGGACGTTTGTCATTAGCTCTTGATTTGATGGAAGAATTTCGCAGCATTACAGCAGACAGGTTTGTGCTTACATTGATTAACAATCGTGTGATTAATGAAAAGTCATTCAATAATCAAGAAAACGGTAGTGTGCTTTTGACGGACGACGGACGCAAAATATTTTTGGAAGCATGGCAGAAGCGCAAGCAAGATATAATTATGCATCCATTTTTGCAAGAGAAAATACCATGGGGCTTAATACCTTTTGTTCAAGCACAGCTTCTAGCCAGATATATACGTGGCGATATTGATGAATATCCAAGTTATTTATGGAAGTGAGGAAAATAGAATGCTGATATTGGTAACCTATGATGTTAATACGCAGGATACGGCTGGCAGGAGAAGACTTAATAAGATTGCCAAAATGTGTTTAAAATATGGGCAAAGAGTGCAGAATTCTGTATTTGAATGCCTGGTAGAACCACATGACTATGTTCTTTTACAAAATAAACTATTGAAAATAGCTGATTTAAACAAGGATAGCCTGCGTTTTTACAATTTGGGTGCTAAATATAATACGAAAATAGAACATTTTGGAACTAAAATGTCATATGATCCCGAAGGCGTTTTAATGTTTTGAATATTCCTTGTCCCTTTTTCCTAAATCTGGACAGCGTCATCTACAACGTCTTTTTCATGCCATTTGAGAAAAACGAATGGGCAGGGGAGAATGTAGGCGAAGCTGTGGCACTGTGGAAGGAAAACAAGGGTGATGGCAGGACAAGGAGTGCGAATATATTTAGGGTATCCTGCTGGATGTGAAGCATCTGATGCAGATAGCCGAAAAGCATTCGGAAACCGATATTCGGCAACTGGCAGAAATCATCGAGGAGCATTGCCGCGATTATATGACATAGTGAATAACTCAAGGCGTTCTACCGAACTGCGGTAGAACGCCTTATTTTTATCTAACACAATATATTTTTACGCAAACGAAAAGACCTGTGGTCCGCAAGAATAGGGACTTCAGGTCTTTTTTCGTACTATACCGCAAGCGGTAATCTGGCCTTTCGCTGCAGTTGTAGTAGCGATAATCGTTAGAAGATTTAACAAATGTAACAAAACCGCAAGCGGTAATCTGACTTTAATTTAGCTAGAAAAGAAAAACAAAAGCGTTAAAAAAGCCTCTCCTTGGGGAGAGGTGCCGAGCTTGTCGAGGCGGAGAGGGGTGGTGACTGTCAAGCGTAGAAACAGCAGTCCCCTCTCAGTCGCCCTAGCGGGCGCCAGCTCCCCCCAAGGGGAGCCTCTTCTTAACATATACCGCAAGCGGTAATCTGGCCTTTAATTCTCAGGGGCAGACTTATGACAAAGTAAATATTTCCCCGTAACAAAACCGCAAGCGGTAATCAGGCCTTCAACACTATGAGCGTAAACTTCAAAGCAAATCTGACCAGTTACAAAACCGCAAGCGGTAATCTGGCCTTCAACTTAAAGCTAAATCTGCCGCTGAGCAAGAAGCTAAGGTTACAAAACCGCAAGCGGTAATCAGGCCTTCAACACTATACGGCTGAACATATTTACTGGATCGACCATGTTACAAAACCGCAAGCGGTAATCTGGCCTTCAACCCTGTGGCTCGCACACGGCTCACAGAGCGGGCTTAAAGCCCTACAATGGAAAATCAAAACGCTGTTCATAGCAAAAACAGCAAAAATGCTCACAAGAGCGGTGTTTTACCGCCTCCGCCAAAAGCAAAACGCGCCTGGCGCAAGCCTCATAGCACTTTGGCAAATGATTTGCCTGTTGTGATAAATCTACTATAACATATCGAACAGAATTTGACAAGTAGTTTTTGCAAATCCGCCTATATTATGCGCATTACAGCACTTATATTTAATATATGAAAAAGTATTTGAAAACAAAATTAAAGTTATCAAAAAATTAGCGCAACGCTTGCCATGGGTGTTTCCTGCGCAGCGCACAGTGCCGGCAAAACGCCTTCACCCTCTTTCTCCCACTATTTCCCATATAATAGTTGATAATTATTTTCAATCGTGATATGATTATATTGGTTCCGAAGGAACTAATAATTGATTATTCTTACAAAAAAATGAAAAAGAGAGGTTTTTTAAATGACGACTGTTGCTGAAAAGTATTTACAAATTGCTAAGCTGGCGAAGGATCCTGCTAATGCAGAGGTTGTTATTGATGGTATTCTGACATTTTTCGGATTGGATTATTTTGACTTGGATCTTGGTGTTGAGTACCTGTATACTACCAAGGTGATTGACTATAAATTCAGAAGCGTGCTGCACAAGGCTGAAGATATGGACGCTATCATGGCATGGTTCAAAGAAAAAGCCGGTGTTACCGATGAGGAAATCGCTGCTGCCGAAGCAAAAGAAAAAGAATACGTTGCAGGCTGCCTGATGCTTGCTAAACAATATCTGGGTATGGGCCACTGCATCAGCGGTAAAACCTATCTGGAGCTGGCTGCTGCCAAAGGCTCTGAAGAAGCAATCGCACAGCTGAAGGACATGGAATATGCACAAGATATGTACGACCTGGGCGAGCATTATCTGGCAATGGGCCATTGCATCTGCTCCAAGACCTACTTTGAACTGGCTGCTGCCAAAGGTTGCCCGAAGGCTGCTGCTAAGCTGAAGGACATGGAATATGCAGAAGACATGTACAAGCTGGGCGAACAATACCTGGGCATGGGCCACAAAATCTGCTCCAAGACCTACTTTGAATTAGCTGCTGCCAAAGGCTGCCCGAAGGCTGCTGCAAAGCTGAAGGACATTGAATACGCACAAGACATGTACAAGCTGGGCGAGCAATACCTGGCAATGGGCCACAAAATCTGCTCCAAAACCTACTTTGAGCTGGCTGCTGCCAAAGGTTGCCCGGAAGCTGCTGCAAAGTTAGCTGAATACGAAGCATAGTTGATTCTCTAAAATAAGTGTTGGGGTTTTGACCTGATTCAGGTTAAGACTGCCAACACTTTTTTGCTTAAAAGCCCTGCTTTGGCAGATGAAAAAGCTTTTCTAAAATTTTTTGCAAAAAACACTTGCCAAAACGTTAAATGTATGGTAATATATATAACTGTCAGACACACTGACATTGGCCCGGTGGTTCAGTTGGTTAGAATGCCGCCCTGTCACGGCGGAGGTCGTGGGTTCGAGTCCCATCCGGGTCGCCAATGCGGAAATAGCTCAGTGGTAGAGCACCTCCTTGCCAAGGAGGTGGTCGCGAGTTCGAATCTCGTTTTCCGCTCCATAGGGGCATAGTTCAATGGTAGAGCAACGGTCTCCAAAACCGTCGATCTGGGTTCGAGTCCTAGTGCCCCTGCCATAGCAAGCGTAGCCTGAGAGTTCAGCTCTCAGGTTTTTTTGTGCCTGCGTTTAGCAAGATACTACTTTATTAGCAAACAGTTTATGCAAGGCTTTGCCGCTAACCCCTTTGCCCTGCACCTTACCAGCTTTTCTGTAACTTACAGGACAAATTTATTGACAGTAACCCCAAAAAAGCATATAATAAAATAGTTTAGTAATACTGTGAAAGGATGCACTTGACAAGCATCCTTTTTCTTGTCTTTTATGAAGGAGAGAAAAGGAATAATGATTAGAAACGATATTCGTAATATAGCAATTATTGCTCACGTTGACCATGGCAAAACTACCCTGGTTGATGCTATGCTGAAGCAAAGCGGCGTTTTCCGTGCTAACGAGCGCGTTGAAGAACGCGTTATGGACTCCAATGCACTGGAGCGTGAACGTGGTATCACCATTCTGTCTAAAAACACCGCTGTTATGCATAACGGCGTAAAAATCAACATTCTGGACACCCCGGGCCATGCTGACTTCGGCGGCGAGGTTGAACGCGTGCTGACCATGGTTGACGGCGTACTGCTGCTGGTTGATGCTTATGAAGGCCCGATGCCGCAGACCAAATACGTACTGCGTAAAGCATTGGAACAGCACCTGAAGCCGATTGTTGTAATCAACAAGATTGACCGCCCCGACCAACGTGTTGATGAAGTTATTGACGAGGTTCTGGACCTGTTCATTGAGCTGGATGCAGATGAAGATCAGCTGGAGTTCCCGGTTGTTCTGGCTTCCGCCCGTAACGGTATTGCCAAGCTGTCCATGGACGAGGAAAGCGATTCCCTGGAGCCTTTGTTCAAAGTAATTCTGGAAAACATTCCTGCTCCGGATGTTGACGTTAATGCACCGCTGCAGATGCTGGTTAACACCCTGGACTATGATGATTATGTAGGCCGTATCGTTGTCGGCCGCGTAGTTCGCGGTACTATCCACAACGGTGAAAATATCACCCTGATGGACGAAGCTGGCAACCGTAACGGCAAAATCGGCCGCCTGTACACCTACCAGGGCCTGAAGCGTGTAGAAGTGCCTGAGGTTGAAGCAGGTGATATCGTTGCTCTGATCGGTCTGCAGGACGCTAACATCGGTGATACTATCGCTGACAGCGAAAATCCGGAAGCTCTGAAGGGCATCAAGATTGACGAACCTACCCTGTCTATGATTTTCTACGTTAACAACAGTCCGTTTGCCGGCCGTGAAGGTGAATTTGTTACCAGCCGTCATCTGCGTGACCGTCTGTTCAAAGAGGTTAAGACCAATGTTTCTATGCGTGTTACTGAAACCGAAAGCCCCGATGCTTATGAGGTTGCCGGCCGTGGCGAGCTGCATCTGTCCATTTTGATTGAAACCATGCGTCGTGAAGGCTTTGAGCTGCAGGTTGGTAAACCTAAGGTTATTATGCACCGCGATGAAAACGGCAAGCTGATGGAGCCTATGGAAGCATTGACTATCGACGTACCGCAGGACTTCATGGGCGCTGTTATGGAAGGCCTGGGACTGCGTAAGGCTGAGCTGCAGAACATGACCGAAATGGCAGGCTATCTGCGTATGGAATTCAAGATTCCTGCTCGCGGCCTGATCGGCTTCCGTAACCAGTTCCTCACCGATACTAAAGGTAACGGCATTATGAACCACGTATTTGCCGGTTACGAAGAATATAAGGGTGAAATCCCCGGCCGTACCCGTGGCAGCCTGGTTGCTTTTGAAACCGGCGAAACCACTTCCTATGGTATCGGCAACGCTCAGGAGCGCGGCACCATGTTCGTTGTTCCTGCTGAAAAGATTTATGAAGGCCAGCTGGTTGGCGAAAACAGCCGTGAGGACGACATGGATGTTAACCCCTGCAAGAAGAAACATGTCAGCAACATGCGTGCTTCCGGCAGTGACGACGCTATCCGTCTGATTCCGCCTCAGACCTTCTCTCTGGAGCAGGCTCTGGAGCACATCAATGACGATGAGCTGGTTGAGGTTACTCCGAAGAGCATCCGTATGCGTAAGAAGGTTCTGGACCGTCTGGAGCGCGGTAAGATGCGTGGCCGTATGAAGAATGTTCAGGCATAATTTTTGACAATTTGTTAAAAATCTGCTACAATTAATATTACTAAGCAGGACTTTTGCCTATAGGCAGCGAATAATAGTCTAAATAACTGTTTTGGTTTGGAGGCTGATGGCCATGGGTTTAAAAAATACAGCAATGAAATTCTTTTGGTCAGATGGACAGGAAGAGCAGCAGGAGGTATATACACGTCCGCGTCTGCTGAAATCCGGCCATTTGAATATTATGGTGCGTACGCCTAAATCCTTTGCGGATGTGCGTGAGTATGCAGATTCTCTGATGAACGGCAGTGCTATTATGGTATGCTTTGATGCAGTTGACGAAGCGCTCAGATATCGCATTTTTGATTATCTGAACGGCGTAAGCTACATAGTAAATGCCGATGTGAAAAAAATTAACGATGATTTGCTGCTTTATGCACCTGAACAGGTACAGGTTAATAAGGAAGAGACAAGAGCTTCTTCCAGTGTACGTTCCTGGCTTAGTAAATAATAATTAAAAAGTTAGCCGTTGCTTGTCGCCTTGCGGGGTGGCCGGCAACGGTTTTTTGTATATGGCTATAGCCTGGCAATATTTGCAAATAATAGGCTGGTGTGCTAAAATTATAAGAAATTTATTAATTCCACAGGTAATGCTAAACAGGAAAGAAGAGGTATATATGAGCGAAATGAAAATGAAGAAGAATGGTAAAAAATTAGGTGTTGTCGGTGGCCTTGGCCCTGCCGCTGCTGCAGAGTTTCTGCGTCAGTTCACTATGAGATGCCCGGCAAGCTGCGACCAGGAGCATCCTGTTGTATATATGATCGGTGACTGCGATATCCCGGACCGCGGCACAGCAATTTTCGGCAAGGGTGAATCTCCGCTGCCGAAGCTGAAGGCTGATTTACTGCAGCTGTGCGATATGGGCGCAGGCGTGCTGGCTGTTCCCTGCAATACTGCGCATTTCTTTATCGACCAGTTCGCTGACGAGCTGCCGGTGCCGCTGCTGCATATCGTGGACGAAACCGTTAAGGCTGCCAAGGAGCTTTCTCCGGAAAAGGGTGCCTGGATGCTGTCTACCAAAGGCACACGTGCTTGCGGACTGTATCAGAAATATGCCGAAAAGCGCGGACTGACTCTGTACATTCCGAATGAGGAGCAGAGCGATAAATCTCAGGAGGTTATCAACTGCGTTAAGGCTAACCAGCTGGCAAAGGCCGGCGCTATTATGAAAGAGCTGGTAGAGGAGCTGTGGGCTGAGCGTGATATCCCTGTAATGACCGCCTGCACCGAGCTGCCGCTTGGCTATGATGCATCCGGACTGCCGCAGGAGCGCAGCGTTTCCAGCATCGGTGCGCTGGCAGATGCCTGCGTGCGCGCACTGTATGAAGAAGTAAAATAATATTTGAGTATTGCAACCACCTTGGCTTGAGGCTGAGGTGGTTTTTTTACTGCGTTTACCTTGGCAGTGTGCTATAATATAAACATACTATCGATATCAACAGCTTTAGAAGCTTCGTTCATGATTTAACAGAGGTAAAACATATGCAAGAATTTTTAATTGTAAAGGGTGCGCGACAGCACAACCTGAAAAATATAACGGTAGAAATACCACGCAATAAAATGGTAGTTATCACAGGCCTCAGCGGCAGCGGCAAAAGCAGCCTGGCCTTTGATACGATTTACGCCGAAGGCCAGCGCCGCTATGTGGAATCGCTTTCGGCCTACGCACGCCAGTTCTTGGGACAGATGGACAAGCCTGATGTGGACTACATCGAAGGCCTGAGCCCGGCAATTTCCATCGACCAAAAGACCACGAGCCGCAATCCGCGTTCTACCGTAGGCACGGTCACGGAAATTTACGATTACCTGCGTCTTTTGTTCGCACGCGCAGGTGAACCGCACTGCCCTAAATGCGGCAAGCTCATCGAGCAGCAGAGCGTGCAGCAGATAGTCGACAAGGTGCTGGAGCTGCCGCAGGGAAGCCGCTTTATGGTGCTGGCGCCGCTGGTGCGCGGGCGCAAGGGCGAGCATATGCGTGTGCTCGACGATATGCGGCGTGCAGGCTATGTGCGTATGTATATTGACGGCGAGGTGCGCACGTTGGACGAGGATATCCGCCTGGAGAAAAACAAGAAGCACAGCCTTTCTGTAGTTATCGACCGCTTGGCGGTGCGCGAAGGCATCAGGCAGCGTTTGACGGACTCCGTGGAAACGGCGCTGAAGCTGGCCGATGGCTTTGCGGAGGTGGCAACGCTGGGAGAAGCAACGGAAACACAGCTTTTCAGCGAGCATTTTGCCTGCAATGACTGCGGCATCAGCCTGCCGGCGATTGAACCGCGTCTGTTTTCCTTCAATAATCCCTTCGGTGCCTGCCCGGACTGCACCGGTCTTGGCATGCATATGGAGTTTGACAAGGCTTTGATAGTGCCTGATGCTGACAAAAGCTTTGCTGACAGGTGTATTGCCTGCTTCAGCAACAATCTGAATTCCTATTTTATGAAGCAGCTGGGCGCTGTTCTTGCTGCCTATGGCTATAGCTACGACACCAAATGGAATGAGCTTTCGCCCGAGATGCAGCAGCTTTTGTGGGACGGTGCCGGCGAGAGCAAGTTTAAGTTCCTGTACGAAAACCTGCAGGGTGAGGTCAAGGAGCATAACACAACCTTTGACGGTATTTTGAACGTGTTGCGCCGTCGTTACCGTGAAGCCTTCAGCGATGCTATGCGTCAGGATTTGGAGGAGTTTATGACGAGCACTCCATGTGCGGCCTGCCATGGCAGCCGTTTGAAGCCAGAGGCTCTGTCGATTCTTATCGGCGGCAAAAATATCTGCGAGGTTACGGCGCTGACGGTGCGCGACTGCCTGCAGTTCTTTACCAAGCTTGTGCTGACGCCGAAGCAGCAAATAATTGCGCATCAGGTGCTGAAGGAGATTATGGCGCGTCTGCAGTTCCTCAATGACGTAGGCCTTGATTACCTGACGCTCGACAGAAGCGCCGGTACGCTGAGCGGCGGCGAAGCGCAGCGCATCCGTCTGGCAACGCAGATAGGCAGCGGCCTGACAGGCGTACTGTATATTTTGGACGAACCTAGCATCGGCCTGCACCAGCGCGATAATGGCAAGCTGCTGGAAACGCTCAAGCATCTGCGTGATTTGGGTAATACGCTGATTGTCGTAGAGCATGATGAGGAAACGATGTATGCTGCCGACCAGATTATCGACATCGGTCCGGGAGCAGGCGAGCATGGCGGTGAAGTGGTGGCACAGGGTACGGTAGAAGAAATAAAGCAGGTGCCCGCATCTGTTACCGGTACCTATCTTAGCGGCCGCAAATTTATCCCGGTTCCTAAGCATCGCCGTGAGTGCGATGGCAGGATGCTGACGATTCACGGTGCCCGTGCCAACAATCTCAAAAATATTGATGTCAGCATTCCGCTCGGAGTCTTTACCGTGGTAACAGGCGTGAGCGGCAGCGGCAAATCAACATTGATAAACGATATTCTCTATAATTCCCTGGCTGCCAAGCTCAACGGTGCACGCTTGCGTGCTTCCGAGCATGACAGCATCGAGGGCATAGAATATACGGATAAGGTCATCAATATCGACCAGTCCCCAATCGGACGCACACCGCGCTCCAATCCCGCAACCTATACCGGCGTCTTTGATTTTATCCGCGAGCTGTTCAGCCAGACCAACGAGGCCAAGCTGCGCGGCTATAAGGCCGGTCGCTTCAGCTTTAACGTGAAGGGAGGACGCTGCGAGGCCTGCAAGGGTGATGGCATGAATAAGATAGAAATGAACTTCCTGCCGGACGTTTATGTTCCCTGCGAGGTTTGCCACGGTGCACGCTACAACCGCGATACGCTGGAGGTGCATTACAAGGGCAAATCCATCGCGGAGGTGCTTGATATGATGGTAAGCGAGGCCTGCGAGTTCTTCAAGAACCAGCCACGCATTTACCGCAAGCTGGCAGTGCTGGAGGACGTAGGCCTTGGCTACATTCATCTGGGACAGGCAGCGACGACGCTGAGCGGCGGCGAAGCACAGCGCGTAAAGCTGGCAACGGAGCTTTCGCGTCGCAGTACGGGACGCACCGTGTATATTCTGGACGAGCCTACGACAGGCCTGCATATTGCGGACGTCCACAAGCTGCTGGATGTGCTGCAGCGTCTTGTAGAAGGCGGTGACAGCGTTATCGTCATCGAGCATAACCTGGACGTTATCAAGGTGGCGGATTACATTATCGACCTCGGTCCCGAGGGCGGCGACAAGGGCGGTACTTTGGTAGCAAGCGGTACGCCGGAGGAGGTAGCGAAGGTCAAAAAATCCTACACCGGACAGTACATCAAGCAGGAGCTGGCGAAGGCGAAAAAGAACGGGTGGTATGTATGACAGAATTAGCCGCAGGCTTTAGCGACAATATAAAGAATGCTCTGGCAGTGCTGCCGGAAAAGCCCGGCGTTTACCTGATGCACGATGCTTCCGGCAAGGTTATCTATGTCGGCAAGGCTGTTGTGCTGAAAAACCGCGTGCGCAGTTACTTCCGTAATCTGGCCAGCCATACGCCGAAGGTTAAGGCAATGGTGGAAAAAATCGCGGAGATTGAAACGATTGTTACCTCCAGCGAGGTAGAAGCACTGATTTTAGAGTGCAACTTGATTAAAAAATATCGCCCGCGTTATAACATCAGCCTGAAGGACGATAAAACCTATCCTTATCTTAAGGTTACGGTGCAGGAGGATTTCCCGCGTTTATATGTAACGCGCAGGCAGCTGCGTGACGGCGCACGTTATTACGGACCTTATGCCGATGCCGGCGCCATGCATGCCACGGTAAAGCTGCTGCGCAGCATGTTCCCGTTGCGCACCTGCCGCAAAATGAACGTGGACAGGCCGTGCCTGAACTACCATATTAAGCGCTGCCTTGCGCCCTGCGCCGGTTACATCAGCAAGGCAGATTATCACAAGATGATAAAATCCGTCTGCATGGTGCTGGACGGACGCACCACGGAGCTGGAGCGTGATTTGAAGCAGCAGATGCAGGAGGCCGCAGATAACTACGCCTTTGAGGAGGCTGCCAGACTACGCGACCAGCTGCAGGCTGTGGCACGTCTGAACGAGGCGCAGAAGGCTGTTACCAATAACGGCGGTGATATGGATATCTTCGGCCTGGGGCAGGATATGACAGGCCTATGCGTGCAGTTATTCTTCGTGCGTAAGGGCAAGCTTATCGGCAGGGATAATTTCTTCTTGTCCGACGGCGGCGATACGCCGCAGGAGGTTATGACAGCCTTCGTGAAGCAATATTATAACGAGGCGACCTTTATTCCCAAGGAAGTAGTGCTGCCGTACCTGCCGGAGGAGGATGAAAAGCAGCTTATTGAAACGTGGCTGGCAGACAAGGCACAGCGAAGGGTGGAGCTGCTGCTGCCGCAGCGCGGTGTAAAAAAGGATTTGCTGAAGCTGGCGAATGAAAATGCCATCAAGCTGCTTAATGAACGCCTGCGTAAGGGTAGCCTGTCGCTCAAAAATGACCTGCAGGCAGCCGAAGAGCTGCAGCAGGCCTTGGGATTGGAGCATCCATTGGAGCGCATGGACTGCTTCGATATCAGCCATACGCAGGGCAGCGAAACCGTTGCTTCAATGGTTGTGTTCCGCAACGGCACCAGCAGCAAGAAGGATTACCGCAGATATAAAATCGTTTCGGCAGAAGGCAAGCCTGATGATTTCAAATCCATGCAGGAGGTTGTCTACCGCCGTTACCGGGATTATGAGGACTTGCCCAGCCTGGTGGTTATCGACGGCGGCAAGGGCCAGCTGAGCTCGGCGCTGGAGGTTATCCGCGGCCTTGGCCTTGACGATTTGCCGGTTGTAGGTCTGGCCAAGCGCGAGGAGGAAATCTTTAAGCCGCACCAAAGCGAAAGCATCATGCTGGACCGTGAAGGTGCTGCGCTGCACCTCATTCAGCGCATCCGCGATGAGGCGCACCGCTTTGCTATTACCTACCACCGCAAGCTGCGCGGTAAGCGTAACCTTGTTTCCGTACTCGACCATGTGGAGGGCATCGGTCCTAAGCGACGTCAGGAGCTGTGGAAGGCGTTTAAAACGCTGGACGCTATGCGGGCGGCCAGCGTAGAAGAGCTGGCTGCGGTAGAAGGCATGAACCATGCGGCGGCGCAGACGCTGTACGACTTCTTTCGTCTGGATTTGCCGGAAAAGCAGCAGGCGCTGCAGTAAAAGGTTCACAGCTATTTTGCAGAATATCCTCGTAGAACATGCTATAATAATTATAGGTCAAAAATAATAATTATTATGTAGCTCGCGCTTAGCTTTCTTAAAAGCGCAGGCTATGGCAAGAGGAGGACGAAGCTAATGGCAAAATGGGTATGTGATGTTTGTGGTTATGTGTATGATCCTGAGGTTGGCGATCCTGATAACGGCGTTGCAGCAGGCACTGCTTGGGAAGATGTACCGGAAGAGTGGGTTTGCCCTCTTTGTGGCGTAGGCAAGGACCAATTCTCGGAAATGTAAAATTGCATAGGATATAACAAAGAGGCTAGGATAAAACTCAGCCTAAAAAAGAAAAACCAGTGGAGGTTTACCGTCAGGTAAATATCCGCTGGTTTTTTAGTGCAAAAAATTAAAAAATACTTAATTCTAGCGATTCTTTAATTTGTGAAGTTGGTTTGTCCCAACCTCTTTGATGTTACTTATTAATTATAGATATTTTTATATTTATCGTAGACAGCATGCAGCAGCTCTTTGCTTTCCTCTTCGGAATAAACCATACTGCTTTCCGGCAGGTAAACCAGAAAATCATGGAATGCATGTACCAGGCTTAATTCCTGCAGATGGAAGATATACTGTCCTTTATTGGGGCTGAAGTAATATATAATAATATTTTGCTCGCTTGGCGCGCAAATGCAGATAGGTGACGGTACGGAAAGCTTTTCACTGCGCACAATCCTTGGCGTGAAGCTGCCATCATCAACGCTGTTGATAATGTTCTTTAAAAGCGCCAGGCGTTGCGGCGGCGTCAGGTAAGTGTACATGAAATCAGGGATTTCTGTTACGCGTCCTGTTTCCATAAAGAGGTTTAGGCTCTCCAACGTAAAGGAAATATGATGTGTGCTGTATTGTGCACGGATTTTGTCAAAATAAGCAACAATAACACCTTGCATTTCAGCCGGTATAATATCCTTGTTTAATCTGTCCATAAGTATATCTTCCGGACAGAAGCTGGGGAAGCAAGGCTGGTAGAAAAGCTCATGCACTTCTTCAGCGTTTATTTCCTCATCGCTGAGGAAGGTAGACTGCAAATATTCCTCCGGCGTAGGATGGAAGGCTTGGCAGATCGGATTAGCAACACTGAGACTTTTTTTGAAGGTATCACAGGTAAGTGCAACCATATCCTGTGAATGATAGAGAACTGCCTTATCCTGTTCGTAGGATATTGTTAAAACAAAATCACTGGTGATAATCTTGAACGGCAGCATGCTGGTGTTGTTGAACAATGTATCAACATTGTCATAAACATAGTAAGGATGGAAAACCTCGCATTGGAATAAAATAGGCACAAGCTTTTGCAGGATGTTAAGGTTATAGGTTGTGCTTTTATGTCCTTCGTTTTTGTCAAAAACGATGATAGCTTCCACAAGCGTGTTATTGCGGTTAAAATCAATGGAAGTAAGACAATCAAAAATATATTGATATTCAGGCTGTACCATTAATTTGATGTGGCCTGATTTTTTATTGGCTTCAATTTCCAAAACCGCCTTCAAAATACGATTGATATTAGCCTGACCGTTGATAGTTTTTAATTGTTCCTGCATATCGAGCATATCCTGTACGCCTGTGGGAATCACAAGCTCGTCGGCAGAATTCATATCGTAAAAACCGGAGATGATTTTGCTGACGTGCTCACGACGGAAAAAGTTTTCTTCTCCCATATGTGATATATGATAGGCGCGCAGTAATTCTGCTGTTTCACTGGGGTTGAGCATCATGGCTTTGGCGATGGCAGTTACGTCTGCAACATTCGCAGGCATACGCTTACCAACCTTCATGTGCTGTATCATTGTTCTGTCTACACCGCTTATTTTTGAGATAGTGTAAATTGTTGTATTTTTGGTTTCTAGATACTTTTTGAGCGTATCTGCAAATAATGTCATAAGCAAAACCCTTCCTAAAAATAGTTCATCGTCAATATATATATTATAGATGAATTTGTGACAATAATAAAGTCTTGAATATGCAAAAAGCCTGTCACAAAAGTTGTCACATGTGTCAGATGTATGTCAATTTGGTTAAAATTAAGAGTATGATGGAAGTTTTATAATGATATAAAAGAGGATTGATAAGAGATACCCCTATATGGCGATGCTTTGTGAAATAAAAGACAAGTACTTTGGAAAAACGCTATTGTGTAGTGGGGGGGGGTAAAATAGGTATCGGAGGTATACATCGGAGGGCGTTTCGATTTTGTATGTAACGCAGATTGTAGAGCTAGGATATACTTTAATGGTTCTTTTCATAAAACATGGCGAAATGAATGGGGAGGCAATTTGACTATTGACCGTACTGAGCTTAAGTTGATTAGGAGGGAAGAGTTATGAAATTTGGCAATTCATCAAATAGATATTGGCTTTTCGAACGCTAATCGCTGTGTGTCCCACATTATAATGACATAGCATCATCTTCGCATACTAAGCGGAGTATTCATAGGTGAAAGTCTCATTCTGAAAAGTGTTATTGGTTCTCCTAAATTTTATAAGATTACGAATTAAAGTAATTAGGCAAATCAAATTAATAGGTTTGATAAATTGCAGCTTATATTCATGGTGATGATTGCGAGGTATTATCATGCTTAAAGAACTCTTTTATTATAGAAAAATTTCCGTTGGTTTCATGCTCTTACTTTTTATGGGAATTAGCTTTATCTCAGGATTAACCAGTTTTGATTTTTGGCATAGTCCATTTGGAGCATTAGTGAATAATTTTTTTGATATTATCGTATGGATTGTACTAACTTTTGGACTTTGGGCTTATTGCGATAATTACCGTGATATAAAAATTAAAATTTGGGATGACATATATGAAACCAATATAGTTTTTTATAAGTCGTTCTTTTATGCAACTGTTTTCTTTGCTATTAATATAGGGATTTATTTAATCGTAAATTATGCTGGTTATAAATTAAATTTATTTTTGATACCTATGTGTATTATGTTTTTAGCAGCTCCTATTTTTTGGCTTAAAGTGATATGGAATTTAAATGCTTGGATTATTAATAAGATTATACCTGGTTTTCTTACGTATAAGGCAGTCAGTAACATAAATAAAAATACAAGAAACGGTAATTGGGGGATAGGGAGAGCAGTTGCTGAAATTATAGCTGTTGATGTTGTTAGTGACGCTTTGCATATACAAACTAATTTTAATGGATTGCTGGAACCACAGGATAAAGTAGAGATACCCGTATTTTTCCCGAGCGATGGTAATGGGATTGATACATTAATAGCATTAGAAGAAAAATACAAAAAATGGATACATGCAATTGTAGGAATAATTTTTTCTATCTTTTTGATTATAGGTTGTATAAATTTATTTAATACTATGAGAGTTATTAATGCTGCAGAGAACAAAGCATTTTTAACTCAATTGCAGAGTTTTGATAATATTGATAATAATGCAGATTGGGAATATATTTGCACAGTTGATGGAAAAACGGAATATTATCTTGATAAAAACGCATTGGCGCTTGATAATAACACAAATATAGTTAATGTTGTAATAAAAAGAGCTGATGGTAAAGATAAAAAAGTATATTATTTGTTTGATTTTCAGTATCCTGTTTCTGTTAATCAATTCGCTTATGTTGATATAAATATGGAAGGAGAAAAGGTAGAGGAAGACTATTATAAAACGAAAAATATTCCTAAGGGAAGTCCTGTTGATGTTATTTACCAGCATATTGGTACTAAACTACATCTGACAGATGTTTCTAAAAGCAAAGTTAGTTTTGAACAAGGTATGTTGAACAAATTAAATAGAGAAACTAAAAATGAAGTAATAGCAAAACAAACGCAATATGCAAATTATACGGGTGCAGATAGAAAGCTGGAAGTAGGAACGAAGTGTATTCTTAATGCAAACAACGTTACTTTTAATAATATTACAAATAATATCCATAGAACTTTTAATGCTAGTGACAATGAGAGGTTAGCTACTATATTTACTGTAAAATTGGTAAATGAATATCCTTTTAATGCGGTGGCTACTTTAGTAAAGCCTGTTACAGGTACAGATATGCAAGATGGTAAAGATATACATGTAAAATTTGCTGTTGGTGACAAGATTATAGTAAATCATAGAAGTTTGTCACGTACCGAAGGTATAACTGATGATTATTTTTGCTCGTTAAAAAAAGATGGTAAAAGCTATGGCATGGTGTTAAAACAAGACTATTTTAAGATTTCTCATGAGCAACAAGCTTATTCTTACATTGTTTCTTCTGATAACAGTAATTTTAACAATATGGTTGTAGAAGGAAAGTATTTGACACCTATTAAAAAATAGACTGAATACATAGCAGATGAAGGTATTTTTGTGAGTACTATGTTAGGAAAATAAGAGGATAGAAAGCTATTGGGTGATGATGGGAACGCATCTTAAAAATATTAAGATGAATAGTATGGGTAATGGTTTTAGCTTGAAACGTGACCACTATTAGTATTACGATACAATTCTTATATCAATTTAGTAGAGAGGATGATATTAATGCCAATATTGAATAGAATAAAATTTGACGGTACTCATAACAACGAACCATGGTTAATTTATAAATGGGAAAGGGAAGATATTATATTAGGTTCGCAGTTAATAGTTGGGCTCGGACAAGAAGCAATATTTGTAAAAAATGGTCAGGCGCAAGACATTTTTTCTCCTGGAACATATACGCTTAGCAGTGGAAACTTACCATTTTTGGGAAATTTGATAAAGTTTCCGTTCGGTGCACAAACACCGTTTGCAGCGGAGGTTTATTTTATTAATAAGACTGAAAACAGAAATATGACTTGGGGAACTAGTACGCCTTTCATCATTGAAGATCCTAAGTACAACATTTTTTTGTCGCTACGAGCCTTTGGATCGTATGTAATAAGTATAAATGACAGCAGAGTCTTCTTAAATAAATTGATTGGTAGTCTTAATTTAGATTCAGGGTTTAATCATATCACCGTAAATAAATGCTTTTCTGGAATTGTAAATATGCACATTAAAGAGATTGTAGCTAGGTTTGTAAACCAAAAGAAAATCTCTTTCCTCGATATTACAGGCTATTATACCGAAATAGCAAATGAGTTATTCCAAATCATAGAAGAAGATTTTTCTGACTATGGGATTAGGTTATTAGATTTTTATATAGAATCAATATCTCCTTTAAAAGAAGAAATTTCTAAATTACAAAAATACAAAGAAGAACTAGCTTTAGGAGATGCTTTTTATACCAAACGCAGGTCATTTGATGTATTAGAGAAAATGGCTGATTCACAAATTGGTGATTACGCAGGAATTGGCATGGGATTAGGGGCCGGAATGATGGTCGGCTCTGTTACTAATCAAGCTATGGAACAAATAGCCTCTAATATACGTATAAAAGCAAATGATACAGGCAATAATAAACATTGTATACATTGTGGTAGAGAGTTACCTATTGATGCATTGTTTTGTTCATATTGTGGAACAAAACAAAATACTCAAGAAAAAATGTATTGCATGAATTGTGGCAATGAATTAGTTCCCAATGCGCAATTTTGCTCTAAATGTGGTTGTAAAGTAAATAAATAGCAGAGGTTAATTCTATTATGAGTGATGTAAAAGTTTGTACCTATGAATGTCCTAATTGCGGAGCACCAATTAAGATTGCTGATAAGGTTTGTGGTCATTGCTTTTCGGCAGTGTATTTACAAAGAATAAAAGATAGCGATAATTTGTCGAAAGGTGGTATAGCTAAGCATATAGCTGTGTATAAGAAAAATGTAGCTAATGGTCTTGTTGATGACAGCGATACATTGATTTCTTTAGGGATATGCCATTATAAAAACAGCATGTACGATTTATCGCTAAAATCATTTGAAAAAGTTATTAAGGTTGATCCGGAAAACGTGAATGCCTATTATTATGCAGCGTTAAGCTTGATGAATGGCAAGCGACCATATCTTCAGACGTTGCCAAAAATAAAAAAAGCGGTTGCGATGCTTGAAGCTGCTATTAGTATACAAGATGAAGGGAGGCTATATTACTTTTTGTATTTAATTCAAAAGGATTTTTTTGATAAAAAACATCTCCGTACAAAATATAAAGCGTTAGAATTACAAAAATTATCTATGGAGAATGCTGTTACTGATGAAGAAATCCTAGAACTGGAAGAAAATTTAGCTATTAAGTAAAAAAAGCAAGGAGTGACGTAATCTTGGAAATGAGACAAGATAGTGTAAGAGATTTTTTGGCACGAGCATTTTATCGTGAAGATCCTAAGTGGTTGGTTTGGCTTTTTATTATAGGTTGTTTTACAACATTCCTTATGATTGGTTTTGTTTTATTGTTAATATGGGGAATTGTAAAATTAGTGTATATGTTTAGTGGTACATATGGAGTTTATGATCAATACAATGCTTGTGTACAAAAGGATGCTGAATTTTTAAAAGATAGAGCTATTAACGTAATGGGACTGATAGAAGAAGAATTTAGCTTGATTGATCCAATTATTGCTAGTGGTTATGCAAGTGATTCCAGTTGTATTCACGTAGGTGAAAAGATAGAAAAAGTATCGCCTATCAGAGTGATATGGCTTTGGCTGGTCAATAAAGTTTGTTTTTGGCGTAAACCGGAAAGAATTTCCGAGCATGTCTTTCTTGATTGCGGAGATGGCAAAGTTATTTGTTCTTTAGTAACATTTACCTATATAGTTTTTACGGAGCAACAGGCTGTAGCTTATAAGTGTTATTATGACATTGCTTATGGAAAAATATTGGAAGAGTATACAGTTGAAGTGGCATACAGAGACATTGATGCTGTTAAATATGGTGATGAGTTGCTTCATGTATGGAGTGTGAATAAACAAAATTGGTCTAGAGTTAAAATTAGCTGGCTAAGTTTAAATGTTGCTTCTAATAATCGTATAGCTGCTTCGATTTCCGGAAATAGTGAAATGTTGAGCAATCAGGTTCCGGCAGTTCAGGCTTTAATTCGTAGTAAAAAAGAAGAGTTAGCATAACAATCAGGAAGGGTGATAAAGTTGCAAAGCAAAAATAAGTATTTGGCATATTTTGCTCCTGTAATAATGATCATAATAGGTATATTCTTATACAGTGTTATATTACCTGCTCGGTATAATAAGGTTATATCTTTGATGGATTGGCTTTTTAGTGGGACAGATAATATAATTGCAACTTTACGCTCTGCTGATATTGTTTTAGGTCAGTTATACAGGATACTATTTACAAAGATTTTAGTTTGGGTGTGGACGATAGGCTTTCTTTTCTCGCTGTTTTGGTGTGGATATACAGTTCAAAATTCAAAAGAGAAAAGTAGCAATTTGCTTATTAGCGAAGATAGAAAAAAGGCAATGTTGGTTAGAATAGTTAATCAAGCAGAAACGTATTATAGATTGAATAAGAGTAACGATGATAGCAAGTCGATTTATAAAAAAGCGGTGGCTTTAGAAGCGCAGTTTTTAGCATGTGGAGAGTTTGGGTATGGCAGTTATGATATTACTGAATTAGAAAATCATATCTGTAATAAGCTGGTTGAATTAGAAAAATTGTTGTCTGATGAAAACTATGATTATGCAGAAGTTAATGATAAATATATTAGGATACACAACTTGTTAGAAGAACGAGAAGCAATGTTAAAACATTATTAAGCGGGGAGTGATAATTAACATGAAACAGTATTTTGATTTATTAGGAATAGATGAGACTTGTAGCAAAGATGAAGTAAAAAAAGTGTTTTTAAGCAAGAAAGCTTCTTTACAAAGTAATTTATTGTCTAAGGATTCCTACGAGCGTCAGAATGCTATGCGCAAATTGCAGGAATTAACGCAAGCTTACAAAGAAATTATAACTTCTCTCAACAATAAAAAAGCGGAAGTTAAAGAGCAGGAAAACGGTAGCGCAACGCATGATATACAGGTCAAAGATAATACCAATAATACAAAGCAAGATAAGCAGGATATAGAAGATACAAGCAAGATAACGCATGGTAATAAAGGGGCAGTTGCTTCTGTGGATGAAAAAGTTGGGCAAAAAAATAAAGATGGTAATATTGGTACGAATAGTAATAGTGGAACAGTTATCGTTTCGCCTAAGCCAGATGATGTAACTCGTATCGCTGATAATGTTTTAATTTGTACGAAGTGTCAGTTTGCCAATAACGCTACTTTGAAATTTTGTGGAAACTGTGGACAACCTTTAAGAAACAATGCTGAATATGGTGGTGGCAATAGTGGTGACAATGGCGTAGTGACAGCAATTGTCAAATATAAAAACTATATTTTCAGCGTTTTGGCGATATTGCTTATTCTAGTGTGTGGCATTGGTGTTTTTAAAAATTATGTTAATACGCCGGAAAAAGCAGTAGAGAAGTATTTGACTGCTCTCAGCAAACAGGATTATTCTGCAGCTTATGGATATTTGTTTGTAACTGAGGATGATTTTGTAAATAAAGACAATTATATAAAGAGCATAGAGTTCGTGAAGAAAAACCCTAAGGATTATAAGGATAAACTAGTTGTGAAGCTGTCTAAAGGAATAGCTGACATCAACGTTGTACAAGTAGGGCAAGAAACCAAAGTTGATGCACAACACGTATGTACATATAAATATAAATTGAGATTAAATGATAATAGTGAAGTTGAGGGAACTTTAGTGACGGTTGCTCCCGTTAGTTATTGGGATAAAATACTTGGCAATTATAAAATCCCTGATTATGAGACGATTAGGGCAGTTGATATGGAAGTAGAAACTAATGCCAAGCTTTATGTTGATGGGGTGCTGTTAAAAGCACCGAGTAGTACCAACAGAGGTACACATAACTACCTTTGTCCAGGCCTTTTTTATGGCGAGCATAATATTAAGGTAGAAGTACCATTTTGCGATCCTTATGAAACAAAGCTGATTTTAACGCCCAATACGAAATCCAAAGTTTTATATTATTGGAAATCGCATTTGAAAAAAGATGTTTTGCAGGACATGGAGAAGCAATCTGAAGATATTCAGCGAAAAATTGTAGAAGGGGCACTCAAAAATGATAGCCTTGAGAATCTGCAATTAGGTTTTTCTGAGTCAAAACTGAGCAGTATGTATGATCAATATAAGCGTTTCTTCAACAGAGCTGATGGAAGCGGTATATATTCTATGGATATTACTGAAGTTACAAGCAATGAACAGTATAATAATAGATTATATAATCCGTTCAAAGATAGAATTTATAAAATCAATTTTAAATTTAATTATACAAGAAAGAATAGAAATGGTATTCAAGAGAGTAGAGTTGGCAATGGTGAGGGTGAGCTTGGTGTAGTTTTCAAATTAAAAAATGATAAAGTGGTACCTGTTGCTATAGATACTTTCAGATTAAGAACGCATTGAAGGAGCTAATTATGAAAAAGATATGTGGTATTTTATTAGTTTTGACATTAACAACTAGCAGTTTGTGTGCAACGCCTGCTGACGCATTTGATTGGGGAAATTTTGGTAATAAAATATTAAGGTCTGTTGGCATTTCTAATGGAGGGCATTCATCTAAACCCAAAATAGCAAAGAAAGATAAAACTAAGCCTAGCGAATCTAAACCGACGATATTGGCAAATAATCGCATGTACCAAATTGTTGATTTGCGTTCTGGGTATAAAAAAGCTGAATTATATGCAGATCGTGTAGGTGGTCATTTGGCAATAATTGATTCTAAAGAAAAGAGCAGAATGTTGTATGATTTCATGGTTTCACAAGGATACGACAGTGCGTATTTTGGCTTGACTGATGAAGATCTTAATGGCAATTGGGTATTACCTAATGGGCAGAAGCCTAAATTTACCAATTGGCATTCTGGGCAACCGACAAAGGAAGAAAGTAATGAAAGGTATGCGATGTTATATCGCAAATATAAAAATGCTACTTGGAAAGCTGGTTCGTTTTCGCCTTTGTTAGAAAATAGTAATACTACGGCATTTATAATTGAATGGGATAAAGAAGTGAAACCACAAGAATATAAGGAAAAAGTTGTAAGAAAAGAAGCACCGGCAGATGGCGGCTATTATGAACCATCGTGGGGCAATAGCTCGTATGAAGAACCGGATTATGAGGAAGAGATTTCTGGTTAATTTGATAGGTAGAGGAGTGGATTGTACATGCAAGATTATTATGATTTGCTTGGATTAAATGAAAACTGTACAAAAGATGAAGCCAAAAATGCCTTTATGTCCAAGAAAAAAGAAGTGCAGGGAAAAATGCTGTCTCGGGATTCTGAAGAACGAGCTGCAGCTGTAAAAGAACTGGGAGAATTGACAAGTGCTTATAAAGCTATTGTTGAGAACATTACTTATGCTAATAAAACGAGTAATTCTGTAAAAACTGAGAGTGGTGGTATTATAATTTCTGGTCCTATACAGCCACCACCTAAGCCTGTAACACCTAAGCCTGTAACACCTATTAAAGTTAATCCTAGTGGGACTGCGATAAACAAAAATATGATGATAATTTTTGGCATGATTTTAGGTATTTTAGTATTAGGAATTGCTGTATATTTTGTGTTTATACAACCAAATAAAACTAAAAATATTCCAATACCGCCGACGATTGGTACATCTGCTTCAATTATACCTAAAATGGAAGATGCTAAAGAAAGACATAATGGCAACATAGCTAGCATAGCTAAATTGATTAATGATACTATAAACAAAAAAGGTAATTTAAAAGGTGAAACAGAGCTTCTTAACAATGCAATGCGTGTTGAGCAAGAAGTATTAGATACTTTAGCGGAGTTGCGTAATAGCAGTGAAGCAAATACGCGTAAGGGAAGAATGCTTATCAGAATTCTTCAAGCAGAACAAAAAAGAATAAACGGTTTGGTAGATGGTCTTAGAGCAGGTGTTAATGGATTGGATTATCAAGCCGGATTTAAAATTGGTAGAGAAGGTTATTATGAATATGACAGATTAAACAGCGAGTATATGCACTTTGAAACAGGTGATTTTAAACCTCAAATGGCCTATGTTAAGGGCGATGATGTTTTTTTGAGAAGTGCGCCGTCTACCAGTAGTTCTGTGATAAAAACATTGAAGCGTAATAGCGGACTAGATGCTATTGCTGTACAGACATGCGATGATGAGCGAGCTGGTATGATTAATACTGATAATGTGGTTGTGGGCTTTAATGGTCAGAATATAATACTATCGAAGGGGCAGCCTGTGACCATAACGGGTGAAAGTGGTGGTACTTATCAGTGTCAGCTGAATTTAGAAAATGGCAGCGGAACAATATATGTTGATAAAGTTAATGTAAAAAAGCTTTATGGCGAAACTTGGTATAAGGTACGTTTGTCAGGTGGTACGGAAGGTTGGGTGTATAAGGATTTTATTCAACTGAAAAGAGATATGTAATATTGCTGGAGGCTTAGTAGATGGGTAAATATTTAACATTATTTTTGTTACTTTTGCTTTGCTGGACTAGTTTAGGTTGTTTGGGAGCAGAAGAAAATACTGAAAAAGAAGGTACTTCAAAGACTGCTGGTCAAGAGCAAGTAATGCAGGAATTACCTAAGTTGAAAGTTGTGCATAAACCAATAAAATGGACAGATCAAAGAGAAAAGCTTATAAAAGAATATGCGCAACTGCATTACGGAAAGGATATAACTAGTATTGTTCCGCAAGTTGTAATTACTCACTGGACTGTATCTAATGATGCTGAATCTGTTTATCAGTATTTTTATAGTGAGACAATGCCCGATGATGGCGGTGGACGTTTAAATGTTGCGTCGCATTATTTGGTTGATAGAGATGGCACTATTTATCAGTTGACGCCGGAGACAGCGTTAAATAGGCATGCAATAGGTTATAATTGGTGTGCAATTGGTATTGAAAATGTTGGCGGCGTTGATGGAAAAGAAGATTTGACAGAGGCACAGGTAAAGGCTAACATTGCTATTATCCGCTATTTACAGGCAAAGTATTCTACGATTAAGTATGTGTGGGGACATTATCAACAACATGAAGCAGAAAGTAGCGGATTGTTTATAGAGAAGGTACCAGATTATTATGCGGAAAAAATTGATCCTGGTTCTGCTTTTATGGGTAAATTAAAACAAGGATTGAGTGATTTGAATTTGAAATTTTACTAGGAGTAGTGTTGATCGTGAAAAAGTATGTCCTTTATATATTGATACTGGTGTTTTCAATTATTTTTATTGGCGGGTGTTCAGCTGATCATGGGGATGGGCGAGATGCTGATGCGCAACGAGGCAATACTGATAATAAGACAGAAATAGTGAAAGATAAAAATGAAACTAATGAAAATTTATTTAAGAAGTACAAAATGGATAGTAGTTTCATTTTGATCGTTAAAAGCAAATTTGAGGTTTATGCTATTGATGATATGGGAAAGGTAGTAGCAGTTTATCCGTGTGCTTTAGGAAAAAATAGTGGACAAAAGGAAAAAGAAGGAGATATGAAGACTCCGTCAGGCATTTTTCCTATTGATGAAATCATTGATGCCTCTAGTTGGACTCATGATTTTAAGGACGGTAAAGGAGAAATTACAGGAGCTTATGGACCTTGGTTTATTAGTTTAGATACTAATGAGCTGAGCAAAGGTAAGTGGGGAGGTATAGGCATCCACGGAACTCATGATCCTGATTCGATTGGTAAAAAAGTTTCTGAAGGTTGTATAAGATTAAAGAATGATGATGTTCAGAAGCTTAAAGCTTTTGCTAAAGTTGGTATGAAAGTGGTTATTGAAGAGTAGAATCAAGGAGATGAAAAATTATGATGAGAAAATTAATGTCAATTATGGTAGCAACAATTCTTGCGATGGGGATTAATGGATTTGCAGAAGCTGCTACAAGCGGTGGAAAGAATACAGCTACTATTAATGTGCAGACGCAAGCAGATTGGAAACGAACTGGCGCAGAATCTATTACTTTAGTAAACAATGCTGTTACAATAAAGTATTTAAATCTTTTTGGAAAAGAAAAAAGTAAAACTATTTATCCAAAGTTTAATATTAAGATTAAAAGTGCAGATGGCAAGCAGAGATTTTCTCGTATCATGAGCAGTAAAACAGTTAAAATTAATTTAAAGCCTGATAAGCGTTATTATATCGAAGTTTCATATGATGGAAATGGAACCTGGCTAAAATATGCTAGACTAAGAAATGCTAGAATGGAAGGTAATCCGTATTGGTATGTTAGTGCAACTCATAAAGTAAAATCTTATTGGTAAAATCATGGTAATAAGTGAGAAAAATATGAAAACAATTTATTTAGCTTTAGGGTATAAATGTAATCATAGGTGTACTAGTTGTCCTTGCTTATCTGACGATAAATTGAAAGAGGAACTTAATTATAATGATATAATAAAAAAGTTTCATGATACAACTGGTTGTGTCTTTGTTATTTCAGGTGGAGAGCCTACTTTATATTCACATTTTGTAGAAGTTGTAAGTGTCCTTAGTAAAAATAATTTTGTTAAGGTTTTAAGTAATGGAGACAGATTTTCTGATAGAGATTTTAGTGACCAGTTTTTGGCTGAAATTAATATTCGTAATGTATCACTAACAACTACTCTGCACGATTATGAGGAATTTCATCATGAAAGAGTTAACAATAGTAAGGGAAGTTTTAAGCGATCTATTTCTGGAATTAGGTACCTGAATGATTATGGAATTAAAGTTACAATAAAACATTGTATTACACCAGAAAATTATAATAGAATTAAAGATTTTTTTGAATTCGTATACAATGATTTTCCGGAAACATTTGATATCCAAATAAGTGGTATAGATTTTTTAGGAATGGATAAGATTTCAAGGAACAGGGCTTTAAAAATAGGAAATATGTATACTTTTTTAGATGACGCTTTAGAATATATCGATTTGAGGTATATAAACACTAGAAGAAAAATTTCTTGTATCAATATACCTTTGTGTGACTTGGATCCTATTAATTGGAAATATTGTCATTTATCAAATAATAATACATATAATATTTATGTATCTCCGAAGTTTGTTAATGATAACTATTCGGAGAGTAGAACTGATATAGGGTGTTTTAGTGAATTATGCCTAAATTGCGATGTGTCAAAATATTGCATGGGAACATATAAATCAGCATTTGACTTGTATGGTGATAAATTAATCAAACCAATAAAAATTTTATAAGCTTAAAAAGCAGTAGTACGCGAAAGTGTTAAGCAGGAGGTGTCAGCAGTTAACTTCGCTATGATTTGATAAGAATATTGTAGCATTAGGGAGTCCCTGTTTGTAGACTTTATTTAGTTTTCAAAGAACAAAATTTACGTTGTAGGCGTAACGGCTTTGGTTTATAAATATATTATACGAGGAGGTTATAAAATGGATAAAATGCGTGTCTTTTCAAAAAAAATGAATAAAGCAGTAACCATAAGTATTGTATCTGATAGTGCGTTTATTTCTACTGGGCGTCCAGGTGAATATTATTCTTGGATAAATGGCGGTTGGACAAATGGAGGTAAAGATGGAGGTTATTGGACTAATGGTGGTTGGACGAAGGGAGGTAAAGATGGAGGTTCTTGGACTAATGGTGGATGGACAAATGGAGGCAAAGACGGAGGTTCTTGGACTAATGGTGGATGGTCTAAAAATTGTGGCAATTGGATAAATGGTGGATGGTCTAAGGATGGGAAGTAAAGTTTATGTTAGTATTTAATCAAAACAATATAAAGAAGTATTATCTATCACCATATATAAATATATATTATAGGGGTTCTGATATACTAATATATAATTATATAAAAAATGTTACTGTAAGAATAGGGCTGAAAAACCCAAAGATAATTAGATACCTAAAACAAGGTCATTCTTATAATGAACTACGGGAATATGTAAGAGAATTTTTGCTAGAAAAGTATCCGGATGATTGGATTTCAATAGCATATCAGGCAGGAATAATTGAATAATAGAGGATTTATTATGGAAATAAAAGTTATTGATAATAAAATATTGTCTGATGGATATATTTTCACAAAAAGTTTTGCGATTATCTCTAAAAATAAGGTGTTTTTAGTAAACCAAAAACAAGGGACTACAATATTATTGGATAAATCGTTAATCGGTGATTTTGTAAATGACTGGCTTACTAAAATAAATGAAGATTTGTTTTTGAAATTTATTCAAAGAAACTTTATTGTTGAAGATAAGAAAACGACAAAGGTAAAATTGAACTGTTTACCTACTTTTTTCTTGATAGATTTTACTAATATTTGCAATTTCAATTGTATATATTGCTTTCGTGATTTAAAAAATAATAGGGAGATAACATTAGAGCATCTTAACGCTATCTGTGATTATATTGTAGATTATTGCAGGAAACATAGAATAAGTAGAATTACCGTTCAGCCATGGGGAGGAGAACCATTACTAGCATATAAAAAAATAATTTATTGTTACAATCGAATTAGCAAATTTGGAATTAATGTTAATATGACAATTGAAACAAATGGTAGTATATTGAATGAAGAAATCATTAAATTTATAAAAAACTTTGATGTGCAAATTGGAATTAGTATAGATGGAAGTGAATGTTTACATAATAAGCAGAGACAAAGCAAAACATGCGATTATAAATTAATTTTAAAAAATGTACAAACCTTACATAAAAATAATATTAAGGATATTTCTTCTATTAGCGTTGTGACTCAAAAAGGTATTGAATATATAGATTCTACAGTTAAAACCATAGCAGAAGTTTTTAAAATAAATAATTTAAAACTGAATTTAGTACACAATTCTGATTTTAAGGATTCCTATACCCAATTTAGGGATGAAGAAATAGAAGAATTTGTTTGTCGACTATATAACAGCATAAAAAAATATAGAATTAAGAATCAGAGAATTATTGAATCTAATATACAACAAAGAATAAAGAATTTACTATATAGAAATAATAGTAATATTTGCTTGTCAAGCGGATGTCAAGGTGGGTATAGAATGATCTCGTTTTCAAGTAACGGTGATATATATCCTTGTGAAATGGTTGACTATGAAGAAGAAAAGATAGGAAGTATCTATAGTGGCAAAGATTTGATTGATATGTTACTTGAATCAACTCATGAAAAAAAATATTTTCAAAGAAAATATAATATAAAATGTGATGATTGTCCTTGGTGGTATTATTGTAAAGGTGGATGTACATCTGCTATTAGGTATGCTAAAACGACTAGTGGCATAGACGAAATTGGATGCAGGATAAATAAGAAGTTATATATGTTAATCGTAGAAGATATTTTAAATGATAATTTAAATGATGTTTTTAAAGAGGATAATGATGAATAAAATCATTGGTAAATTTTGTGAACTATTACCATTTTCAAGTCAATATATAAGAAACATTTATAATATAGAAATAGATTTAAATAGACTTACTTATTTTAGCGAAAATATGAAGTTGATTTCTTTTGAAAAATACATTGATTATTTTGATAAGCAGTTAAAGAATCATTACCATATTTTTTTTATGGTTAAGAAACGTAGTACTGGAGAAGTTATAGGTTATCTTTATACATATAATTATAATCCATCGAATGGATATATTTATATGAGCATTTCAAGTGACGAGAATAAGAATTCACTTTATGCCATAGCGGAAGCAGGCATATTATTTATCAATTATCTCTTCTCTAGATATAGTTTGAGAAAAATATATGCTGAAGTATATGGATTTAATTTAAAATCACGACATATTGTTGAAAATACAGGTTTTAGCTTGGAGGGAGATCTTAAGGAACATAGGTATTACAATGGTCAATATCATAGTTTATTAACTTATGCATTGTATAGAGACGTTTTTTTGAAACAAAAAAACGTAAAGATGATTCTTAATAGAAAAAGATCCATTTAGATTATACGGCCGCTTTGGTTATTTTGTAATAAGTCTAAGTTTACAGTTTTTTGTACAGAAAGCGTCAAACAAGCAAACGTTAAAACACGCTTACACCAAAAAACGCAAAAGGCGGTCTAATCTCAATTTTATTTTGTCATTGCATGCCATCCTCTGTTGTCATTTTATCATATGTGTTTTGTCAACCAAAATTACTCAAAAAGAGCGAATTAGTGACTATGGCATAGATGCAATAGCACGAATAGAGGACTGGTGTAATAACCTTCCACGTAAGATTCTGGGATATAAAATCCCTGATGAGTTGTTTGAGGCTAAGCTGGATGAAATTTATTCTGCTTGATTAGGAAAAATGTGCAACTTGTTCTTGCAATTTACGATTTTAATTATGTCAAAGATTTTGTGATTGGTATGTATGTACCTTGTAGCGCTGGCCTAATATATTTTTTTGAAGTGATGATACGTAATGAAGTTTTACATGTTGATTCTCCAAATTAAGGGAATTAGTAGGCATAGCGATTTTTCTTGCTATTTATCTAACAACTTCTTATAATTATAATTAGAAAAGTAATTAGCAAGGAGGTAGCTTATGTTAGAGGGTAAGAATATAGAATTCAAGCGTCAATATACTGATGATATTAAATACGCAGTGTTGGCGTTTACTAATACTGAGGGAGGAACATTATATATTGGAATTAATGATGATGGCAGCGTGGAAGGAGTAGAAAATCCAGATGCTGTGATGCTACAGGTAATGAACATGATTCGTGATAATATTCGACCTGATATTACAGTAGCAGTTGATTGCAGTACTGAGCTTATGGAGAATAAGCATGTTGTTGTGCTCATAATTCAGCGAGGAGTTGCCAGACCATATTATTTAGCTAATAAGGGAATTAGGCCAGCGGGAGTGTATGTAAGACAGGGGGCATCATCTGTTCCTGCATCAGAGACTGCAATTCTTCAAATGATTAAGGAATCGAGTGGCGACGTTTATGAAGAAGCACGTTCTTTAAACCAAAATCTGACGTTTAAAGAAGCAGAGGTATACTTTGCTAAAAAACACTTGCAGTTTGGCGATGCGCAGAAGCGCACCTTGCAGCTAATTAGTGCCGATGGAACCTATTCCAATCTTGGTATGCTGCTTTCTGACCAATGCATTTCTATTATTAAGCTGGCAGTTTTTGAGGGTAGCAAAAAGACTGTTTTTCACGACCGTAAAGAATTGAGTGGTTCGTTGTTCAAGCAGCTTGAAGATGCTTATGCTTATATTAATCAATTTAATTATACACGTTCAGAATTTCCTGGCTTGGAACGAGTAGACACACGGGACTATCCACCTGAGGCTGTGCGTGAGGCTTTATTGAATGCTGTAATCCATCGGGAATATGGCATTGGTGAACCGACGCTGATTAGTATTTTTGATGACAGGATAGAATTTGTGACGATAGGCGGGTTGGTCAAGGGCTTGTCTTTGGCAGATATTAAGCTTGGTGTATCTATGCTGAGAAATAAAAATCTGGCGAATGTTTTTTATCGTTTGCATTTAATTGAAGCCTATGGAACGGGGCTTTTAAAGATTGATGAGTGCTATGCGGATTGTGCAGTGAAGCCACAGCTTTTGGCAACAGATAATGCCTTTAAGCTTGTACTTCCTAATATTAATTTTGCTGCTAAACGGGTGAAGAATTATTCTTTGGCAGATGAAAGTAAGACTGCGTCCAAGAAAGAAGAGCGTTATCAAATTGTACTTGAATTAGCGCGCAAAAATTCTCTGGTTACGCGGAGTATGATAGAGAAGGCTTTGCATGTATCGACATCCACAGCAGTTCTTGTGCTCAAAAAGATGCTGCAGCTTGGGCTGTTAAAAAAATATGGCGAAGGCAGGAATGTAAGCTATTCGTTAGCTTGCTGAGAGAGACAATAATTTTTTACTTCCCCTTAACCTATGCTTCATGTAGATTTCATTTTACTGCTGCATAATATATTACAATAAAGTATTAAGAAGTTTATTGTATATGTAGAGAGACAGAGACATGCAGGACTTATATCCGATCATGGTGTTGGTTGCAGGCTGGCGTTGGATGTTTTTATGTTGTAACAATTTCTTGGCAAACTCTAGTAATTACTGCCAAATGCTGTTATACTTAATTTAGTAAACGAAGTAAACTCATGGGAGGCGTTATGATGAGTAAATTTTGTAAGAAATGCGGTACTGAGTTAAATGATGATGCTAAGTTTTGCACGAGCTGTGGCGAGAGGATGGAGCAGGAGGTTGTAGTGAGAAGTAATATTACTGGTAACAGCTTTCCGGGAATAAGCAAGAGAAGTATTCCTCTGGCTATTATTCTTTCTATTGTGACATGCGCAATATATACGTTATATTGGGAAGTCAAGCTGACAGATGAAATGAATACGCTTCTTGGCAAAATTAATGCTACCTCTGGTGTGATGGCACTTATTTATACCATTATTACCTGCGGCATTTATGGTATCTATTGGCTTTATAAAATGGGACAGAATGTTGATGAGGTCAAGGGTAAAACTGGCGACACGGGAATTTTGTATCTGATTTTAGGCTTTATAGGCTTAGGAATTATCCCCTTGGCGCTTATTCAGGATACGATTAATGACAAGTTTGATGGTGTTTACTAAGCTTTATATTTGAGAAAATGGCAGAGTCGATTGCGGCTCTGCCTCTTTTTGCTAACCATGAAAACCTTCTATAAGCAAAATAAAAACAGCATATTTTGGTTAGGCTGTGGCGTACTCTATTACTTCATTGTGCGTTATACTGATTTCTCCCTGCCCTGCCCGTTTCGTTATCTTACAGGCTATCTCTGTCCTGGCTGCGGCATTACGACGCTGCTGCTGGCTCTGGCGCAGGGCGATTTTGCTGCTGCTCGCAGTGCTAATATATTTTTGCTTTATACGCTGCCGTTTTTGACGGTGAGTATTGTGGCAAGAGCTTATTATGGCAGCGCAAGGACGCGCTATCTGGATAAGTTCGTTTATCCCTGCTATGCTGCTGCATTGCTTATCTTTGGCGTATATCGTAATATGTAAAAAAGGCAGACGCTCGCTTGAACGTCTGTAAGCGTCAAATCCACCATGTATGAAAAAAGAGGCTGGGACAAAACCAACTTCGACAAATTAAAGAATCGCTAGAGTTTAAGTTTTTTTGATTTTTTGCACTAAAAAACCAGCGGATATTTACCCTGACGGTAAACTTCCACTGGTTTTCTTTTTTATGCTGGGTTTTGTCCCAGCCTTTTTTTAGCTATAAAGAAGTTTGAAGTTGTGTTTAAGTGTTTTAAGACAAAAGTATTAGGCTGCAAGCTAAACAGCAGATTATTTTATCATATTCTTGAATTATAAATATTAGCCTTCGGCTTGCAGCTTTTCTATTGCAGCGATAGTCAAATTCGTAAGCTCTGCAATATCCTGCAGAGAATATGTGCCTTTTGCAAGCATACGTCTTGCGGTAGCATATTTTTCAGAAGTTTCGCCTTCAGCACGACCATCATTCATGCCGGCATCATATAATTTTTTGCTGAAATCATCCATAATTGCAATACCCTCCTCTGTTGTCTTTATAGTATTGATACGTTTGGATAAAGCTCCTTGACTTCCGTCATGAGCATTTGCTGTTTTGAAGAACTGCATTAATCTAGCTATTTCGCTGTTATCATTAATTTCAGCATTAATGTAGCACATGTGCAGGCCATCGTCATAAGGCGTTTTTAAATCGCCTAAGTGCTTTAGTACAGGATAACAGGTTTTTCCCATATTCCAGATATCTGTTTGACTGATATAGAAGATATGTAATTCCGGTACAGATGCATAAGTCTGGTCACCCTTAAAAAAGTAGTCACAGATACTAGAAGATGCATAGTAAAGCATACGTTTTTCATGGGCAATATTTCCTTTTGCTTTCTGAATTTCTATTTCATAAAGCTTATGATTAGAATCCTCTACAAGTACATCCATAATGATATCGTGAGCAGTTAGCTTGCTGATTAAATGTTGAGTGAAATTTTCTTTAACAACAAGAGACTTATTTCCTGTAAGGATGCGCAGAACATGTTCACAAGAAGATTTATCTAAAAAGACGGCTTTAGCAAATAAATCTTGAAAGAGATTCATTTTAAATGTTTGCATTTGCAATTCTTCTAATGTGAGAAGCAAACTGCCTGTTGGTGACTTTGTCATTATGCATATTCCCCTTTCATTTTATCATAATCACCTTTAAAAATATATAGCAGCAAAAATTAACTGTATTAGTCTGTCTGCTACTTCCCTTCCTCCTTCATCAGCCCCTCATTATAAATCGCCGGTGAAGCGCCTGCTTCCGTAATGTGCGGCGTTAAAAGCAGCAATACCTCTGTCTTGCTGTGCGAACGTGAACGGTTTTTAAACAGCTCGCCCAACAGAGGAATCTTGCTCAAAAAGGGCACCTTCTGCATAGTACGCTGCTGTTCCTCGCTTATCAATCCGCCGATAACCAGCGTTTCGCCGCTGTACATGCGCACGTTGGTGTCGGCAGTACGACTGGTGATGCGGTAATTTTTCAGCTCGCTGATAAGCACCGGCGTGCTCACCTCAGTGTGGACGCTGGCAGTCACCATTTTGCCGTCCTCGCTGATGATAGGCGCATATTGCAGCTTAATGCCGGCGTCCAGATATTCTGTTGCCGTGTAGCTGCCGCTGCTGTCGTGCTTTTCGGTCTGCACAGGGATGTGGTCACCGATGAAAATACTGGCCTCCTTGCCGGGGATGGTGATGATGCGCGGTGTTGCCAAAATGCGTGCCTTACCATTGCTGATGAGGGCATTGAGCGTAGCGTTGAAGCGGAAGGCAAAGCCACGCCAAAATTTGAAGCTGCCGTCATAATTGCTTCTGTCGCTGTCACCATTGTTCGTTTCCTGCGCGCGCTGTGGAATAGTATCCCAGTCCCAGCGCACGCCTAGGTTTTTACTGTCCTCACGGCTGACGGCGATGATTTTGGCTTCTAACGTTACCTGTCTTGTTGCTATATCCAGCTTGGGCAGCAGCTGCCTTAAGCGTGCGTGGCTTTGCTCATCTCCCAAAAGGATGAGGCTGTTGGTGATAGTATCCAGCCCTAGCTTGGTGCCGAAGTGTGGCGTCAACGCTTCCTGCACGTCCTTGGCTCTGGCATAGCTCAGGGGATAGCAGGCCAGTCGTTCGCAGACTGGCGGTGGTGCTGCGGGAACGTTTGCTGCAGGTGTTTTGCTTATTGTGGCGGCGGGAGAGGGCACAAAGGGATTGATGAGAGTGCTTTGGGCGTTGCAGGGAATAGTTAAAGTGAGCAGCAGACTGCTGAGTATTAATGGGAAAAAGCGTTTTAGCATAATGAGCTCCTTTCGGTGTTATCTGTTAAGAAAAAGATAACGATTGCGTTTAGTAAAATTCATGTTTCATTGTAACGCAGGCAGGAAATAATTTCAAGAGAAAATTGTGAAAATAGAGAAAATTTAAAATTGTTGTATTGCATTTCGCTTTTTTTGTGCTACAATAAAATTCAACATAAGAAAAATGAGGTGATGCAATGGAAGGCTTACGTAATAATAAACTGGCAGAGGATTTACTGCACCTGGCCCTGGCGCAGGGGGCGAGTGATATGCATATCGAGCCTGATGAACAGGGAGTGCGCGTGCGCATTCGTGTAGATGGCCTGCTGCAGGAGCTTTGCGTGCTGCCGCGCGCCCAGCAAAGCACGCTGCTGACACAGATGAAGGTGTGGAGCGGCATGGATATTGCTGAAAAAAGAGTGCCGCAGGACGGGCGCATGCTGCTTAAATATGTCGGTACTGAGGTTGATTTGCGTTTGTCCAGCCTGCCGACCGTCAATGGCGAAAAGCTGGCAATTCGCTTTTTGCAGCGACAGGATAATCTGCTATCGCTGGAACAGCTGCAGTTCAGCGAGAGCAATTTACAACGCTACCGCCAGCTTTTTCATCAGCCAAATGGCTTGGTGCTTTTGACCGGGCCTACGGGCAGCGGCAAAACGACAACGCTTTATGCGACGCTGCAGGAGCTTGATGCGGCGGCCAATAATATTATAACGCTGGAGAATCCGGTGGAATATAAGCTGGCGGGGATTAATCAGGTGGCCGTAAATCGCAGAAGCGGACTGACCTTTGCCGCAGGCTTGCGTTCTATTGTACGTCAGGACCCGGATGTGATTATGCTTGGCGAAATCAGGGATGAGGAAACGGCGGCGATGGCGGTACATGCGGCGCTGACCGGACATTTAGTACTGAGTACGCTGCATACGAATGATGCTATTGGGGCAGTTTATCGTCTGCTGGACATGGGGATTGCCGATTATCTGCTGGCTGCCGGCTTGCGTGGTGTGCTGGCACAGCGCCTGCTGCGCCGTCCGTGCCGCTATTGCAGCGAACGGCGCCCAGCGACTGCTGCGGAGCTGCAGTATCTTGGCCGTAAGGCAGATGAAAGGCCGGAGCTGGTGCAGGCCCATGGCTGCGAGCATTGTCATGGCACCGGTTACAGAGGGCGTCTGGCATTGCATGAATTGGTTGTGTTTGATAAACGGATGCAGCAGCTCTTGGTAAACGGCGCCGATGAAGCAGAGCTTTTGCGGGAGGCACGTAAGCAGGGCTGGTGCAGTCTGTATTCTGACGCAGTTGATAAAGTGCTACAGGGGGCAACTACGGTTGAAGAATTATGGCGCGTCGGTATCACCGGGGAGGCTGATAATGCTTGATAAGCTGCTGCTGCAGGCAAAAAGTATGGGAGCCAGTGACCTGCATCTTACACCTGAGGGAATGCCGATGGTGCGCGTAGATGGCAGCCTGCAGCCTTTGCGAAACGAATTTATTTCCCGGGAAAAGCTGGAGAAAGCGTTACTTGCCTTGCTGCCGGAGCAGGAAAAACAGCAGCTGCTGCAGACAGGTGAGATTGATACTGCTTTTAGTGACAGACTTCAGGAGCGCTGCCGGCTGAATATTTACCGTCTTGGCAACGGTTATGCGGCGGCGATTCGTCTGCTGCCGAAGAATATTCCTGACTGCAACAGTCTTGGCCTGCCACAAATTATCAGTCAGCTTGCGGGCAGCAGCAGCGGTCTGCTGCTTGTCACCGGTGCTACCGGCAGCGGAAAAAGCACAACGCTTGCTTCGCTGGTACAGCAGATAAATCAAACGCGCGCTGTACACGTGCTGACGCTGGAGGACCCGATAGAATATGTTTATCCTGCGGGCCTGGCGCTGATTAACCAGCGCGAGGTAGGGCGTGATACCAAAAGCTTTGCCAGCGGTCTGCGCAGTGCGCTCAGGCAGGACCCGGATGTTATTCTGGTAGGTGAGCTGCGAGATGCGGAAACAATAGGTATAGCGCTGACGGCGGCGGAAACAGGTCATCTTGTTTTGGCAACGCTGCACACGCAGGACGCTGCAGGTACGGTGAACCGTATTCTTGACGTGCTGCCGGACAGACAGCATGTGTGTACGCAGCTGGCTGACTGCCTGCTAGGGATTTGCTGCCAGAGGCTGCTGCCGCGCTGCGATGCAGCGGGCAGGATAGCAGCCTTTGAGGTGCTTGTCGCAACGCCTGCCCTGCGCAACATCATACGCGAGGGGCGCACGCACCAGCTGCAGTCTTATCTGCAGACCGGCACACGCTATGGCATGCAGACGATGGAGGACGCGGTAAAGGCCTTACAGCTGCGGGGAATAATCGCATAAAAAAAGCCGCTGCGAAAAGCAGCGGCTGAATATGAGCTTTATATATAGAAAAAATATAAACGGATATTACAGAATCTCTTCCCTAATTAACGTATTCATCATCTTTTGCTTGCCTAATACCCAAAGCAGGTCGTTTTCTTCGAAAACAAGTGAAACGTGGGGATTAGTAATGGTAAAGGCGCCACGCTCCAGACCGACAACGAGGCAGCTCCATTTATTGCGCAAGTCGGCGGCCTTCAGTGAGGTTCCCAAAATAGGAGAATGCTTGTCGATGGTAATCGCCAGGGAGAGGAATTGCTGCTCCGGTTTATTTTGGTGGTTATCCAGCATGAATTCACGCAGGCTTTGCGGCAGGTCGCAGCGCTCCAGGCCTAAGCTGCGCTGCCTTACAGCAGCATCAAAAACCTGCAGCTGGCTGGCGGTGCCGATGAGCAGCAGTTTGTCGCCCTTTTCTACTATCTGCTCGCCGCCGGGCATATCAATAGTGCGATTGCTGCCCAAAAGCTGCAGAACGTTGCAGCCATAGCTTTCACGGAAGCCAAGACTGCGCAGAGTTTTGCCGATTATAGAGGAGTCCTTTTGCGAATCGTAATAAACTAGCTGCAAATCCTCGTCGAACCAGGTGCGGCTGTCATCGGGAGCACTTTCACGATGCTTACGCATGTGCTTTTCGTTAAGGTTTACCAAAAAGCGTGATTCAATGCGCAGGTACTCGCTCATCAGCCAATCGGAGGAGGAGATGAAGTAGGCTGCCAGCAATATAGATACGCAGGCCAGGAAGCCGTGCAGCTGCAGCAGGGTGTGGAAGATGAAATACAGCGAAGTAGAAGCAACGAGCAGCTTGCCGAATACCAGGAACATCAGCGGCAGATGGTTAGCACGCTTTTTAAACCAGAGTTTGGAGAACAAATCACCATTACCGGCGCGGTTGACGAGCACAGCGCGCAAAATCGGCGACATGATGATAAAGGTGGCTGTAGCGGTCAGCAGTCTGCTGTACGGCAGCTTCAGCGTGTTGCCCAAATAAGGCAGCAGGTAATATTCTGCACCCAAAGCAATAGCTGCCAGCAGGGTGATGAAAATCAGCATACGCATGGTGTAGCCGGTAAGCAAATTCTTCCAGTCCTGATCCTTGTCATCATCGGTATTGGTGCCGGTGTAACGGTCAAGCCAGCTTTTAGCCTGAGGCGGCAACAGCTTCAGCACCAGCTGGTAAAAGGGCTCGGCTGCCATGATGCAGAAGGGAGTAGTAAAGGTAGTAATTACGGATACCGCTACGATAATCGGATATAAAAAGCTGCTGATTACGCCGAGGCTCATGCCGAGGGAAGCGATAATAAAGGAGAATTCACCAATCTGTGCCAGGCTGAAGCCGCAGTGTACAGAGGTGTTGAGACTTTGGCCGGAGGCCAGCACGCCGCCGGTGGAGAAAATGAGCTTGCCGATAATCGTTGCTACTACCAGCACGAAGATAGGAAGCGCCTGCTCCAGCAGGATAGCGGGATCTACCATCATGCCGACGGATACGAAAAAGACAGCGCCGAACAAATCCTTGATAGGAGCAACGAGGTGCTCGATTTTTTCGGCGTTAGGTGCTTCGGCAATCAAAGAGCCCATGATGAAGGCACCCAAAGCGGAGGAGAAGCCGAGCTGAGTTGCCAACACAACCATACCGAGGCACAGGCCGATGGAAACAACTACCAGAGTTTCTTCGTTCATCAGCTGCTTGGCCCATTTAAAGAAGCTGGGGACAAGATACATACCCAGAACAAACCATAAAACGAGGAAGAAAATTAAGCGTCCGATGCTGAGCAGCAGCTCCATCGTGGAAACGTCGGCGCTGGCTACGGCCATGGTTGCCAACAGCACCATCATCACGATACCGGCGATATCTTCAATAATCAGCACGCCGAAAACTATTTCCGTAAAGCGCTGCGCCCTGAGCTTTAAATCGTCGAAGGCTTTGATAATAATCGTGGTGGAGGACATAGAAAGCATACCGCCTAAAAAGAGACTGTCCATATGATTCCAGCCGAGCAGCGTACCGGCGAAGTAGCCCACGGCCAGCATGCCGCCTATTTCTACCGCGGTGGCGATGAAGGCTGTACTGCCTACGCTTTTCAGCTTGTAAAAGCTGAACTCCAGTCCCAGCGCGAACAGCAGGAAGATAACACCGATTTCCGACCAGGCGTGGACGTTGGCCTTGTCGGTAATAGTCGGGAAGAAATTGAAATGCGGACCGGTGATGAAGCCGGCAACAATGTAACCAAGCACCAACGGCTGATTAATTTTCTTGAAAAGAATAGTCGTGATGCCGGCTACGAGCAAAATCATTGCTAAGTCGTTGATAATAGTAGGCAGATGAGTCATGGGATTCTCCTTTGCGATATTTTTTGCCAAAGTGGCTTTAAATGGTGTATAATAATTGAAATGTAGTCATTAGCTTTTTACAAGCCCTGCAGACTGCAAAACAAATAATCTCAATATATATTATACAATATTTTTGACTAAAATTATTGCATAAATAATGCTTTATTATGTTAATTTGTTGTGACAAGCGCAATTGGAGGAATAAAAATGAACGAAAATCAACAAGAAAAATTAGTTTTGGTAGATGGCGAGATTATGCCGGAAGCTGAAGCATTTATTGATGTCAATGACCGCGGCCATAATTTCGGTGACGGTGTTTTTGAAATTGTACCGGTTTATAACGGCCGTTGCTTTGCTTTGCTGCCGCATATGAACAATTTATTTGATTCTGTAATCGCGGTAAAAATCCCCGGCGTTTACATGATTGAAGAGCTGGTAGAGTTCCATGAAAGCCTGCTGGCCGCAACCGGTCTGCAGGACTGCGAAATCTATACGCAGGTAACCCGTGGCAGCGGTGCTTATGCCCTGTCCTATCCGGAGCAGAGCATTCCGCATCTGACTATGTATGCTGTACCGGTTAACCGCGAGGCACTGGCTGAAAAGCGTGCTAAGGGTGTAAATGTTATCACTGTTGAGGATGTGCGCTGGGCGCGCTGCGATATCAACACTCTGAACCGTCTGCCGGAGGTAATGGCTAAACAGAAGGCTGTTATCGGCAATGCTTTTGATTCCCTGTTTGTTCGCGATGGTAAAATCACCGAAAGCACGGAAGCAAGCTTCTTCATTTATAAAGACGGTATTCTGTGGACTCATCCCGAAAACAACTTTATCCATAAAAACATTACCCGTCGTCTGCTGATGGAACGCCTGTCCAAAGACCTTGACCTGCAGATTATCGAAAGAGCCTTTGACAAGGATTTCGCACTCAAAGCAGACGAAGCCTTCCTCTGCGGACCGCGTTGCGAATTTATGCCTGTTACCAAAATCGACCGCAGCTTTGTTGCTGACGGCAAGGTTGGCGAGCTGACACAAAAGCTGCAGGATGCATATATGGCATTTGTAGCTAAGGAATGCCCTGCTAAGCATGAATAACAGCAGGCTGGTGCGGGGAGCGTTATTGGTGGCTTTGGCGTTGGCGCTGCAATCGCTGCGTTTGGTGCTGCCGATGCCGCAGCTGCTTTCTACGTTTATCATCGGTACTCTGGTGCATATGATGCTGGTGCTCACGCTGCAGCTGAGCGGTCTGAAGACAGCGCTATTGCTGGCGTTTTTGCTGCCGCTGACTGCTTACGTGCAGGGGCAGGTGCTGCTGCCGTTTCTGATTCCTGTAATCTGGCTGGGCAATTTTATCTTTGTGCTGCTTGTGCGTCAGTTTAAGGGTAGGCGTAAGCTGTCTTTATGTGTGCCGCCGCTGGCAAAGGCAATCGTTATGCTGCTGGCAGCCTGGGCTGCGCTGAGCTTTTTGGCGCTGCCGAATCCTGCGCTGCGCAAGACTGTTATGTTTGCGATGAGCGTACCGCAGCTGCTTACTGCAATTGCCGGTATTTGGCTGGCCAAGCGGGTCAAAAAGCGCCTGCGTCAGTTTAATTAAGCAGGAATTCGCAATAATATAATGTATTTATACGCGTCGTATTTAACAGATAGCGATAATAACCGCCGGTGTAAAAGCTGTGCGGTTATTTTCTGCTTATGCTTAAGACTGCTCAGTAACCTTTTGGTAACTGAAGCACTTTTTTGTGCATACTTTACAGAAAAGCTGAAACAGCATATTATAATATGTACAACGGATAGCAGTTATCTATTTTGTGAAGTTAATGTTAAAAATGCAATTACAATGACGCAAGCTATATTTCATATGCTATAATATACAAGCAGTAATGAGTTTTTTAGGGGGTTATCAGTATTTTAGAATTTAAACCTGTAACATTGGCACAAAAGCCTTTGTTTGAAAGCTATATATCAAAATCACATCAAAATGGCAGCGAATGTGCCTTTTCCAATCTTTTTGTCTGGCGTGACTGCTATCATATTTATTGGTGCGTAGCGCACGATTTCCTTTTGCTGAAGGTTAAACGCAACAACGTTGATTTTTACATTCAGCCTTTTGGCGGACGCGATGAGGATTTGCCGCGTCTGATGCAGGAGCTGAAGGAGGAGCATCAGGGCAAACCGTTTGAAATGCATGGTATCTATGATTTTACCAAGGAGCGCTTTGAGCGCGTGATGCCGGGTCTGACCTATGAAGAAGACCGCGATAACTGGGATTATGTATATCTGCAGGAAAAGCTGGCAACGCTTTCCGGCCGCAAGCTGCACGGACAGAAGAATCACTACAATGCTTTTGTCAAGGCGCATCCTGATTTTGTTTATGAGCCGATTACCATGGATAATATGATGGAATGCCTGAACTTCGGCGAGCGCTGGTGTGATGAGCATATGGCGGAGGATCCTTCGCTGCTGTGCGAAAAATATGCGATCCAGGAGGCCTTTCTGAGCTTTGAACAGCTGGAGCTGCGCGGCGGTGCAATCCGTTTCAACGGTAAAATTCAGGCCTTCAGCTTTGGCAAGAAGATTAACGACGATACAGCGGTGCTGCATGTAGAAAAGGCGCGTCATGATGTACGCGGCCTGTACACGGCTATTACCAAGGAGTTCGCCGCTCATGCCTGGACTGATGTAAAATATCTCAACCGTGAGGAGGATATGGGACATCCCGGACTGCGTGAGGCGAAGCTGGCGTTGCATCCGGAATTTATGGTGCAAAAATATAATGTAATTATTGGGTGAGGTAGCTTATGATTTACCGTGTCGTGAGCAAAGAGCGTATGTACCAGGCAGAGGAGCTTTGGGACTATTGCTTTGAAAAAAAGACAGAGCCTTTCTTTCAGTACTATTTTGAGCAGTACTGCGGCAAGGACAATATGGTTATCGGCGGCTTTGACAAGGTTGGCGAGGAAGAAAAGCTGCGCACGATGCTGCATGTCAATCCCTATATGCTGCGTTTGCGCGGGCAGGATATGCTTGTGCCGTATCTTGTGGGCATTGCCACCGCTCCGGAAGCACGTGGGCAGCATCTTTTGCGTCCGCTTTTGGAAACTGCCTTTGAGGTGCTGCGCTCACAGGGCTTTCCCTTTGTGACGCTGATGCCGATAAGCGCAGGTATTTATTTGCCGTATGAATTTGCTTATTGCTATTATCGTCACGAGTATAAGATGCCGCTGACACAGCTGCAGCTTCCTGCAATAGGTGATGACCTGTCGGTAGAACTTCTGGACTTAGTTTCCTTGCTGCAATCTTTAAAGGAGGAAGATGCAGAAATGCAGTCTTGCAATCCTTTGGCCGACGTTTACGCAAGCGTTACTGCGGCATGGAACGGCGTACCGCAGCGCACTGCTTTCCAATGGCGCAAGCTGTTGTCTGTAATTACGCAGGAAAATGTTTTGTGCGCTGTTGTCTATCGTGCGGGGGTAGCTGTTGGCTATATGCTTTACTCGCTGACTGACGGCAAGTTCAACGTGCAGGAGCTGCTTACGCAGGATGCTGCGGCGAAGAACCGTCTGCTGCAATATGCCGCAGGACACAGGAGTGAAGCGCAGGAGCTTTGCTGGCTGGCGGAGCCGTGGGATAAAACATATCTGGGCTTTGCGGACCAGGCGCTCACAGGCAGGCTGAAGCCCTTTATGATGGCGCGCTGCCTCGATGCGCGCGCGGCGCTCGCCAAGCTGCCGGTAGCAGAAGATATGAGCAGCGGCAGTGTGGTACTGCTATTGACAGATAAGATGCTTGAGCGTAATAATCATCTGCTGCAGCTACGCACGTCACCGGGCAAGCTGGAGGCAGTCAGCACGCTGGAGCAGGAGGAGGTTACCATGGACATGGGCGCCTTTACCCAGCTTTACTTCGGTGCGTTCAGCGCTACGGAGCTGTGGGAAGCAGGGCGCATCAAATGCAGCGATGTGCGGAAGCTGCAGCTGCTCGACGAGCTTTTCCCAAAATGTCGCACCTATAATAACGAATATTTTTAAAGCTTATGCAGGCTGTCGGAAGAAAACGACAGCCTGTTTTTCAACAGAAAAACCCATGCCTTACTTAACGTAAAGCATGGGTTGATTTTTTGTCTGTACAGAATTTATTGTGCTGTTATTCTCTTTTCCATAACGTTATAAGCGATATCACCATCATGCGGCTGACCATTGACCGTTACATTACCATGGAAGGCTGCAATTTTCGTCTTCCAGCAGTAGCTGCCGCTGTCTGCAGTGATTTTGTTGGTGTTATCATTGAAAACAAGATTGCCGTTTACATAAGCAGTTCTGTCAGAATGATATACATCTACCTTATCGCAGGCAAAGCTCATATCGCCGAAGCTCAGATGAATGTTACCCTGTCCGTGAACCTCCATAGCATAAAGATATACCTTAGTGGCATCGCCGGTAATGGTTAAGGTTGTGTCATGTGCCGGAAACTGTACAAAGACGTGTCCCTGCAGGTCATATACGCCAGTGAGCGGATTGAATGTGCGGCTGTCGCTGGTGATTACCGGATCGGCAAAGCACATAGAAGGCAGCATCATAACAAGCATAGTTAATATTAAAAGAAATTTCTTCATGAATAAGTCACCTCTTGAAGCATGAAAAACAGGAGAAATTTTTAGTGTACTCTTTATTATAGTATTTTTAGAGAGTCGGTGCAAGCGTAAAAAAAGATTTTTTTAGAAAAAAAGAGGATTTTCCCTTTATACATTGAATATAGATTATGTGTGAAATATAGTTGGAGGCGGAGAGGGTAATGAACGGAGATTTTGAAAACTTTAAAGAGCAGGTGCGCAGCACAGCCGATATGGTAGAAATAATCTCCGGTTACGTGCCGTTGAAAAGGAAAGGCCAGAACTATTGGGGCTGCTGCCCGTTTCACGGAGAGAAAACACCGTCCTTTTCGGTGAACCCTGGCAAGAGCATGTTTTATTGCTTTGGCTGCCATGAGGGCGGCGACATTTTTAAGTTTATTATGAAAATCGAAAACTGCAGCTTTATGGAAGCATTAAAGCTGCTTGCTGGCAGATACGGTATCCCGATACCGGAAAAGCAGAAAACGGCCGCAGAAATTGCACGCGAGAAACAAAGAGACAGCATTTACAGTGCTAACGAGCTGGCGTCAAAATTCTTTCAGGCCTGTCTGACAAAAACTGCTCATGGTGAACCGGCACTGGCATATCTTGCCGGACGTGGCATCAGCAGAGAGATTATTGCCAGCTTTGGCATAGGCTATGCGCTGAATAACTTTACAGCACTCGTCACCTCGCTGGGCAAGCGTGGCTGTCAGCCGCAGGTTTTGGAGGCTGCCGGCTTGGCAGCACAAGGACGCGGCGGCTATTATGACAAGTTTCGCAACAGGGTGATTATTCCAATCCGTGACGCCCGTGGCCGTATAGTTGGCTTTGGCGGGCGCGTGCTGGACAACAGTACGCCTAAGTACCTGAACACAGCAGAGACGCAGTGGTTCAATAAGCGGCGCCTGCTGTTCGGTTTGGATATTGCGCTGAAGGCTATCCGCAAAAGCGGTAAGGCTGTAGTTGTTGAAGGCTACATGGACGCCATCAGCCTGCATGCTGCCGGCTTTGATAATGTGGTAGCGTCTATGGGTACGGCCTTTTCGCAGGAGCAGGCTAAGCTGCTGCAGCGTCTGGCGGAGGAGGTTATCTTCTGCTATGACAGCGATAGTGCCGGACGTAAGGCTTCGGTGCGAGCAGTAAGCATTGCCCGGGAAGCAGGGCTGAAGGTGCGCATTGCCGGTGTGCCTGATGGTAAGGATCCTGATGAATATGTTCGCCAGCATGGCAAGGATGCTTTTGAGAAGGTGCTGGCGGCAGCGCAGAATGGTATAGATTTTCAAATAGATGAAACAATCCTGCAAAATAATGTAGCAAATTTAGCAGGAAAAGTTGAAGCTGTGTCGAATATACTACCATTCCTACTAGAATGTAAAAATGAAATTGAAGCATCGGAGCATATCCGAAGACTGGCGCAGCGGCTGACTATCGATGAGGGCCTGATAGCGGAGGAATACCGCAAGGCAGCACGTAAGGGTGGCAGACAGCAGGCTGGACAGTTGCAGGTGATGCCCGAAGAAAAAAGCGCCGGCGTTGGCCAGCAGGCCGAAGAGCTGCTTCTTAGGTTGCTTTTGGAGCAGCCTCAGCTGTGTGATGAATGCAGCATGGATGTGCAGGAAATCGGCTTTGAGAATGCTGTGCTGGCACAGCTTTTTGAGCGGTTGTGCGAGCTTGGCATTGGGTATACGACGGATAAGATGAATAATATTCTGGATGATGCAGCGCAGACAGCATTGGCACGCATTCTGGCACATCAGCTGCCGGAAGGCGATACGGATAAGCTTTTGCAGGACTGCCTCAGACAGATGCGACGGCTGCGTTTGGAAAAGGAATATGAAAAACATCGTCTGTTGGCAGATGAATATGAAAGGTCGGCAGATGAGCGTTTTCTTGGGGAATTAATGGAAAGTCAAAGGATAAAGAATGAAATCAAAAAACTCTATGGAAACTAAAAAAACTATGGAAGGAGGGGACACCATGGCTACAACAAGCAAAATAACTCAGGAACAAATTGATGAGCTTATCCGCAAGGGAAAGGCTAATAAGGGTGTTCTCACCTATAGCGATGTGATGAGCATCACTAATAATATTGAAGACGTTACTGCCGAGGATGTTGCGGACCTCTATGAGGTGATTGCACGTAAGGGGTTAGATTTAGTTGATGACAATTCAGCTGATGAGGATGTCCTGCCTCTTGTAGGCCAGGATGACGATAGTGACGATCAGGAGGTCAGCGAATCTGAGCTGGCTAATCTGTCTGTGCCGGAAGGCATCAGCATTGATGATCCGGTGCGTATGTATCTTAAGGAGATTGGCAGAGTGCCTCTGCTTGTAGGCGAGGACGAGGTTAAGCTGGCTAAGCGCATGGATAAGGGCCGTCAGGCAGAGCGTATTCAGCGCGGCAAGATGATTGAGCTGGAGGAGCCTGCGTTTACTGCTGAGGACAGCGGCAGCACCTTGATTGAAAAGCTGCGTGAAAACATGAAAGAGGAATGGCAGATTACCAGAATGCGTTCTGTTTTCCGCGTAGCTCAAATGATTAAGGAACGTCATGAAGCAGGAAATCCTTATACTATTGCTGATTACGAGGATCTTATTTTTGAATTCACTAAGGACGAACGCCTGCATCTGCAGCGCCTGATGGCAGAACAGAAAACGATGATTCCTGATTGTGAGCAGTTTGTTGTTGCACGTGAGACAAGCGATAAGGACGACCATAAGCTTTATCATATTAAGGCAATACTTGAAGAAATCAAGGAGCGCCTGAGTGATGGCAGAGAAAAGGACACAAAGGTTGTTGAAGCCTACTGCAACATAGATGAAGATTTTGAAAAGCTTTTGAAGGCAGTTGAAACCCAGGGCAATGATGCTAAAAAGTGTCTGTCCGAAGCTAACCTGCGTCTGGTAGTAAGCATTGCTAAGCGTTATGTTGGTCGTGGCATGCTGTTCCTGGATTTGATTCAGGAGGGCAACCTGGGCCTGATCAAGGCTGTAGATAAATTTGACTATAACAAGGGCTTTAAGTTCAGTACCTACGCTACCTGGTGGATTCGTCAGGCTATTACTCGTGCGATTGCAGACCAGGCACGTACCATCCGTATTCCTGTACATATGGTAGAAACGATTAATAAGCTTATCCGCGTTTCCCGCCAGCTGTTGCAGGAGCTCGGTCGTGAGCCGTTGCCGGAAGAAATTGCCAAGGAGATGGATACTTCCGTAGACAGAGTACGCGAGATTATGAAAATTGCGCAGGAGCCTGTTTCTCTGGAAACTCCTATCGGCGAAGAAGAGGATTCACATCTGGGCGACTTCATTGAGGATCATGATGCACCGGCACCTGCTGATGCTGCTTCCTTTACTCTGTTGCGTGAGCAATTAGGTGAAGTACTTGAAACGCTTACCGTTCGTGAAAAACGCGTACTGGAGCTGCGTTTTGGCCTGGAGGATGGCCGTAGTCGTACTCTGGAAGAGGTTGGCCAGCACTTTGGCGTAACCCGTGAGCGTATACGTCAGATTGAAGCTAAGGCATTGCGCAAGCTGCGTCACCCGAGCCGCAGCAAAAAACTGAAGGACTTCTTGGAATAATAGTTGACAAACAACTATAACTATTATAAAATAATACTGTTTGGTAGATTGCATGGGCCTATAGCTCAGTGGTAGAGCCGCCGGCTCATAACCGGCTGGTCGTAGGTTCGAACCCTACTGGGCCCACCAATACCTTACATCAGCAAATCTAAGCAAACCAATGAATAAACGCAGGTCGCATGGCCTGCGTTTTTTGCTTGCAGCGGTCAATTATAAACAGCTTGCTTTTCTATAGGAAATAGTGTAAGATAATATCAGTACTAAAATCTTAAGAAGAGAGGTTACTGTTTTAATGAAAAAAAGCTTATTGACTTTGATTATGGCTTTGGTTATGGCTTTAGCTTGTGCAACCAGCGCTTTTGCGGAAGATTTGGGTTATGTAAATGTTGAACGTGTTTTCCGCAGCTATCCTGATATTCAGACTACTATGAGCGTTATCAATCTGGAGCGCCAAAAGGCTGAAAATGAATTCAACGAAAAGGCTCCGAAACTTGACGACAAGGGCAGACGCGAGCTGGGCGAAAAATTATCCGCTCAGGTAGATAAGAAGGAAGCATCCCTGCTGAATCCTATCCGCGAAAAAATCCGCAAAACTATCGGCCAGGTAGCAAAGTCTCATGGTATTAATAATGTAGTTGATGCCAGTGCTGTTGTATTCGGTGGCAAGGATCTGACTGAAGAAGTTATCGCTGCTGTTGCTCAAGGCAAATAAAAACTAATGTTATTGAAGGCTGTCGCAGGCAAGCGACAGCCTTTTTTTAGTGAGTGTGTTATAATATAAGTAATTTTTTTGCGAGGTGAAGCAGATGCCGGTCTGTCCCTTTGATTTTGTAAATGACGGGAAAAAGCATAATATCTGCCTTATCGGCGGCGGCGGTAAAACGACGGTTATGTACGAGCTGGCAGCGGCATGGGCAGCTTGCGGACGCAGGGTGCTGGTGTTGACGAGTACGCATATCCTGCAGCCTGCAGATGGCAGCTTTGCTGCCGATGTGCCTGCGGTGCAAGATTTGTGGCAGCAGGGGCGTTATGCTGTTGTTGGTACTCCGGAACTGTCAACAGGTAAGCTGACGGCGCCGACGCAAGATTTATATGAAGCGCTGAAGCTGCAGGCTGACGTAATTTTATGTGAGGCCGATGGCTCCAGACATCATCCCTGCAAGGTGCCTGCGGAGTATGAGCCTGTACTTTTGCCTGACAGTGACATGGTACTTGCTGTTGCAGGCATGGATGCTTTGGGCAATTCGCTGCAGCAGGCTTGCCAGCGTCCGCAGCTGGCGGCAGAGCTTTTAGGCTGCAGCGCAGAAAAAATCATTGATGCGCAAATGCTGGCTGCTTTGCTGCTTTCGGAGCAGGGAGCACGCCAAAATGTCGGCGCACGCGCTTATTATATTGTATTGAATAAATGTGACCTGCTAAAAGCAGCGCAACAGGAGGAAATGCTGCGGCTGTTAGTGGGTGCAGGCATGGATGAGCATAGAATATGGCTTCGTGAAAGGGGAGAATAATAAATGCTGAAGATTATTGTACGCGGTGGCGGTGACCTGGCAACAGGTGTTATCCATCGCTTGTGGGGAGCAGGCTTCAAAGTTTTAGTGCTGGAATGCGCTAAGCCTGCGGCAATTCGTAGGCAGGTAGCGCTGTGCGAGGCGGTGTATCAGGGCAGCGCTCAGGTAGAAGGACTCACCGCAAGATTGATAAGCTCACTGGCGGAGGCAGACGCTGTCTGGGAGCATTATGAAGTTCCGGTGCTGGTTGACGCAGCAGCGGAGAGTGTGCATGCTTTTGCGCCTGATATTGTGATTGATGCGATTATTGCCAAGCGCAATCTTGGTACAAGCAGTACAATGGCACCGCTTGTGATTGCTTTAGGCCCCGGCTTCAGCGTGGGCGCAGATGCCGACGTAATTGTAGAAACGAAGCGCGGTCATAACCTGGGACGCATTATCCGTAGCGGCAGTGCTGCACCTAACAGCGGCGTGCCCGGTAATATCGCAGGCTATAGCAAGGAGCGTGTGCTGCACGCACCCTGCGCAGGTGTTCTGCACGTTGTTCATGATATTGGCAGCATTGTGGAAAAGGGCGAAACTATTGCAACTATTACCGACGGCAGTAATCAGGTGGCGGTAAAGGCAACACTGTCCGGTCTGATTCGCGGCATGATTCGCGATGGCTTTGCTGTTACCAAGGGCTTTAAAATTGCTGATATTGACCCGCGCAAGGAGGAGCTGGCCAACTGCTTTACGATTTCGGATAAGGCGCGCTGTATTGCCGGCAGCGTCTTGGAATTAGTCTGCCGTTATGCACAGGAGAAACAAAAATGAAGGATTTAATGAAAAAAATACAGGTGCAGGCTTTGGATTCGCAGCCTTGCTATCTTGTTGCATTGATTGAGAGTGAAGGCTCTACTCCGCGCACCAGCGGCGCCTATATGCTGGTCGGAGAAAGGGGTTTGCTTTACGGAACCATCGGCGGCGGCGGTATGGAATATGCGGCGCAGCAGCTGGCGCAGCAGCGTCTGCGCTGCAGTGGCGGCAGCTTTGTCAAAACGTTTAACCTTTCTCCGGCAGCAGGTATGGCCTGCGGCGGCAGTTGCCAGGTGCAGTTCTGCTACCTGCCTGTGGGGGAAGAAACGGGGGATTTGGCAGAGGAAGCTCTTGGTGCAATGAAGCGGCATGCTCCCTGGTGGTTTTTACTGCCTTTGGGTGAAGGCAACGCACTGCCGCAAATAAAAAAGGACCTGCAGCTTGCAGGTCGCAGAGGTGTAATCAGTATAGACGGCTGCGCTTATTATGCGGAGCAGTATGATTATGACGGTGCGGTTTATGTTTTTGGCGCAGGTCATGTTGCGCGTGAGCTGGTGCCGCTTTTGAGTCATCTCGGGTTTAAATGCATTGTGCTGGATGACAGGGCGGAGTTTGCGGATGCGGCAGCCTTTCCGCAGGCGGAGCGCGTACAGCAGGTCGATTTTACTAAGCTGGCAGATGTCTGCAGCCTGACGGCAAAGGATTATGCGGTAGTTATGACGCGCGGTCATGTGCATGACGCTAATGTGGAGCGTTATCTGTTGACTACGCCTGTGGGTTATATCGGCATTATGGGCAGTAAAAATAAAGCTGCCATGGCCAGAGCAGCTTTGCTGGCTGACGGTTACAGCGAGCAGCAGCTTGCGCGTGTTATTACGCCCATCGGAATCGACATAGGCAGCGAAACGCCGGCGGAGATTGCGGTGAGTATAGCAGCACAATTAATCCAAACTCGTTCAGAACGCGTATAAGGCATCATATACTTCATCGAGAAGGCCTCGGCGTAGCAATAGTACGCCGTCGGCCTTCTCTCTTCGTCTCTGATACCTTCTCCGCGTTATGCTGATTATAAAGTATAAGACATCATATACTTTCATCAGGAGGCCTCGACGTAGCAGTAGTACGCCGTCGGCCCTCCTTCTTCGTCTCCGGTACTTTCTCCGCGTTCTGTTGATTATAAAGTATAAGACATCATATACTTTCATCAGGAGGCCTCGACGTAGCAGTAGTACGCCGTCGGCCCTCCTTCTTCGTCTCTGATACCTTCTCCGCGTTCTGTTTAATGGTAAAGTTATCGAATATTTTCTTCGCGTTCTGTTTAAATAGTAAAGCGTTTCGGTACCTTCCGGTGTTATGCTGATAAGTAAAAGGGAATGTAGCACATACTTTATCCATATAAAAATGAGCACTTCAACGTAGCAAAAGTACGTCGTCGGTGCTCATTTTTAAATTTCTCGCTTGAATTGCGAACGAAAAAGGCTATCTGATAAAATTTATACGGATTTTCTCTGTAATTTTCTTTACAATAAGACGTGATATGCGATAAAATATATGCATGAAAAAATGAAGGGGTGCTTATATGTCTAAGTTTGTTAAACTTTCTGAGGAAGCCTACAAGTTTGAAGGCAAGCTGTCTTTGAGCTCGGCTATTCCTTTAGGTCTGCAGCATGTTTTGGCTATGTTTGTCGGCAATCTTACACCGGTTCTGATTATTGGCGGTGCCTGCGGTATTGTCGGCGGTGCCGGTTTTGAACAGCTGCAGGTTGTTTTGATTCAGAATGCGATGATTGTTGCAGGTCTGGTAACTCTGCTGCAATTATATTCCGTTGGTCCCTGCGGCGGCAAGGTGCCTATTATCATGGGTACAAGCTCCGGCTTTATCGGCGTATTTGCCGGTATCGTTGCAACCTTGGGCAGCGGTGTTGTCGCCTATGGCGCTATTATGGGTGCTTCGATTATCGGCGGCGTTTTTGAAGCGGTGCTCGGCCTCGTGCTCAAGCGCATCCGTCGCTTCTTCCCGCCTGTTGTCTGCGGCACTGTTGTACTGTCTATCGGTCTGTCGCTGATTTCCGTAGGTATCAATTCCTTTGGCGGCGGCTTTAAGACTAAGGACTTCGGTTCTATCGAAAACCTGCTGCTTGGTCTGTTTGTACTTTGTGTTATCCTTTTCTTTAAGCATGGCACCAAGGGCTTTTTAAGCTCTTCTTCCATTTTGCTTGGTATTATTGCAGGCTATATTGCTGCGATTTTCATGGGCTTTGTGCTGCCTACAACCGCAGTTACGCCTGACGGAGTAGAATACACCAAATCCTGGGTACTGCATTGGGACAAGGTAGCGAACGCATCCTGGTTCGCTGTGCCTCAGCTTATGCCGGTTGATATCGTATTTGATATGCGTGCTATTATGCCTGTATTGATTATGTTTGTTGTTACCGCAGTTGAAACTGTCGGTGATATTTCTGCAGTTGTTGAAAGCGGCCTGAACCGTGAAGCTACCGACAAGGAATTGTCCGGCGGCGTTATTTGTGACGGCATTGGCTCTGCTATTGCTGCTGTCTTCGGCGTACTGCCCAATACTTCCTTCTCTCAGAATGTAGGTCTGGTTGCTATGACGAAGATTGTTAACCGTTTTGCTTTGGCAACCGGTGCTGTATTTTTGATTCTTTGCGGCCTTATTCCCAAGCTTGGTGCTTTGGTTTCCATTATGCCGCAATCCGTTCTGGGCGGCGCTGCCGTAATGATGTTCTCCTCGATTGTTGTCAGCGGCATTCAGCTGGTTACTAAAGAGAAGCTCAATCCGCGCAGCCTGACAATTATTTCCGTTGCTTTAGGCGTTGGCTACGGCATGGGCGCTACACCCGGCATCCTGGCACACTGCCCGGAGGCTATGCGCATGATGTTCGGTGAATCCGGTATCGTTCCGGCAGCCTTTGTAGCAATTCTGCTGAATATTATTCTGAATAGGGGCGAAGACGCTCAAGCTTAGTTTTATCCTGCTGGGTATCTATATCCAGCAGCTCGTTGATATCCTGAACCGGTACTTTTACTACCAGTTCAGGATATTTTTTGGTCAGTACGGAACCACCCTTGTCCTGCGGCAGCTGCTGCAGTTCATCAGCAAATTTTGCAGGGAAGATGATGGGGTTACCGGGAGTTTCTTTGTAATACAGGCGATGGATTTTTTGCGGCTGTGATAAAAAGCTTTCAGCAAGGCGGATAAGTGTTGTCTGCTGTAAAAGCGGCTGGTCGCCAACGGCGAAGAGCAGGCCCTCGGCCTGTGGCAGGAGCTGCTGTATATATGATGTGCCCAGGCGCACGGTGTCGCTCAGATAGGGCTTGTCGTGGAGCAGGCAGGGGATTTGCTGCTGCGCGCAGATTTCCGCAACATCCTTATGGCGTGTAACGACGATACGCTTGGCGAAAAGTCCTTGGCTGATATCAAGAATGTGCTGCAGCATGGGCGCTCCGTCTATGGCTGTCAGCAGCTTGTTGGCACCGAAGCGGCGGCCTACGCCGGACGCCAGGATGATGCAGGCTATTTTAGAATATTTTACGTTCATAAAGTTACCTCACGGTTTTGATTATATATCATTATTATAAGACTGAATGGTGGAGCTAACAAGCGGGGGAGTACCGGTTAGCGGAAGAATATATTTTATCCGCAAAAACAAAAAACTCTGTAACCGAAGTTACAGAGTTTAGTTTCAAGTGGTGGCCCTGGCAGGATTCGAACCTGCGACCTTTTGATTCGTAGTCAAACGCTCTATCCAACTGAGCTACAGAGTCACATCAGCGTTGCTGTTGTTTCAAGCAACAATGATATTATAGCGAAAAGAGAGCTTCTTGTCAACACTTTTTTGCAATTATTTTTTAGATTTTTTGCCGACAGCTTTTTCTTTGGCAGCAGGCTGATGTTTTTCCAGCCAGCCGCAGTAAATGAAGAAGGCAAGGGCGACGAGGAAGAAGCCTAAGCTGGTTGCCTGAGCGGATTTCAGTCCGAACATCCAGGGCTCGGCGTAGTCACCGCGCAGCATTTCCAAAAAGAAGCGGACTACGGAATAAAGCATAGCGTACATACATAAAGCCTGACCGCGTGCATGCTTTGTAGTGCGGAACAACAGCAGTAGGGCAAAAATGACGATGTCCAGCTGACCTTCCCAAACCTCTGCCGGCCACAGGGGTACGGGGCCGTAGGTTTTGTAGGCCAGCGTGCCTTCCGGGTACAGAATACCGAAGCTGCCACCGGTAGGTGTGCCGAAGGCATCGCCGTTGAGCAGGTTCGCCATGCGTCCGATGGATTGGCCGATAAGTAGAGATGGCGAAATGATATCCGCCAGAGCTACCCAGTCGATGTCATGCAGCTTGCAGTAAACTATGCCTGCCGCAATGCCTGCCAGCATACCACCCTGCACGGCCATGCCACCCTGCCAGACGAAGGGGATTTCCAACAGATGATGGCTGTAGTAATCCCAGTCGAAGAAGAAAACATCCCACAGCCTGCCGCCGATGAGGCCTGCAAAGCCGCCGTAGATGCCGATGTCTAAAATATGCTCGTGCCAACGTCCGTCCTGCTTAGCCAAAAAATAGGCAGTGCCGGTAGCTAAAAATATTGCTGTACAGAGCATCAGACCATACATACGTATAGGAAAATCGCCGATAAAAAAGAGATATTGATGCATTATGGATAAAGCCTCCTAAAAAATCTAACTAATATTTTAACACATTCCGGTGTTTTTATCAGCGAAAAAGTTGTGATTTCTTTATTCAGAAAGCTTATTGAATTTAACAGCGAAGATAGTATTGCGTGACATGTTGCTTATGTCATTATCCACAGCGTCAATATTATGATATAATGAGGGAAGCGATATGAGCTTCAGTGAAGCAAAAATAGAGAAAGAAGGTCTGCAAATTTATGAAAGCATTAACTTATATTGAACATGGTAAGTTTGCGCTGCAGGAAAAGGCCAAGCCGCAGCTTGTTTCTGCGCGTGATGCTCTCGTGCGCGTAACGCTGGGAAGCATCTGCACCAGTGATTTGCATATCAAGCATGGTTCGGTACCTCGTGCTGTGCCTGGAATTACCGTGGGCCATGAAATGGTTGGTGTGGTAGAAGCGGTCGGCGCTGACGTAAAAACCGTGAAGCCCGGTGACCGTGTGACGGTAAATGTGGAAACGTTCTGTGGTGAATGTTTCTTCTGCAAGAAGGGCTTTGTCAACAACTGCACCGATCCTCATGGCGGCTGGGCGCTTGGCTGCCGCATTGACGGCGGACAAGCAGAATTTGTGCGCGTGCCCTATGCTGACCAGGGGTTGAACAAAATTCCCGACTGCGTTACCGATGAACAGGCGCTTTTTGTGGGCGATATTCTTGCTACCGGCTTTTGGGCAACACGTATTTCGGAAATCACCGAGGAGGATACCGTGCTGATTATCGGTGCAGGTCCGACGGGTATCTGCACCCTGCTGTGCGTTATGCTGAAGCAGCCCAAGCGCATTATCATCTGCGAGAAGGATACTGCCAGAGCGGAGTTTGTCAGCAAGCATTATCCCGATGTACTGCTTTGCGAGCCTGAGAAATGCGAAGCGTTTGTTAAGGAGCATTCCGACCATGGCGGTGCGGACGTTGTTCTGGAGGTTGCCGGCGGTCGCGACACCTTCCAGCTCGCGTGGAAATGCGCGCGTCCGAATGCTATCGTAACGGTTGTGGCGCTCTACGATGAAGCGCAGAGCCTGCCTTTGCCCGATATGTACGGCAAGAATCTTATTTTCAAAACCGGTGGCGTGGATGGCTGCGACTGTGCGGAGATTCTGCGCCTGATTGAAGAAGGCAAAATTGATACCACGCCGCTGATTACGCATCGCTTCAAGCTGGCGGATATCGAGGAAGCTTACCGCATTTTCGAAAACAGATTAGACGGAGTTATCAAGATAGCGATTACCGAATGATTTTTTTGCAAAGTATGTTTTAAGAGGGGCGATTTTATGATTAAGCATATAACAACAACACCGGCAAAGGCCTTAGAAAAATTAAAAGCAGGCAACGCCAGATATATTGATGCCAAGGTCAACAGCGAGGACATTTCGCAGGCAAAGAGAACAGATACCTTGGTTAACGGTCAGAAGCCGTATGCGATTATTATTACCTGCTCTGATTCCCGCGTGATTCCGGAGAATATTTTTATGACAGGTATCGGCGAGCTGTTTGTTATCCGTATTGCCGGTAATGTGATTGATGAGCATCAGCTGGGCAGTATTGAATACGCTGCCAGTCATCTGGGCGCACCGTTGATTGTTGTTATGGGGCATACGCATTGCGGTGCGGTGCATGCTGCAATCAATCATGATCCGGAGGGCTATATCAAATTTATTACGGATAAAATCAAAGCAGCGATTGGCGACGAGTGCGACCCGTATAAGGCTGCCTGCCTGAATGTCAAAAGCTGTGAAGCGGAAATAGAAGCAAGCCTGGAGATTCAAAAGGTTGAGCATCAGGAGGGCTTGCGCGTTGTCGGTGCCATGTATCATCTGGAGAACGGTCTGGTAGATTTTATCTAAAGCAGATTATTGTGAGCTGCCTTGAGCTTAGCGTCTTGAGGCAGTTCTTTTTTGTAAGTTAATTTCTCAAAATTCACAATAATGCGCTTGACAGAATGGTGGCTTGAATGTATTATGTATACATAATACAGATTTCGATTAAAAGCAGCTTTTACACGCTTTTGAAGAAGGAGGCAAATGTATTATGCGTAAAGAACACGACTTTTTAGGTGAATTAGAAATTCCTGATAATGCATATTATGGTGTACAGACCATGCGTGCCATGGAAAACTTCCAGATTACAGGCTATACTGCCGATCCGCTTTTTATCAAAGCCTTGGGTATGGTCAAAAAGGCTGCGGCCTTGGCCAATATGAAAATCGGTCTTTTGGATGAGAAAATCGGCAATGCTATGGTTCAGGCCTGCGATGATATTATCAGCGGCAAGCTGAACGACCAGTTCCCGACCGATCCGATTCAGGGCGGTGCCGGAACATCCTTCAATATGAATACGAACGAAGTAATCTGTAACCGCGCTTTGGAAATTCTCGGTCGTCCGCGCGGAGATTATGACTATATCAGCCCTAATAACCATGCCAATATGTCGCAGTCCACTAACGATGTTATTCCTACATCCATCCGTGTCTGCGCTCTGATGCGCGCCGAACAGCTTGTTATTGCCTTGGAAAACCTTGCAGATTCCTTTGATAAGAAAGGCGAGGAATTCAAGGATGTACTGAAAATCGGCCGTACGCATCTGCAGGACGCTGTGCCTATTACCTTAGGCCTGGAGTTCAAAGCCTTTGCTTCCTCCATGCGCAGACGCAGTAGCTGCATCCGCCGCAGCTGTGAGCTGCTGCACACCATGAATATGGGCGCAACAGCAGTCGGCACAGGTCTGAATGCCAATCCTGAATATATCAAAGAGGTTTGCGAGCAGCTTACGCTTGTTACCGGCGAGAGCTTCACTACCGCGGACAATCTTGTTGATGCTACCAGTAACACGGATATCTTCACCGATTTATCCTCCAGTTTGAAAACATCGGCACTTTCCTTGATTAAAATTTCCAATGACCTGCGTCTGATGGCTTCCGGTCCGAGAGCAGGCTTCTGCGAAATTACGCTGCCGCCACGCCAGCCCGGTTCCTCTATCATGCCGGGTAAGGTTAACCCCGTTATCCCCGAAGTAGTAGACCAGACCTGCTATCAGGTAATTGCCAACGATTTGGCTGTGGCCTTCGGCGTAGAAAACGGCCAGTTCCAGCTCAATGTTATGGAACCCGTTATGGCCTACAATATTTTCAATTCCTTACGTTTCCTGACCAATGCCGTTAATACTCTGCGCACCCGCTGCGTAGACGGCATTAAGGCTAACCGTGCTCAATGTGCGGAATGGCTGGATAAGAGCGTGGGCATTGTTACGGCGCTGCTGCCGCATATCGGTTACGAAACCTGCTCTGTTTTGGCGAAGGAGGCGCTGGCAACCAACAGAAACATTAAGGACCTGCTCATTGAACGCAAGGTGCTGAGCAAAGAGGATCTGGATATTATCCTGGCACCAGCGGAAATGACCAGACCGGGCATTGCCGGTAAGGAACTTTTGAAGAAGATTCATGAGTCCAGAGAAGAGCTGGTGTAAAGCACAAGAGAGCAGTTCTGTTATAACAATAGAATAAAAGCAAAAGCTGCAGCTTTGCTCCTGAGTACGGGAGCAGGCAGCAGCTTTTTTATTTGAGCTTTGGGAAATTTGCTTGTTAGCACAAGAAAATTTCTTCCGTCCCACCCGAAATCATGTTTTGGGGTGGGGGAAAAAGAGCTTCTTGTTGCTATAATTATAATGACAGAAACTAATTTAGGAGGTTGATGAATATGCGCATTTATAAGAAATTGTTTTCCTGCTTAGCCTTATTTTTACTTTGCCTCGTGTGCTTGCTTGCGGATGCTCCCAGGGTTCGGGCAGTGGAATTCCTGACTGCTGATGACGGAATATTTCTTTATATGAACAGCAGAGAGCTGGCAATCAGTGATGAGGAAGAAGGCGTGCAATTCTTCCTTGCCGATGACGGCACTCTGCAGCTGATGAACAAAAATACCAAAGATGTTTATAAGACCTTTGTTCCTGCGGAGAATGGAATGGTTGGCTATAGGGTGCGGGATGTTTTTACCGCCAATCCCGAAAATATATTTTTTGAAATAAATGCCACTATCGGTGCTCATGCGCAGAACTGCGGTTATTGGCTTATCGGTAAGGAAAACGGACAATGGGTGACATATGTAACCTTGGAGGATTTGGCTAAAAACGGCTATGCCATTGACCAATGGCGGCAAATTGTGACCAAGATTAATACGGATGGCAGCGGACGTTTTATTCTGCTCAGCCAATATGAATATATGCCTCCGGAAGCCACCTTCGGCATGCAGAGAAAATATTGCACGGATTTGCAGCTGGAGCTTTTGTGGGATGATGCTGCGCCAGGGTTTGTTATGCGCAAATTATAATGTTCGCAGTAAAATTATGGGCATTGCTTGAAAAAATGCATATTATGTTAACAGTAAAACAACTAACTAAAAATATAGCTTGTTTATATTACAAATTTATAAAATAAACTTGATAGTAGTGAAGAAATGCACTATAATAAAATTGTACATAGCGTGCGGTCATCCCCAATGCGCATGCCTAAATATGTATACCTTGTTCATATGCATTCCGTTCCAATTTGCCTGGATTTTTCCAGGCTGTTTTTTTATTGTGTCATAACAACTAAATCAGCTTGCAGAGTGCGCAAAATGTCACGAATAATGTATATAATTCGTGACATTAAACGTAAAAAGACCGCCAGCGGCGGTCTTTAGGTTCTAAATATCGGATTGTAATAAAGTAATCACTTCTAGCGAAACGTTTATTTTATCTTTACTAAGCACCGCTTTTTGAAAAATGCAATGCCATAGCATAAAATATCATCGTAATCATCTTGGAAATCATCTGCATAGATACGCGTATTGATCTGGTCGATTGCTAAATCACAAGTGTCCGGCAAGTTATTCAGGGTTTTTGCATATTTAGCTTCAAAAATCGCTATACGGCCATTGCGGATATCCTTAACAATTACATCACTGCGTCCTTCACCATGCTCACGGTTAGATTCAACAACATATCCTGCACCGGTGAAGATGCCTGCCAGGAAAGCATGGTAAAAATCCTCGCGATAATCATGGTAGCTGATGGTCATACGCAGAAGCTTCGTCATTTCCTGAGTAAGTGCTTTACTGTCTCCGCTCCATACAGCCGTAAATAATGCATTGCGGTTAGAAGCTTGCGCACTATCGGCAAACCACTTCATAACAGTCGTTTCATAGATTTCCTTAATCTCTTCATTAGGAATAATCAAAGCTGAATAACCATCCGGTATAGCAGCGGGCAGAGCATCATTGCGAATTTTGGTCAGATATCCTGTCAGATATAAAATGCTCCAAAGATTATCTTCAGAGGAGTGCAGATAATCATAGGTCAGGCTGTCATCAACCTTTTGTACGATGAAGCTGCCGGATAAAAGGGTTTCCAGCTTTTCCGTGATATTACTGCTTGCGCAGTCAATAAAGGAGCGGATAATGGAGTTATCGCTGGTGTTGCGCCAATAGCTTACAGGCTTTGCTTGCGGATTACGCTGCAGGTCATACAAGTAGCTGATAACATCCCAAGGGCAGTAAACGTCGACTGTGTCGAAATGATAGCCATCATACCAGGTGCGGATAGTATCTGCATAAGCTTCCGCATTAGCATCTGCCAGCAGCTTATCTACTTCCTTTTGCGTAAAACCAAAGGATTCTTTGAGATTTGAGCGTACAATAGAGTCGGAAATAAAATTATTGGTACCGGTAAAAACACTCTCTTTAGCAATTCGCAGACAGCCAGTAATCAAGGCAAAGCAAAGATTGGGGTTATCCTTCAGAGAGGTGCTCAGCAACGGCTTGATAATGTTCATCATTTCAGTGTAATAACCGTGGCTGCTGGCTTTGGCGATGGGGACATCGTATTCATCCAAAAGCAGGATTACCGGCTTGCCATAATAGGCGTTCAATATTTTCATCAGGGTGCTCAGAGCGCGGCTCAGGTCAGGCAGGCTTGCTTCGCCAGCCTTAATTCTTTGAAAAATGTTACGGTCATCGCTATCTATATTCTTGCTGTCAAGCAAAAAAGCATATTCCTTGTATAAATCAGCAAATTGCAGAGAGAGCTGAGCGTAGGCATCATTAAAGGAAATACCGTCAACATCTTTTAATGAAACAAAGATAGTTGGGTATCTATTCATCCATTGATTACAAATATTAGTGTTCTTGGAGACAGATAATCTGGCGAAATGCTTGCTGCTGTCTTTGCGGACATCAAAAAAATCCGCCAGCATACTCATGCCGAGGGTTTTGCCGAAACGTCTGGGGCGAGTAATTAACGTTACTTCAGCAATACCGGACTCAAGTATTTCGGTGATCAGGTTTGTTTTATCTATATAGTAATATCCTTCATCGCGAATCTTGGCGAAATTGGAGATACCAACAGGAAATTTCAATCCGTTCAAAATTATCGCTCCTCTCATACAACAGATTTATTACTTAGATTATATCATAATATCAATGCTTTGGATAAGGCTGTTTGAAAAAAGCAGGGAATTTGGCTTTTCCAAAACAAAAAGCGTCAAAGAATGAAGCGTTATATAGTACTACCATATGTAAAAATATTTAGCGGTTAGTGACAATTGGTAATATATTAGCTGAAACTTGCGCAAATAACACTTTGAGAATAAAATATTAGCTATAAATATGTTTAATGTTATATACGAAATTAGCACGAAAGTAAACGATGCCCATATAAAGTAAGTCATCGCACTCGTCAATTAGTGCCGTAGCCGGGATTTCAGTTGAATTTTCGTCTTTTCCATAAAAACAGTCAAATTTTTTTGCCTAGCCTACCCGGAATCGTGGTTTGGGGTGGGGTGAAAAATTCTTTTAAGTGCTATACTGACGTTAATAAAGAGGTTCCATCTTAATTAAAAGGAGGCTTTTACTATGAAGTTTTTGGCAAAAATGAAAGAAAAACAAATGCAAAGAAAACTTGGTGGAATTTTGTGCGGTTTACTATGCGCAGGCGTACTGGTAATGCCGAGCGCATGGGCAGCTGATTACTATGGTAACGATGGTAATACTAAGCAATTAACAGGTGCTAATGTTTCGCTGGACTCTGGTAATTATGATGCTGTTTACGGTGGTTATGATGATACAGAGGTGTCTCTGCCGGAAGTATTTAAGAACAATGTTACTATTACCGGTACTGCTGCAACTAACATCGTATGGGGTGCATATTCTTTTTATGGTAATGTCAGAGAGAATACTGTAACGATTAGCGGTAATACTTTGGGGAATGTTGTGTGTGGTGGTGGCACCGGTGCTGCAGACGCTATAAAAAACCATGTTATCATTAAAGCTAATAGCGTAGTAAACGCAAATGTTGCCGGTGGTGTTGCTGTAAAAGGTAATAGCGAAGGCAATACTGTCAGGATTATCAAGAGCAGTGCTGCTAATGTATTTGGTGGAAAAGGCGACACAAATAGCAAGGAAAATAATGTAGAGATTAGTGACAGTACTATCAAGAACAATGTATATGGTGGTTATGCAGATAATGATAAAAATGGCAGTGCTGAAAAAAACGAGGTTGCCATTGGCGCGGGAAGCAAAGTAAGTGAAGATATTTATGGAGGCTATGCAACTCATAACACCAACGAGAACAAAGTAAGCATTACTAATGGTGCTGAGGTTGGCCAAAGTGTTTTTGGTGGCTTTTCAGTGAAAGGTGACAGCAAAAATAATGAGGTGATACTAAATGGTGATAGCGTAGTAACAGGAAATGTTGCCGGTGGTGTTGCTTTAAAAGGCAATAGCGAAGGCAATACTGTCAGGATTATCAAGAGCAGTACTGGTTATGTATATGGCGGAAGAGGTGACACAAGCAGCAAGGAAAACAATGTAGAGATTAGTGACAGTACCATCAAGAACAATGTATATGGTGGTTATGCAGATAATGATAAAAATGGCAGTGCTGAAAAAAACGAGGTTGCCATTGGCGCGGGAAGCAAAGTAAGTGAAGATATTTATGGAGGCTATGCAACTCATAACACCAACGAGAACAAAGTAAGCATTACTAATGGTGCTGAGGTTGGCCAAAGTGTTTTTGGTGGCTTTTCAGTGAAAGGTGACAGCAAAAATAATGAGGTGATACTAAATGGTGATAGCGTAGTAACAGGAAATGTTGCCGGTGGTGTTGCTTTAAAAGGCAATAGCGAAGGCAATACTGTCAGGATTATCAAGAGCAGTACTGGTTATGTATATGGCGGAAGAGGTGACACAAGCAGCAAGGAAAACAATGTAGAGATTAGTGACAGTACCATCAAGAACAATGTATATGGTGGTTATGCAGATAATGATAAAAATGGCAGTGCTGAAAAAAACGAGGTTGCCATTGGCGCGGGAAGCAAAGTAAGTGAAGATATTTATGGAGGCTATGCAACTCATAACACCAACGAGAACAAAGTAAGCATTACTAATGGTGCTGAGGTTGGCCAAAGTGTTTTTGGTGGCTTTTCAGTGAAAGGTGACAGCAAAAAGAATGAGGTGATACTAAATGGTGCTAGCGGCGTAACAGCAAATATTGCCGGTGGCGTAGCTTTAGCAGGAATTAGCGAGGGCAACAAAGTAAATATTGCCCATAGTAGTGTTAATGCGAATGTTTATGGCGGTTATGGAGCTAAAGATAGCATTGGTAATATTATAAGCATCACAGATGGCGGTAGCGTTAATAAAAATGTTTATGGCGGTTATTCCTTTAAAGGCAATAGCATGGATAATACTGTAACTATTGATAATAGTACTGTTAATGAAAATGTCTATGGTGGTTATACGGAAAGCGATGGTGCTATATCTGAAAAAATCCAAAATAATAAAGTTATTTTCAAAAATGGTGCGAAAATCAAGGGTGATGTTTACGGTGGTTATGATAAACTGAATAAAGCCAATATTACCAATAACACTTTGGAAGTAGTTGGTAAAGGCAACGAAGCAAAAAGCATTCAAAATTTTGATAAGCTTAACTTCTTTATCACCAAAGATCTTGTTGCCAACGATACTATGCTTAAAGTAACAGATACTGCTCTTATCAATAACGCAGAGATTAAGGCTGGCGTAGAGCTTGGTACTAAATTAAACGAAAATGATAAAATCAACCTGATTGATGCAGGCGCATTAAAGGCTGAAAATATCACAACAGGAACCTTGACTGATGGCTTAATATCAATTGATCAGGGACTACAGGTTACTGTTGGAACTGATGGCAATAAATTAGTCGGAGTTATCAATGGCACAACACCTCCGGGTGGCGGCGGCACAACACCTCCGGGTGGCGGCGGCACAACACCTCCGGGCGGCGGTGGCACAACACCTCCGGGTGGTGGCGGCACAACTCCTGGTGCCGGCGGCCTTTATGCTGATGCTGACGCAAAATCTCCGGTTGAAACACAGTCCGCTGCGCTTACCATGCTGAATCTGGGACATGATTTGCTGACAACTGCAGGCTATGAAAACGCTGCATTGGCTGTTGACGGGGAGGAAGAAGGTTCTGTTAATCCGTTTATCACCATGAGCGCTAACAATCAAAAGCTCAATACCGGTTCTCACGTTGACCTTAAAGCATGGAACATGAATCTTGGCTTTGCAAAGAAAATCAACAACAATTCCGGTAAGCTGTTAATTGCGCCTGTGATTGAATACGGTCGCGGCAGCTATGACTCCTACCTCGACAATGGTACGCACGGCGATGGCGATGCGCACTTCTGGGGTGCAGGCCTGATGGCTAAGCAGCTCAATGATGATGGCTTCTATTATGAAGGCTCCCTGCTTGCAGGCAGAATGAGCACTGATTATCAATCTGCTGTTGCAGGCGGCATCAAATACGACAGCGATGCAACCTATTACGCTGCACATCTTGGCATGGGTAAGGTTGTTCAGCTGAACGATAAGGATACCCTTGACTACTACGGCAAGCTGTTCTACACTCGTCAACAGGGTGATAAGGTTACTGTAGGCGCCGGCGCAACCTATGATTTTGAGGCTACAACCTCTCTGTGTACTCGTCTTGGTGCAAGATATACGCATCAGCTGAGCGAGAAGAACGCTTTCTATGCAGGCTTGGCATGGCAGCATGAATTTGACGGTGAATCTAATGCGATTGTAGCAACAACCCTTGGCTCTGCTTCCGCTCCTGCTCCTTCCATGAAGGGCGATACCGGTATTATGGAGCTTGGCTGGAGAGTTAACAACTCTGACAAATTCGAACTGGGCCTTGGCGTTAACGGCTCCGTTGGTAAGCAAAAGGGTGTAGGCTTCAATCTGAGCCTCAACTTCAGCTTCTGATAAAGACTCTATAATAATAAAAATATAGCATTAGTCCAGGGAATCTTTAAGCATAAGTAATGGACTAGCGCAGATTTACAGAGAAAGCCATGTTTTACTTATTTTCGGTAAGACATGGCTTTTCAAATATGAAATTTATTGGTTGAAATAGGGTGATTAAGGTACCCCAATTGATGTTTTCTGTACAAAAATCTGATAACAGAGCATTAGTATTATAGAGCGCTACCTTTCAGTCACAAAACTTCGTGAACGGGAATTTTTAGGATTAAAACGTCAAAAATCGCTTGTCGGAGGTTTAAATTTGGCTTGATTTTGGTGTTTACAGTATCATTAAGTTATTTTTCACAAAAAATTCAAGTAGTTTACTCTCAACATGGCAATAAATTACTAAAAATCCATTATACTATGCCAGAAAGCAGAGGAAAAACAAATAATTCTTCTTGCTTTTCCTAAATTGCCAAACGGAGAAAGCACTGTAATGACCTAAATGAAATATTGGTGAGTGACTAAATCTGATTGTTGGTTGTACAAAATGTCCCGAATAATATACAATAAACGGGACAAAGTGTTTGCTGCTTTTGAATATACTCAGGTTGTAAGAAGCTGATTGAAACTCCGTTAATAGGTAATGCTATGGGCAAGATTAAGAAATTCTGTTAAAAAATGTCCCGAATAATATATAATATTCGGGACAAAGGAGGCGAGCATAATGGCAAAAGGATTCTCGAAACAGATTCAAGATAGAATTAGCAATGCAAACTATGGTGCAGTTTTTGTGAATTCTGATTTTGTTGATATTGCTGAACCAGAAACGATTAGACGAAATCTGAATAGATTAACACAGGCTGGGATATTACGTAGAATACTAAAGGGTGTATATGAAAAACCAAAGTACAGCAAGCTACTTGATGAATATGTAGCTGTTTCTCCGGACGCTGTAGCAAAAGCATTGGCACGAAGTTATCATTGGACTATTGCGCCATGTGGAAATACAGCTCTTAATTTGTTGGGAATTTCGACACAGGTAACAGCAGTTTGGTCATATATCAGCGATGGACCTTATAAGACATACGAGTGGAACTCTACAAAATTGGAGTTTAAGCATAGAACCAACAAGGAAATTACTGGTCTATCCTATATGACGAGCTTGGTGATTCAAGCACTAAAAACTTTTGGTAAATCAAATGTAACGCCGGGTATCATACAGACACTTTCTGAAAAGCTATCTGATGACGAAAAACAAGCCTGCCTGAAAGAGGCAACAGAAGCTACGGATTGGGTTTATGATACGATACGTAAAATGTGTGGAGGTGGCACTCAATGATAAATGTAGCAAGATTGCCGGAAAGTGATCGGAGAGAACTGTTTCGAAATACTGCAGATAAAATGGAATTGAATGATACCATATCGTTGGCTTATGGAAGGTTTGGTATTAGAACCTAAAAGATCTATTAAAAATGTTCGTGGGTACCTGTATAATGTATATATGTCTTCTAAACATATAAAAAAAGCACGAAATTTGGTATAATATTGTCATGGAAAACAATACAAAAACTACCAAGACAATTGAAATATCTGTTACAGAATACGAGAGATTAAAAAACTCAAAAGAAGAACTGCGTCAAAGAGTCGGACTATTAGAGGAAGCTCTCAGACTTGCAAAAAAGAAAAAATTTGGCAGTTCTAGTGAGAAGATTTCTCCGGAAACCAGCGCTCAGCTCATATATCTATTTGATGAAGCTGAAACAGTGCTTGCTATTGAAGATATTATTACGGAACAAGAGGAAACTAAGGTAGCAGCACATACACGCAAGAAAAAGACGTATCTGCTTCAGGACAAGCTTCCTGATAATGTTAAGATTGAAGTTATAGAACACAAGCTCAATGAAGCAGAAAGAAATTGCCCTGAATGTGGTGCTGTAATGGAAGAGATTGGTAAAGAGGTTCGTCGCGAGTTGGTAATTATACCTGCTAAGGTTAAGGTACTCGAACACCATATCTATTCCTAGGCCTGCCAGAACTGTAAGAAAAATAATATAGAAACTCCTGTGATTAGAGCAGAGAAGGAAGTTGCTTTAATTCCGGGCGGCTTTGCTACGCCTGAAGCCGTAGCTCACATTATTACTCAAAAGTTTATAATGGGGTCTCCATTATATCGTCAGGAACAAGAATGGAAGAACCAGGGAATTGAGCTTTCCAGACAGACCATGTCTAACTGGATGCTGAAGTGCGTAGAGCTTTATCTTGAGCCTTTATATGAAAAACTACACGAGAAACTGCTACCAAGAGAAGGTCTCCATGCGGATGAAACAACTCTACAGGTTCTTAAGGAGTTTGACAAGCCTGCATCCAGCAAAAGCTATATGTGGCTCTACCGGACCGGCAGCGATGCTAAGTATCCAATTGTGCTATACAATTACCAGTCAGGTCGAGGTAAAGAGTATACTCAGGAATTCTTAAAAGGTTACAAAGGATATTTACAGACAGACGGATATTCAGTATACCAAGACTTGAATCAGGATATTACAGATGTTGGCTGCTGGGCCCATTTGAGAAGAAAATTCGATGAAGCTCGAGTTGCTCTTCCTAAAGGAAAATCCGCTGCAATGTCTGCAGTAACCAATGCTTTAGGTATCTTCACCCCAATATATAAGATTGATAAGCAGCTTACAAAGTTAAGCTTTGCAGAACGCTATACCAAACGCCTGGAACAGGAAAAACCTATTCTTGACGAATTATTTGCGTGGGCGAAAACTTAAATGCTGCACCAAAATCTGCATTGGGAAAGGCTTTGACTTATCTGGAAAACCAAAAGCCATACCTTCTGAACTATCTTAATGATGGTCGTTTAGAAATAGATAATAACAGAGCTGAGCATAGCATTAAGCCTTTTGTAATTGTACGTAAAAACTTCTTGTTCGCCAATACACCACGAGGAGCGTAAGGCAGTGCAATTATCTACAGCTTGGTAGAAACCGCAAAGGAGAACTGGTTGGATCCATTTAAGTATATAGTCTATGTTCTTACTACTGCCAAAAAAGTAGACCTGTCTCAAAAGGACAATGTCGATTTGCTCCTACCAGAAAATACACCAGCTGAATGCAGCGTAAATTTCAAGAAATGAATATGATTTGTACCAGGACCGCTATGCGGTCCTGATTGTTTTCATACATGACAGATTTGACGCTTACGATAGATCTAGAGGTTCGTTAGATATTTAAGAATTTCTTGAAGTCTGGTAAATAATGGCGTGAAACAGGAATTTCTTTATAGTCACAGTTTTCTAAAGTGAGTATAAAGGTATCATTGAACCAAGGAATTATCTCTCTGATTTTACCAATATTAACTATATATGATTTATGGGTACGAAGAAAGCCGTGATCCTTAAGTTTTTGCTCTAAATCTTTTAAAGGGGTATTGATTTCAAATTCACCATTATTAGTAGAAACAATAATTTTTTGTTCTTGTGCTCGTATAAGACTTATCTCAGTTTCCGGGTTTAGCAGAATCATTTTATCGTTATGCCAAATAGGAAGTTTAAAACTATCCTTATGTTTAATATTATTAGTTTGCTTTTTAAAATTTCTATATCGCATTATTGTAATAAGGATGCGCTCCTGAGTATATGGTTTTAAAACATAATCAAAGGCCTGTAGATCAAAAGCTTGGACAGCAAACTGACCATAACCAGTAGAGAAAACAATTTGTGGTGGATTAGGGATGGTGGTGCGTATAATACGCGCAATATCTAAGCCGTTAATTTGAGGCATTTCGATATCGAGAAAAACAATATCTACAGTACTGTTTTGAAGATAATCAAGGAGTTCTTGACCTATAGCACATTGAGCTACAATTTCAATATCACTGATATTGCTTAGAATGGTAGCTAGCTCTTGGCGAGTTGGGTATTCATCATCTACAATTATAGTTCTAATCATTGTTTTCGCTCACCTCTTGAAAAGGAATTTTCATAATAACTATGGTACCATTATTCATGCTACTATAGATTTTAAGTTTGTTTTTTGGACCATAAAGAGTAATTAAGCGTTGGTTTACATTAGTAAGTCCTATTGAATTCTTAGGCTTCGTGTTGTCAAAAATATGTTTCAATCTATCTGATGTCATACCTAGCCCGTCATCAATTACAGCAATACGGAAAGAATTTTTTTGCTTGTCAATTCGAATAATAATTCGTCCGCCCTCAAGTTTTTGATACAGTCCATGACGGATAGCGTTTTCAACAATAGGTTGTAGTATGAGAGCTGGGACTAGGAATGATTCTTCGATGTTTATGTCATAATCTACTTTTAATCTGTCACCAAAGCGTGCCTGTTCTAAATGAATATAAGCGTTGATATGCTGAAGTTCGTTTAGAATAGAAATCATGGTATTTCCATCTGTCAAATTGTTCCTGTAATAGCTAGCGAGATCATTGATAAGAGATTTAGCAGTTTGAGGTTGTTGAGAACAGTAGAAACTGATAGTACTCAAAGCATTGAAAAGAAAATGGGGATTAATTTGAGATTGTAGAGCTTTAATTTCTGCCTTATCGTATAGACCAGCTTTTTCTTTAATGCTATGAACAGTGATTTGGTTGGTAATCATAGTACCAAGGCCATGAGCTAATGTGGTTTCAAAAGGAGTAGTTTCGGAGTCTAGAATATGGCCGACACAGAAGTAACCGACATGGTGTTTATCATTATAAATAGGAACATTAATATAGGAGCGAATAACATCTAGACTCTTCGTATCTTGCTTGAAAGAAGTTTTGAAAAGATTTTGAAAGTCATCTACCAAAAAAGAGACGAAGGGGGCTTCGGTGCGGTAGGAAGAGAAGCCTAGTATCTCATCTAACGATGTAATAGCTACAAAATCAAATGTTTCTGCTTCCTGAAGAATAATATCAGCAGTTTCTGAAGCACTGGTAGTATTTAAGCCGTTTTGTAAAATAGAGATAGAATTATTAGTGATTTTTAACGCTGTTTTGGCACTGATTCCTTCTATGTTTTCTTGTTGATTATAAAAATCTTCTAATATACCCATAAATGCGCCAGCACCTATAGAATAACTAAAGAGAATAGGGAATAAGAGATCTTCAACAGTATAACTGTTAGGCAACGTAGTAGTGTTGAATGATATATTAATGACAATGTAGAAAAAAGTGAACATTAAACCTAATATAGAGGCATCAGCATAAATGGCATGTTGCTTCTGAAGCCAGTTAGCAAAAAAGCCTGCAATAAGACCGATTAAAATTACCAATATGTAGTGATATGAAAACGGAGCATAAGGTACAAGAAAAAAAGCAAGGATAGAGCTGATAAGACCTGTAGCTGTACCTACGATTGGCCCGCCGATAAGTCCTGAGACCATAACAAAGGCAAGCTGATTATTAATGCAGCGAGTAACTAGTTGAGCTCCGAAAAAAGCATCTACAAGGGAAAATGCTACAAAGATTGCAATGAATTTTAGTTTACTTAGATTGTTTTTTGCAAGGGTGTTGATTGTGTTCCTGATTACTGATGTACGGCAAAGGAGAGAGAATAGGATAGTAGCAAAGAATAGCCTTGCACATAGATTAATTATAACATTATACCAAAGCATAGAAAACTCCTTAAATGTAGTTAGATAAACAACAATCTATATTATTATTCTAACACAAAAATCTCTCATTAATAATAAAAAAACAAGATACGGGAAAATATCTCTAACATGCATGTGAGAGAATTATAATGCAACTTTCTGGTATAAGATTATAAAAAAATAGAGATTTAAATACATATTTGGCAAAAAGACTATGATGATAAAATTCTAATGTTGCTGCTAACAAGAGAATTCTACAAGTGATGATTTATGCATTGATACTTTAAAAATATAATATTTACAAAATATACATTTGATTCATTATAAACTTTTAACTTAGAGCAACAGTGAAAAAGTTTCACTTTTATAAAATATGTTAGAGATATATTTGTTGTCTTGTTGAATGGCAGATAGAAAATAAAAATATGTTACTTTAAACCATGATTATCCTACAGTATCTTAGGCAGGATTTTCCGCAACTTACTTCTAAAATGAAATACAGTTATTTTTGTATGCTATAATACAAATAAGTAATATAACTGAATTTATCACATGTTTTTTCAAATAAAAAGGTCGAAAAACAATATATATTTACGAGTGTAAAGGAGGATTTTTTATGAAAATTAAGGTTGCAGCTATCCAAATGAATTGTGAGTTGGCAAATGTTGATGCTAATCTCGCTAGAGCAGAAAAATTGCTGAAGGAAGCAGTAGATCAAGGTGCTAAATGGGTGGTATTTCCAGAACTTTTTAATACGGGCTACTGGATTCCCAAACAAGATGTGGAATTAGCTGAAGATATTCCTTCTGGTCGTACTACTAAATGGATGATTGAACAAGCTAAAAAATACCAAATTCTTGTTACTGGTTGCATTATAGCTACTACAAAAAACAAAGGTATTGTTACAGATACAGCTTTGACAGTAAATGAAAATGGTCTGATGGGTAAATATGACAAGGTTCATCTTTGGGATAATGAGGAGCTACGGTTCCAAAATGGATGCGAAGTTCCTGCTCCTGTAGAATATGGTGATTTGAAGATTGGGCACCAAATTTGTTATGAAATTGGCTTCCCGGAATTATCTCGTTTGATGGTACTTAAAGGTGTTAATGTTATTGCTTATCCGTCTGCTTTTGGTAGAGCACGTTATTATGTATGGGACATCCAATCTAAAGCTCGAGCATTAGAGAATGGTATTTATGTAGTCGCTGTTAACCGTGCAGGCGTCGATGATAATACAGTTTTCTTAGGTGGTCATTCTCGTATTATAGCTCCAAATGGCGAAGTTCTGTGTGAAGCTGATAGAGATAGCGATGCGGTACTTGTTGCAGAAATAGACGTTGATAAGTGTACTGAAGCTCGTAGGACGGTTCCATATCTGCGTGATTTAAACAAAGCTTTAGTTAAATCTGAGTGGGAAAAAGTATAATTTGATTATATTTAAGAGAGGAGGTCTGTAATTATGTCATTAAATACCTGGATGATATGCGGACTGGCACTATATGTTTTATTTGTAGTATACGTTGGTTTCTTAGGAGCAAAAAAAATCAAGGGTTTAAGTGATTTTGCTGTAGCCGGCGAATCTATGGGACCAATTCCTTTAGGACTTGCTTTTGCAGCATCCTTCTTCTCTGCAGCAACGTTTATGGGGTATGTTGGCTTCTGTTATGCTTGGGGAGCTACCGGCCTGTGGATTTTTCTTGCTATTTTTATGGCATCAACCTTGGGATTTATTCTGTTAGCTAAGGGCGTACGTAATACTAATATAGAGCTTAAATCTATATCAATGGCCGACTGGTTGGCAAAACGCTATGATAGCGATGTGTTACGTGGTTTGTGTTCCATAGTATTTATCATTCAAATTTTTTACATTGCCGGTCAATTTTCAGCAGGTGGCAGTTTGTTGTCTGGTATGATTCAAGGTCTTGACTATACTACTGCGATCATTGGCGTAACCGTTATTACTGTTTTGTATGTAACTGTTGGTGGCCTGTTTGCTGATATCTATACTAGTATCGGTCAAATGTGCCTCATGATTTTCGCAGGCGTATTCGTATTCATATCCGGTATAATGATGTTTAAAGGAGGGTTAACAGAAGTTTCTGATCTTTTGGCTGCTCAAAATCCTAACTTTGTAACAGTGCTTAATCCTGACTCTCTTCATATGTACAGCTATGCAGCAGTATTTGGTGTTATGTTTATTGAATTTGCTTTTGCCGGACAACCACAGTTGCTTAACAAAATTATGGCACTGAAGAATCCTAAGGATATGTCCAAGATGATTTGGACATGGATAGTAGCATCTTTCTGCTGCCTCTTAGTAATGTTTGGCGGGTTATATATGAGAGCTATTGATCCTAACCTGAAAGTAGCAGATATGGCTGTTATAGAATATGTAAAGTTGTTCCATCCGATTATTAGTACGATATTGTCAGTAGCGATTGTGGCAGCATTGATGTCTACTGCGTGCGGTCTGATTCTTGTTATTACTACTTGTATTAGTAATGATTTATTTTTGCAGACTCTTGTTAAGCATAGAATTATTCCTATGGAGCAAGATGAAGCTGAGAAATTAGCTTATCGCATGACAAAGGTTTTACCAGCGTTAATTGGAGCGTTTTCTCTTTATCTGGTATTTAATCCACCTCCATTTATGGGTGTTATGGTTTGGATTGGTATTTCGGGCGTATCCGCGGCTACTCTGGCACCTTTGATTTTTGCACTGTTTATGCCTAAACTGGCAAATGCTAAGGCCGCTATTATTGGTGCTATCGTAGGTGAAGGTGTATATTTCTATCTGTATTTGATTGCTCATATTGAGCGTTCTGTAATGGCAGCTGGTGCTTGGGGTGTTATAGTTAGCTTTATTGTAATGTATGTTTTGGCAAGTATGTGGAAAGAAGATACTAAAAAAGCTCAAGCGATTCGTGATGCTAAATTAGCTAAGAAATAAGAGGAGGTTATCAAAATGTTGTGGCATAGTTCAATGTTAACTGTGTGGGCAGCTCTTTCTGTTCTTACTGTGGTAATCTCTTACATTCTATTGAAAAAATGGTATTAACCAATGGATTCTTTGTAATCTAAAATTAGAAAAGGCATTAGTATAATTTTTGTGGTCAATCTAGTCCATGCTAATAGGGTTTAATGGCTGGAGCGTGTTGCTCTAGCCATTTTTTTCTTTAAAGAGTGAATTTATTATATTTGTTTAGACAGTCATGTATTTGAGTATGGGTTCGATTGAAATTTTTGCATCCAGTGGTATTTATAATAAGATTCTTCATAATTCTGTTCATCTATTCAATATAACTGTTATTTATACGTCATAAACATCAAATCAGTTGCTTATACACTGGATTGAAAATATAGTTCTAAGATTTTTGTGTTTGAGTGTATGTAAAGGTATACCTGTAGAGATGGCCGGAGCAAGTTTCTTTTCGTCATGTGATAAACCGCAAGCAAGCTCTGGTACTGCATACTGCGCAATATAGCAGAAAATAGCAACATTGAATACTGGAACGGCATAGGTTCAATTGGTAAACAGTGCTTGCGAAATATTAGCTTGAGGTGCAAGGAAAGAGGCAACAATGATAATTGCCAATAAGATAATCATACCAAAGCTGATAAATTTTTCTGCGATACCAGTAACTTTAAGACCAAGCCATACAACTAAAACAGCTGGTACAGCAAATAAAACACTACCAATCTGCGTGGATACACCTATCAATTCAGAAAGAATGCGCCCACTGCCATTTGTGTATGCGATAAGACAACCAATCGCATTAGCGGCAACAGATATAAAGACGAGCCAAGAACCGACTTCACCAACGTAACGTTTCGCAAGACCTGGAAGCTGCATGGGCTTTTTAGTACGCAGAGTTGTTTCGGCAACATAAAGCATAGAAATCGTAGTAAAGAAACCTGCAATTAAAAGCCAGATCATAAGTATTGGCCAACCAGACTTACGAATAGAATAAGCAAGTCCTAAAATGCCAGAACCTATGTTGGCTCCAACAATAATCATAGCAGCTTCTCAAAATGTTAGCTTGTGTACCTCTAGGCCACTTTGAACTTTTTCTCCTGTAGACATGTAAATCCATCCAAACACAAAAAATAAAAAAACACTAAAACCAAAGAAAATCGTCTTTGATTTCAGTGCTTACTGGATAGAGAATAATTTCCCCAATGAAATTATAATATAACATTAACTGTAAAAAGTAAAAGTTTTTCTTAGCTTGCTTATGGTGATTAGATAATACAAGGTTTTGTGTATCAAATTTTACTATGTTAAAAGTTTTTGTTGGTAGCAATTTCGTTTACTCATAGTAGTTATAAGATTTTAAAGTTATATTTCACTGGTAAATTATCAATGAAGGCTAGGTGTATTGTTTTTAGTATACGCTGCTAACGGATTAATACACGGCAAATTCTCAATGAAGATTTAAAGTACTGCGGAGAGATTTTCATTATTACAGATAGAAGCAAAAAGAAAATATATCAATAAAATTAAAAACCTAGCTGCAATAATGTTTTTGTGGTATAATGGCAGCAAATAAGAATCGTTTTCAAAACAAGTAAATCTGTGCGAATGAAAATGACGATGGATTCTTATTTTACATTTAACAGGTGTTACAAGGAGTGATTTGTTATGGAAAAAAGGATTAGTAAAGCTTTATTGATGACTGCTTTAATAACTAACTCTTTGCTAGTTAGTTCTGTAACTGCTTTTGCAGAAGAGAGTTTAAACGAATATTCTCTTGATACTATGGTGGTTACTGCGACGAGAACAGAAAAACGTGATGTAGATGTACCTGCTAGTACAGAGATTATAACTTATGAAGATATAGTAGACAGCGGATCTGTTAATGCTATGGAAGCTGTATCTAAAATGTTAGGTGTTGATTATAACACTTATTTGCCTGGTGGTTCAGCTTAAACTTCTATGACAAATGAAATCAATGTACGTGGATTTAGTTATGGTACTTTGATTTTAGTGAATGGTAATCCTATAAATTTGAATAATACATATGTTATTGATGCTATTCCGGCGGAAGCTATTGAACGCATTGAAGTAGTTAAGGGTGGAGGCTCTGTATTATATGGATCTGAAGCTCAGAGTGGAGTAATTAATATTATTACGAAGAAAAAGGTATCCAATAAAGTAAGAGTTGCTTTTGGCAATTATAAACAGCAGCAATATAATGTAGCTGTTGGCAATGATAAGTTGAAGATCAATTACGATTTGAAAAAATGGGGATATGTTAAAGAAGCAAGATATACGGCAGCTAACACATATACAAATTTAAAAGAAAGTTCAAATGAAAATATTGGGATAGGTTATAATTTTAATGATCAATTGAGCTTTGAATATAATCATCTAGATACAGAAGTTTCTTATGAGTCGCTAAAAAAAGGTCGTTTAAACAGCTTTACTGATTCGTCAAACAAACAAGATTTAATTCAATTAAACTATAATGGAAATAAGACAAAAGGCCATGCTTGGTTTAATAAGACTAAATTAGATTATGCTGGTTCTAGTGCAAGAAATCTGTTTGAAAATGAGTCTTTCGGTGCTGATTTACAACAGAATATTGAGTTAAATAATAAATCTTTATTGACTGTAGGTGGTGTTTACAAGAGGGAAGTGTATAATTCCAAGCTGAAAAAAGGGAAGCCTAGCATAGGTAAAAAAGCTAGAAATCAAATGGGATTATTTGCACAATTGGATTATAAATTTAATGATAAGGACAATGTAATTATCGGTGGAAGGGGTACTTGGACATCTAGTGAAAGCAACGGACAAAGTTATGATAATTTTAGTACTTCTGCACAATATATACATAAATTTGATCAAGATAAAAGTTTTTATGTTAGTGTTGCGGAATCTTTTGTTATGCCATCATTCAAGCAAATGTTTCCATCTAGTTGGGTTGAGACAAAACCTAATCCTGATTTAAAACCACAAGAAGGTATTAACTATGAGATGGGTTATAAAGAGATTTCTGGTAATCATGCTTGGAAAGTTGCTTTATTCCATATGGATATTAAGGATAATATTAGTGCTACATTGAACAAAGACGATACATATGAATATAGTAATCAGGATTTTAAAAATACTGGTTTTGAAGCAAGCTTACGGGTAGATGCATCAGAAAAATTTGACTATGATTTAGGCTTATTAGTTCACAACCCTAAATATAAATGGGACACTGATATTAGAAATGGTTGGCATAATAAATTTGGTAAATATCAAATTACTGGTGGAGTAGGATATAAGATTGATAAGTTTAGAGCCAAATTAACCGGTAGTTATATCGGTGATAGATATTCTAGTCCTTCAACAATGTCTTATTCATACAAGCTGAAACCATATTTCTTGACTTCTTTAACAGCAACTTATTCGCCGGATAATAATAGTGAAGTTTCTTTATTGATTAACAATTTGTTAAACAGAAGTGATATTCTTTCTTATTCTAATAAAGTTGGCTTTGGTAGTCTGTATACTCCTACTAATTTCATGCTTAGTTATACATACAGATTCTAAATGATATCTACACAGAGATTCATGCATATTTTAAATAGAAACTTATAAGTGCAATAATGCTTACTTACCAATATGTTATAGGAGGAGTGGCTTATATGAAATTAAACAAGAAACTCACAACGGTTATAGGAACTATTTTGCTTTGCGGAGCAGCTGCTGTTGGCAGTACTCATACGTTATGGGTGAATTGTACTGATTATAATCTTGATTTTAATGAGAAAATGGGTGCTAAAACTAAAATCTATATGGGATGGGGACATCATTTTCCTGTAGATAGTTTTGTTAAGGCTGACGATTTTACTGATATTACGTTGTTGACACCTTCTAAAAATAAAGAAAACGTAAAATTGGAAACTACTGGGTTCGCAGCAAAGCAAATAGAGTTAAAAGAAAAGGGATTGTACGTTGTAGCTGTAACAAGAAAGGATGCTTATAATACATCATATCTGGACACTGGTAAGTTAAAAACAATAAAAGGAACCAAGGAAGGTTTAAATAATATTGTCAGCAGTACATATTCACAGCAATTTGCAAAATCACTAATTAATGTTGGCAAAGGTGAGGCAAAAAATCTATCTCATATTTTTGGTCAAAAATTGGAAATCATTCCTTTGACTAATCCGTATGAAATTACTAATAATAGTGGTGCTGTGATGAAGTTCTTGGTTTTGTTCAAAGGTAAACCAGTGCAACACAAAAAGGTTTTCGCAATGTATGAAGGTTATTCTAACTATGATGCTGCTTCATGTACTGCATCTACCGATGCTAAAGGTATTGCGGAAATACGTATAGATCGTTGGGGAACTTGGGTAGTAAAAACTAAATTAGAGTTACCGGCTACTGAAGAATTCGCTGATAAAGTTAATCAAGAGAATTATTTTGCATCGTTAACTTTCTATGTTCCTTAAAGTTATGAGGATGGGACAAAAGTAACCTCATAAACTGAAAAAACGGCTATAATTTAAGTATTTTGATATGTACCCCCAATACTGGACACTCAGTATTGGGGGCATTTGTATGAACACTAAATTGCAATAAGAAGTTGCACACATTTGCGCAAAACTACTGACAGTACCTATTGTCTTTGTGAAATAAAAAAGAGCTGCATAAAGCAGCTAATAATAAAATTTGACAATCCAGAATGCTCGTGGTACTATATTGTTGACAAAAGAAAGAGCTGTGGAGCATGTTTCCACGCAAAAAAAGAAAACCCCGAGCTGGCACTCGGGGTTTTTTTGTGCTGGCTGTGAACCTATCTTCTATCCAGCCACTTGCAAATAATGTTGGCAACAATACCTGCTACGACAGAAGAAACGAAAGAAAGAACTGCTTGGAACACATTCCCACCTCCTTCCTACCGGAAAGAGTCACAGCGTTCTTATTATAACAAAATAACGTTTTAAGTGCAAAAGAAATTAAAAACGAGAGGTGAGAGTAATGAGAGCAGTATTATATGCAAGATATTCTTCTGATAATCAGCGTTATGAATCTATATCCGGTCAGTTTCATTGCAGCGAAGAGTATTGCAGAAGAAGGGGCTATGATATTGTACACTACTATTACGATGAAGCTAAAAGTGGCACAACAGTAGCAGGGCGTGAACAATTCAATCAGATGATTGAGGATGCATCACGCGGTATATTTGATGTTATAGTCTTTTACCAGATTGATCGCACAGCACGTAATGAAATGGATTATTACGCAAGCGTCAATAAACTTCTGAAATTAGGTGTACGCTACGAATACAGTGCAGAGGGTATAGATGTATCAACTCCGAACGGAAAGCTTACAGAGGGCGTTAAAGTGGCTGTAGCAGCCTTTTATTCCCGTGATTTATCTATCAAGATAAAACGTGGGAAAAAAGAGAATTTGTTGCAGAAAAAGCATAATGGTGGAATTTCTCCTTTGGGGTATGACATAGCGCCGGATGGAACGTATGTTATTAATGAATATGAGGCTATAGCTGTCAAAAAAATCTTTTCTATGAAGATTGAAGGTGCAGGCTATGGAAAAATAGTTGATTGGTTAAAAGCAAATGGCTATAAAACCAAGCGTGGTGGAGATTATAGTAAAGGCGCTATACATGATATATTGCGTAACCGCAAATATATAGGTGTCTTGGAACTTGGCAAAAGTACCAAGCATAATAGTAGAAAGAAGGCTGACAACTATATGGAATTTGAAGATGCTCTTCCTGCGATTATAGAAAAAAAGGATTTTTTGACTGTAGCAAAGATTATGGCTAGACGTCGTAATGGCGCAACAAATGCGAAAGAAATATATGCGCTTAGTGGCCGTATTTTCTGCGAGTGCGGAGCAGCTATGTCTGGAACTAGAATTGGAGCCAGAGGAAATAAATACATTTATTATGCTTGTAGCAACCAAAAAAATAAACATGGTAATTGTGACGTTTCTATGGTGCGCAAAGACAAAATAGAATATGTTGTTTATCTTGCTATTGTTGACTACATAAAGGCTCACAAGCAGTCTATTATTGCGGAATTTTTAAATCAGTCTGAGAATAGAGAGGAGAAAGTTCGTGCGGATGAACTGCGTCAAAAAATTGGGGTACAAAAAAACAAGGCTAAGAACCTTCTTGCCTTGTATGATGGAACAGATGATATGGTATTAAACGCTTATAAAGAAGCTAAGAAAACCTTAGATATGATGGAGGCAGAACTTATTGAGTTGAACAAGAATGACTATTCTGCTATCAATCAAGATATTCTGGAAGCTTTCATTGATTCGTTCATTACTGAAGTAGGGGTTTCTGACGCTTTCCTGAAGAAGTTTTTTGACTCCTTGGATGTAAAAGTAATTGTAAATAATAAAAACGCTGAAATTCAGTTGAATCTCAGCGTTTTGCCTTTCGTGGTAGCGCTAAAGGGAATCGAACCCTTGATTTCGCCTTGAGAGGGCGACGTCTTAGCCGCTTGACCATAGCGCCATTTGGCTCCGGGACTAGGACTCGAACCCAGACCGAATGATCCAGAGTCACTTGTGCTACCATTACACCATCCCGGAGTAGCAGTCCTTTTTGAGCACGCTCATCAGAACAATAACGATTATAGCAGATAGATAGCAGTTGGTCAAGTACTTTTTTGAAAAAAAGTAGAAATTTTTTCCAGAAAGTTTAGGAGGAACGGCAACATTTGTTTGAAGTATAGATTGACGCATATGCTTTAGCATGATAAAATCAAGATAATACAACGATTAAATAACAGTGAATAAATATTCGTGACAGGGAGTGATAGCATGAAGCTTTTACATTTGTCTGATTTGCATTTAGGAAAAAAACTCAATGAATTTTCTCTTTATGAGGACCAAAAATATATTTTACAACGGATTGTACAGATGATTTGCGCCAAGCAGCCTGATTGCGTACTGCTTGCCGGAGATATTTACGATAAACCGGTGCCGCCGGCAGAAGCTGTCGTTTTGTTTGATGATTTTCTTAATCAGCTGGCGGAGCTTAAGGTGCCTGTGTGCATCATCAGCGGCAACCATGATTCGGCAGAGCGCCTGGCGTTCGGCGCGCAGCTGATGAGCGGCAGCGGCATTCATTTTGCGGGCAGCTACAACGGTGAGGAGCAGAAGCTTGTGCTGGAGGATGAATTCGGCAGAGTGAATATTTTCCTGTTGCCTTTTTTAAAGCCTGCTGTTGTGAAGCATTGGGCACCGGAGGAGGCTGCAGCTGAGATTACAGGCTACCATGATGCGGTAAAATATGCTGTGTCGCAGCTGCAGTTGGCACAGAACGAGCGCAATGTGCTTGTTGCGCATCAGTTTGTTACCGGCGCTGTTACCGCAGGCAGCGAGGCCGTTAATGTTGGCGGTCTGGATAATATTGGTGCGGAGGTTTTTGCTGCTTTTGATTATGTGGCCTTGGGACACATCCATAATCCGCAGAATGTCGGCGGTAATGAGCGCATCCGTTATTGCGGTACACCGCTGAAATATTCCTTCAGCGAATGGCAGCAGCAAAAATCCGTGACGCTGGTGGAGCTTGCCGAAAAAGGTAATATGAAGGTTACGCAGCTGCCGCTGACGCCGTTGCGTGAGGTGCGCTATTTAAAGGATACCTTTGAGAATTTAATGACAAGACCGAATTATGCCATGTTTCCGATGGATGAAAATGGCTTCCTGCAGGATTTTTATTATCTGACGCTTACGGATGAAAACGATGTAACTAATGCTATGCAACGCCTGCAGACTGTATATAAGAATTTGCTGCAGCTTGATTACGACAATAAGCGCACGCAGGCGAATGCAGAACTGGAAATAACGGAAAATTTGGTAGAGAAAACACCGTTAGAGCTTATTGATGATTTTTATCGTCTGCAGAACAATCAGAAACTGAGCGAGGAGCAAAAGCAGTATCTTACTAATCTGCTTTCGGAAATGGTAGGTGACGTATTATGAGACCGCTGAAGCTGGTTATGAGTGCGTTTGGTCCGTATGCAGGCCAAACCGTTATAGATTTTTCCAAGCTTGGGGAGCAGGGACTGTACCTGATTACCGGCGATACAGGTGCCGGTAAAACTGTGATTTTTGACGCTGTTTCCTATGCCTTATACGGGCAGACGAGCGGGGGTGTGCGTGATGCCAACATGCTGCGCAGCCAATATGCGGATGCTGATACGCCGACGTTTGTGGAGCTGGAGTTTTCCTTCCGAGGCAAGTGCTACAGGGTAAAACGTAACCCGGAGTATCGCCGTCCGGCGAAGCGCGGCGGCGGTATGACGAAGGAAAAGGCCGGCGCAGAGCTGTACTATCCCGATGGCCGCGTGCCGGTAACGAGAATGTCTGATGTAGACAAGAGCATTGTGGAGCTTTTGGGGCTTAATCACAAGCAGTTTACGCAGATTACGATGATTGCTCAGGGACAGTTCCGCAAATTTTTGGATACCAATACGGATGAGCGCAGTAAAATCTTCCGTGATTTATTTCATACATACTTCTTCCAGCAGCTGCAGGATAAGCTGAAGCAGGATGCTGCGGCCAAGCGTAATGAATTTGCCGAGCAGCAGCGCCGAAGCGAGCAGGCTTTAAGCGGCATCAGCTGCATTTATCCCGCATATACGGAGCAGCTGCAGAGCTTTGCTTTGCGTCACTATGAAGGCTGTGTTGAAGAAGTACTGGCCTTGGTTGACACAATTATTGCTCTTGACGAAAAGGAACAGCAGCAGGTGGCGGCAGCAGCGGCTATTGTGACGAAAAATCTGACTGCGCTGCAGGACAGCCTGAGCGCTATTGATAAAAAGCAGCAGCTTGAAAAATATATGCAGACGACAGAAGTGAGAATAGCAGGCATGCAAAAGCAACTGGAGCAGGAAGCAGCTGCAGCAGTGCAAAGACAGGAGGCTCTGCAAAAGCTTGAGGCAGAGGTCAGCGAAGCGCAAAAGGGCGAGGTGGAGCTGGCACAGATGCAAACAGAAAGGCAGCAGCTGGCTGCACGCCAAAGAGAGCTGCGGCAATTACAGGAAATGCAGCAGCGTTACCAAAGTCAGGAGGTTGCACTTCTGCAGAAGCGACAAGAGTATAAGCAGGCCTGTGATAATTTCAATCATCTTAATGAGCTGAGCGACGCTTGCTTTGACAGATTTTTGGGCGCGCAGGCGGGACTTTTGGCACACGATAAGCTGAAGCCCGGCAAGCCCTGCCCGGTTTGCGGTTCCTGCGAGCATCCGCAGCCTGTGCAGCTGGCGCAGGACGCACCTACCGAAAATGATGTTGAGCAGGCGCGCGCTAAAGCTGAGGCTGCTCAGAAGATAAGGGATGGTCTTATAGGTGAAGGCAAGGCTTTAAAGGAACATCTGGAGCTGGACAAAACCTTGCTGCTAGGCAAGGGCGTGGAGCTGCTTGGCTGTGATGATTTGAAGCTGATTGCCGAAAGAGCGCAGGCAGAGCTGAAGGAGGTTAACAATAAGATTACGGCCTTGCGCCTGAAAATGGGCTTTTTGCAGGAAAAGGTGGAGCAATACCGTAAGCTGGCGAACACTTTGGAGCAGCAGAAGGCTGCCGACAAGCAGGCGGAGACTGCGGCACAAAACTTAAGGCAGCAGCTGGCAGGTGCCGAAGGGCAGCTGCAGGAGCTGAAAAAGCAGCTTGCCGAGCAGAATGAGCTGCTGACGGATGTTGATGAACAGGAGCTGCAGCAGGAGCATGAAAAGTTGCTGGTGCAGCAGCGTGAGCTGGAGCTGCAGGATAAACGGCTCTATGCCGCCATCAAAAACAATCAGCGGATTAAGCAGGAGGTCAGCGGCTATGAAGCGCGCAGGGCAGCCTGCGAAGCGGAATACAGCCTTATCAACAGCCTTTCCGCAACGCTTAACGGAACCTTGACAGGCAAAAAACGCGTTAATCTGGAAACCTATGTGCAGATGCACTACTTCGATAAAATTCTGCAGCGCGCCAATGTAAGGCTGCTGCACATGAGCCGCGGCCAGTACGAGCTGTGCCGTGACAAAATGCAGGATGCGGACAGCAAGACGGGCAACAGCAAAACAGGCCTCGATTTGGAGGTTAAGGATTATTACAGCGGTAATTTGCGCAGCGTCAAAACCTTAAGCGGCGGCGAATCCTTCATGGCATCACTGGCGCTGGCGCTGGGATTGGCAGATGAGGTGCAGTCTAGTGCCGGCGGTATTCAGCTGGACACAATGTTTGTTGACGAAGGCTTCGGTTCGCTGGATGACAGCAGTCTGCAGCAGGCAATTGCTACGCTGCAGGGCCTCAGCGAAGGTCATCGTCTTGTAGGCATAATTTCGCATGTACATGATTTGCAGGAAATGATTGACAAAAAAATTCTCGTCAGGAAAAAACGCGGCCAACAGGGGACAGGCAGCGAAGTCGCACTGGTGGTAGATTAAGGTAAAAATATCTCTGCGGAAGCAGAAAATCACTTTACCATAGATTGTCAGTGTGATAAAATAATCTTTATACTTAAAAGACAAATTTATTGCTGACATGTTCGTAGCAGCAGTTAAAAAACAATTTATGGAGGGCTTGACGATGAAATTATTGGAAGAAAAAATTGTTAATGACGGTGTTATCAAAAGCGGTAATGTCCTGAAGGTTGACAGCTTTTTAAATCATCAGATTGATGTGCCGTTTGTTGCGGAGCTTGGTAAAGAATTAAAGCGCTTGTTTGCAGACAGGAATATTACTAAAATCCTGACTATTGAAGCCTCCGGTATCGGTATTGCCTGCGTTGCGGCAATGTATTTTGGCGTTCCGGTAGTGTTTGCCAAGAAATCCAGCGGCAGCAATATGGATAAGGATGTTTACTTCACTCAAATTTATTCCTATACCCATAGCAAAACAAACGACGTTGTTGTTTCCAAAAGATTCCTGTCCAAAACAGACCATGTGCTGATTATTGATGACTTCCTGGCTAACGGTTGTGCACTGGAAGGACTTATCGATATTGTACGTCAGTCCGGCGCTACTGTTGAAGGCGTTGGCGTTGCTGTAGAAAAAGGCTTCCAGGGCGGCGGCGACAAGCTGCGCAAAGCCGGCTACAACCTGCATTCCTTAGCTATTATTGATAAGATGGATGCAAAAACCAACACAGTAGTGTTCAGACATGAGGAAGCGTAATGAGCGAAAAACAATATAGTGATCCGATATACGACTTAGACGGAAAAATATCTGTAAGCAAAGCGATTCCCTTCGGCCTGCAGCATATTCTGGCGATGTTCGTAGCGAATATCGCTCCGATTCTGATTGTAGCCGGTGTGGTAAAAATGCCGGTAGAACAGAGCGGTGCGCTGGTACAGTCGGCAATGCTGGTAGCAGGCATCGGTACGCTGATACAGCTTTATCCTGTTTGGCGTGTCGGCAGCGGTCTGCCTATCGTTATGGGCATCAGCTTCACCTTTGTATCCATCGCCTGTGTTATCGGTGCTAAGTACGGTTACGGCGGCGTTATGGGTGCGGTACTGGTTGGCGGCTTGCTGGAAGGCTTTTTGGGCTTAGGCGCAAAATACTGGCGCCGTCTGATTCCGCCGATTGTTGCTGCTACCGTTGTTACCTCCATCGGTTTCTCTTTGCTGGCGGTAGGTGCTAATTCCTTCGGCGGCGGCTTCGGTAACCCAAACTTCGGTGATGCTCCTTATATTATTGTAGGTACGATTACTTTGGTAAGCTGCATTGCCTACAATATTTTCGCCAAATCCTTTTACAAGCAGCTTTCCGTGCTTTTTGGTTTGATTGTTGGCTATGTAGTTGCTTATTTTATGGGCATGGTAAACATGAGCAAGCTCGCTGAGGTTAAGCTGATTGCTATTCCTCAGCTGATGCCTTTTACCATGGAATTCCATCCTGATGCAATTTTTGCATTCTTTTTGATTTTCCTGGTTTCCGCTACCGAAACCATTGGTGATACCTCCGCCATGACTGCCATCGGTCTGCGCCGTGATGTTAAAGAGAAAGAAATTTCCGGTTCCATTGTCTGCGATGGTCTGGTAAGCAGCTTATCCTCTGTTTTCGGTTGCCTGCCGATTACCTCCTTCAGCCAGAATGTAGGCCTGATTGCTATGACGAAGGTTGTCAACCGCTTTGCTATCATGACAGGCGCTGTTATTATGATTATGGCAGGACTGTTCCCGGCGCTGGGCGTGCTGTTGGCATCTCTGCCGGAGGCTGTTTTGGGCGGTTGCACCCTGATGATGTTCGGTTCTATCGTAGTCAGTGGCGTGCAAATGATTGCCAACTGCGGCTACAATTCCCGTAATGTAACGATTGCTTCTCTGGCACTCAGCATCGGTATCGGCTTTACTCAGACACCGGCAATTTTTAAGATTTTCCCGGATCTGATTAAGAATGTTTTTGCAGAAAACTGTGTAGCCGTAGTTTTTATCGTGGCTATGGTGTTAAATATCATTCTGCCTAAAGAGGAAGAAGAATAGCGATACGTGTTTTAAAATAAAGAGGGGTTACAAATGAAGATTATTGATGCCCATATGCATTATTACAATGTTGATGGTTTTGTGCAGGTTGCAGCTAATGCAGGCTATGAAAATACAGCGGCCTGCTGGCAGAAGATATGCGAAGAAAACAATATCGTCTTTTCTGTAGCTATGGGCAACACTAATTATACGTCTTCGAAATACGGTGGTGTTACACCGCGTATGATTGACCTTGCAGCGCCTTTTGACGAGGAGCATTACAATCAGCCGCAGAACATGGGTTACTGCATGGGTGTAAACAGCGAGGCTATAACCGAAGCAAATGCGGAAAAAACAGCGCAGGAATTTGAACGCTTCATTAAGGACCCGCATTGTCTGGGCATTAAGCTCTATCCCGGTTATAATGCTGTCTATGTCAACGATAAAAGGCATTGGCCGCTGTTTGAGCTGGCGCGTGCTTATAATGTGCCTGTTGCAATTCACACAGGCGATACAGCATGGCCCAGCGGTCTTTTGAAATATTCGCATCCGCTGACTGTTGATGAAGCAGCAGTGGCGTTTCCTGATGTTACCTTTGTTATAGCGCACTGTGGTTGCCCATGGTTCGCCGATGCGGCGGAGGTAGCCTGCAAGAATGCCAACGTATGTATTGACCTTTCCGGTCTGGTGGAGGGCAATCCTAAACCGCTGATGCTGCTCGAAAGACAGCGTGGCTTTTTGCGTCAGCTGCATACCTGGCTGAATTATCTTGGCAATTATGAAAAAATCATGTATGGCAGTGACTGGCCGCTTGTAAATATTCCCCTGTATATCTGGATGATCAGCCATGTTGTTCCCGAATGCTATCACGAGGATGTATTTTATAACAATGCAGTAAGGATTTACAGTAAAATCGGCAAGCTGCTGGAAAAGTGCGGAGGTTGAGATGGGACAGCCTGATATCAAAGAAATAGAGGCAGGGCTTAAGGATTGGGACTTTGTGCGCAATCTGCCTGCTGCTATAGGTGATTATACCCTTGTGCCGGGCTCCGGCATCGACGGACAGATTTTGAATATTGCAGCCTATGTGCACGAAGCGTCGCACTGTCGTCTTGATTTGACTTATACAAAAGAAACCTTTGACTATGTGCCGGTAAAAACCGTAGGTCTGCATACGTTTCGTGATGTGCGTTTCTTTTGCCGTGACCGCGAGCACTTTGCCGACATGATGGGCAAGAGCCTGCCGGATATTCTGGCCAGCATGGACAAGAAAACCGTGCATACGCTGCCGTATGAAGCAAAAGCGCTGCATTTTGAGCAGTGGGACTACTGGCGCTCGCTGCCTGCTCAGGTAGGCGATTATGAGCTGTATATTACGCCCGATAATCCCTTGCCTTATATCAATGGTTCCTTTATCTTTTTGGATTATACTGATTTTAAGCATGGCAATCAGATATACTTTTCCTATAATATTTTCCGTGATGAGCTGTTTGCGGAAATGCGCAAGAATCATCTGCCATTGACCACAGACGCTTTTGACGTGCTGGGCAACGTGCCGGCAGAGGATAAGCTGCAGGCGTTGCAGGTGCATATGGAAGCAAATTTAATGGCTACATTGGAAAATTTAAAAAAAGTATAAAAAGCTGTTGACAAAACAAGGTCAAGCCTGTATAATATAATTCGTAGTTGATTGGCCCGGTGGTTCAGTTGGTTAGAATGCCGCCCTGTCACGGCGGAGGTCGTGGGTTCGAGTCCCATCCGGGTCGCCAATCATGCCTCGGTAGCTCAGTTGGTAGAGCAAAGGACTGAAAATCCTTGTGTCCACAGTTCGATTCTGTGCTGAGGCACCATATTGCGGAAATAGCTCAGTGGTAGAGCACCTCCTTGCCAAGGAGGGGGTCGCGAGTTCGAATCTCGTTTTCCGCTCCACCTTTTAAGGCGACATAGCCAAGCGGTAAGGCAGAGGTCTGCAAAACCTTTATCCCCAGTTCGATTCTGGGTGTCGCCTCCATTTTTATTTCTTAAAAGGTGTTAATTAGTTATGTCTGCCGCGGTGGCGGAACTGGCAGACGCAAGGGACTTAAAATCCCTCGGGTAGTGATACCCGTACCGGTTCGATTCCGGTCCGCGGCACCAAATATACAGTAAGCATATTTGGTAAAATCTCAACCGTTGCGCAATTATCGCGAACGGTTATTTTATTTATTAAGAGGTTTACAACAAAACGTTTAGCGGAATTATCAGCGTTGCTTTCCAAATCTTTTTTGAAAGCTGCGAGAGTAGCAAAAATTTCTTCTTCCGTAAGCGTTTTAGAAAATTTCACAGAAGTTTCACAAAGACGAGCTTTAATTTTAGCAAGCTCGTCTTTTATTTTTTTCATACGAGCCAAAGAATATTCGTCGACCTCGCCGTTTTCGACAAAGGAATATAAATTATCAAGTTTTTTCTCTGCTGCAGCTTTAGCCTGGAGCAGGGCTTTTCTGCTTTCATCAGCTTCATTGGTCATGGCAGCGTAGCCTTCGCGCATCAGGGCAGCAATTTTTTTCATGGACGCTTCGGAAAAGATTTCTTCTTCCAGCGCTCTGATAGCAATTCTTTCCAGCTTCTCGGCGCGAATATATTTTTGTGGGCAGCGTTCGCCGGCAACGCGCTCTTTTTTCAGGCAGTAATAATAGCCGTAAGGCTCGCCGTTGCGTGGAGCAACTCTGTGGCCGCTCATCGCGCTGCCACAATAGCCGCAAATAACCTTGCCGGATAACAGATAAGGTTCAACAGCCTTGTAGGATGAAAAACGGCGCTGGTTGCTCTCTCGTTTGGCCTGTACGGCCGCGAAATCCTCTTTGGATATAATTGCCGGCAGTGCATCGTCAATCACAATATAATCGTCAGGGCGCGTCTTGGAATGGCTGTTGCGCGCCTGGCCGTTTTTGGCGCGTGGAGTTTTGTTGAAGGTATAGCGGCCCATATATTTTTCGTTGCCCAGGATATCATAAAGACAGGTCTTGTCAAAAGGCTTGCCGTTACGCTTTGTATAGCCTGCCAGCTTCAGTTCGCGGCAGATACGGATATAGCTGTAGCCGTTGAGATACCATTTAAAAATCAGGCGCACAGCCTCTGCTTCAATAGGTTCAATCTCATAATGCTTGTCAACGATCCTAAAGCCTAGCGGCGCGGTGCCGCCATTAAATTGCGCCTTATAGGCATTCTCATTAAGGCCTTTTTTGGTCTCTTTGGATAAGTTGCGGCTGTAATAAGCAGCCATGGATACCAGCACACCTTCCATCATCTGGCCTTCCGGGGATGCATCTATATGCTGCACTGCATATTCATAACGTATACCCAGCTTTTCCAGCTTATCCTTGGTTGTATAGTAATTAAGCTCGTTTCTGGAATTACGGTCGATTTTGTGGAAAATGATGATATCAAACTTATCTTCCAGGGCATCGGCCAGCATCTGGTTATATGCGTCACGCTTGGTCAGCTCGCGGCCGCTTTTGGCCTCGTCGACGTACTGGCCAACAACTAGATAGCCTTTACTTTGGCAATAGCTTTTGCAGGCACGTACCTGCGCATCAATGGATTCTTCGCGCTGCATATCGCTGGAAAAACGTGCATAAATTACTGCTCTAAGCATAAAATCACTCCTTTTAGTTCTTACGGTCGAAATTAAAAAGCCCATACAGTCCACCGGTGATTAAATTAAGAAAGCTATTAGATAGAGGCCAGTTAGTGTCTTTCTCTCGCTTCCACGTAATTATACAAAAGAACGGACCTATAATGTAGCTGCTCTTTTGCCAGTATGGATCAAAAAACATAGCAACTAACATAAAGAGGTACATACATCCTAAAAGTTTAGCATATTTTTTACGCGTCATAAATTACTCCTTTAAATCGTCAATTTCTTCTCCCGCCGTCAGCATCCAGCTGGCGGTCTTTTAAAACTGGCTATATTGTTGTACTATAAAATGCGTGATATAATATAGTCAGAGGTGATACTATGGAATTTACGATTATAATTATTGTATTGGCTGTGAATACCATTATCAGCTTTTTTGTAACTGGATGGATATGCACTCGCCATATAAGGCAGATAATGGATTATTATTATACTGACAAGATGCAGAATGAGAAGCGCTTGATTGCGTTAGAACAATTCATTACAGACAAGATGCCTTAAATGCTTTACCGAACGCTGTAACGTTGAAAAAGTATTTTTTTAATGTTAATTGACTGTATATATTAGGATTTGCTAAAAACGAAAAATCCTTTCTGGAGGTTATCATGGTTTTAACAAAATCTTATATTGATGAGCTAACGCGTAACTTTAGTACCGAAGCCATACGCTTTAACAGCAGATTCAAGGAAGAGGACATTCCCCTGCAGATCACAGAAGAAAATTTACAGTACCTAATTACGAAGTTGTGTGATATGAGGGAAGAACTGGATAATTTGTACGATAAAAGGGAAGACATGGGTGCAATGTACGTCGAAATGCTTAATGATTAAGTTACCTAAATTATCCTAAATTCTCCACGTCTTCTTCCGCCTAGCGCTGGAGCTTGGCCAGCTTAACATCAATCAAATCGTCAATTTCTTCCTTGCCGTCAGCATCCAGCTGGCGGTATTTTTATTTTTGAAGCTTCTTTAATGTCTCTATGCTTTTCAGTGGTTTTTCGGAAAAGGCGTTTAATTGAAATTTAGCTATACGGTTAAGCCTCAGCAGGCGTTCAGGCTGCGCAAGGCCTTCACGAATATATTCAGCATTCAAGCCTTCGAGGTTGGAAAGTACGATGAGCTGCTCGATGCTTGCTGCATCCCTGATGTTTCCGGCTGCATCTGGGTTAGCTGCTCGCCATTGGCGGGCAGTCATGCCGAAAAGGGCAACATTTATCATATCAGCTTCAGAAGCATAGGTGTAGCTTGTCTGCTGTGGCGTCAGATTTGGCAGCATGTTTTCTTTGATAGCGTCTGTGTGCAGCCTGTAATTAGACTTAGCAATTTCACGCTTTACGCTCCAGTCTAATTCTTTGGCATGACTTTCGTCAGCCTTTAAACGTTGGTAATCTTTGATGATATACAGCTTAAATTCTGGAGAAATCCAGGACGCAAATTCAAAGGCTATATCAGAATGAGCATAGGTACCGCCGTAGCGCCCAGATTTAGAGGTTATGCCGATGGCGTTGGTTGAATTTATCCATTTTTGAGGGGTGAGTACAAAGCTGTTTTCACCTGCTTGATTTTTAAACTGGTCGAATTCGACCAGTTTAAAATTTGGGTTATTAATCTTTTCCCATAATCCTAAAAATTCAATAGTACTTCTAGAACGTAACCAATTTTTAACAACATCAGCAGGAAACTCGGGATTGCGTTTTTTAGCAATATCGGTTAGTGAGATATAATCAGCCTCTTTAGAGCTTGTTATACGGATTTCAACGCCGTTAGCATTAATTGTACTTTTAATATTTGTCATAACAATCATCCTTTCTTATTATCCTAAACTCTGCTCTTCTTTTTCAGCACGCTCGTTAGCAAGCCTATATTCCATATTCAGAACATAATCAACACGCTCCTTGCCGTCAGCATCCAGCTGGCGGTATTTTTTTATGTGTGTTTCTTCCTGTTGGGTGAGGGAGAGAGAGGAGGAAGGGGACGCTGGAGCATCAAAAAGCATAGCTGGCGATATTTTGAGAGCTTTGGCCAATAGCATGATTTTAGTATGCTTCATTGTTGCAAGATTTCCAGATTCCCATCTAGAAACAGTTGCTTCACTTACTCCGACTTTTTCAGCTAATTCTTTCATTGTATAACCGCATTCTAAGCGTTTTTGTTTTATGATATCTTTTATATTCATGGAAACACCTCTTTCTGCTTATAGTATACAGTCAACCTTGCAAAAATGCAATAAAAACTTGCAAAAAGTGTTGACATTAGCTTCCGAAAATGTTATTATGAACTTGCAGAAATGCAAGAAAGGGGTGATAGAAATGGCTACAAATATTCCCGAGTTAAAAGCAGAGTGCACCCGTCATGGAGTGACTTTAGAAGAACTTGCGTCGAGAATTGGCGTTAATAATGCAACTCTCTACAGAAAAATGACTGGTAAAAGCGAATTTTATCGCAACGAATTGCAGGTCATTAGAGATGTATTGTGTCTGAATGATGAGAAATTCTTGCTTATTTTTTTTGACAATAAACTTGCAAAAATGCAAGAAAAACAGTCAGCTTACTAAGTGGCGCTGGCGGTAGGGAGGTAATGAAATGAAACTTGAGCTTACCCTTGATGAAGTTTCGGCCATTAGCCGTGCATTGCTGATTAGGGCTGAGGAAGCGGCAAACGGAGCGCGGGAATGCGCAAAGTTGGGTGATATGGATAATGATGTTGAGTTTTGGAAAGAAAAAGCCAAAGACTACAGAAAGGTCTATGAGGCTGTAGAGGCTCAGCGCGAAAAGGCTGTCAAGGAATACGAGCAGGCAGCTGCTGCGTTAATGGAAACGGAGGTGGAGGGAGATGGAGAAAGAAACACCGTTACCGCAAAAAATCAAGCTTGAGCTTAAAACTGAGCAGGAAAGAATGTTCCTGCGCATAGCCTTGCAAAAGGCTCACGCTTGTGCGTTCGGTGCCGTCATGGACAGCAAAAACGATTCAGAGCTTGATGAAAAAACGAAGCAATTTAATCATGAGCGGTTCAGCAGAGAAATGCGCTTGTACGCACGCCTGCTGGCACGACTTGAAGATGCAACTGATGAGGCAGAGTCGTGGCGGGCATAAGCTTTACGCCGGATACTCCGGCAACGCGCCGTGCGTTTAACCGTTTGGCGCGGGAAAAAATGAAGCAGCGCTTGCTGGCAGACATCCGCATGGACCTCATGGTCTGCGAACTGGAAGGCTGGGACAAGCTGGAGTATCTGGATGAGCTGCTGGCGCTGGTGCAGGAGCTGAGGAAGGGAGGGTGAGGGATGATGCTGATAGATTTTAAAATTCATGACTCCAAAAGAGCTAATGAGATTTTGAGTGCTATTGCTGCAAAAAAACGCGAATTTGACGATTTATGTTTTGAATTGCGTAAGTGCATGGCGGTGGAAGTGGAATTAAAAGCGGAGGAAAGAAAGGAGTAGGGATGATGGAAGATAAAAAGAAAAGCCAGCACGAGGCTGGCGTGAATTGGAAATGGATGAGGGCAAAGTATCATTTCTTTTCCTGTATACCGTTTTTCTCTAACAGATTTCTCGACTCGCTGACGTTCTGGGACTGGGCACCGATGGTGGTGGCCTTGATGTCCCTGATTATCTCGATTTTGACGTACTGCTCCGTCGCTTGACTCTTATAGTAAGACAAAAAAGAGATAATCAACGCAACGACAGAAATCAACAGTGTGGCGGTTTTCCAGAATCGGTCCTCGAAGATTACCCAAAAATTACTCCGCTTGTTTATTTCGTAGTCTAGCAGCGCCTGCAGGCCTTCGGCGGTGAGTGTATAGTTTTCAGCGTTCGGCTCAAAGCCGACCTGAACGTACAGAGCCATAACAATAGGCTGCATCCTGCCAAAGATTACGTTGTTCGGCTCGTTACGGAGCCTTGACATATAACAGGTGTTTATCCCGGGATTGTTTTTGACGAGGCTGAGCAGCTCGTATTCGGTTTTGGTTAACTGGTGCATAGCAATATCCTCACTTTCGCTTTTGTCCTTATTATAGCACAAAGGCGCTGGCGCTGGGGAAGGAGGCACGAAAAAATGAAATTAACGAAATACGACCGCTGCTGTCTTTTAGATGCCATTGACGTGGCGCTTGATAACTGCCTGTTGATGACGAGACGCCGTACATGATTATGGCGGACAAGCTCCGCGAGGGTTATGGCCTCTCGACGGCCGAACAGGCAGCGCTGAAAAAATGGCTGCTGAGAGAGGCGATGGGCGATCGCTTTACGGTGGCAGACCGCCTGCGCTTTAAGCATCTGAGCGACCAGCTGGAGTCGTGGGATTAAGGAGGGTAGCATGGACGAAATCACCTATAAGCGCCTGGCAGAATACCTGCTCAGGTACGGCGTAGAAAAAGGCACCATTAAGCTGTCGGATGCCAAAAAAGAGAAAGAAGAAAAGACAGCGTGAAAGGGTGATGAATATGAAAAAGCTGTTATTTATCCTTCTGGCCGCCTGCTGCATTTGGGCGGCGTATGATTACAACCGCCCTGTGGAAAAATACGTAGTAAAGACTGTTGCTGCGGAGGGTGATACCCTCTGGCACCTGGTAGGCAGTGTCATGGATAGTGAAGGTGATACCCGCGACATCCACGAGGTTATCTATTATACTCGCAAGATTAGCAATATCCATGGCACACTGCAGGTCGGCGATATCGTGCTTATTCCCATAGAGGTGCGGAAATAATGACTGCGCTTTCTACGTTCCGTAAAAAGAAAAAGAGCATTGATATTGGCGTATCAATGCTCTAAGAAGTGAAAAATATGAGAAAAAGAATTAAATTGTTCGCACGAAAGTGAAAACAAAAGTAAAAAGTGAAATCACATATATTATAACAAACACAAGGAGTGAAATCAATGCAGATTAATTTCAAATTGGAAAGAAGAATCGGTGCTCTTAGCGAGAACCCTTCCGGCTACACTAAGGAGCTGAACGTGGTTATCTGGGATGAAAAATACACAAAATATGACCTGCGCACCTGGAACCCAAACGGTAAGCCTGGCAAAGGCGTGACGCTGACCAAAGAGGAGCTGAAGAAGCTGTATAAGCTCATCGGTGAGGAAATCCGCCAAATGGGAGGATGCAATGAGTAGCGTCGCCCGTAAAAATAAACGTCGTGTAGCATTTAAATGTGCAAAGCAGGGCATTGCCCCGGCGCAGGCCATTGCGGCATCGGCAGCGCGCGAAATCAAAGCGACCAAGGAAGCAACGGCTGAGACTATGGAAGTCTTGCTGCAGGCCATAGCGCTCGTGGCGGCGCATGATTACGGCAAGCTCAACGCTAAGGATACCCGCCTGGATGTTTTGGCCAAACAATTATACCAACGCAGCATCCAGGCTAAGAAGCGTCAGCTGAATGAAGAGGAAAACAAAACCTGCCAGCGCTTTGCCGGTGCAGTTATGAAAATTTGGGAGGAAGAGGAGAAGAGCAATGGAAAAGCTTGACCGCTATAATATCATGCGTTTTATGTATGGCGTATACCATAGCCATCGCATCAGCTACAAAGACCATCTGCAGGCAGCAGAACGCAAGCTGGCGCGTCATGCGGTGCCATGCTTTGCCTTGCATCGCAAAGCACGTAAATTGAAAGACATGGAGGGTTAGCAATGGTATTAACTGAAGGCCAGAAACAGGCAATTGAAAAGCTGGACGCCGAAATGGAAAAGGCGAAGGATTCGTGCTCCAAGTATATCGCGGAACAGCTCCTGCAGCTTGCGTCCTCCTGCCCGGAGGTTGCAGAAAAAATCCTTGAGCAAAAGAAAACCTTGGCCGGGGCGCTGGATGCCATCAAGGCAGAGGCCAAGAAGCACGCTGTTGGTGGCTGCGGCTGCGTGGATGAGGCGCAGGCGATCGAGATTGCCTGTAAATATTACAACATCAAGGCCACAAAGCCCGCAGCAGGGGCAACGGCCGCAAACCAAGCGCTTGGCAAAACTCCCGAAATGTCGATGGATACTGGCACTTGCGCTGCTGCTGTAAGCGTCAATCTGGATGATTTTTTCTAACTTCAAGAAGGTGAAATCAATTGAAAAAGAAGGAGATAGAACAGGCGGTCGCTAAATGTTGGCCTGGAAGCAGAGAAAGACTGCTGGCCGATAAAGACTTCCTGCATTTTATGCGGTATTTCCCTGCTGGCATTGGCGATGAAGTGAAACGCTATTTTAATCAGGTAGCCACGGGGACCGGAAACTTTTTCATGGTGCCTGACCGTGAAGATAAGCAAAAGGCAGTTTGCAGCAGGTGCGGCAAGCACATCGTTCTTGCTAAGTCAAGCCATAAAGACAGAACAACTTGCCCTAAATGCGGAGTAAATGGTGAGGTTGTACATAGCTGGCGAAGAGCACGCACCCAAGCGAAATATTATTTTATATATTTTGAACGCGCTCTGTATGACAAAAAAGCTATAATTGCTCGCAGCTTTGCTGTCTATCGCTGTATATGCGCCGCTACTGGAGAAATATTTGACGATTATGTTCCGCGCGAATATTACCTGATGCGCAAGAATGAAGCAATCCATTGGACACATGAATACGATTTTTGGGGTAATGAATACTGGAGCAAAAGAAGAAGCCTGTATAGCAAGGCTTATGTTATGGAGCTTAGCAATTACCATGTATGGCTTGGCTTGGACAGGCTGGAGCCGCTTTTAAAGGATAGCTGGCTAAAATACAGCCAGCTGGATACTTTCATCAGGCTGACAGGGGCAGAAGATGCTTTCCGGTATATAGAGCTTTATCAAAAGCATCCGCAGCTGGAGTACATAATGAAAATGGGACTGTGGAACATAATAGCGGAAGGCTTACAATGCCGCAGCTTCCGGAATATATTCAACTGGAAGGGCAAAACACCTAAGGACCTGCTTAGTGTGCCAATAGGCAAAGGAGATATGCTTGCGCTATCAGCTTTGGCGGTGGATATGGATACATTTAGCCTGGCGCTGTATCTAAAGAAAAATTCGCGTTTTAGTCTTACGGAGCTTGCACAAAAGCGCGAGGAGCTGGAACAGCTGAGTAGCTTCGACACATGCGAAAGGTTTGGCACATTGAAAGGCTATGGCGTTTGCGCAGAAGAGACTTTAAAGTATATCCTTCGACAGCAGCAGAAAAAGACAAGATACTACAGCATACGAGGAGTTCTTATCGACTGGATTGATTACCTGCAAGACTGCGGCAAGCTTGGTTTAAACCTGGAAGATACAGCGGTGCTGAAGCCGCATGACCTGCAGCAGGCGCACCAGAACATTATTACACAGCTTAAGATTAAAGCGGATGAGGAGCTTGATAAGCAGATTGCCCAGCTTAAAGAAGAGCGCAAGCGGTACAACTTTGCTGCCGGCAGCTTTATAGCAAAGGTTGCCGAAAACTCATCGGAGCTTATTGTTGAAGGCAAAGTCCTGCATCATTGCGTAGGAACCTATGCGGATAGGCATGCTAAAGGAAAATGCACCATTATCCTGATACGCAGACAGGAAGAGCCGAACGTGCCATTTTACACAATGGAGCTTACTTCTGAAAAGCGAATCGCGCAGGTGCGCGGCGACCATAACTGTGGCATGACGCAGGAGGTGGAAGCCTTTGTTGAGACCTACAAGAAATATTTAGCAGAGCTAGGAAAGAGGAAGGGAGCGAAAGCAGCATGAATGATTTGCAGGTAACCCGCACACCGGAGATGGTAGCAGCGGAAATCAACCTTATTAAAGACCAGACGCGCAAGCTGGTTCTGAGCAACAGCATCCTTATCGGCAAGAAGCTGAAAGAAGTTAAAGAGATGCTGGAGCCTGGACAGTTTGGCAAATGGCTTACTGAGGCGGTGGATTTTAGCCAAAGCACGGCCAACAATCTTATGCGTGTGTACGATGAGTATGGCGCTGATCAGGGTGTTTTGTTTGGCAGCGCGGCGAAAAGCGATGTAGTGGAGAAGCTGACCTACACGCAGGCAGTGTTGCTTTTAGGCGTGCCGGCAGAACAGCGTGAGGATTTCATTAAGGAAGCGCACGTTGAGGAAATCAGTACGCGTGAGCTGCAGGCGGAAATCAAAAAGCTGAAGATGGCCAAAGAAGCTGCAGAAGCCAAAGCGGAAGCGGACCACAAGCTGACCAGAAAGACCGAAGAGAAGCTGGCCAAGGTCAGCCGGCAGGCAGAAGAGCTCAGCATGCAGTTGGCTGGTGCCACCGAAAGCAAGAAGATTGCCGAAGCAATGAGCAGCCAGCGTGATGTTCTGGAGGCGGAAGCCAAGGAGCTTAGGAAAAACCTCTATGATAAAGAGCAGGAAACATCCGTTTTAGAAGAGCGCATCAAAGAGCTGGAAGAACAGCTTAAGCAGCCGGTGACAGTTGCCACAAAGACAGAGATTGTAGAAAAGGTCCCAGAGGCTGTGACGCAGGAGCTGGAAGAGCTTCGCAGCAAGCTGGCGGAAGTCCAAAGTGATGCAGGTGCTCAGAAAGAGGCGCTGGAGCTTAAGGTAGAAATCTGGGCGGTGCTCAATGGTATCAATAAGCTGCTGGAGCATCTGGATAAGGTCCAAGATGGCAAGCGTGGCGCCGGTGTGTGCAAGGCGTTAGCCAGTGCGTTGACACAGAGCCAGAACCAGATTGCCAAGCGCTTGGCAAAATTTGAGCAGGAGGGCTAAAAATGGATGAAAGCTACGAAATCAACTATATCGCCGTTAAGGGCGGAAGCATAAAAATTCGTTATTCCGTCAGCCCTGCGGGTGGCGTTCCTGAGGAAAACATCGTTAGCAGAAGCGACAAACCGCATGAAGATTTTCAAAGAGCTTGGAGCAAGCTTGCTAACATTGCGCGTCGTTTTCTCGAGATGCCTTTGAAAAGTTCGGACGGTGGACAACTGCAGGTTTGGGTTAGCAAAGTAAACTTTCCAGTGCATAAGGATTGTGGAGAGGGCATGCAGATTATCGTGCAGTTGAGCGGCTTTACAAATTGCACACAGGCCTTACAAGTGGTTACACATAAGTTTTACCGTCGTGCTGCGGAATACATCGACCTGCCTACAGGAGGTAAGATACCTTGCCAAGAGCTGTTGCCGGATGAAATCAAAACTATGAAGGAGCTGCAAAAGGAAGCGTTTGCATACGCCTACCACTGTAAGCGCGAGCAGCCAACGGTAGAAGAAGCGCAAAACGCCTATGAGAGTGGAGCATATCCAGATGAAATCTGGAGAGATAAAGCATGAGGCGTAAATGTAACTTATGCGGGCAGAGAAACGGCAGTTGCAATCGTTATATATTGAAGAATGGCCAAGAAATAACGATTTGCCCGAGCTGCCTTGCATTTAGCGATGATGAAACTGCCAAGATAGCGCGTCAGGCGCATAAAGAAGGCTTATTGGTGAAAGAAGCAGGCAAGAGATAAGAATGAACGAGAAAACGAATGATTTGACTGAAAGCCTTGGTGATATTGCCGTATATTGCACCATCATGCAGCATATGGTGGAGAGTAATAAGCAGGCTGCAGAAAAAACAAAGGAGCATGACAATGAATAATAAGGAACCATCTATCAATAAGGTGGACGAATTAGTTAATCGTGCGCAGCTTGCCATCAATGACTGGCAGTGCAGCGGCGAGACCTATTATCTCAGACAAGCACAAGCCAACCTTGGTTCGGCGCTGGAGCTGGCAAGAGCGGCTCGCGTTGCCGTTCTGGCGGCCGAAAAAGCAGAAGCTTATAGCGTGGGCGATGATGACATGACGTTTACTCTGTACGATACACCGGAGGAGGCATTGAAATCTGCGCGCGACAACTTGACAGCTGGCGAAATCGTAGCTGTCGTTCAATGGAGAAAGTCTAACTGGCACCCTGAAATCAGCGTAGAAATGCTTCTCGGAGAATTTGAAGAAGATGCGTGCGAAGATGGCGGCGCAGCGTCGGAATATTGGAGCGAACGTATTGAAAGCAGGGACATGGCCACGGCTCGCACAGAGCTGGGACAGCGTCTCAACGCTGTCCTGAAAGATTGGATTGACGAGCATCAGCTTGAGGCTGATTGGTACGAGCCAACCGGCGTGAAGCTGAGCTATCAATTCGACGGCAAAAATTTTAAACGCATCTAATTAATCAACCATCCGCCGCAGAGCGCAGGCCGTAGAGCTGCTGCCTCGCTCATATTTAACTAGCGATTATATACAAGCAATGCAAATGGCGCAGAACAAAGAAGAAGTATTTCGCAATGGTGCGGTCTGCGCTCTGCGGCGGAAAAGGAAGGACGTATAAGCAAGTGGATAATGTATATGACTTTACCATGTATGGCTTGGCTTGGACAGGCTGGAGCCGCTTTTAAAGGATAGCTGGCTAAAATACAGCCAGCTGGATACTTTCATCAGGCTGACAGGGGCAGAAGATGCTTTCCGGTATATAGAGCTTTATCAAAAGCAGCGGCTGAATGTCGCGCGATGCGCAATGAGCGCATCAGAGAATGGAAGCATAATAAATGTTGGCCAAAAGGCTAGCGTAAATAATAGATGATAAAGAATATATGAAGGGAATACTGCGGGGCTGTTCTGCCTCGCAGGTTTCTTCATTATATAATAGAAGTTTTTTGAAGGTCCGCAGAGGCCTTTGAGGCTTGTATGTAAGTAATAACAAAGCGACCACAAAAAATATCAGGGGGATAAATCAATGGCAATGAGAATGGGCATAAGAGAAAAAACATATTACTGCCAGGGAACCAGTGAAAGCAAAAAGCCTGATTACATTGAAATTGATATGTTTCCCTTCTATGAGCTTAAATACAAACCTCAACGCAGTGGAAAGAAGAATGTTACTAGTCCTAAGCAGAAAAAGCTGAACAACAAGAATTCTCGCAGATATTTCCGCTTACTGGCTAAGAGTAATTTTGGTCAGAATGACTATCATCTGACATTAAGCTACACAGAAGACAATCTGCCTTTATCCGTGCCTGAAGCTGAAAAAGAAGTGCAGAAATTTATCCGCAGATTAAAGAGAGTCTATAAAAAAGCAGATAAGCTGCTCAAGTATATCTACATCACGGAAGAGGGCGCAAAAAAAGCGCGCCTGCATCATCACCTGCTTGTCAACGCTGAAGCTGGCGTGGATCGTAACGCAATTGAAAAGGCATGGGGCAAGGGCTATGCGAACAGCGTGCGCATCCAGCTGGAACATGGCGGCATTGATGGCTTAGTCACTTATCTTAGCAAAGATCCTAAAGGTCGCAAGACCTATATCTCTTCCCGCAACCTGATTAAGCCGCAGGAATCCGTGAGCGACACTAAGACGAGTCGCAAACAATTCAAACAGCTGACCTTGTGGCCGGAAGATTGTGAGGACATGCAAAAACACTTTGAGCAAAAGCATCCTGCTTATAAGCTCGTCAACGTGGAGAAATATTATAACGAGATTACCTGCGAGTGGTATATCCGCGCAAAAATGGAGCTGCGCGAAGAGTATAAGCGCAAGCTGCAAAGCAAAGGGAAAAGTGTATCCAAAAACAGGAAGGGAGCAAAGCGACGGAATGAATAAATTGAATTTAATATTGACCATACCGCCATCGGTGAACCATTGCTATAAGAATTTCAATGTGATGGGACGCCGAAACCGTGTGCTTACACCATTGGCAAGAGCCTGGAAGGAAGAGGCGTATTATATTGCTAATGCTTTGGCACATCGGGAAGGCTGGCGCGTGCCTGAACCGGAAGAAAAGATTGTGCTGGAAGTAGTTGCCTTCTGGCCAGACGGCAGGCGGCGCGATATGAACAATACGCATAAGCTGCTTTGTGATGCCTTAGAGGGTGCAGTGTATCTTGATGACAAGATGGTGCTTGTGCGGGATATGGATTTTTCCGTTGACAGGAAGCGACCTAGGCTAGAGGTATGCGTATATGTGAAAGACGATTAAAACGCCTAATTTAATCTCTAGGAAATAAAACCGCGGGGAAATAGCCATAATAAAATTTTAAGTTTGCATGTAGGTTAAGAGGTGAGGACATGGGGAAGAACAACGACATTGATTTGATAATTGACAAATTAAAATCTATCAAGCTGGCGCGGGAGCGCATGCATGAGCGCAGCAGACTGCTCGCAGAGCTTAAGCGTGATTGCGCTGTCGTATCCTTGTGCTGCGAGCCAAGAGATGCGGCGGCGCGTAAGCACAAACACAATCCGGTCGAGGCGAGCGTGACGGAAATCGAAAAGCTGGAGACGGAGCTACTGGAGTCAACCAAGGCGTTTGCTGATAAATGGACAGCCGGCGTGCAGATGATAAACAGCATTGCCGTTCTGAGAAACAATGGCTGCGTAGACGTGAGCAAAAGCGAGCAGTGCCAGCGCGTGCTTGAGCGTCGTTACATGCTCGGCCAGAAGTGGGAAACAATTGCGAGCGAAATGAATTATAGCTGGTGCCAGGTCATGAGGCTACATCGGCGTGCACTTAAGGCAATCAAAGCTGCCGGGAAGCCTTGACCTTGCTTGTGTTGGGCGCTGCGTTCCGCAGGATAGCCCCCCGGGGTGCCGAAAGAATGTTCCAAAACGCTGGACCGGGGCAGGGAGCTTCACGTAACGCACCGGGCGCGTATAACCCCCCCCTCCCTAAAAACTCAATTTTGGCCGGCGTCAAAAATCGCGAAACCCAGGCACAGCAGGCTTTGCGGGTAAAAAGAAGGCGCGCTTTTTAGCGTTTTCGGCAAAAGTTGTCAATAGCAGCATTTTTTTATGCGTACTTATGGAAGAAAACAGATTATTTGCGATGATTTACCTCTGCGAAATTTCGAAAGCCGAAAAGATGATATAGAATGACACTACAAATGTGTGATATAGTTATGCTAATAGCAAAAGGATAACAGTCAACGCTCTTAAACGTTGGCTGTTTTTAATTTGGCGATGGAGGTGCCGATATGAAACCCTGGGCGGAGAAATTTTACAAATCAAAGGCGTGGCTCAAATGCCGAAAGGCTTATATAGATAGCGTGTACGGCATCTGCGAGCGATGCGGCAAGCCGGGCAAGATTGTGCATCACAAGATGTATCTCAGCCCCAAAAACATCAACGATCCATCTGTGTCGCTTAACTTTGAAAATCTGGAATACTTGTGTCAGGACTGCCATAATGCCGAGCATACGGAACGAGAGGACGCGCTTGTACGTGGCGGCCTGAAATTTGACGAAAAGGGGAATCTCATAAGAGCTCCGGGAAAGAAAGAAAGGATTTAGAGGTGATGGGAATGGCTGTAGCTAAGAAGAAACAAAGCGGCGCGGGCACATTGCAAAAAGAGCCGGCGATAACGTCGCGCATCCGCAAGGAGATAACAAGGCTTAACAAAATTTTTAGCGCAAAATCCGACGAGGAGAAGCAATTTCTCGACAGCCTTATAAAGAGAGCTGCTTTTATGCGCTGCCAGCTTGACGACATGGAGAAGGACCTTAACAAAAATGGCTTTACCGAAATGTTCACTCAAAGCGCAAATGCTCCTCCGTATAGTCGCGAGAGACCTATAGCCAGGATGTATAATTCGCTCAACAAGAATTATCAAACGCTCATGAAGCAGATGGCCGACTTTGTTGACCGAAGCGAAAAGCCCGCCGAAGATGATGGTTTTGATGCGTTTTTGAGGTCGTAATGAATCCGGTAACGGAATATTGGCAGCGAATATCATCCGGGAAGGTCACAGTCTGCAAAAAAGTGCGTCGCGTATATCAGAAGCTGCAGGAGGACATTGAAAATCCTAATGGAGAATGGTATTACGATGAGCGCAAGGCAGGCAGAGTAATTGAGTTTTTGGAGCGCTTTTGCAAACAGTCAAAAGGCGCTGCCGGCGGACAATTCTTGCGGCTAGAGCTATGGCAGAAAGCGTTCATCGCGGCGACCTACGGTTTCGTCAGCAGAAAAACTGGCCTGCGCAAATATCGCGAGGCAATGTTGATTGTAGCTCGCAAAAACGGCAAATCCACCATTGGCAGCGGCCTTGGAAATTACATGCTTTTTGGCGATGGTGAGCGAGGACCTGAAGTTGTGAGTGCAGCTACAAAAAAAGACCAGGCAAAAATAGTTTGGGCTGAAGCTAAGCGCATGATCAAGAAATCGCCGGCGCTAAATAAGCGCAGTAAATGCCTTGTAGGCGAAATTGATGTGCCAGGTAACGATGGCACCTTTAAACCCTTGTCGAGCGACAGCAATACGCTCGACGGCCTTAACATCCATTGCGCAATCATCGACGAGCTGCATGCTGTCGAGGACATGAATTTATACGACGTGCTGGTGGACGGCATGACGGCGCGAGAACAGCCGCTCTGCCTGATTATATCGACGGCCGGAACGGTGCGCGAGGGCATCTACGACCAAAAATACAGCGAAGCTCAGGACATTATCCAAGGCTACGACGATGGCGTCTACAAAGATGAGCGCAGGTTGTGCGTCATCTATGAGTTAGACAATCGTAGCGAGTGGGAAAAGCCTGATTGCTGGGTGAAGGCCAATCCTGGCCTTGGCACAATCAAGAGCAGGGAGGAGCTGGCGGAGAAGGTAAAGCGCGCACAGCATAATCCGGCGCTGGTCAAAAACCTGCTTTGCAAAGACTTTAACATCCGCGAAACGTCGTACTCTGCATGGCTGCCGTTTGAGGACATCAACAACACGGCGACGTTTGACGTTATGGAACTTGCTCCGCGCTATGGCGTTGGCGGTGCAGACCTGTCCAGCACGACAGACTTGACTTGCGCGACTATCCTTTTCAAAAAAGCATACGACGGCGTGCTCTATGTGCTGCAGATGTATTGGCTGCCGGAGAGCACGATGGAGCGCATGACGGAAAAGGAGCAAAAAATATACTCTGCGTGGATAGAGCAAGGCTACATGCGTCTAAGCGCAGGCAGCCGTGTGCAGTATAGCGATGTTACGGCGTGGTTTTTGGAGATGCAGCAGGCCATAGGGCTTAATATCCTGTGGTGCGGATATGACTCTTGGAGCGCCAATTATTGGGTGCAGGAGATGGCGCAATACTTTGGGCAAAATGCCATGGAGCCTGTTATCCAAGGCAAAAAAACGCTGTCTGCTCCAATGAAAAACATGGGCGCAGACCTAACTGCCAAGCGCATCAATTACAACAACAATCCAATCCTCAAATGGTGCCTGACGAATACGGCGGTGGACATAGACCGCAATGGCAACATCCAGCCGCTGAAATCAAATCAGCGCAGGCGTATAGACGGCACAGCGAGCCTGCTGGATGCCTATGTGGCGCTGGAAAGACATTTGGACGACTATAATAACTTGACTTTGTGAGTGAGGTGCAAAAAATGATTTTGCGTAATATGTTTAAGCAAATTTTTAACAAAAATCCTACTGACGCAATCGGTGAGCAATATGCGAGGTTTATGAGCCTGAACAATAGCGTCAATCTGCTGTCCGCTGCGGACTCGCGCAACTATCAAAATCTGTTTGTCAGGGTTTGCGTTGATAGCCTGGCTGAAAATGGCGCTAAGCTGCGGCCTAGGGTGATAAGACGAGCGGACGGCCAGCAGGCTCCGGGTAACAACAAAAAGCTGCAACAGCTGCTGGAGTACGCACCTAACGAGTACATGAATGCTTATGAATTTTTATACAAGGTTATCACGCTTTGGGGAAATGAAAATAATGCATTTATCTACATCAGGCGCGATGAGCAGGGCGGTGTAGCCGGTCTGTATCCTGTGAATTACAGTGACTGCGAGTTTGTCGAACGAGCGGGTGTGCTGTTTGTAAGATTTGACTTTATGACAGGCTTTAGGATGGCTGTGCCATACGAGGAGCTTGTGCATCTGCGGCGCTTTTTTGGCCCGAGTGACCTGTTTGGCGAGAGCAACGAGGTTACGTTGAGTCGGCAGGTTGGCTTGCTTAACACCGTCAATGCTGGCTTTGCGGCGGCGGTGAGCAGCGCACGCTATCTGCGCGGCATCCTAAAATTTAACATGAATCTGAAGAACGACGACCTGGCCGAAAACAAACAGCGCTTTGTCGACGAATACATGACGCTTAATAATAGCGGCGGCGTGGCGGCGCTGGATACCAGAGCCGACTATATCGAGCTCAAGCAAAATGTTACCATGGCGGACAATAGCCAGATGAAGCTGATCCGCGAGGATATCATGGCCTATTATCATACAAACGAGAACATCCTGCTCTCGAAATATGATGAGAACGGCTGGGCAGCCTATTATGAAAGCGTGCTAGAGCCGTTGGCCATACGGCTGTCGCTGGAGCTGACGCGCAAGATTTTCACTCAGCGCGAGCAGGCGCTGGGGAACCAGATTGTCTTTGAGGCTAACCGGCTGCAATATGCCAGCACGCAAAGCAAAATAAATTTACTCAAAGAGCTTATGCCTATGGGCCTCATGAGCATCAATGAGGGCCGTGAGGTGTTTAACATGGCTCCTGTCGAGGGCGGAGATAAGCGCATCATATCGCTTAACTATATCGACGCAGACAAGGCGACGGAGTATCAAATGCTCAAAAACAAAGGCAAGGGAGGTGAAAAAGGTGCCGAAGGATAAAATTTATCACGCCAAGGTCAGCGTGGGCTGCGAGATGCGTGCTGTTGACACAGATGATGGCACAATGCGCGTAAGCGGCTACGCCATGCTGTTTGACAATCCTACCGTGTTATACTCCATCGGCGAGTATAAAGTCATGGAGTGCATCGACAGCGCCGCCTTAGATGACTGCGATATGAGTGATGTGGTCTTTGACCGTGGGCACGCCATGGAGGACAAGCTGCTGGCGCGAACAAAAAACAACACTCTGACGCTATCTGTTGACAGCAAGGGGCTACATTTTGAAGCGGAAATCGCTGACACGCAGGAAGGGCGAGATACCTACGCGCTTATCAAGCGTGGCGATTTGTGTGGCTGCAGCTTTGCAGCATCAATTGCGGAGCAGAGCTACAATGACGAGACACACACCTACAAAATTTTAAAATTTAAAAAGCTGTTTGATGTTGCGGCGGTGACGTTTCCGGCCTACGAGGATACCGAGCTGACGGCAGAACAGCGCTCCGCTTTGGGCATTGATGCCATCGAGAAGCTGGAGCTGGAGAAGGCTAAGCTGTTGGCCTTTTGTTAAAAAGAAAGGATGGATGAAATGAATCCAAGATTAGCAGAAATCATCGCAAGAAGAAGAGAACTGGCAGGCCTTGTTGAAAGAGCGGCCAACATGGGAGATTTGGAACAATACCGGCAGGAGTTGAAGGACCTGCAGGACGAAGAAGCTCTGATTATTGAAAGAGCGCGCATTGCTGATGAGTTGGCTGGCGGCGGTGGTAATCCAGTGCCGGCACCGGGCAACACTCCGCAAGGAAACAAATATGACAGCATTGAATACCGCAATGCATTTATGGCCTACGTTACTTCCGGCGGCAAGAAGGATATCCCAGTAGCGTACCGCGCTGCTGGACCGACTACTACAGGCGATATTGGAGCAGTCATCCCTAACACGATTGTCCAAAAAATTATCGAGAAGCTGCAGGCTAGCGGCATGATTTTGCGCGAGGTTACACAGACGTCTTTGCGCGGCGGCGTGACTTATCCACAATCCACAGTTAAGCCTGTGGCTAAATGGGTAGCTGAAGGTGCGACCAGCGAAAAACAAAAAAAGACCGTTACCGGTATCGCATTTGCATATCATAAGTTGCGCTGTGCAGTGTCTATGACATTGGAAGCGGAAACCACATCTCTGGCTGTGTTTGAACAAGCGATTATTTCCAATATTGCCGAGGCCATGATTATCGGTCTCGAGAAAGGCATTGTCGGCGGCTCTGGCACCGGTCAGCCGCAAGGTATCATCAAAGAGACTGTGCCGGCGGACCGCGTTATTACCGTAACAAAAGCACTGACATATGCTGATGTGGTAAACGCGGAGGCCGCGCTGCCGCAGGCTTACGAGCCTAACGCTAAATGGGTTATGACTAAAAAAACCTTCATGACCTTTGTTGGACAAACAGATAGCGCAGGCCAGCCCATTGCGCGTGTCAACTATGGCACCGCAGGCACGCCTGAACGTTATATTTTAGGCCGTCCTGTAATCTGCTGCGACTATCTGGAGGCTCTTAACGCATCTACAGCCAAAGATACTGTTGTAGCCTTCTTATTCGATTTGCGCAATTATGCAATCAACACTAACTACAAGATGGGCCTGAAAAAATACGAGGACAATGAGACAGATGACCAGGTGCTTAAATCTATTCTGCTGGCTGACGGCAAGGTAATCGACAACGAGGGCCTCGTACTGGTCAAAGCAGGCGCATCTGCTTAACGATGATTAGGAGGAGTAAATTATGCCGGAGGAAATGCTTGAGAGCGTAAAAATGTACTTGCGCCTTGACGGCAACCTTGAAGATGATCTGCTCCTAGAAATGATAGCGGCGGCAATGGAGGACATAAAAACTGCGAGTGGCAAAACAAAGACGGCTGACGGCCAGGACATTGCCAAAAGCAGCCTGTACCGCACCGCCGTCAAAATGCTTGTTGCTCATTGGTATGACAATCGTGGCACCGAGATAATTGGCAAAACGGTTACGCCTTTGGGCAACAGCTATAACGCTATCTTGGCTAAAATAACTACGTCACAGGAGTATAAATGATGGGCAGCAGCGAGCGCAATCAGCGCATTAAAATTATTAAACCTGCCAACGTTGCTGACGGCATGGGCGGCTACAGTACCGTGCAAGAGCTTTATTGCGAACGATGGGCACAGGTAATGCCTCCAGCTTTTCGTGAGCAGGAAGCGCAGGGCGCGCCTATGAGCCGCGAACAGCTGCAGATTAAGCTTGAGCCTGCCGATAAGGCCATAAAGCGAGGCTGGCAGCTGGAATGGCAAGGGAACACGTATCGCATTGATACCATTGACAATACTTATCGTGAGCGTACTCTGCTTATCGTACATACGCTGAAGGCTGGTGCGTAATATGTCGTCTAAATTTGTTGTTAACGTGCGAAATTCGGACCTTGCGCAATGCTTGAAGCAGCTATCAGCTTTTGACGGCAAATCCCGTCTTGGCGTGGAGCAGGCGATGGCAAATGCTGTGCGCCGCATTAAAAGCGGTGCTGTACGGCGTGTAGCTTTAGCCAGCGGCAAATTAAAAAAGAGCATTCGTAGCAGCTTCAGCAAACCGAAATTGCTTGGGATTGTACGCGCGCGTGCTCCACACGCTCATCTTGTGGAATTTGGTGCCAAGGGCGCAACAGTAAAACCGAAAAGGAAAAAGGCCTTGCGCCTGGCTGTTGCTGATGGCTACAAGTTTATGCGCAAAGCAAAAATTCCCAAGCGAAAATCAAGACCTTTTATCATGCCTGCCTATGAGGCCGAAAAAGGCAAGCTGATAGCTGACGTAAAAGCTGTTATCAGGAAAGGACGTTGAAAATGCAAAGGTTACCAAATAATGCTTTAGGCAAGGCTTTGTTTAAGCTGCTGAATGAAAAGCTGCCTGATGTTACTGTCTATGATTTTGTGCCGGAGGAGGCGGCTGTGCCGTATGTCACAATTGGCACCATGGTTACAAATGATATAAGCAGTAAGGCAGAAACAGCCTATAAGGTTACTGTCCAAATTAACATCTGGAGCGAGTACCGCGGCAAATATGAAATCAACAAAATAGCAGAGCGTATCATGGGGCTGCTTTGCTCCATGGACGGTTATATTGATGTTACGCAGGATGGCTTTATGGCATATCAGAATACTGTTGATATGTACGAAGCGTATCCGGAAGACGCGGACGGATACAATGGCGTAATCAGTTTGGAAATCCGCGTTAAGGACAAAAAGTTATCTGAACAAGGAGAATAAAAATGTCTAGTGTTACATTTACGGAGCGTACAGAGGGCGCAAGCACCTCTACGGCTGGCAAAGATTATTTGATTTATATCAACACTGCCGCAACCGAGGCAGCACCAACGTGGACGCTTTTGGGCGGCCAACGCAGCGGCGATTTAACTCGTCAGGCTGACGAGATTGATGCCTCACACAAGACCTCCGGCGGCTGGAAATCTACGCTGCCCGGTCTGCGCAGCTGGTCTATCGACTTAGAGACCGTTTACCTCGCAGGTGATGTCGGCGCTAAATTCCTGGAAGCGGCCTTTCTCGCAGGAAAGCAAATCCATATCAAATTTGAATATCCTGACAAGAGCTATGTTACTGGCTGGGCATCTATTACCGAGTGCAGCTTAAGCACGCCGTATGATGATGTCGCTACACTTAAGGGCACCCTTAATGGCGACGGTGCTTTGAGCGACGTCCAAAAAGCGGGCTAAAATTTTATAAGGCTGGCGCTATGCGTCGGCCTTATTACATAAAGGAGCAAAACAAAAATGAAAAAAATTCCATTCAATTACATCGAAGAGGGCCAAGAATTATATTTTAACGTGGAACGCCTGATGCAGGTAGAAAGCGCTTTAAAAATGCCCGTAGGCAAAATTGTAAAAGAACAAGATCTGGGCGTAAATATTATGGTCACATTGCTGAGCATCGGCTTGCGCCAACATGGCATCCATGAGCCGAAATGGTACGCAGGCAAACTACAGAACCTCATCAATGACGGCCTTGATTTGCAAAACATCCAGATTGACATTGTCAAAGCATTGGCCGGCAGCGGCATCTTGGGCAGAGAAACATACCTGATGTTTTGGCCGGAAGAAGCTACGGAAGCAGAGCTCCGTGCAATGGAAGAGGAATGCGAAAAAAACTAAGCGAAGGGCAAAAATGCGATGTATCAATCGCCGCATGGCTGAAATGGGCAGAACCGATAGCTTACGGTTATCTTAAGCTTACACCTGATCAGCTAGGCAAGCTTAACTTATTTGATTTTGAGACAATGCTCATTGCGTACAAAAAGGCTGAGGAGAGCAGGCGTTGGGAAACGGCGTACTGGATGTATTGGCTTGTAAATATGCAAAGCAGAAATAAGATAAGCGTAAAAACATTGATGGAACCGTTTTTGCCCAAAAAGACTCGCGCAGAAATCATTGGCGAGCGACAGTCGTTTTTTAAAAACTTTGAGCAGCAAAGGAAGGAGAGCGAAAAATGTCAACAGTAGCGGAACTGCTAGTGAAGATAGGCGCTGATACCAGCGACATAAAAAAAGAAATAAACGCTACTAAACGCATGATAAGAGACGCGTTTGGCGGCGACTTCCTCAGTGTGTCTCAAAAGGCTGTCGTTGGTTTGGCTGGTATTGGCGCTGCTATTACCGGCATTGGTGTAAAAGCTGTACAGGCTGCCGCTAAGCTGCAAAATGTGCAGACTGCATTTACCAACATGCTTGGGAGCGGCGAGAAGAGCACTGCTTTTGTCAAGGAGCTGCAACAGTTTGCCGCAAAAACACCTTTTGAGTTTAGCCAGGTAACCGAGGCCGCACAGAAATTTCTTGCTTTCGGTTTTACGGCAGAGCAAGTCATACCGACACTTACAGCCGTTGGTGATGCGGCCGCAGGCGTTGGCCTTGGCGCTGAGGGCATCAATCGTGTCACTTTGGCATTAGGCCAGATGGCCGCAAAGAGCCGTGTACAATCTGACGAGATGCTGCAGATGACAGAAGCCGGCATCCCTGCTTGGCAGATGCTCGCTGATAAAATCGGCAAAAGTGTGCCTGAGGTTATGGACATGGTAAGCAAGGGCAGCGTTGATGCGGCAACGGGCATCAGTGCTCTCGTTGAAGGTATGAATAGCAAATTCGGCGGCATGATGGAACAGCAGAGCGCGACCATACAAGGCACATGGTCTACGCTTATGGATGGCCTGGAACAGAGCGCAGCGCAGGTGGGCTTAAAGATATCAGAGGCGTTTAATTTACCGGAAATATTTCAGAGCATCGGCGATACGCTGACAAATTTTGCTACAACTGTACAGACGAGCGGCCTCACAGAAGCTTTCAGGCAGGCCATACCGCCTGAATTTCAGCTGGCTCTTGTTGCTATAGCTACTACATTGGTTGGCGTAGCCATGCCTGCTATCGGCTTGGCTATAAGCACGCTAGCTGGCTTTGCTGCGCCGCTTATTGCCGCTGTGAGTGCTGCAGCTCCGTTTATCGCAGGAGCAGCAGCTATTGCGACGGCGCTGTATGCTATGTGGGAAAATGGCGTTACAGTGACGGATGTGCTTGATGCTATAGGCATAAAGGTGGACTTGGTAAACGAGGTTATCGAGACGGCAAAAGCTTTCTGGGAACAGCTGGGGAACACTTTGCATAGCGTGCTTACTGTGGCTCAGCCTGTAATAACTGCGTTTGCAGCAGCTGTTGTTGCAATGGGCAAGGTAGTCGTTTCTGTCATAGGCACGCTGATAAATTGGTATCTAGAATTTTTAAATACTGCTTTACAGGTGTTTAGCACGGCGCTGTCTGTCGTGAAATGGGCGTGCAATGGGATAGGCGATTTTTTAGGCTGGCTTGGTGAGCAATTTATGAATATTGCTGATGCTGTTTTGCCGGAATGGGCTTCTAGCGGACTAAAAACCATTGCTGATTTTGTTGGCAAGGCTATTAGCTGGCTGGATAAGCTGATTAGCAAAATCTTTGAAACCAATGACGCTTTGGGAAAAGCAGGGGACGCCAAAAAGAGCCAGCCGACAAAAAAAGCAAAGCCAGAGCGCAAGGCGCCTACATATGAGCAGTTTAAAATCAATCCCGCTCCGGGTGCGTCTACTAGCAAGAAAGGAAGCAATGCCAAAAGCGAGGCCGATAAGCTACTGGCCGCAGCTACCAACACCAGCAAGCAAATTGCTGACGAATGGTACAAAACCTTTAGCACAAAGACAGGCCTCGTCGACCGATGGTACAAAGAGGAGCTTGATACGCTTGATAAAAGCAAAAGCGCCAACATTAACTACGAGGTAGACAAGCAGCGCTTGGCTGAGCTCTACGCTAAAAAGCGCATTGATGCGCTCAAGCAAGAGGCTGTTGATAAGCAAAGCGTTATCAACAATGTGAGGGACATGGCGCTGGAAATCAAAATTAACGCCGCAAATCTCAATAACAATGCTGCTGAGCAGGAGGCTGAACAGATGCGCCTCAGCTACGAGAAAAGCATCAATGCCATAAATGACAAATGGAAAAAGCAGCAGCTTGATTTTATAGCCATGACCGAGCAGGAGCGCCAGACGTACCTTAAGGCGCTGGATGATTACGGAGTAGCCTACGAGCTGCTTGGGAAAAATCAAATTAGCTTTGAGGAAAACATTAACGCCGAAAAGTTAGCTGCTTACAAAAAATATAAGGACCAGGAAACGGAATATTACGCTCAATGCAAGGATATTCAGGCCAACATCGATAAGGCATATGCGCGGAGCTCATACGCTGCCCTGAAGAACGCGTTAAACAGCGAAAACATGCAGCGCTTAACGGCTTATTCTGAGGCGCAAACCATCATGAAAGACTATTATGATGCGGCCACAGAAGCACATATGAGCTTTAACGAGCGGCTTGCCAACAGCATTACAGCAAGCAAAGATAGCTTCCAGACGTTTTTTACAGACCTGCTGACAGGCGCGTCTACGTTTAGCGAAGGCATGCTTGACTTGATGGATAACCTGTTTAATGCGATTGTTAGCCAAATAACCGCTGGTTGGGCGGCGAGCATTACGCAGGGATTGCTTGGCTCTATTATGCCGGGCTCTGGAGGCTCTGGAGGCTCTGGAGGCTCTGGAGGCGCTACAGAGGGCAATCCGTTGGCTGGGCTTACAGATAGTGCTGCCAATGCGACAAACGCAATTAACGGCATGACCACGGGCGTGGGCAGTGCCACCGGCGCTATCGGAACCGGCACGAGCATCATGGGCAGCTACAATGCTGTGCAAAGCTTGATTACCGGGACAACTAAGCCAGCTGAGGGCGCGGCGACGACGACCGTGACGGCTGCGTTAACAGCCTTGACGGCGGCGGCCACATCTGCAGCAACGGCGCTGGCGGCAATGTCTGCTGCCGGTGGTTTAGGGTTTGGCTTTTTCGCCAAAGGTGGCCTTGTTATGGCTGCTGGCGGCGGAGCTATACATGGAGCAGGGACGGGCACGAGCGACAGCATACCGGCCATGCTGTCAAACGGAGAGTATGTGCTGTCCGCTAAGACTACCAAGCGCTTGGGAACGCCATTTCTTAATGCCGTTAACAGCGGGCGGCTTCCCGGTTACGCGACAGGCGGCATTGTAGAGCCTGACTATAGCGCGGTAAGCATTAAGCGTACAAACGGAGGGCAAAGCGACGCAACAGGCGACAGCTCAGGTGGGCCTTCCTTAACGTTAAATGTTGCTACGATGGACGCAATTACGTTTGACGATTTTCTGTCTCGCGGAATGCTACAGCGCATAAAGCAGGCTCTGCTTGACGACAACCGCAATTTTAATGCGGCGTTTGATACTTTTTAAGGGGGATGCATATGGCTGAAAGGATATTTCCGCTTGACAGCGGTGAAACAGCATGGAGCAGTACACTGCAGCAGGCGTGGGAGGTCACACAGACAGAAACCGCCAGCGGCAGGCGTAGGGCGATTTGTAGCCAGCTGTATCCTAAACTATCTTTTAATGTGAGCTTTACAGCTTTAGACGATAAGAATCTGTCGCTACTAATTGGCTTTTATGCAAAATGCAAGGGTACTCTTTTACCCTTCTTTTACAAGGATTATGGCGCGTGCGTCGAGCTGCAGGAGCTTAGTAGGGATGAAAGCGGTAAATATCAGCTTTTTATTAAAAATGGCGGCTATGTACTGCCTTGCGAAAAGGCTGACAATGTAAGGGTTTATGTTGATGATAACGAGACTGTAGATTTCAAATTAGACGGGGACGTACTGACAGTGCCAGCTGCAACGGTAAAAAGTGTTGTTAAAGCAAGCTTTGACTATTATTGGCGTGTACGCTTCACAGATACGCTTTCTGTTACCCAGTCTTTTGAGAATGTAAACAAAGTTGACTTGAAATTGGTTACAGTGAGGTGATGAATATGAAAAGCTGCACCTTAGACCTTGCTCAACACCTGAACACAGATAATGAATTTGTCTGCTGCGATTTGTTTACGCTAAAGTTGGCGAACAACAGTATTTACCGTACTGCCGAATTTGACAAGGACATCAGCTTTAACGGCAAATTATACAAGGCTGACCGCTTTATTATGAAACGTGAACAGACGAAAAGCTCTGGCGCACCTTCAGTTGAAACTTTGAGTGTGACGCTGAATACTGACCGCCTGCATGATGATAAGGTTGATGGCAAATATCTGCTGCAGGCAGTGCATGATGGCACGCTGGATGATGCTTATCTTACGCTTGGCCGTGCTTTTCTGGACGCTGAGACAGGAGCCGTTCTGGGCGTGCTGGAGCTTTTTACAGGCAGATGCGAGATATCGTCTTGCGGCGGCATCAGCTGCAAATTGTCCGTGAAGAGCGAGACCGTTGGGCTAAATGCGTCTGTGCCCTTGCGCACCTTTGCACCACAAAATGTCTACCAGGAGGCGGACGGGGTGGTCAGCACGGCTAGCAAAGACACTTACACATGTATGATTCCACTCAAACCATCGAAGAATGTGCTGGTGAAGATATGAATAAACTCCTTGATTTAGCAAAAACCTATGTAGGCACGCCGCATATCAATGGCGGCGATGTGAAGGGAGCTGGCCTTGACTGCTGTACGCTGGTAACCAATTTTTACGCCGAATTAGGTCACAAAAAAATTAAAGTAAAATTTGGGTACAGCGCAGATTGGTATTGTCAAAAAGACTGTAAGGAACTGCTCTTGCCTTATTTAGAAAAGCATTTTGTGCGCACTAAATGCTTGATGCCCGGCTATTTGGTCAGCTACCGTTGGGGACACAGTAAATATGCACATCTTGCCATCT